>Ga0210006_1000037_pt1 | contig 107396 bp, 93 predicted proteins | sample CryGey02umfilter_2_FD_185452 | JGI IMG/M metagenome (GOLD analysis project Ga0210006, IMG submission 185452) | Groundwater microbial communities from aquifer in Utah, USA - Crystal Geyser 4/10/14 0.2 um filter (SPAdes) (version 3) | ecosystem: Environmental > Aquatic > Deep subsurface >... | reverse complement strand
CCCCCACAGTGCCCTCGGCGGCAAGACCCCAGAACAGGTCCATCAAACCCACGGCGGAACCACCCACCGCCACTAACCGTTTACAAATTTTCGCCCCCAAACTGTCCAAGGAGTGGGGTCCACCCCATTCATTGCGCCTGGCCGAATCGTCCCTCTCTTGCCAAACCGCATTAAGTTATACGTCATGCTGCTCACCCCGGCGATCATCGCTCCCCGTTCAAAAGATTGCCCGTACATTCGGGCAACCATTCCTCCCTTTGCCGCATCCGATGCCACACCGAGCAAGTTATAGGAATCTGCTCCATGGCCAATGGTTGGTAGCATCATCGGTATTGCTGCCATACCAAATCCCTCCCAGAAATTTCCACCATACATGGTATTGGTAATACCGCCCGAGGTTCCAAAAGCCATGGCCGATCCCGCCAAACCAAGGCCACAATTAGCAACCATTTCTCCTGCCCCAAATGCAAAGCTTCCCGCAATGGCGCCCAAACACGCCCCCTGAACTCCTCCTGTAATCCCGCCCATAATGGCCCCTGCCAGAATAGGTCCGCAGTAATAGGTAAGCGCCGCCTGGGCCACCACCATTAGGACAGGTTTTGCTTTTTTCCAGGCACTACTAAGCCAGCTTGGGGCGTGCCAATTGGGCCAATGCCCCGACGGATCTGTATAAGCCAGGGGATTGTTGAGCACATACGAATAACGGTTGTACGCCTGCAAATTGCCTGGATTGGGCACGACGGTATCGGCCTGCAAGAACCTGCCCAGGGCTGGATCGTACATCCTGGCGTTCATGTTGATCAGGCCAACGTCGGGCTCCATTTCGTGGCCGGTGAAACCCCGGCTGAGCAAGGCGCTGGGGGTGGTGGGGGCGCCGAAGGGGTCGAAGTCCAGGTGCTCCAGCACCTGCCCTTGGGTGTCGGTTGGGTTTGCCTGGTAGGAGGCCACCCCGTGGCCGAACCGGGGTAGGGCTCTGTTTAGGGGGCGGATCCGGAGCGTGCCCTCGGTGCGGCGGGGGTATTACGGGGGGCCAAAATGTTGGGGGGTGGCCCTTGGCGGGGATCCTATTCGATCAGACGGCAGTTTTTGATGACGGGAAGGGATTCGTCGCGGGAAGGGCCGCAATAGCAACCGCTCTTGGAGCGGTCTCTTCCCCTAATCGGCTACCATTTTGTATGTGGAACAAGGCCGTTTATAAAGTGAAAGCTTTGGACTAATTCTTCAAAAGAGCCGATTTTAGTTGCGAAAGAATCCTCTGGGGCTTGGTACCAGAGTAATATTACCTGATGTGGAGCCATTAACCATGTCGGTGCATTATACCCGTCGCGAATTATTACCCACTGATTCCGCGATTTCTTGATACCTTCGATGCGATTTGAGCACGGATCATGCCATTGCCCATTTTCTGTGAATTCCATTAAAGCCGTTGGCCTATTGTCGATCATGCCAAATGAAACTTCATCCACATGTTGCCCGAGAGTAATGTTATGATCTATTGGTCTCCATTGTCCTAGTATTTTTAGGATCAGTCCGCGCATAAATTCAGGCCCATTGATGGAATCTTCATTATGGTACACTTCTGACAAACGATAAATATATATCTTTGCTTCGTCTGGGCACGAAAACATTTTTATATCGCTGGCAGCAATAGATCCGTCATTATAGAAAGCGTCAGCCTTAGTTGACACAATAAATCCATTTGGGAGTGCGAATCCATACTCATTACCCACGTTTATATTTCCATCAGATGTAGTCACTGTGGGCGTGTAATGAGAACATCCTGCCACAAAAACAAGTGTCATTACCACAACAAATATATTCATGATCATCGCCTCGTTAAAGCCACTCTTTGCTGATCGCTATAAGTTCTATGTGCGACTTTAAAAGCTCCATTGGTGGGTTATCTTAAATCCACCACCATTTTCGATAATGTAATCACGTGTTTTTTTGATTGAAACGGCACCGGAAACCGTTGAGATCACAAAAACCGTGGCACCTGTACTGCTTACAAGAGAGTAGGCAGCCGGTTCCAGAAACTGGTTCCCAATAGACTGGGATATAATGGACAAGGAGTTCCTGACGGTTCCTTGTCTGGCCATATTTTTTGCCGCATCAAACAGGCTATTTTCTACTCGCTGCGATATTTCCGAACTTGTTAGATCGCCAAGAGTATTTTTACCCGCCGCAAGTTCGCCCTTTGCCCAACCCGAAGCGGCTCCAAGGATCCCCCCAGCAACAGCACCGATTAACATTCCTTGCCCCACAGAGGTCCAATTTCCTGCTCCCCCAGCATAACCAGCAACACCACCACTGCCTGCGCCAATCATTGCTCCGTTAGCCGCGCCGCCCCAAATCCCCTCCCCTAATTGGGCCTCCAATAGTCCTCCTGCATATGTGGAGGCTGCGCCAACAAGCCCGCCAACAACCACTCCGGCAAGTACATCTCCACCGTTGACAGCCGCGCTGTAGCCACCTACGACCTCGCCAGCCACGGCGCCCCATAAAATAGGGGCTGCTACTGGGCAAGCAATGGCGGCACAGACAGTGCCCACAATAATGATTCCCGCAAGGACATTTCTTCCTGTACTTGTGGCAAAAAAGTTGGCAGTTGCAGCCACTGGATTTGTCATCCAGTCGGGAAGATGACCCGACGGATCGGTATAAGCCAGGGGGTTATTTCTGACGTAGGTGTAGCGGTTGAAATCCTGCAAATTCCCCGGATTGGGCACGACGGTATCGGCCTGCAAGAACCTGCCCAGGGCTGGATCGTACATCCTGGCGTTCATGTTGATCAGGCCAACGTCGGGCTCCATTTCGTGGCCGGTGAAACCCCGGCTGAGCAAGGCGCTGGGGGTGGTGGGGGCGCCGAAGGGGTCGAAGTCCAGGGTTTCGATGATCTGCCCCGAAGCGTTGGTGATGGTTTCGGGGGAGCCCAAGTGGTCGGTATGGATGTAACGGATCAGCGCCACGCCGCTGCTGCTTTCTACCTGCGCCACCAGCCTGCCTGCCGCGTAAAGGTAGCAGGTCTGTTTGACGATGGTGGTGCCGCCAGGCGGGGTGACGGTGGTTTCTTCGAACAACTTGCCGATGTAGACGGTGCGGCTGTCCAGGGTTTGCCGGGTCAGGCGCTGATGGCCGGTGTCGTAACCGTAGGTGACGGTGGCGCTGGCGGTTTGAATCTGCCAGGGCTGGTTGAACGAGGTGTAGGCAATGGTGCGACCGGCGCCTTGGGTTAGGTTGCCGTTGAGGTCGTAGGTGTAGCTGTTGCCGTTGGCCCAAGTCACCTGGTGGGGGTGGGTCAAATCGTAGACGTACCCACCGGGGCCAGCATCCGACTTGTAGGTCAGGTTGCCGATGGCGTCGTAGCGGTACGAGCGGGTTTGGCTGGGGGTGGTTAGGTTGGCCAGGTCGTAGCGGAGGGCCTCGGTCAAACGGTTGAGTTGGTCGTAGGTGAAGTCCTCATGCCATCCAGCGATGCGGTTTTCCCGGTAGGTCAAGTTGCCCAGAGCATCAACGCCGTAAGCCAGGTCTTGCACATTGGCCATGCCGGGGGCCGATCCGGTGCGGATGGCGGTCAGGGCGCCGGTGTTGGGGTCGAAGGTGCGTCGGGTGGTCAGGCCGTTGCCGAAGTATTCCTGGGTGATCTGCCCCTGGGTATTTACAACGTCGGCCCGCCAGATCAAACCGTTGTTCTTGCCATTGCGCAGCGCTTGCAGGTGGCCATTGGCGGTGTAAACGTGGCGGGTGATGCGGCCATTGGGGTAGGTTAAATTCTGCACCCGGCTGGCGGAATCGTAGGTGGTGGAGACGGTGTAATCCTTGCCCGCCACGGTGGTGGTGACGTCGGTGGTGCGGCCCAGGCCATCGTGGGTGTAGCTGCGGGCAAAACCACCTGGGCCGGTTTCCCTGCTTAGGGCGCCGACCCACAAGGTGTCGTAAATCCAGGTGCTGTCCCCTTCGGCTTCGCTGCGCGATTTCATCCGCCCCAGGTCGTCGTACTCCATGGTGGTTTCATGCCCTGCGTTGTCTTTCTGCCACTGCAACTGCCCCAGGGGGGTGTAGGTGTATTGCCACGTCCCCATGTCGGGGTCGGTCATCTGGGTTTTGCGCCCCAGCAGGTCGTACACCATGGTGGTGGTGTTTCCAGCACCGTCTTGGGTTTGGGTCAGGTTCCCGGCGGCGTCGTAGGTGTAAGTCAGAGTGCCGTTGGCGGAATCGACCACTCGGGTTAATTGGTCGTTGGCGTTGTAAAACTGGGTGGTGGTGTGGCCCAGGGGGGCGGTGGTGACCTCTTTACGTTGGTTGCCGGCCAGGGTGAGGTAGTCCTTGCGGCTGACGTTGCCATCGGGGGTGGTGATGGCGATTTGTCGCCCAAGAATGTCGTAGGTGTAGGTGGTGCGAGGGGCGGCATTGCCATTGATGCCGGAACCATAGGGCTGAGTGACGTATTCGACCCGCCCCAGGGTGTTGTAGCGGGTGTACTGCCAGAGGTAGCCGTTGGTGTAGGCCGGTTGACACTTCAGACGGCTGCGCCCGTAGGAATCGAAATACTCGGTGTGGCTGCCACTACCGGTTTCGCTGCGCACCACCCGCAAGCGCCAGTAGTCGGTGCCGTTGCGGGCATCCAGGCGATAGGCGATGTTGGTGGCGGTGCCGTCGGGGCGGGTTTCTTTAATCACCCGGCCAAAACCGTCCAAATCCCACCCGGTTGAAAGTCCGTTGGGGCCAGTCAACAGGGTACGCACCCCAAAACGGGGGTCGTATTCGTAGGTTTCGGTGTGGCCCAGGCTATTGGTGGCGGTTTGTTGGAAAAGAGCGTTGGCGTAGGTGAAGTCGGTCCGGGTCAGGGGCAGGCGGTTGGCATCTTGGGTTTCGAGGCGGGTCAGGTTGCCTTGGGGGTCGTATGAGAACACCTGGTGCCGGACGAAAGCGGTGTTGGGATCGGCAATCTCGCGCACAAGCTGGCCGAATGGGTTGTACACGAAGTTCTTGCCACGGGTATGAGCGGAACCGTCGGGGGCGGTGACGGTGGTGGAGGTGGTATGCAGCCGGTGCAAAAACCAGGTGGTGCCCCGAGGGTAATAGGTGTTGGTGGTGACCGAAGTCGATCCCCCGGCGATTAGCTGGGTGCTGGTGAGCAAATTGCCAAGGTTGTCGTAGGTTTGGCTTAAAGAGGAGGCGCTGGTTTGCGCCCCTTGTAAATCCCAGGTGGTGGTGGAGGAGGATTCCAGGTAGGGGAGTTGACGTTTGTAGGTGGGGGGTGTAGCGGCGGTGGGGTTGTAGTTCTTGGCCTTCCAAACATTGCCGGTTTGCGAAACCACAGCCCCCGAAGGGGCGGCGACCGTGATGTTTTGGGGCATCCCCACAAACACCACATCCTGAAGGTAGGTGGTGGTGGTGACAAAACCGCTTTGTTCGTCGGTGGCCACCACCTGCTGGAAGCCCCGGAACTCTTTGGTGGCCACGTTGTAGGTGCCGCCGGTGTAGTCGTACCGGGTGGAGCGGTAAGGGGCAGCGATGCTGCCCTGGGTGGCGATGCGCCGGACGGTGTACATCTGTTTGGAGGGGTAATTGGCCACCGTTTGGGCGGTGTAGGCGATGGTGGTGTCGAGCCCCGAATTGAGGTTGCGGACCTTGGTGAGTAACGGGCGCCGCTCCCAGCGGTCGTGCAGGTAGATCCAGACTGGTTGCCCCCACGACTTGATCCAGGCCATGCGTGTGTTGTAGGGGCCGCCAAGGTATCCCATCGTGGTGGCGGCTTTCATTCCAGCGGGAGGGGTGTAGGGGGTCGCGGTGGCCAGGAATGTGTCGCCCGCATTGAGGTAGGCCACGTTGCCCGCGATCCGGTCGGGCAACCCGTCGCCGTTGACATCAGCAAAATTCATGGTGCTTGGATTGGCGGCGGGATCGTTCCAAAGGGTGGGGGTGGATGCGAATGTGCTGCCGTCCCTGCCCCGGTAGGCGGCGATCTTGCCGCTGGGGTCGCGCACCAGCCAATCCATGAACCCATCGCCGTCCAGGTCGATGTAGGCGGCCGGTCGGGCGGTGTCGCCCCGGCTGGGGATCGGCAAGGGGTAGCCGTTGATTTGAAAGGTCGTGGCTTTGGCGGGGAAGTAGATGTGCTCGGTGTTCCCGTCGCCGTCAAAGTCCACGTAGCTGTGAAAGGTGTAGGTGTAGTTGTTGTCCGAGGTGTTGTTGGTGTACGACGTGACCGGTTGGCGCCAATTCTGCGCCAGGCTGTAGAGGTTGTGCCCGGTGTAGTTGAAGTCGGTTTGTTGGGTTTCCCCCGACCCGTCGACCGCATGGCGGGAGACGCTTGTCAGCAAACTGCGGGGATCGTTCGGCGTCTGGCTGTAATGGAAGCGGAAGTCGGCGGCCAACTGCCCCTGGGCGTAGGTTTTAACCGCATCCAGGCGTCCCCCAAGATGACCAGGAACCCAACCCCCGTGCAGCCAGGGATGGTCGTCGCGGGCTTCGTAGGTGAAATCCACCCGATTGGCGTAATTCCCACTGGCGTCGATGGGGCCGTACGCGATTTTGGTCAGCCAATTTCCGTAGGTGTAGTAATACAAAATGGCGTGGCCGTAGGGGTTTTCGATCCGGCTGACCCACCAGGAAAAGGGCTGGGCACTGCCTGTGGGGTAAACGGAGTCCTGGGCTGCATCGGAAGGGGAGGCCGGATCCTTGGGGCCCAGGTAGTAGGTCAACCCGTTGGGGTCGTTCACCACCCAGCCAGTGGCGTTTTTGACGATCTTCAAAAAGGCCGATTCCCGGCTGCACCGGTATTCACCCGGACCTATTTTAATCAACGTTTGGGCTGCCCCGTTCATTACCAGGGTGAATGGGTCGGCATCGGTAAAGGCGGGGGCGCCGTTCTTGGTGCTGCGTTCGATGTGGGGGGTGTTCATATCCCACCCCATCCCCATGCGGCCATTGCTTCCCATCGACGAATAGCTGAATTGCACCGAGGGTTGAAAACCGGTGATGCCGGGGGGCACCGGGATGGCGATGGTTTGGCTGTAAGACCCCACCGGGGCGCTGACGTCGCCCCGGCTGAAGGTTACGTTGGGGCCGCTCAGGGCGAACGCGCTTCCCATGGGAAGGGTTGACATGGCCAAAACAGCGGCGGCTAGGGGGCACAGCCAGCGGCAGCGGCGGAGATTCATCGCGCAACTCCTTATTCATTCCTGGTTCCATAAACGGGTGAGAGGTGATTGGGGGCGGGGTTCTGGGCTTAGGGGGCGTCCCAGGCGGCGCCAGCATCCAAGGCCTGACGCTGCTGGTGTTCGGCCTCGACATCTTGCTGATGACGCCTCTGTCGCTCTTGCTCGTCCTGCTCCCGTTCGTTGTTCCGCTGCCGTTCGGCGGCCTGTTCCTCGTCGTGCTGCTGCTCTTTTCCCTGCCTTTGTTGCTGATTCAAATGCAACCGTTCTTGCTCGCGCTGCTGCCGGTCGTTTTCGTGGTAGGCCTCGTCGAATTCAACCTGCCACGGTGCCGTCATCCCCTCGGCCAGGTCGGGGTCGGCATAAGCAGCGGGAAGCCAGAGCAAACACATCGAAGTCAAAACAAGCAGACGCTTCATGGCGGAACCTCCCAAAGGGGTTACGGAACACGGCGGCAAAGGGGCGGCACAACAACAGGGGGGGCGGTGCATGGGGGGTGGGGCGTGTCGAGGCATCCGGACATCCTTGATTCCAGCGCAGCGGGAAAGCGGTTGAAAACAACCTACTTAGGGACTGACACCACCAGACTACTTTGCCCCCCCCCCCCCCCCGTGTCAAATCCCCACCAGGGGGCGGTTGGTGGCATTGGCCGCATCCGCCCTTCCCAACCCATGAAGGGGGGGCCTAGCATTTGGGGGAAGGGGCACGGTCGCCGCGTGGGCATCCTGCAGGCGTGTTCCCCAACCGGGGCGCCTGCTTTGCGCTGGATCAACCAAGGGGGTCGAACATGAACACAACACTGGTGGTGGTGGCCGATGGAGCCCGCGCCCGTTTTTTAACGATGGCGGCGGCGCAGCAGCCCGAGTACGAGTCGGGGCCAAACCTGGTGGAGGTTGCGGTTCTGGTGAATCCCGAGCAGGAGATGACGGGCGACGAGTTGTTTTCCAACCTTAAAAGCGGTCGCAATCGCTCGGGCAACGGGCAGGCCCACGGCTATGACGATCACCGCGATAGCCACCGCGACGAAACCGAACGGCGCTTTGCCAAAGAGGTGATCGCCACCGCGACCCAAAAGCTGGGGGGCAAGGGGTGCCTGACCCTGGTGGCCGACAAGCGGATGCTCGGATTCCTGCGCGAGGTCGGCAACGGCGGTTTGCATGGCATCGAAGTCCACGAAGTTGCCCGCGATTTGAGTAAACTCCCCGCCACTGAATTGCAGCAGTACCTCGCCGGGGAGGGTCTGATCCCGCCCCGAAAACGCCCCAAATCCTGATTACCGAACCTCATGCCGATCCAAAACCCCGAATACCTCATCGATAAACTGCGCCGCAGCCCCCTGTTCGGGGCGCTCGACGTCGCCGCTTTGCGGCTGATTGTCGACCGGGCCGAGGAGGTCTATTTCAACCTCGGCGAGGTGTTGCTCGAAGAGGAGACCTTTGGGGACGACTTCCACATCCTCATCAAGGGCAAGGTCGACGTCACCCTGATGGTGGGGGGACAGGAGCTGCTCATCGCCGAAATCGAGGCGGTCGATGTGGTGGGAGAGATCGGCGCCCTTTCGCAACAGGCCCGCACCGCCACCGTCAGAGCGGCCAGCGACGTGGTGGTGGCGTTGCGGGTGAGTCGAGGGCTGCTCCACGACGCCGGAAAAATCGACAAACACTTCGAAAAGCGGCTGGAGGAGTACCACGGCAACCGGCTGGTCACCTCGTTTTTGCTGCGCACCCCCCCCTTCGATCAACTGCCCGCCGTGCTCATCACCGACGAGGTGCAGCCCCAAACCCGGGTGCGCCACCTCAAGGCGGGGCAGAGTTTCATCGAAGCCGGAACGGTGGGGGGCGATTTCTACATTCTGCAATCGGGCTACATGAAGGTGGTGCTCGATGGGCAGACGATCTCGTACCTGCGTTCCGGTTCGGTCTTCGGCGAGATGGCGCTGTTTTCCCCCGATCGCCTGCGCACCGTCGATGTCGTCGCCGCCTCGCGCTGCATCGTCATGGAGATGCCCGGTTCGCTTGGGACCGAGCTGGCCCGGCAGCACCCCGGATTCCAGAAGTACATCGACGACCTGGTGGCGCTGCGCAAGAAAAACGCCCAAAGCGGCCCCTGCAGCCTGCCCAGTCATCAGGTCGACGCCCTGGTTTCGAGCGGCATCTTGCAAGCCAGCCGGATCCTGGCCATCGATCTGGACCGCTGCGTTCACTGCGACCACTGCGTCGACGCCTGCGCCGACCGGCACGGGATCTCCCGCTTGGTCCGCTCGGGAAGGCGCATCGGCAGCACCATGATCCCCAGCGCCTGTTGGATCTGCGACGACCCGGTCTGCCTGCTGTGCTCCTACGACGCCATCCGCCGCACCCCGACCGGCGAGGTGCAGGTGCAAGACAACTGTACCGGCTGCACCGGTTGCGCGGTGCGCTGCCCCTACGACGCCATCTTCATGGAAGAACTGCTTGAGTCCGAAGGGGGGCCGGGGCAGGTGGCGGTGAAATGCGACGGCTGTTTCGGGTTCAGCAATGCCGCCTGCGTCATGAATTGCCACGTTGAGGCGATCCGTTGGGTTGAGCCGGAGAGCCATTTCCAAGTCAACCTGGGGACCCGTCTGTGAGTTCCGGACCGCAAAACCGCACCCTCAAGGAACGCCTGGCCACCATGAATCCCTCCCACCGCGGGGGGGTGCTGGGGGCGGTGGCGATGATCTGGATCGCCTGGTGGCTGCTCTTCGGGGTGCTCCCCGAGATGCCCGAAGGGGAGCGGGGGCAGGTGGTCTCGGGGTCGATCCTCACCTTCTTGTTTGCCCTGGGGTTCATCTACCTCTTTCGGCGCAAGATGATGCGCCGCTACACCATCTCCCTATCGACCCACCTGTGGTGGCACATGCTGCTGGGCATCCCCATTGTGGTGCTCTTTGTCGCCCACGGCGGGCTTGCGGTGGGGCTGTCGAGCGGCGGGTTTTTGGTGGGGTTGATGGGGGCGCTGCTGCTGTCGGGGGTGTGGCTGCGGCTCTACAGCGCCTGGGTTCCCTCCCGCATTGCCGCAGCCCAGAAAGAGAACCTGGTCGAACTCGACGCCCTGGATGGACGCATCGCCACCCTGCTTGAAGATTGCAAGGAGCGCCCCTTCGTCCACCTCAAGCGGATCGGCGCCAAGACCCTGCTGCGCCGCCACGACGACGATCTGTTTTGGTTTGGACTTGAGGAACAGGGGGCATTGCTTCAGCCCGAGCAACGGGGGATCTACCACCAGGCCATTGAGATGTTGCGGGAGCGGGCCGAAGTGGAACGGCGGACGGTGTTGCAGGGGGAGTACGACAGCTTGCTCATTGGACTAACCCGGATCCATCGGGCCACGGCGGCGGCGGTGCTCTTCTTAACCCTGTGGCACGCCTTTGCCCACCTGTGGGATTGGGGGCGTTATGCGCATTGACCGATCCCGCCCACCGCGTGGGATCCGTGTCTGGTTAACCCTGGTGGTGGTGATGACCCTGGTGGTCACCGCGATGGCGGCGACCAAACTTTACCGGGTTAGCGGACCGGTATCGGTTGAGCACGAGATCGACACCCTGGCCGGTTACCACCTATTGACCAAAGAGGGGACCTGCCGCACCTGCCACCGCTTTGTCTCGCTGCGCCGCCTGGAGGGGCCGGAGAGCTGCTTGAAATGCCACAATCCGGCCAACATCGGGGCTGCGGCGGGGGGGTATCACGGCGACGCGGCCCATCGCGCCTTGGGGCAAGACAAAATCCGCTGCACCGATTGCCACCGCCCCCACGAGACGCTGCCCCAACGGGCCGCCTTCACCAGCGAGGATCAGGTTTGGGGCCACTGTGTGGCGTGTCATCCCAAGTTTGCCGATTGAGGGGTTTGAGGGGTGGTGGTGGATCGGCGCTGCGCATCCACCATCCCCCCCGACGATTACCCCAGCACCAACCAAAACAGCCGCCGCTTGCCGACCCGCACCAGATGCCGTCCCGCTTCGGGGGGCTCGGCCTTGGGATCGGTCAGGGTTTCATCCCCTAGTTTGACGGCGTTTTGTTTCAACAGCCGCATCGCCTCTGAGGTCGAGGCGCACATTTCGGCAGCGACCAGCAGGCGGGGCCACCCCTCCCAGTCGGCCAGCGCTTGCGGGAACTCGGGGGTATCTTCGGGAACCTCTTTGCGCTGGAACTGGGTTTCGAAGTGGGTGCGCCCCTCTTGGGCTCCCTCGGGGCCATGAAAACGGGCAATCAGCTCCTCGGCCAGCCCCATCTTGGCCGCCATGGGGTGGAGGCTGCCACCCGCAACCTGCTGTTTGAGCGCGGCTATTTCGTCGAGAGAGCGGTCGGAGAGCAGCTCGAAGTAGCGCCACATCAGCTCGTCCGAAATGCTCATCACCTTGCCGAACATCTCGGCGGGCGCCTCGGTCAGGCCGATGTAGTTGCCCAACGATTTGGACATCTTCTGCACCCCGTCGAGCCCCTCAAGGATCGGCAGGGTCATGATGACCTGGGGCTTTTGGCCGTAGTGGCGTTGCAACTCGCGCCCCATGAGCAGATTAAAGCGTTGGTCGGTGCCGCCCAGTTCCACGTCCGATTCCAGGGCGACGCTGTCGTAGCCTTGCAGCAGGGGGTAGAGGAACTCGTGCAGAGCGATGGGGCGGTTGTCGGCGTACCGTTTTGAAAAGTCATCCCGTTCGAGCATACGGGCCACGGTGGTTTTTCCGGCGACGCCGATGAGATCGGCGGCGGAGAGGGAACCAAGCCATTGGGAGTTGAAGACCACCTCGGTCTTGTCGGGATCGAGGATCTTGAAGACCTGCTCTTTGTAAGTGGCCGCGTTGGCGGCGACTTGCTCGGCGGTTAATGGGGGGCGGGTTTCGTTCTTGCCGGTGGGATCGCCGATCCGGGCGGTGAAATCGCCGATCAGAAACTGCACCTTGTGGCCGAAACGCTGAAATTGCCGCAGTTTGTGCAGTAGCACCGTATGACCCAGATGCAGATCGGGGGCGGTGGGATCAAACCCCGCCTTCACCTTGAGGGGGGTGCCCTCTTTGAGTCGGGCGACCAGCTCCTCCTCTAAAAGGATGGCGTCGGTGCCCCGGCGCAGTTCATTGATCTGCTGGGTGATCTCGGCGGGCAGTGCTGCGTTGGAATCGGACAAGGGATACTCCCACTGTGGATCGTTGCTCATCATAAAAAAGCCAGCTTATGGCTGGCCGGTCGCTGGAGTGTACCTATGCCGCACCCTGCAATCACCCCCGAAACGTGGCGGCGTCAGGCCGAAAGCCTGGCGGCCCGCTTCGATGTCATCGCCCAGGCGCTGGCCGATCATCCCGAGCTTGCGGGGGAGGAGGAGACATCCAGCCGACTTTTGATGGACTGGCTGCGCGAGGAGGGGCTCACCGTCGAAACCCCCTGGCCAGTGCCCCACAGTTTTCGGGCGGCCACCGGGGTACCCCACGAGGGGCGAGTGGCGCTGTTGGCCGAATACGACGCTTTGCCGGGGCTGGGGCACGCCTGCGGCCACAACCTGATCGGCACCGCCTCATGTCTGGCAGCGATCCTAGTCCACCGGCTGCGCCCCGATCTGGCCGGTCGCTTCGAGGTGATCGGCACCCCGGCTGAAGAGGCGATCGGGGGCAAGATCGGGCTGATCGAGGCGGGGGCGTTTGCCGGGATCGGGGCCGCCATGCTGGCCCATCCCGCCGGGTGGAACGACCTGCCGACCCAGACCTACGGCATGTCGCCCTGGAAGGTTCGGTTTCGCGGGAGGGCGGCTCATGCCGCCGCCGAGCCATGGGAGGGGCGCAACGCCCTCGACGCCCTGCTCACCCTGTTTCAAGGGGTGGGGCTGATGCGTCAGCAGCTTAAGGATGGGCTGCGCATCCACGGCATCGTGACCCAGGGGGGGGCGGCTCCCAATATTGTCCCGGAGTGGACTGAGGGGTATTTCTATCTGCGCGCCAAAACCCTGCCCGACCTGAGCGACCTGATTGCTCGGTTCCATAACTTGGCCAAGGGGGCGGCTTTGATGCACGGCTGCACGGTCGCCTTCGAACAGCCTTTTGCCACCTACGAGCCGCTGCGGGCCAATGCCACCCTCAACAAGGTGTTCGAGCAGGAATGGCGTGCCACCGGGGTCGATCTACGCGATCTGGGGGCTATGCGCCCAGTCGGTTCCACCGACATGGGCAACGTCAGTCAACGGCTACCCGCGATTCACCCCTCCATCAAAATCGCCCCCGAGGATTTCGCCTGCCATACCTCCCCCTTTGCCGAGGCGGTCCGCACCCCTGGCGCGGTGGCAGCGATGGTCGACGCCGCTGTTGCTTTGGCTCGGACGGCGGTGCGACTGCTCGACGATCCGCAGCTGATGCTGCAGATGTGGCGCGAACACGAGGAGGGGGCATGAGCGGGTCGGTCTATGGGGTCGGTTTGATGAGCGGCACCTCCGCCGACGGCATCGATGCCGCCTTGGTGCGGCTGGAGGGGGAGGGGGCCGAGCTGGTCGCTTTTAACACCGAGCCTTGGCCCTTCGAGGTGGCCGAGCAGATCCTGCGCCTGGCTCAGCCGACCTGGGACGACTTAGAGGTCGGGGGGCGGTTGAACCATCGCATTGCCCAACATTTTGCCGAAGCGGCGCGAAAAGTGGTGCGCAGTGCCGGGCTCAAACCGGAGCAGATCCTCTTCGTCGGTAGTCACGGCCAGACGGTGCGTCATCAACCCCAAGGGCGCGACCGTTTCACCTGGCAGCTTGGTCATCCCAGCATTGTGGCCGCCCTGACCGGGTGGACAACGGTGGGCGATTTCCGTATGGCCGATATGGGGCATGGCGGTCAAGGGGCGCCCTTGATGCCCGCCTTCCATCGGGCGTTGTTCACCGAGCACCCCGGACTGCTTGTGCTCAACCTCGGGGGGATCGCCAACCTCACCTGGCTGGGCAATCCGCTGCTGGGCTGGGATACGGGGCCGGCCAACATGGGCTCCGACCTGATTGTCACCCAGGCGACCCACGGGCGACTGGGGTTTGACGAGGGGGGGGCGATGGCGTTGGAGGGGAGGGTGATTCCCGAGCTGCTGGCCCTTTGGCAAATCCACCCCTTCTTCAAGAAAAAGCCCCCCACCAGCACCGGACGGGAGGCGTTCGGGCAGGCCTGGCTGGAATCGTGGTGGCCCCAATTCGGTGATCGACCCATGGTCGACCTGCTGGCCACCTACGTCGATTGGGTCGCTTGGAGTGTGGCCAAAGGGATCGGTTTTCTTCCCGAGCCACCGACCGGCCTTTGCGTGGTGGGGGGAGGGCGGCACAACAGGGCCTTGGTCGAGGCGATTGAGACTCGGACCGGATTGCATCGGGTCGAGGCGCCGCTGGATAGCGACGCCATCGAGGCGGCGGGGTTTGCCTGGTTGGGGTGGCGTAGTTTGCGGGGTCTAGCGGGCAACGCTCCCTCAGTCACCGGAGCGCGGCAGGCGATCCCTTTGGGGTTGATTGCGCCGGGAGCCAACTGGCCGCAGCTGGCTCGGCACATTGCTGGGGTGGTGTGAAGCCGGTGGGGGCAGAGGTGTTGGGACGCCGAGGAATGCTGGAGCTCGACCTGTTATTTGAAAACTTGCGGGCGGGTTGGGGCGACTTCAGCGTCGAGGAGCAGGGTCATGTGACCCTTCTGGCGACCTGCGAGGATGCCGATCTGCTGCATTGGTGGCTGGGGATGGCGCAGCCGCAGCGGGCCGATCTTCAGGTTGCGGTGGCCTGGTTACGGGCAAAAAACCGCCCCGGTTTAGAGGCCGAGGCGGTTTTGGTGCCGTGATCGTCAGCAGCTGGCGTTGCCCTCTTTTAAACCCGCCTTTTTAAGGATGTTCACCAGCGGACAGAAGCCGGTGAAGGCACTTTGCAGCAAATTGGCACCGACAAAGGCAGTGAACCACAGCCAGCGAGGATCATGGAACTGCGACAGAGCCAGGGAGATCAGGACGAAGGTACCGGCGAAGGCACGGACTGCGTTGTTGATGGTCATGAAAAGCTCCGGGTGGGCGGGAAAGGATCGAAAGCAATCTATATATTAGAATATCATTATATATAGAATATTCAAGCAAGGCGGCTTCGGCTGCGCGATGGGACTTGAAAGCCGAACCATGTAGGCACGTTCGAACTTCCTGGATTGGGGTTGCGACATGAGCATGGGCATGGTGGGAATGTGGCGGGCGCGTTTGGTCGAGGTGCTGACCCAGTGGTCGGGATTGTCGGAGGATCCGCAGGTCTGGCTCGATGATCCCGAACAGTTGCACGAGTGGCGCATCGGATACCGACGTCTGCAAACCCTGTTGTACTGGGGTCCCGAGGCGTGGAGGGCTGAATTGCGCCACCGGCTTGGCAGTTCCGGCCTTAAAACTTGTATGAAGCGATCCTCACCACTGCGCGATCTGCAAGTGGCCATTCCCCGCATCGCTGCGTGGCAGCCCCTGGCACCGCTTGATCTCTCCCCGGTATCGCAGGGACTCAGGCAGCAACTAGAAATCGGCATGGCCCAGTGGGTTGCGCAGTGGCACGTCGTGCGACCGGAACAAGGTCTCCGGGTCTGGTGCGAAACCCTGCCGCTAGGGGTGGTCCCCATCGACGAACAGGTGGTGCGGGCGGCGTTTGCCGTTGCGTGGCAGCGCTGGCAACGGCAGATCGCCAAAATTGTGGGTAGGCAGCGCGACATCTCGGGACCGGCGATCCATCAGGTACGGATCAAGGGCAAACGGGTGCGCTATCTCGGAGAGTGGTGGCGGGCTCATCTTACCGGGTGGGAAAAACGGCAGCTTAAACTTGAAAAACGGTTCCACCGCGAGGAGGGGCAGCGGCAGGACTTGCGGGCGTTGGCGGCGTTAATGGAGGGGGTGAGACAGAGCCCGACCGGCGGGAAGGGGCAACGTTTGGCTCCCCTGATTTTGGCAAGACAGCGTCAGGGGGCCTGTTGGATTCACGGGTATTGCATCGGTCGATTGGAGGGATTGAACGTGGTGGTGGAGTCGGCCATCGAGGCGATTCAACAGGCCCGATAGCTATTGGGGAAGCGTTGATTGATTCAGCGTTTCTTTAGGGAAACGCTGATGAAAGGATCCTGCCTTTAATCAGCACGCTACGCAAAAAACGTCGTTTTTTCTTCGCTTGCAAAATCAGTCACTTACGTTCCTGATTTTGGCGGCCCATCCCTGGGCCGCTCGGAAGCGCGAATAAATCGGCGCTTCCTTAGGGAAACGCTGAATCAAGGCCCCTGCCTTTTTCAGCAGGGCTTCGGCTACGACCGCGCTATTTTGGCGGCCATCCCTGGGCCGCTCGGAAGCGCCATTAAATCAGCGCTTCCTTAGTGGGTTTGCCTTTGAGCCGCTTGAGTGCCCTACGAGCCAACACGAATCCGGAGTGGTCGGCCAGTGATTGGCGGTAGGCGTCACGGGCTTGCTCCGGGAGGCCCGAGTCTTCGAAGGCCCGTCCCAAATAGTAATGGACCAAATGCGGGGTGGGCTGGAAGAAGGCATCCCGGGCTTTGATTAAAAACCCAACCGCCTCCTGCGGTTGGCCGGTGTCGATCAGGTGGACGGCGATTTCGAGGTAGGCGGGGCCGAAAGCGGGATCAAGCAGCACGGCGCGATGGGCCAATGCCATGGCGCGGTCGTGATCCTGGCGCTGACGCCACATCAAACTTAACAGCAGGTAGCCTTGGGGTAGGGGGTGACGGTCGAGGCTTTCGTAAACCAGCCGTTCACATTCCCCCCAATCCTCGCGGTTGAGGGCCTCAATGGCAGCCTCCAACAGCCGTTTGGCATGGGGCCACGCATCGTGATCGCCGGGCTTACCCATACACCCCTACCCCCATAAACAAAACGACCCGCCAAAAGGCGGGCCGTCTCGCGAAACCACAAAAAACCGGCACATTGCCGGTTTTTTTATTGGATCAATCGTGCAATTTGCTCAAGAAATCGACGACTTCGTTGATTTCCGCATCATCCTTAAATCCGTTGAAACCCATCTTGGTGGTGGCGCCGGCGTTGCCAGTCAGAACCTTGATCGCCTCTTTGGGGCCACCCTTTTCCTTGTTTAGCCACAGGTGCAGATTCTCAGCGGTCCAGCTCCAGCCGCCGCCCTGAATGGTCGAAGGGGCATTGAATAGGCCGTACAACTCGGGACCAACCTTCGTGCCTGCACCTTTGTCGAAGTTGTGGCAGGCCATGCACTTCTTCGCTTGTTTGGGGATCTCGACATCGCCTGCACCGGTGGCCACGGTTTTGCCGGCGTTCGCGGGAGCCACAATGGCGACGCTCATGGCCAGGGCCCCGGCCCAAGCAATCAACGAATGACGCATGCTCTTTCCTCCTCTCGCAACAGGTAAGCTGCTTATTTTTTGGGTTTGTTCGTCAGTTTCCGGTAAGCCGGATTCAAATCAGGGAGCGCGCATCAAAACACAAAGCCCACGGAAGCGTCAACCGCTGCCGTGGGCTTTGTGTTTTCTACTTAGGTGTTCGGTTTGCGGTCAGAGTTTCTTGAGGAAGTTGATCACCTCTTGCACCTCAGCCTCGGAGTTTAGGCCGGGGAAACTCATTTTGGTTTTTGCCAGGGGATTGCCGCTGAAGGTTTGAATGGCTTTTTTGGCACCGCCGGTGGTTTTACTGATCCATTGGGTCAGGTGGGCCTCATCCCAATTCCAGCCACCTTTTTTCAGGTCGTCGCCGTAGCTGAACCCCTCAAACGTACCTGCAGGTCGACCAAAGGCGCCGTTGAGCTGGGGGCCGGCAAACACTGGCTTCCAGGGGGTGGTGCCGACCAGATGGCAGGTCATGCACTTCTTGATGGACTCGGGAACGGTCAGGGTCTCGCCCTTGGTGGTGGTGATGCTATCGGGGATCCCGCCTGCCAGGGCGGAGCCGGCCACGAGGGCCAAACCAATCGAGGCAATCAAGCGCTTCATTGTTAATCCTCCTGTCGAGGGGGTTGGGGGACGTGGGACAGCAAAGCTGGTAGGCGGTTCAATTCTTCGAAACTAGACTTCGCGCCGCACGGGATGACAAATGAACCTTTAGTAATTTAGAGTATAAGCAATATCTAATCAAGCGAATTCTTATATTCGCGGAGGCTGAGTGCTGTTGCGGCAGTCCATCCCTTTGAAAATGGTCTATTTACTGGCCCTGAGCACCGCCCAGTTTATTGCTGGGACGGGTTTACTTTGGGCAATTCCAGCACCATCGGACCGCAGTGAATGCGCTCTGTGTCATCAGGAGATGCTTCCCGAAAAGGGGGAGGTGGATGGTCCTGCCGCGTGGGAGGACTCGGTCCATGCCCAGGTGGGGATCGGCTGCATCGACTGCCACCGCGAGCAAGGACGGGCGGGGTTGCCCGATCCGTTGCCGGAGCCGGTGCAAGGGGACTCCGGTCAGGCCCACGACCTCATCATCACCCAGGCGCCGGATCAACGGGCGCGCTTGTCCGGGCGTTGCTCGGCCTGCCACGATGAACAAGCCGAGACGGTCGGGCACAGTGTGCACGGCGCTTGGGCCAAGGAGCATCGACCCTCCGTGGCCCCGTTGTGCATCGATTGCCACGCCTCCCATCGCCTGCCCGGCGTGGCCGAGGAGGCCCCCCGTCGCGACCGGGCCTTGTGGTTGCGTCACCCTGCTGATGGTGCCATGGGGCTGTGCATTGGCTGCCATGCCGAACGGGGGCGCAGTTATTTAGAGGGTCTGCACGGTCGCCTTCATATGACAGGGGTGCCTGGAACGCCGGTATGCCTCGACTGCCATAGCGCCCACGCCCCCCCCCGCAGCGATATCGCCTCGACGGTTCACCCCCAGCGGGTCGGGGAGCTGTGCGTTCAATGTCATGCCGAGGGTCGCCCCAAGGCCGAACAGGAGGCGATGACCGCCCATTTAATCCATGCGGGTTCGGCGGCGGGGGCGGCGGCCCATCGCCAGGACGAGGTTCGTGGTGGGGGCGATCCGGTACGTTGGATCGTCGTGGGCTACGCTGTCTTTGGTACGGTGTTGCTGCTGTATTTGATTCTTCTCAATGTCTTGGCAACTTACCGTTGCCGCAAGGAGCATCAAGACAACGGCCCCAAAAACCATCTGTGGTGGTGGTTGCTTCTCCCTTTGCTGTTCTTGCCCGAGCCTGTCCAGGCCCACGACGGCCCTTGGATCGACCTCGATACCCCCTGCATCGATTGCCATTTGCATCGCAAAGAGCAGGGGCAGTTGCTGCGTGAACGGATGGCCGACTCTCTTGCGGCGGCCCATCGCCCGATTGAGGGGGGGGTCACCTGCGCCAGTTGCCATGGGCAGGATCAGACCACACCGGCGCCGGATGTCATGAATCGGGCCGCCTGCCTGCAATGCCACCAAGAGGAGCAGATCGCCACGGTGCAGGGTATGGGGTTCCACGGAGAACCCCGCCACCGGGGGGGGGACTTCCGTTGCACCGACTGCCATATGGCGCATGAGCCGGGACGCTCCCAGAACCGTTTCGTCCAGGAAAAGCGCACCTTCGCACGCTGCCTAGCTTGTCATCCCAAATTGGGGGACTGAAGTGCCCGCTCACACCCTTTCTCTCTCTGAGGGTTATCCCCGCTTTAGTGTGTTCTGGCGGATTCAGCATCTACTCTGGGCGCTGAGTTTTCTGGTCTTGCAGGTGACTGGCTTCGCGCTTTGGTTTTCGGGCGCCGCTTGGGCCGACGCGGTCACGGCGTTGTGTGGCGGGGGCGAGGGGCGGATGTTGGTCCACCGCATGGCGGCGGGGGTGTTTATTGCGGTAGCGGTGGTCCATGTGGCTGCTTTTGGCTGGAACCCCAAACGCTGGCGGGGGATTTGGCTGTTTAAAGAGGATTGGTTGGACATGGGGCGCTACCTGCGCTACCTGCTCGGCCACCGTCCCAGTCCCCCACCCATGGGACGCTACACCTGCTACCAAAAGATCGAGTATTGGGAGACCGTGCTGGGGGGGACGATCATGATCTCCACCGGCCTGATCATGGGGCCGGGTCTGGAGTGGGCGCTGGCGCAGTTGCCACCCCGCACGTTGCTGTATGCCCAGGTGTTTCATCTAGCCGAGGCGGCGCTGGGGCTGGCGGTGGTGGTGGTGTGGCACCTCTACCGCACGGTGTTGCGGCCCAAGGTTTTCCCCATGGATTGGAGCTGGCTGACCGGCCGCATCGATGGCGAAACCCTGGCCTACGACCACGCCCGTTATTGGGCCCAATTGCAGGCCGAAAAGTCTCAGGAGGGGGATCGCACCGCCAAGCCGGAGTAGGATCGCCCCTTCCCGTTGCCCGAAGCCTTTTCGGAGTCCCCATGTTCGACCTGATCGCCCCCTCCTTGCTCGATACCGCGCTGGAAGCGTGGCATTCCTATTCATCCCCCTGCGCCTTGCCGGTACTGGCCACCGCGTTGATTTGGGCGCTGGCCGCCTTGACCCCCTCGGGGATGGGGCGTTGGTGGGGGGCGGTGGTGCTGCCGTTGGGATTTGCACTGGGTTTTGTGTTGGCCGCTTGGCAACCCGGTTTCGTGTATGGCCTGGGGTCGGCCTGGGGGCTCGGTTTGGCGGCGGCAGTGGTTGGCGTGGGTGTTTGGGGGGTGATGGATCGACTGCGCGGCGCTTGGAGTGGACTCGGCGGCTTGGTCGGGCTGTCGGCGGGCTGGTTTTGGTCCCCCTGCATTGGGGGCGACCTGGGGCGCTGGTTGATGCTGACCAAAATGCAGGGACTGTCGGTCGACGTGTTGCCGGGACTGCTGATTTACCCCCTGGCATCGTTGGTGCCGCTTCTGGCGCTGGGGGGGGCGGCGGCCCTTTGGGGCGCCAAGGCCAGTGGCAACGCGACCCTGTTGGGACGACTGGGCGGGGTGGGGCTGATTTTGCTGGGTCTTGCGATGGGGCTGGGGCGGTTCAACGGGTAACGCCCAAAAAAGGGACTCTTGGCAATCGCTCCTGCGTGGCGCTATCTCCTGCATCCATTGAGTCGCCGCAAAGCCGCGAAGGGCGAGAAGAAAAGCAAAGCCCTGAAATTGTTGTTCCCTGGCCTACTTGGAATGCAGCGCCATATGTTGGTTTTTTCATAGGGATTGCCATGGAAGTGTCCGTCATCAAGCGAACATGGGTGGTTGGGGCTGCAACGCTCGGAGCATTGGCACTCGTCGTTGCATTGGTGACGTGGTGCCTGTTGAAGGAGGGATGTGCGAATGAGCTGCTGAACACCTACCGTTCCCCGAATGGGGCGTTCAAGGTGGTGGTGTTCGCAAGGAACTGTGGCGCCACCTCCGGTTTTTCAACCCAGGCAGCCGTGCTTGATGGCGATCAGGATTGGGGCAACGAAAGCGGTAACCTTTGGATCGCCGACGGCAACCATGGCGCGGCGCCGAGCGGACCGGGGGGCGGCCCCGAAGTCAGGGTGCGTTGGTTGTCCGGGCAGGTGCTTGAATTGAGTCATCACCCCAAGGCGCGGATTTTTAAAGCCGAGGCGGATTGGGGCGGCGTTCATATTGTCTACAACGCCTTTTGATGCCTGAGAGACTATTTTTCATGGGACCGGTGGGATAACCAAAAGCGTCTCACGCGAAGCACGCGAGAGACGCGAAGATCCCCCGATATTTTCTGGAATGCTTCATTTCTTGAGTGCTTGAGCCTGCTAGGAGTCTGTCGGACTTGAGATCGTCCTACTCGGCAATTGCTCCTGCATTGCTCTACCTCCTGCATCCATGCAGTCGTGCGCCGGCGGGTAATCGGTCCAAATTTCCCCGGTTTTTCGTCACATAGCCACCACTATGATCCTCAAAACCGTGAAAATTTGGCCTCGATTCCCCACTCGGCTCGCTACGGACGCTCAAGCCCGACAGGCTCCTAGCCCACCTAAAGCCCCATCCCCACGCTCAAGCTGTGGACCCGGCCGACCGGGTCGGTGCCGATGGTTTCGCTGCGCAGGGTGACGAAGGGTTTGATCCCCTCCCAATCCTCCGGCTCCCACCCCAGGTTGGTGACCAGCCCAAAGGGGCGCTGCCGACCCCCTCCGGCGCCGATGTAGCCGATGGTGCCGATCGACATGTTGAACCAGCCCCAGAGCCGCTGCTCCAAAACGATCCCGAAGGCGGTGAAGCTGGGGCCGCGTTCGGGGGTCAGACGGGTCAGCTCCAGTCCGTAGCGCTTGGCGCCCCCCGCTTGGCCCAGGATCCGAATTCCGGCATGGCGAACCATCTTGCCGTTTTGACTCCCCCCCTCGAAGACCCCGATCCCCGCCTGAGGGCGAACCAATAGGGCGTCGTCGGCCTGGGCGACCCCCGCCACGAACAGCAGCAATACCGCCATAAATACTGGTTTCATCACGCACTCCTATCGTTACAACGCCAGTTTCATCCCCGCCAACAGCAGCCGGTCGTACAGAAGCTTGAATTCCGAATCGCCCCCCCCCAGCGGCAGTTGCCCCAGCCCAAACACCCCCCAGCGGCCGTCGAGGTTCTCATCCAAATACAGGGTCGCTGCGCCGCCGCCGTGGGTTGCATCCACGCTCCCCATCGCCCGCCAGTAGAGGTCGTCGTCCCCAGGCGCCGATTGGGCGACCAGGTGCAGGTAATCGCGCCCGAGTAACCCCGGTAGGTGGGCCAGCGCCAGAGGGGCGGAGGGGTTCTGGTTGTGTAGGCGCGCAAAAAAGGCGCGGTACGCACTGGCGGAAAACCCGCTGCCCTGGTGCAGCCACTCCAGTGTCAGTGTCTCCCCCGAGAGGAAAGAGTAACTCCCCCCGATCAACCAATCGCTGCGGCGCGGGGCGTCGGTGGCGACCGAAAACGGCAGCAAGGGGTTGTCGGGGCTTTGCAGCGCCTGTTGCCGGGCGCCGGAGCCGAATTCGGCGTAGAGCAGTACCGCATCCGAGACGGTGATTTGCCCGTAGCCGCCCCAAAACGCCGGGTGGCGGTCGCGCCGGGCGGCGACCCACCCCACCGTCCAGTCGTCCGCCCGGTATTCCCCCTTGAGCAGCCAGCTGTTTTGCCGGTCGATGGGCTCGAAGTGGCCCGAACCGACGATGCGGGCGAGCAGTACCTGGGCGCGGAAGTCGGGGCTCCAGGTCGCCTTCACATCGTCGAGCCCCGAGAGCTCGCGCATCGGATCGGAGCGTCCGGCATCGAAGTAGAAGGGGTTGGAGGGGGAGCGAAACTGGGCCGGGCCCCAGGTGAGCAGATCCCGCCCACCGCTGATGCCGACGGCGTCGCTGATCTGCCAGCGCAGTTCGGCTTGGCTCAGATACCCCTCTCGGCGGATCAAATCCCCCGCACTGCGGTGGTCGATGCGGGCGATGGGGCGCAGGTGGAGCGACCAGTCGCCGACCCCCGCCCCCAGGTTCAGCCTTGCTTCGCCGGTCCAGGTGGTGGCGGGGATTTGGGCGAATTGATTGCCGGGGTTGAGGGGGCTGTCGCTGCGGACCCCCAGCGATTGGCCGTAGCCATAAAGGGTCGCATCTCCGTCATGCCATAGGGCGTCGCCCCAGACGGGGGTGGCGGCCAGACATACAGCCAGGGCAAGCCCCCTGCTCATCGCATGCGTCCCAGATCAAAAATACTGGGGGGAATCTCTTTCACGGTAACCGCCCCGTAGGCCATGACGGTAACGTCGTCGGACAGCGCGTCGGTGATGGTCATGCGGCTGACGAAGGGGATGTGCTCCCCCTCGAATGCGATGGCGTTGTGGTACTCGAACACCGCGCTTTTGAGCGGCTTGCCCCCCAGGGCGAAGAACTCGGCCTTTACCCCGACCAAGCGGGTTCGATCGACCCAATAGCGAATCTTCGCGTAGGTGGTGTTTACCCCCTTGGCGGTCAGGTCGAGGATCCAGCAGGGGGTGCCATTGACCTCTTCTTGTCCCACCAGCACCGCGTCGTAGTCTCCCGCGTAGTCGGTGGCGGCGATGTCGCCGTTGGCCGCCTGTCCGCTGAGCCGTTGCCGGGGGGAGATCGGGATCGGCTTGCTCAAACCCGGTTTGGTCAGCCACATGTTGCGTCCGATTTGCAGCAGGCGGCTGCCCTTGAAACGGACCGGCTCCAGGGTTTGCGCCACGCTGGCCTCTGAGTTGGCCTGTACCAGAAGCCGCTGTGGCTCCAGGTCGCGCCCGTGCTCGCGGGCTTGCAGTTGGATCTCCCATTCGATCCCCGGCAGGCCGCCGCCGCGGGCCCGGTCGGAGTGGATCAGGATGTCGTGGGGGTCGGGGGTGGCGGTGCCCGGCTCGGCTTGGGCGGGAGCGGTAGTAATCAAGGCGATCAACAGAACCAGGGCCTGGATCAACCCCCTCCAGATCCCCTTGCCTCCGTAGGTGGAGAGAGTTGGGGTGAGGGGGAGGCTCAAGCACGCCGAGGGCGGAACAATGAATCGCGGCGAGGACGCCGCTCCCACAAGTTGATTTGATGTCGCCGAGGACGGCGCTCCAACGGCAACAAGCAATCGCGCCGAGGACGCCGCTCCAACGGCAACAAGCAACCGCGCCGAGGACGGCGCTCCAACAAATGACTTAAACATGGCCCAGTGCCTCGATGATCGGTTGTCGGGCGGCCCGCCGCGCCGGCAACCACGCCGCCGCGCTGCCCACCACCAACATCAACGCCAGGGTCCACCAGGCGCGGGCGGCGTCGAAGTCGACCCGCAGTGGCACCGGGGCGGTGGCGTTGGGGGGGATGTAGCTGATGTGGGCGGCGTTGACCCCATAGCGGGTTAGGTAAGCCAGCAGCAGCCCGGTCGCGCACCCCAGCAGGGTGAGCAAAAACGATTCGAGCACGAACAACCGCACCACCTTGCCCCGCTTCAAACCGATGGCCCGCAGGGTGCCGATCTCCCGGGTGCGCTCGACCACCGTCATCCCCATGGCGCTGGCGGTGCTCATCACCACCACTGTCAGCACGATCAGGGCGATGAAGCCGAAGATCATCTCGAACATCCCCTTCACCTGCCGATAGAAGGCCGAGAGCGTCTGCCAGGTTTTCACCTCGACGTCGAATCCCGCCCCGTTCAGCACCTTTTCAATGCGATCCCGCGCCTGGGCGGTGTGCTTCACATCGTCGAGCAGTACGGTCAGTCGGTCGGCGCCGCCGGGCAGGTCGTAGAGGGTCCGGGCCAGCTCGATGGGCATGAACATCATCTTGTCGTTGGTCCCGGCGTTGCCGGTGTCGAAGATCCCCCCCACGCTGAAATCGAGGGCGTTGGCCTGCCCCCCCACCGTGTTGACCAGCACCACCCCGATGTCGCCGCGTTTCAAATCGAGCAATCCGGCCAGATCGCGCCCCAGGGTCACCCCATCGGGCCTGGCCGCATCGAGCCCCTCGACCGCCAGTTGCTCAGGAATCCCACTGTCCTCAAGCCCCAGGGAATCGCGCAGCGCCGCCGCCGGGGCCTGAATCCGCCAGCCGTCGTCGGGATCGATCCCCTCGGCGATGAAGATGGTGCTCACCCGGCCGTTGGCGGCGATGCCGCTCAGGGCCAGCCGGGGGGTGACCAGGGTGACCTGGGGGTCTGCTTCGAGCAGTGCCTCGATCTTGGCGATGTCGTCCTCGTGCAGCAGGTACCGCTCGGGATCGAACCGCCCCTCTTTGTCGAGCCCCCGCAGGCTGAGGGTCAGGTGGCCGAGCAGCTCGCCATGGATCGACTGAGCCGCCAGCCCACCGAAGATGTTGTGGATGTAGCCGGCAAACAGGGTGACGGCGGCAAAGCCGACCGCGATGGCGCTCAGGGTGGTCAGGCTGCGGCGGCGGTTGCGGGTCAGGCCGCGCAGGGCGAGTGGGAGCATGTTCATACGGCCCCCCTTTCGTCGGTCTCGATCAACCCATCGCGCAGGTGCACTTTGCGGTCGACGTGCTCCAGCAACCGGGGATCGTGGGTGGTGAAAAGAAAGGTCACCCCGAGGCGGCGGTTCAGGTCGTGCATCAGCTCGACCACCATGGCGCTGTTGCCCGAATCGAGGTTGGCGGTCGGCTCGTCGGCGATCACCAGCTTGGGACCAACCACCAGGGCGCGGGCGATGGCAACCCGCTGCCGCTGTCCGCCGCTGAGTTTGTCGGGTCGGGCCGGGGCATGGTCGGCCAAACCCACATCGCCGAGCGCTCCCTGCGCCCGCTGCCGAGCCGCAACCTTGTCGACCCCCTGAATCTGCAAGGGGAGCATGACGTTCTCCAGCGCCGAGAGGACCGGCACCAGGTTGAAGCTCTGGAAGACAAAGCCGATGTGCTGCCCCCGAAAGGTGGTGATGGCGTCGTCGCTTAAGGTGTGCACGTCGTGGCCGTCGATCTCGACCTTGCCCGAAGTGGGGGCGTCGATCAGGCCGACCATGTTCATCAGGGTCGATTTGCCGCTGCCCGAGGGGCCCCAGACCGCCAGGAATTCCCCGGCGTGAATCGTTAAATCGACCCCGCGCAGCGCTTGCACCGGGGTTTGTCCCAACATGAAGGTGCGGTGGAGGTTTTTGAGTCGTACCAGGGGCTGATGGCTCACGGACCGCCTCCTTTCAACGCAAATGGATGGTCTGAATTGCCCCCTGGGGGGGCAGATCGAAAACGGCGGCCTCAAAATCGGGGGGGCCAAAGCGGCCCCGAGCATCGCGACTGAAGCCGTAGGGTTCGGTGGGGATGCCGAGCAGGCCGGTGTCGAGGGTTTGGTTGCCGTTGATGTCGGCAAAACTGGAGACCGCATAACGACCCGGCGTCAGATTTTGCAGAGTAACGGTCGCTGCGTTGCCTTCAGCCGGAATGAGGCGCTTGGCCACGGCCCGCTCAACGTTCATGAAGGTGTCGGGGGTGGCGTAGAGCGCCAGCAGGATGCGGCTCCCCTTGAGCCCTTTGCCTTGAAAGTCGAGGGTGAGGTCGGCGGCATGGGTCGCCGGGGGGGCGAACAGCAAGGGGGTCGATAGGGCGGCGATCAGCAGCGGTCGGTTCACGGCAATTCCCTCCGAGGTTGGACGATGGAGGGAATCTAAAGGCGGGGGCGGAGAGGAGACGAGACGTGTGCGATGGGTGGGAGATAGGGCCGACGAACTGCCGATCTAGGTCTTATCGGACGTATGAGACCTATAAGGCCTAGGGAAGCGCTGATTGAATAGCGCTTCCGAGCGGTCCACGGATGGGCCGCCAAAATCAGGAACGTCAGTAGGAGGCGACCTAAGTCGCCGAAGCTCTGCTTTTGGTTTTTGCGCAGCGTGCCGCTTCAAGGCAGGAGGCCTTCAATCAGCGTTTCCCTAGATTCAACCGGCCATCAAATACCCGTCCCCTGCCCCAACAGATGCAACACCGCCATCCGCACCGCCACCCCGTTTTTCACCTGTTCGAGCACCAGCGATTCTGGGCCGTCGGCGGCGTCGGAGGCCAGCTCCACCCCGCGGTTGATCGGGCCGGGGTGCATCACCAGGGCGCCGGGGGCCATGCGGTGCAGGCGGTCGCGGTTGATCCCGTACATGTTGAAATACTCGTTGATCGAGGGGATGAAACTGCCTTGCATCCGCTCGCGTTGCAGCCGTAGCACCATCACCACGTCGGCCCCGGCAATCCCCCGTTCCAGGTCGTAATGGACCTCGCACCCGTAGTTCTGTACGTCGCGGGGCAGCAGGGTGGGGGGGGCGACGACGCGGGTGTGGGCCCCCAGGGTTTTGAGGGCGATCAAATTGGAGCGGGCGACCCGGGAGTGGGTGACGTCGCCGACGATGGCAATCGTTTTGTCTGCCCAATCGCCGATGTGGTCGTGCATGGTCAGCAGGTCGAGCAGCGCCTGGGTCGGGTGCTCGTGCCGTCCGTCGCCCGCGTTGACGATGCTGCATTCCAGATGGCGGGTGAGGAATTCGCAGGCCCCCCCCTGAGCATGCCGCACCACCACCACGTCGGGGACCATCGCCTGCAGGTTGGCCGCCGTGTCGAGCAGGGTTTCACCCTTGGTGGTCGATGAGCCGGAGGCCGAGATGTTGATGACGTCGGCCGAAAGTCGCTTGCCGGCGATCTCAAAGCTGGAACGGGTCCGGGTCGAGTTTTCGAAAAACAGGTTGATGACGGTGCGACCGCGCAGCGAGGGGCTTTTTTTGATGTCGCGCTCGTTGAGCTCCCGGAAGGAGCGGGCCACCGCGAGGATTGCCTCGATCTCGTCGCGGCTTAAGCCCTCCATGGTGATGAGATGGCGCTGATGGAAGGCGAGCGACTCAGCCATGGAGAACCTCCTTGCGGGTCACGATCATCTGCCCGTCGTCGCGGGCGACCAGCTTGACCAGCCAATGGGTGGGAATGTCGAGGGGGTAGGCGGTGAGGTCAGGTTGGATCGGCAGCTCCCGTTCCCCCCGGTCGATCAACACCGCCAGGATGATGCGGGCAGGGCGACCGAATTCGAACAGCGCCTCCATCGCCGAACGGATCGTCCGTCCGCTGCGAATCACCTCGTCGACTAGAATCACGGTGCGGTCGTTGATGTCGGGCAGGATCGTCTCGTGCACCAACGGGTGGTGGCCGATGCGTGAAAGGTCGTCGCGGTAGAAGGTAATGTCGATCATCCCGACTTCGTCGATGCCGGTTTTGGCCGCCAGCGCCTCGGCGAGCAGGTCGCCCCCAGAGGGGATGCCAACCATGACCGCCCCTGCGGCCATGCGCCGGTCGAGGATCGCCTCGGCCAGACGGTCGATCCCCTCGGCAACCTCTTCGGCACTCAGAAGGATTTGGGTGGTTTGCATGAAAAATCCAGGGCAGGAAACGTCCTCGTTTGGACAGAAACGAGGCGCTTTGGAAGGATTACCGGATAGAACGTATGGTGTTGTCGTATCATCGCCGCAACGAAATCGAAGCGCTTTCTTACGCTGCTTGTCGCAGCTTTCAAATTCTGCCGGAGGGCATCTGTAATGGGAATCTTCAAAGCGTACGACATCCGGGGGATCGTCCCTAGCCAGCTCGACACCGATACCGCCCAGCGGATCGGCATCGCGCTGGGGGAGCTGCTCGGCCAGGGACCGGTGGTGGTCACCCGCGACATGCGCGATTCCAGCCCCGGTATGTCGCAGGCGCTGATTGCCGGAATCACCCAGGCCGGGGTCGATGTGATCGACTGCGGCATGGGGGCGACCCCGATGAATTACTTCGCCAATGTGCATTTGAAGGGTGAGGCCTCGGTTTCGATCACCGCCTCCCACAACCCCGGTCAGTACAACGGCTTCAAGATTTCGCTGCGCGACGCCAAACCGATGAGCTACGAGACCGGCATCGACAAGATCGAGGCGAGGGTTGCCGAACTGGCCGCTGGGGCCGCCCCCCGTGCGGTGGAGCGCCCCGGCACCGTCACGCAAGCCGACGTCTTCACCCCCTTCCTCGACCACAACTTGGCGGTTCTCTCGGAAGCGACCCCCCCCTTTAAGATGGCCATCGACGGCGGCAACGGCATCGCGGGGCATTTTCTGCCCGCTTTGTTCGAGCGGCTGCCCCAGTTCGACCCCATCGCGATGTACTGGGAGCCCGACGGCAACTTCCCCAACCACGAGGCCAATCCCCTTGACCTTGAAACCCTGCGCGACTTGCAGGCCAAGGTAAAAGAGGTGGGGTGCGACTTCGGCATCGCCTTCGACGGCGACGCCGACCGCTGCGCCTTCGTCGACGAGCACGGGCAGATCATCCCCTCCGATCTGCTCACCGCCTTGATCGCCGAGGAGGTGCTGCGCCGCCATCCCGGCGCCACCATCCTCTACGATCTGCGCTCTTCTCGGGTGGTCCCCGAGGTGGTCGAGGCGGCGGGGGGCAAGGCGATCCGCTGCCGGGTCGGCCACGCCTACATCAAGGCGCAGATGCGGCAGGATGGGGCGACCTTCGCGGGCGAGCTTTCGGGCCACTACTACTTCGCCGACAACTTCACCACCGACTCGGGCCTCTATGCCATGCTCTACGTCTTGAGTCTGTTGGGGCGCAGCGACGCGCCGATCTCGGCCCGGATTGCCCCGCTACGCAAATACGCCCAGAGCGGCGAGATCAACTTCCGGGTCGGCGACCCCGACGCGGTGCTGGCCAACCTCGAAAAGCGCTACGCCGAGGCCAAGACCGACCACCTCGATGGATTAACCCTGACTTTTGAGTGGGGATGGGCCAACATCCGTAAGTCCAACACCGAGCCGCTGCTGCGGCTGAACGTCGAAACCTTCGACAAGGGGCTGATCGATGAGAAGTTGGCCGAGATTCGCGGCGCCATCGAGGCGGGGGGGTGAGCCTCGATGGGTAAAACGACGGCGTTGGCTCCAATGGGGGGCGGCATTGCTGCCCCTGCTGCTGACGGGCTGCGGCTACACGATGATCGGTTCGGGAGGCCCCGATCTGACCGGGATCTCAAGGGTGGTGGTCGAGGTGCAGGGGGAGGGAGACCTGCGCGGTGCCCTGGCCCGTCACCTGCAAACCCAGGGGGTCGAGGTGGTCGACCGCAACGGCGACATCCCCCGGCTGTGGATCGAGGTCGAGAAACCCTGGATCGTCGCCCTGTCGCGGGACCTGCGCGGGGTGGTGACCGAGGGGGAGGTGGTGGTGGCGGCCAAGGGGGTGTGGTATCCCAAGCCCGACGTGCGCCAGCCCATCGCACGGGTCGAAGTGCGGCTGCCGGTTGCGATGACCGGCGATCCCACCGTCGACGACGCCCGAGTTCGGCAGGGGCAACGTCAGGCGGCTCAGGCGTTGGCCGATGAGGTATGGTCGGCCTGGGGCAGCAGGTTCTAGGGAAGCGCTGATTCAAGCGGCGCTTCCGAGCAGCCCGGGATGGGCCGCCAAAATCAGGAACGTCAGCGACTGATTTTGCAAGCGAAGCAAAAACCACGTTTTTTGCGAAACGCCACTTGAAAAAAGGCCCGGAGCCTTTTTTCAGTGTTTCCCTAGATATGCCCTTAGCCCTGACAGACATTCAACCGTTGTAAGGAGCTCCCATCGTGGAATTTCTCCGCTTGCCCAAAGCCCGGCTTGCGGGTTGGTTGGAGGCGGTTGAGCGGCAGGTTCCGGTCATCATTCCGGTACGTGTGCCCGCTCCCGCCGGAGCCTTGCCCGAGGCCCGTCCCCTCTACCGATTTGCCCCCATGAGCGAAACCGGGGTCGGGGCACTGGCACTGGAATACCTGCGCACTCAACTGCCCCCCAAACAGTATTTCTTCCCCCCAAAAGAGCCGCTCTACCGGTTCGACCGCGAAGGGCAATTCGAGCCCATCGCCCCCCCGAAACAGCCCCAGGTGATCTTTGGTCTGCACCCCTGCGACCTGCACGGTCTGGCGGTGACCGACGCCTTTTTCACCCGCTCCTACCCCGACCGCACCTACCACGCCCGCCGCAGTGAGGCGCTCTTGATCGGCCTGGGCTGCTTGCCCGACGAACGGTGCTTTTGCCGCAGTCAGGGGACCGATCAGATCGACGACGGTTACGACCTGTTTTTGTGGGATCTGGGCGACCGCTTCTTCGTGCGCATCCGCACCGAGCAGGGACACGACCTGATCCACCTGGCGCGGGAGCTCTTCGAGCCGATCGACGAGGCCGACAAAACCGACTATCTGGCGCTGCTCGAACGGCGGTTGGGGATGTTCACCCTGGAGGTCGACACCAAAACCCTGCCCCAGGTGCTTGACATGGCCTGCGACACCCCCGCCTGGGAGGCGCTCGGCGCCGCCTGTTTCGCCTGCGCCGCTTGCACCTTCGTCTGCCCCACCTGCACCTGTTACCGCTTCACTGAGCAGCTCAATCTCGACGATTCGGGGGAGCGTTGCCGGGAGTGGGACTCCTGCCTGCTGCGCGATTTCGACCGGGTGGCGGGGGATCACCACCTGCGTCCCGAGCGGGCCGATCGGGTGAAAAACCGCTACTACCACAAGGAGCACGGCTACGTGCAGGAATTCGGCATGCCCTCGTGTGTGGGCTGCGGTCGCTGCATCGACGCCTGCATGGCGGGGATCAACATCGTCGACGTCTTTGCCAAGGTGCGGTCCAGTTGCGGAGTGAACCCATGATCCGCTTTGGCTCCGAAATGCCCGCTTCCCCCAAGGTCCAGGCGCCCGATCCTCTGTTTCCCTATCCGGCTCGTTTGGTCGAGCGGATCGACATGGGGCCCGATCAGGCGATGTTCACCTTCGCCCCCGAAGAGCCGGGTTTCCCTTGCCCCGATGGGCGCAACCACGAGCCGGGGCAGTTCTTGATGCTCTCGGTTCCCCCTGCCGGTGAGGCCCCGTTCACCATCTGCGCCGCTCCCCGTCGTGGTGCGCCGGGGGTGCAAACCACCATCCGCCGGGTTGGACGGGTCACCCGCCGTCTGTTCGAGCTTCCGGTCGGGGCGCGGGTCGGGCTGCGCGGCCCTTTTGGTCGCCCCTATCCGGTGGCCAAGATGGCGGGACTCGATCTGGTCTTCGTCGCCGGGGGGTTGGGAATTGCCCCGCTGCGCGGGTTGATCGAACACACTTTGGGCGATCCCGCATCATACGGGCGGCAACACCTGATCTACGGCATGCGCGAGGGGGGGCAACTGCTCTATGGGGATCAATGGCGGGCGGCGCGGGATGCCGAAACCTTGAGTCTCGACCTGCGCGCCGATGAAAACCTGCCGGGCGATTTCAATTCTGGGGGGGTACTTGACGCCATCGAGGCGTGGGACTGGCAGCCCGAGCGCACCGCTGTGGCGGTCTGCGGCCCTCCGGTGATGTACCCCCCGGTGCTGCAACGCCTGCAAGCGCTCAAAGTGTGGCCGCAGCGGATCTTCGTCACCCTGGAGCGCCGCATGGTGTGTGGCATCGGCCAGTGCGGCCACTGCGCCATCGGCTATCGCTACACCTGCACCGACGGGCCGGTCTTCTCGGCCTGGGAGGCGCGGGGCTTGCGCGAAGCCTGGGAAGAGCCCAAGGAGCGGCCATGAGTGGCTCCCTCGCCCTGGCCTCCCTGCTCGGCCATCCCCCGGGTCCCCCCCCCCGGATTTTGCTCCTGGAGTCGAGCCACGCCCTGGCGGGATTGGTTCGCGGTCGCATCGAACAGGAGCTCGGGTTCGAGGTGGTGCAGGCCTTCACCCTGGACGAGGCGGCCGAGGCGGTGGGCTTGAGCGAAACCCCCTTCTTCGTCGCCCTGGCCTCTTTGGCGTTGCCCGACGGTGAAGGGGTCGAGGTGATCGAGGCGCTCAATGCCCTCGATGTGCCGGTCATCGCCTTTACAGGGGTGGACGACGAAAAAACCCGTAAGGCGATTCTGGGGGCCGAGGCACTCGATTACGTCCTCAAAAGCGGCGAGGCGAGCCTGACCTACCTGGTCTGGTTGCTGGGGCGACTGTCGCGCAACCGCTTCATCAAGGTGCTGGTGGTCGACGACGCCCCCTTCATGCGCGAGATCATCGGCGAGCTGCTCATCAACCACTGTTACCAAGTGGTCGAGGCGGGCAATGGTCTGGAGGCGCTGGAACAACTGGCAGCCCACCCTGATATCAAGCTGGTGGTGACCGACTACCTGATGCCCAGCATGGATGGTATCGAGTTGCTGGCCCGCATTCGCGAGCGCCACCCTCGTGAGGAGCTGGCGGTCATCGGTATTTCGGGGGACGAGAGTCGGCACCTTAATACCGACTTTCTCAAGTTGGGGGCCAGCGACTACATCCCCAAGCCGTTCCGCAACGAGGAGTTCTATTGCCGGGTCTCCCAGGTGGTCGAAACCATCGAGTATGTGGCGGCCATTAAAGAGGCGGCCAATCGCGACTACCTGACCAATCTTTCGAACCGGCGCCATTTTTTCGCCCGCGCCAGTGAAGTGCTCGCAAGCGGGATCACCCCCATCGCCGCCGCCCTGCTCGATCTCGACCATTTTAAGGCGATCAACGACCTATACGGCCACGAGGCGGGCGACGTGGTGCTCAAGGTTTTCGCCGATCTGCTGCGCCCCCTTGAGGAGGAGGGGGCGGTGGTGGCGCGTCTGGGGGGGGAGGAATTCGGACTGCTACTGCCCGGTTGGGAGCGAGACCGTGTCAGGCAGCGGCTGGAACAACTGCGGGAGGAGACCGCCCGTCAGGTGCGGATCCTGGGGGGTAAGGCGGTGCGGTTTACGACCTCGATCGGCATCGCCTTTGGCGTCGAAGAGGGGCTCGACGATCTACTGCGCCGGGCCGATCAACAGCTTTTTCGGGCCAAAGAGACGGGGCGCAATCGGGTGGCGTTGGAGCTACAGATCGGAAAAGAGGCCTAGGAGCCTGTCGGGCTTGAGCGTACGTAGCGAGCCGAGTGGGGAATCGAGGCCAAATTTTCACGGTTTTGAGGATCATAGTGGTGGCTATGTGACGAAAAACCGGGGGAATTTGGACCGATTACCCGCCGGCGCAGTAGGACGATCTCAAGTCCGACAGACTCCTAGCCGTCAGCGAATGGGGCCGATCAGGCGAACCAAGCCCCGACCCTCTGCCCGTTCGATCCACTCAGGGTTCCGCCCCGCCGCTTCCCGTTCCGCCATCTCCTCGTTCAACCGTCCTCCTTTGGCCTTCAACGCAATCAACACCCCCCCAGGTTGCAACAGCGGTTGGGCCCAGGCATCGAGTTGGGCCAGGGTGTCGACCGCCTGGGCGGTGACGGCGGCGGCGCTGCCAAGCAATTCGACGGGGGGATGATTCAGGTTGGCGCGCAGCGCCCGCACGTGGGTCAACCCCAACTGACGGATGACGTGTTTGAGAAAGGCGACCTTTTTGGCGTTGAGATCGAGCAGGGTGACTTGCCCTTCGCGGTGTAGCGCCCAGATCAAAGCAGGTAACCCCTGCCCCGAACCCATGTCGATCAATATCCCAGGGGGGAGATGGGGCAGTACCTCATGGGCTTGATGGATCTTCTCTTGAACCTCCCGCAGCCCCCAACGTTTGCTGACCAGCGCCAGCTTTTGGTTCCAGCGCAGCAGCTCCTCGGCAAACCAGGCCTCTTGTTCGGTGGGCGTCATTCCCGCTCCAGTCGTCCCTGACGGCGCAGGTTCAGATGCAGGGTGAGCGCCTCGATGGCGGCCACGGTTACCCCCCGCACTTGGCGGGCATGGGCCATGGTCTCGGGGGCGGCCTGGCTCAGACGGTGGCGCATCTCAATCGACAGCCCCATCACCTGCCCGAAATCGACCCCTTCCAGGCTGAAGTCATCCATGGCGGCAATACGGTGGCGTTCGCGTCGTTTGCGGGCGATGTACCCGGCGTATTTGGCCTCGGCCTCCAGGGTGCGTCGGTCGCGCCCGGTCATTGCAGGGTCCCGCAAATCCCCCTTTTCAAGCCGTTCCAGCCGGGCGGAAAACCATTTTTTTTGGTCGTTTTGGACCAGCCCTAATGCAACCCCTACCGGGGTCAGGCGCAGGTCGGCGTTGTCCTCGCGCAGACTCAGACGGTGTTCGGCCCGGCTGGTGAAGACCCGGTAGGGCTCGTCGACCCCGTGAAGGGTAAGGTCGCGCACCAGCACCCCGGCATAGCTGCTTTCGGCTGCAGGCTGCCAGTCCGGTAGGTCGAGTGCCCAGGCTGCCGCGTTGGTCCCCCCCACCAACCCTTGAGCCGCCGCCTCCTCGTAGCCGGTGGTGCCGTTGATCTGCCCTGCCAAAAAGAGGCCGCCAACCTGGCTTGAGGCCAGCGTCATCTTGAGTTTGCGCGGATCAACGGCGTCGTACTCGATGGCATAGCCGGGGCGCAGGATGCGCACCTGCTCCAGCGCCGGAATCGAGCGTACCACCTCAAGCTGGGTCGCCAACGATAGTCCGGTCGAGATGCCGTTGGGGTAGATCTCGGAGCTGTCGTGCCCTTCGGGTTCGAGGAAAACGTGGTGGCGCTCCCGGCCCGCGAAACGGACGACTTTGTCTTCAATTGAGGGGCAGTAGCGCGGCCCGGTACCGGTGATGGCGCCCCGGTAGACCGCCGATTCTCCCAGGTGGGCGCGGACGATGTCGTGGGTTTCGGGGGTGGTCCAGGTGATGCCGCAATCCATGGGGGGGAGCCCCGGCGCGGAGGAGCCCCAATGCAACAGCGACGGGGGTTGATCCCCCGGCTGAGCCTCGACCCGGCTCCAGTCGATGGTGGCGCGGTCGAGGCGGGGTGGGGTGCCGGTTTTCAAACGAAAGGAGGGGTGGCCGAGCCGCTCCAGGGCGGCGGTGAGCCCCATGGCCGGGGCGTCGCCCAGCCGCCCCCCCGACATCGTTTGGATGCCGATGTGGATCACCCCACGCAAAAAAGTGCCGCAGGTGACCACGGCGGCGCGGCAGGCGATGCGACCGAAAACCCTGCCGATCACGGCGCCGATGCGCCCCCCCTCGGTTTCAAGGTCGACGATTTCGTCCTGGATTTGGCTCAGATTGGGGTGATCGGCCAAAAAGCCTTGAATCCACAGGCGATAACGGCGCCGATCATTTTGCACTCGTGTCGCCTGCACCGCCGGACCCTTGCGGGTGTTGAGCCGCCGAAAGTGCAGCCCTGTAGCGTCGGCCGCCCGCGCCATGACCCCTCCCATAGCGTCGATTTCGGCGACCAAATGCCCCTTGCCGATGCCGCCGATGGCGGGGTTGCAGGACATCTGGCCAACGGTGTCGAGGTTGAGGGAGACCAACAGGGTGCGGGCGCCGCGCCGCGCCGAGGCGGCCGCCGCCTCGACACCGGCGTGGCCGCCACCAATGACGACAACGTCGAAGGATTCGCTCATAAAATTATTTCTGTCTTAGCCCTCGATGGCGTCGAGCGCATCGAGGGCGATGGAGGTCATGCGGGTCAAGGTCGCCTTGTCGGCCACCAGTGGGGGCACAAGATAGGCGGCCGAGCCCAAGGGGCGGGCATAGAGCCCCATCTGTTGGCAGGCGGCAGCCCACTGCGGTCCCGCGTCGCCCAAATAAGAGGTGGTGCCCGGCGGATCGAGATCGAAGGCGATCATCGCCCCCACTTGGCGAGGACGGTGGGCTTTGGGGTGCTGGGCGATGGCGGCCAGCCCTTGGGTCAGGGTGGGGACGGTCACCTTTTGCACATGGGCCATCACCCGCTCCTCCTCGAAGACCTTCAAGGTTTCAAGGGCGACGGCGGTCCCCAGCGGGTTGCCGTAGAAGGAGTGGCCGTAATAGAGGGCACGGCCCGAGCCGTGATTCCCCAGGAACCCGGCAAAAACCTCTTCGGTGGCCAGGGTTGCGGCGATGGGGAGCATCCCACCTGCGAACCCCTTGCCGGTGGTGAGCAGATCGGGGGCGATCCCGGCGCCGTCGCAGGCCCAGAAGGTGCCGGTGCGGCCATAACCGACAAACACCTCATCGGCGATGAGCAAGCAGCCCGCTTTGTCGCAGGCGGCACGCAGGCGGCGCAGGTATTCGGGGGGGTGAACCCACATTCCCACCGCCCCTTGAATCAAGGGTTCGATCACCACCGCCGCGATGTGCTCGCCGTGTTCGGACAGATGCCGCTCCATCGCTTGGGCCGCCTGCTCCCAGTCGCCGTCCGGCTCGCCGGGGGAGGGGAGGCGGTCGCAGGTAAAAAGCAGGGGGGCGAAGCGTTGATGGAACACCGCCACCCCACCCAACGATACCGCGCCGATGGTTTCGCCGTGGAAGGAGCCGGTGAAGGCGACAAAGCGGTTGCGCCGCGGCTGGCCGTTTTGCTGGAAGAACTGAAAGGCGATCTTCAGCGCCACCTCGACGGCGGTGGAGCCGTCGTCGGAATAGAAGACCCGGTTGAGTTTGCCGGGGGCGATGTCGATCAGCCGTTCGGCCAGTTCGGCGGCGGGGCCATGGGTGGTGTTGCCCGCCATGACGATGTGGGGCAACACCCCGGCTTGCCGGGTTAGCGCCGCCACCAAACGGGGGTGGCGGTGCCCCAGGGCGGCAACCCACCAAGAGGCGGTACCGTCGAGCAAGGTTTGCCCAGCGCTGGTGGTGAAGCTGCACCCCTGTGCCCCGGTTACCACCAGGGGATCGGGACGATCCTGCATCTGGGTGTAGGGGTGCCAGAGGTGGTTGCGATCAGCCTGAAGAATCGACTCAAAGGCTGGGTTTACCAACGGAAGATCACCCACTGCGGCACCGAGATGCGGTTGGGCTCCGAGGCCGGATGGCGCGGCGCCAGGGTGCCGCCTCCGGTTTCGTCGACGAAGAAGAAGGGGGGGGCGCCGTTCTTGGGGATCACCTCGATCATGTAGGTGGTCCCCTTGACCCGATACTCCCGGACCTCTTGGGTGTTCTCTTTGTAGATGCGCACCTCGGTCTCTTTGCCTTCGATGTCGGGGGAGAGATCATGCATCTCGACGGCAGAGGGTTTTTGCCCCGACAGATCGGGGAGGCTGGGCTCGGGATCGCTCCCCTGACCCCAGGCGTTTGCGGTAAGTCCCGCCCCGCCGAGAAGCAGGGCCAGCCCCAATAGGGTGGTGCGTGCAGTAGGATTCATAGAGAAAAACCCATCAGTTAGAGGGATCAAACTGTAGGAAAACGGGGCGAAAAAGGGTTGCGGACAGGTCGGTCCCTTAAGGTATGCTTGTCAACCTCGGCTATTTCTTCAACCAACCTGGCCGAGCAGCGACGGAACAATCCCCCTAGGAGCTGGATCGTATCTTGGCCCTTTCCTGCGGTGTCCTCAACCGAAGGAAAACCGGCTCGAACCACGGTTCGAGAGGGAATGTTGCGGGCGCGGCTTGCCGTGCCGCCTGCTCCTTGGCAGGCTGGCGTCCATTCTAGATCACTCGTTCGACAGGAGCGCTGCCGATGGCACGGGTCCAAATTTATAAGACCCCCGAAGTCGACCTGAATCAGGTCCGGGAAATCTTGACGCGCTATATCCCCAGCAAAAGCAACGTGATGGGGGTGCTTCAAGATGTGCAGGCCCATTACGGCTATGTTCCTGAGGAGGCATGCGACCTGATTGCCAAAACCCTTCGGGTGCCGATGTCCCAGATTTTCGGGGTGCTCACCTTCTACGGTTTTTTCCGTCTCAAGCCCCGCGGTAAATACACCGTCCGGGTTTGTGTCGGTACCGCCTGCCATGTGAAGGGGGCCGAGATCGTTGGTATGGCCATCCAGCGCGAGGTGGGGTTGAGCAACGGGGAGGACACCACCGACGACGGGATGTTCACCTACGAAGAGGTCGCTTGCATCGGCGCCTGTGGGCTTGCGCCGCTGGTGTTGGTCGACGAGGAATCGTTCGCCGAGCTGAATCCCGCTCAGGTGCCGAGCATGATCAACAAGGTTCGTGACCGGGAGGCCGCCGCGGTGGCGGCGCAGGGCGAGGCCACGGAGGCCGCAGCATCTTAAGGTTGGAGCCAATCGGCTTCGACCCGGTGTCCCCCTTTTTACCATAGGGCCCATCGACCGATGGTGCCTCGGAGGATAGATCGCCATGACGACTGAACCCACGACGGCTGCCGGTAACGCCGCCGGACCTATTCGCTTCGTGATCGGCATGGGCACCTGCGGACTCTCCGCCGGCGCCCAGGAGATCTACGACACGGTTGCCGGACTCATCAAGGAGGAGGGTCTCGACGCCGTTATCGAAAGCACAGCATGTATTGGTTGTTGCTCCCGCGAACCCTTGATGGATGTGGTGATGCCGGGTATGGCTCGGCTGTCGTACGAGAAGATGACCCCCAAGAAGGTTAAGCAGATCTTCGACAAACACGTCAAAGAGGGGGAGCCGGTCAAGCGTAGCGTCCTCGGGCAGTTTCCTGCCGAGGAGGGGCAAAAGCCCTACGAGAAGATTCAGCTGATCGACGAACACCCTTACTACAAACGGCAGACCAAGATCGTCCTGGAGAACGTCGGTCTGATCGATCCCGAATCGATTGACGATTACATCCGGGTCGGCCAGGGGTATCAGGGGCTACGCAAGGCGCTGGCTCAATCGCCCCAGGATGTGGTCGACATGATTAAGAAATCGGGGCTGCGCGGTCGCGGGGGCGGGGGCTTCCCCACCGGTTTGAAGTGGCAGTTTTGCCGCGACGCCCAGGGGACCCAGAAATACAACATCGCCAACGCCGACGAGGGGGATCCGGGCGCCTTTATGGACCGCTCGGTGCTGGAGGGCGACCCCCATGCCATGCTCGAAGGGATGGCCATCGGTGCCTACGCCATCGGTGCCAGCGAGGGGTACATCTACATCCGCGCCGAGTACCCGTTGGCGATCAAACGGCTGCAAAAGGCGATTGCCCAAGCCAAGGAGCGAGGCTTCTTGGGTAAGAACATCCTGGGCAGCGACTTCAACTACGACATCAAGATCAAGAAGGGCTCCGGCGCCTTCGTCTGCGGCGAGGAAACCGCCCTGATCGCCTCTATTGAGGGCGAGCGTGGCACCCCCCGTCCCCGTCCCCCCTATCCGGCGATCTCCGGTTTGTGGGGCAAACCGACCAACATCAACAACGTCGAAACCTGGGCTAACGTCCCCAAGATCCTGCGCAAGGGGGCCGAGTGGTATGCCTCCTTCGGGGTGGAGCGCAACACCGGCACCAAGGTTTTCGCGCTGACCGGCGCCCTGAAGAACACCGGCTTGGCCGAGGTTCCAATGGGGATCACCCTGCGTGAGGTGGTCGAAGAGGTGGGCGGCGGCGTCCCCTACAAGGCCCGCGCCTTCAAGGGTGCCCAAATGGGCGGCCCCTCGGGGGGAATCATCCCCGCCGATCATGCCGACGTGGCCATCACCTACGAGTCGTTGCTCGAAAAAGGGGCGATGATGGGCTCCGGCGGGGTGGTAGTGATCGACGAATCGACCTGCGTCGTTGAGCTCGCCCGCTTCTTCATGAAGTTCACCGAAGACGAGTCTTGCGGCCACTGCACCCCCTGCCGCGACGGTACCAAGCGAATGCTTGAAATCGTCACGCGCATTGCCGACGGCGAGGGGCGCGAGGGCGACCTTGAGCTGATGGAAAACCTGGGCGAGGCGATTAAGTCCTCCTCCCAGTGCGGTTTGGGTATGACGGCGCCCAATCCGGTGCTGTCGACCATGCGCTGGTTCCGGCACGAGTACGAAGAGCACATCCACGACAAGACCTGCCGGGCCCACCAATGCTCAAAGCTGCTTAAGTTTTGGGTGATCCCCGATTTGTGTACCTCGTGCTCGATTTGTGCGGTCAATTGCCCTGACAACGCCATCGAGTGGGAGAAGGGGAAGGTTGCCTTCATCGATCAGGACAAGTGCACGATGTGCCGCAACTGCTACATCGACTGCAAGTTCATGGCGATCGAATAATCCGGATCGAATCCACGAGTTCTTCTGATCTTCCCGAAGCCGTGGGCCGCCCGGCGGTCCGCCGAGGAGTTTCTGAATATGTCTGATTTGGTGAAAGTCACCATCGATGGCAAGACGGTCGAGGTTCCCCGCGACCACACCATTTTGCAGGCGGCCGAGGTCGCCGGTGTCGACATCCCGACGATGTGCTTTGATCCTCGTATCAAGCCGTTCGGCGCCTGCCGCATGTGCCTGGTTCAGGTCGAGGGGGGGCGCGGATTGGCGACTGCCTGCACCCACCCGGTGATGCCCGACATGGTGGTGACCACCCAGACCGAGCAGATCGCGGCCAACCGCAAGACCCTGCTGGAGCTGCTCCTCACCTACCACCCCTTGGATTGCCCGACCTGCGACAAGGGGGGTGAGTGCACCCTGCAGAACCTTTCGTTTGCCCACGGCCCGCAGACCTCCCGCCTAGAGGCCCCCAAGCATCATTACACCGTCGACGACCGCTCGCCCCTGATTCAGATCGACAACAACCTCTGCGTACTCTGCGAAAAATGCGTGCGCATGTGCGACGAGGTGATCGATGTGGCGGCGCTGGCGATGTCGTATCGCGGCTATCACACCAAGGTGGTCCCGAGCTTCGGCAAGGTGCTCGACTGCGAGTACTGCGGCGCCTGCGTCTCGGTCTGTCCGGTCGGCGCCTTGGGCGACAAGCTCTACAAGTACCGCTCCCGCCCCTGGGATCAGGCGAAGAAAGAGTCGATCTGCACTTACTGCGGCGTCGGTTGCCACTTGAAGTACGGGGTCGCCAACGACGAGGTGTTGCGGGTGACCACCTCCCCCGATCTGGGTCACAACCAGGGGTTGCTCTGCACCCGTGGGAGCTACGGTTGGGGCTACATCGAATCGGAACAGCGGATCCGTCAGCCCCTCATCAAGAAAAACGGCACGTTCCAAACCGCGACCTGGTCCGAGGCGCTCGATTGGGTGGCCGAGAAGCTTCAGCGGGTTAAGTCGGATCATGGGGCCAATGCCGTGGCAGCGGTGGGCAGCGGCGGCATGACGATGGAAGAGGCCTTCCTGCTGCGCAAAGCAGTGCGGGAGGGGCTCGGTTCGGCGCACCTTGATTGCATCGGCGGCAGCCAAAGCGCTGCCGCACTCGATGGCATCGAGGCGGTGATCGGGGTGCGCAGCAACGCTACGATCCGTGGCGCCGCCGCCATCGAGCAGGCCGATTTGGTCTTCATCGCCCGCGCCGTGATCTCCGAAACCCAGCCGGTCGCCGGTTATGTGGTCTCCCACCTGGTTCACCGCAACGAGGGTAGCAACCTGGTGTTGGTCGATGGTCGGGAAGAGAAATTTTCCCGTTACTCCACCCCCCATGCCCGGGTCCGTCCCGGCACCGAAACGGCCTTTGTTTACGGGGTTATCAACGCCCTGATTCAGGGAGGCTTGGTCGATTGTGAGGCGGCGGCGGAGCGTGGAGAGGGCTTTGAGGCGCTGGCCGGATCGGTTGCCCGTTTCACGCCCGAGCATGTTGCTCAGGTTTGCGGCATCCCCGCCGAACAGGTGGGTGAGGCGGCGGCCAAGGTGGCCGGTGCGAACAACGCAGTCTTCATCACCGCCGTTGAATCGGCGGTGGGTGGGCAGAATCGCGAAATCGCCGAGGCGCTGGCGCTGCTGGCGTTGGTTAGCGGCCATTTCAAAGAGGGATCCGGTCTTCTGGTGATGCAGGAGCGGGCCAATTCGGTCGGAGTGCTCGCTGCCGGTCTGCGTCCTGCTGTAGAGGGTCTCGACGCTGCGGGCATCGCTGCTCATCTGGGGAGCCAAATCAAGGGGCTGTTGGTGGTCGGGGAAGACCTGACCGTGACCTTACCGGCAGGCGGCAAGGTGGCGGCGGCCCTGAACGATCTTGACTTCTTGGTTGTGTGCGATCACTTCATGACGGCGACCGCCCAGGCAGCCGACGTGGTGTTGCCTCTGGCTTCGACCGCTGAGAGCGATGGCACCTTCATCAATCAAGGCGGTTTGGTGCAGTCGTTCCAAGCGGCGATCAGCCCCAAAGAGGCGGCCAAACCGGGTTGGCAAATCCTTTACAACCTGGCCCGCCGCCTGGGTGGGATTGGCGAGATTGGCGGCTTTGCCGAGCTGCAATCCCAGGTTAAGGCTGCGGTTCCCGCCATGGCGGGGCGTGCCACCAACCTCTTTGCCGAAGCGGCCCCCAAGGGCAGCTATCGGGCGGTTGCATTCGACGCGGCCCCCCCCTCTTCCGGGCTGGTGCTAACCACCGGATCGATCCGTCAACACAACGGCACGTTGTCGACCCATGCCGAGGGGCCGATGCGGCTGGTCAGGCACGGTTTTGTCGAGGTGCATCCCGACGATGCTCTGCGCCTTGAGCTCGACAACGGCGACCGCATCCAGGTGCGCACCACCCACGGCGTGTTTGAGGCTGAGGTTGAGGTGAATGATCGCGGTGTGGCCGGGTACCTGTTTGTCCCCCGCCACTTTGTCGACACCCCGGTCTTGCAGGCGATGCCTGCCGACGGCAGCCTGCCCGCCGCCGAGTTGGTGGTGGTGGCCCGTGCCCAGAGCGCTGAGCCGGTCGCCGTCGATGCCTGAAGAGGGGGCGCGGCAACGGCAGATTGCCGAAAGTTTGATCGGCAAGGGGTGGCGCAGGCTCGAACACAACCGCTCCGGCGAGCTGCTGATGCTCAAGGACGACGAAATCCGCTGGTGGAAGGTGCGCGACGAGGCGACCGGACGCTGGGAGGTCGAGGCGGCCATGCAGCTCGACTCGGTGTTGCTCGCCAAGAAGTGGGAGGAGGGGCGTTACCGCCTGCCCCCCACCATCAACCATCCACTCGGTTTGTTCGTCGACGCCGCCATGATGGCCAACATCCGCCGCCAACTTGACCGCCCCGCCCTCGACAGGGGCGCCGAACAGGTCGCCCCCTTCGATCCCGGCATCCCCCTGTGTATTCCGATTGTTCCTGCCAAAGATTGACCCCTCCCCGGAGGGGCTCGATTTTCAGCCCGATACCCAAGAGAAACCGACATGATTAAGGCCACCGTCACCAGCTACGACGTCAAAAAGGGTTTTGGTTACGCAAGCGACGATCAAGGCAGGGCGATCTTCGTCCACTACTCGGCCATTGAACGTGGCGAGGGTGAGGAGGGGGATGTGACGCTGGAGGAGGGGCAGACTCTTCAGATTGAGGTGAAGGACAACAACCTCAAGATGCCGGTGGCGTTAAAAGCCAAGCTTACCTAAGCAGTACCCTCATCGTGATTGGTGGCACTGCGCCATTGGGGGCATAGCCCTCACCGTGTGCAACCCATCCACCCCACCAGGGGACAGCCCTCCATGAGCTTTCTGATTCAATCGCGTTCGCTGCTTTTGCAGCCGGTGAGTACCGCCAAGGAGTCGCGGTTCACCGAGCGGCTCAAGCGGTGCCCGCTGTTGATTTCCCTGCCCCGAGAGGAATGGCGGGACTGGTTGGCGGGCTGCAAATTGCAGATTTTGCGCGACGACGAACCGCTATGGGAGGAGGGCTCCCTGGGTCGTTCGGTCATGGTGCTACTCGACGGCGAGGTCTCGGTGGAATACCAGGGAACGGTCTTGGGCCACCTCAAGGCGGGCGCCATGCTGGGGCTCAATGCCACCCTGGGGCGCTGGCGGCGCGAATCGGGGATTCGGGCCCACGCCGGCGACGCCCTTGTCCTTGAAATCCCCTGGTCGCTGACCAAATCGACGCTCAAACGCAATCCCGGCATCACCGGCGCCTTGCAGGTGATCGGGCGTAGTTTCGAAGCGCTCAAACTGCTGGCGGGTCATCCCCTGTTGCAACATCTCGACGAAGATTCCCGAGGCAAGGTCGCCGCTGCGGCGCAGTGGCTTGATATGCCCCCCGGTCACATCTTTATCCGCCAGGGTGCCCATGACCGTGACGCCTACATCGTGGTCTCGGGATCGGTCGAGGTGGTCCGGCACGAGGGGCCGCGTGACATCGTGTTGGCTCAACTTGGCCACGGCAAGGTGATTGGCGAGCTGGCTCTGCTCGATGGCCGTCCCCGTACCGCCTCGGTCCGCACCGTCGAGCCGACCCGCTTACTCCACCTTCCGGCCAACGCGTTTGAGGATGCTGTCGAATCGCCCACCGCCTTTCGCGAATCACTGCGGCGTTGGCGCCGCAAGTTGGGGATGCACACGGTCCAGGATTGGATGGTGACGGGGGCAGCGACCGCCGAGAGCATCCCGGCCAAAGGTTGAATCCCCTCGGTTTGCATCCCCCCCTGGAAACCCCGATGGACCAAGATCCCACCCGCGCCGCCCCCTCCGGTTGGATCGAAGTGGTTGTGGATCGCCCCCTTCCCCCCTTGACCTACCGCTGGCCCGACGATCTGGATTGCCCCCCCAAGGTGGGGCGCGAGGTCGAGGTGCCCTTGGGGCGGGGCCGCGCCCGGGGCTGGATCGTTGCTCTGCATGCCGCACCCCCCGACGACGTGGCGGTTGGTCGCATCAAACCGATCATCGACCTGCCCGCTGCCGCTCCTGTCCCCCAGCCCATCTGGCAGACCCTGTGTTGGGCCGCCGATTACTACGGCTATCCCCTCGGCCCCTACTTGGCTGCCCTGCTGCCCAAGGAGGACCCCCCCGGTAAGGTTCGGCTGCTTGCCGGGTGGCAAGAGCATCCAGCGGGCAAAACCCTGCCGATCCGCACCCTGCTTGCGGGGCTTACGCCCCACCCGTTTGCCCGGTTTTGGATGGGGTGGCTGCAAGGGCATTGGGGGACGGTCGACCGAGAGGGGCGAATGCTGGTGCTCAGCGCGCAGGGGCGGGCCGTCACCATTGCACCGCGTGCCCATCGACAGCTGGCGCTGCACAACGCTCTGCTCAGTCACCCTCTTGAAGAGGCCGACGCGGTGGCTCAATTCGGCCGCGACGCGGTGCGCAGTCTTGAAGCCAAAGGTTGGGTGGTGGGGCACAAGCGGGGGCGGGAGGGAATGCTCCCCATGGGGCCGCAGCTCAACCCCGATCAAGCTGCCGCAGTGGCCCGCCTGACCGAGATGCTGACCGCGCCCGAGCGCCCAGCTTTGCTCTTCGGTACAACCGGATCGGGCAAAACCGAGGTGTACCTGCGGATCGCCCGCACAGTGGTGGAGCGGGGGGGGCAGGTGTTGGTGGTGGTCCCCGAGATCGCCCTGACCCCGCAAACCGCCGCCCGTTTTGAAGATCGCTTCCCTGGGCGGGTGGGTGTTTGGCATTCGGCACAAGGGGCGACCGACCGGGGTGACCTGGCAAGGCGGGTGCGGGCGGGACAGGTCCAGGTGTTGGTCGGGACCCGCTCGGCCCTCTTCCTGCCTTGGTTGAATCTCAAGCTTATGGTGGTCGACGAAGAGCACGACAACGCCCTGTCGCAAGAGGAGGGGATGCGCTACCACGGCCGCGATTTGGCGGTGGTGTTGGCCAAGAATGCGGGGGCGCTATGCCTGCTTGGTACCGCTACCCCCTCGGTTGAAAGTTGGCGCAATGCCGAGATGGGGCGGTACGAGCGGATCGATCTACCAGGAAGAGCAGGGGCGGGAAGAATGCCCGAGGTACGGCTGATCGACCTGCGCCAGGGGCGGGACGAGACCGACCGTCACCCCTTCGACCGTCCGCTGATCGCCGCGCCCTTGCGGCAGGCATTGGAAGAGGGTCTAGCCAAGGGGGAGCAGGCGATCCTGCTGCTCAACCGGCGCGGCTACGCCCCTTTTTTACGCTGCATCGGTTGCGGCGCCGAGTTCGCCTGCGAGCACTGCGCCGTCCCCCTGACCTACCACCACCACCCTCGCCGCCTGCTTTGCCACTACTGCGGTCATACCAAGCCGGTCCCCGATTTGTGCCCCACCTGCCAACAGATGCTCCTCACGCCCATCGGGGTCGGAATTCAGCAGGTTGAGGGGTGGCTAAACCAAATTCTGCCCAAGGCCAAGGTACTGCGGCTCGACCGAGACACCGCCCGGCTTAAGGGGATCGGGACGATTTTGGAGGCCTTCCGGCAAGGGGAGGGGGACATCCTGCTCGGCACCCAGATGCTGGCCAAGGGGCATGATTTTCCCAAGGTGACGACGGTAGGGGTGGTGTTGGCCGATCAGGGGCTGTCGCTGCCCGACTTCCGCGCCCAGGAGAGGCTCTTCCAAACCCTGGTGCAAACCTCGGGACGGGCAGGGCGAGCCGAGCTGCCGGGACAGGTGTTTATTCAGACCTTCGAGCCGGAGCACCCGTTGTTCGGGCAGATTCAGCGGGGTGAAGTCGCCCAATTTTTGGATGAGGAGCTGGCACTGCGCCGGATGCTCGGTTATCCGCCCGATCAGCCGATGCTGCGGGTGCTCGCACGGGGTAAGGGCAAACGGGTGGTGGGGCAGGCGTTGGAGGGGGTGGCGCGGACGCTGGCCAAACTGCCCGGTTTGATCCTACTCGGCCCCGCCCCCGCCCCGATTGAGCGAATTCAAGGGATCGACCGCCACCACCTGTTGCTACGCGGCCCCCGCCCAGCGCTACGCAGCGCCCTACGGCTGCTGCAACAGTGGCCGGAAGAACAAGGGGTGAACCTGCGTTGGGAGGTTGATCCGGTGCAGATGATGTAGGGGTTAAACCCCGCCAAGTTGATGCCAAGCGGTATAGAGCCCCACCGCCGCCGCCGAAGAAAGGTTCAACGAGCGCACGTCATCCACCATTGGGATGCGAAAGGCGGAGTCGGCACCTTCGATTTGCTCGGGCGGCAGCCCCCGGCTTTCGGGGCCGAAGAGCAGTCCGTCCCCCGGCTGAAACCGAACTTCGAACAGGGAGCGCTCGGTCTTGGTTGTCGCCGCCAGCACCCGCCCATTGAACGCCCTATGAAACTCCTGCCAGTCGTCATGGTGATGAATCGCCACCTCCCGCCAGTAGTCGAGCCCCGCCCGCTTGAGCTGCTTGTCGTCCCAAGAAAACCCCAGCGGATGGATCAGATGCAGGGTGGCGCCGGTGACCCGGCACAGCCGCACGATATTGCCGGTGTTGGGGGGGATCTCGGGTTGGTAGAGGATGATGTGGAGGGGGCAGGGGGCGGGCACGGGGACTCCGGCAAGCGTGATGGGGAAAAGGGCGGGGGTTGATCGGCCCCGTGTGCAACAGGCTCAAGCTGTGCGGATCGATGGTATCGGAAGCATCATCGGCAATCCGCCCATCGTCTCTTCCCGAGGGGGGAAGGGTGCTCCGGCGAACGCGAATCCAAGCAATAAAAAGGGGACGGTGGTTGCTCCACCGTCCCCATGATTGATCAAAACCGAAGCAATGCAGACACAGCGTTAAACCGGTTCACGGGTGGATTCCGGGTTTATCGATGGCGCCCCGGAATGACGCCCCACCCTTTACCCCAGCGCGTCGAGGATGTCCCGTTCGTGTTCCTGCTCTTGGGTCAGGATGTCCTCCAAGACCCGTTTGAGGGCGTATTCCCCCAGCGCCTCGGCCTGTTTCATCCGCTCTTTATAGCGGGTGATGGCAACCTTTTCGCCGACCAAATCCTGCTGGAGCATGGCGACCTGATCTTCAGAGGTCACGACATGCCGAACATCGACGGCGGGGGTACCCCCCAGGTAGTCGATCTCGTTGGCTAGAAGCAGGGCGTGTTGGTGCTCCTCGGCGGCGTGGACCACCAATTCTTGCTGAATGCTGCGGTACTGCGCCCCCTTCATCACCGCCGAATGCTGGATGTACTGGATCATCGCGGTGTATTCCAGGCGCAGGTCTTCATTGAGTAGCTCGATCAACGCCTCTCGGGTTAGCACCCCTTCGATTGCCGAGGGGGGCTCGATCATTTCCTCTTTTTTCTTCTTCTTGGGCATGGCGTGCAACCTCCTTGAAAGATGGGAACGGAATCAACCGGCCCCTTACCCGAACGGTAAAATCGCGCTTAGTTCGTCACCCTTTCTCAAACCCCAACTCCCCCCCATCCACAATCACCCGAACGGTGTCGCCATCGCGGAAGCTGCCCTCCAGCAACGCAATGGCCAGGGGGTTTTGGATCGCCTGTTGGATCAAACGCTTCAAAGGTCGGGCGCCGAAGGCGGAATCAAAACCGTGTTCGGCCAGCCATCCCACCGCCTCGTCGCTCAATTCGAGGGTGATCTTGCGATCGAGCAAAATCTTGCGTAGCCGGGCCAGCTGAATCTCGACGATTTTGGCCATATGGCCCCGCGCCAGCCGGTGGGCTCAACGGGACGACCTTTTCCCCGTAGCGGCCCCACCCCACCCTCCACCGTCGCCCCCGCGCCCGCTGGATCCCCGCCTGCGCGGGGATGACGCCGGGATGGGCGGGGGATGGGGGGCTTCGGGTCAGGCTTGGCACATGGGGATGCGAAAGCCCCAACCGGGCCGGGAGTTGGAGGCACAGCCCGAAGCCACCCAACAACGGCACTCTTTTCCAGGAGTCTGCCGGTCTTTCGTTGTCGTGGGGTAGAAGGAATAACGACAGCCCTTTCGCTGATGAGGGGCAAGAAAGACAACCTCTCGCTGAGGGATAGGATTCAGGTAGACGCATTCGGGTCGACAGGTACCCTTCTCCCCTTCGGTAAGCCCTACCCCATTTTGGCTGAGGTCTCCTGCGGAATGGATCCGTTCTTCGAGCAACCCATCCTCAACTCCCCCTACGAGTCTCCCTCCCGGCATTGGGAGTTGGATGAGCACGGCCAACCAACCCAGCGGACCATTGAGCAACGGCGGAGTGCAGAATTCGTCACCCCCATTCCCAAACCCAAAAAGCGCAAAGGGGGGGAGGGAAATTACCTGGCGTTGGATGAAGGATTTGGGCTGTCCACCCAGGACCAGCGTTACGAACACACCGGTTTGATCAACGCCCTGCGTGAAGAGGTGGCGCAGTGGCGGCAATTGCCCCCGGCCCACTGGCGAGTGACCCCCGAAACAGCCCGATTGCTCCAGCATTGGCGACACCACCCGTTTGGGGGTGTGCGCCCATTCTTTTGCCAGGTAGAGGCGGCGGAAACCGCCATTTGGCTGACCGAAGTTGCCCCCCAAAGTGGAAAAACCGGGGAACGGTTTTTGCGCCATCTGGAAGAGTCCAGCCAAGCAGCCAATCCCGATTTACTGCGTTTGGCCCTCAAGCTGGCCACCGGTGCAGGCAAAACCACCGTGATGGCCATGCTCATCGCTTGGCAAACCCTCAATGCCGTCCGACGCCCCAACAGCCGCAAATTCACCCGTGGGTTTTTGATCGTTACCCCCGGCATCACCATCAAGGACCGCCTGCGCGTCCTTCAGCCCAACGACCCGGACAGCTACTACAAGAGCCGCGAGCTGGTGCCCGGCGACATGATGGGCGACCTGGAACGGGCCAAGATCGTCATCACCAACTATCACGCCTTCAAACTGCGCGAACGTATGCCCCTGTCCAAGGGCGGTAGGCTGCTGCTGCAAGGCCGTGGCGGCGAAGCACTCGATACGTTGGAATCCGAAGGCCAGATGATCCAGAGGGTCATGCCGGAGTTGATGGGCATGAAGAACATCCTGGTCATCAACGACGAGGCTCATCACTGCTACCGGGAGAAACCCAACCACGACGACGAAAAGCTGAAAGGGGACGAGAAAAGGGAGGCGGAAGAAAACAACGAAGCAGCCCGTCTGTGGATTTCCGGTTTGGAGGCCGTCAACCGCAAGCTGGGCCTTAGCCGGGTGATCGACCTATCCGCCACCCCCTTCTTTCTGCGTGGTTCCGGTTATGCCGAGGGCACCCTGTTCCCCTGGACCCTCAGCGATTTCTCGCTGATGGACGCCATCGAATGCGGCATCGTCAAACTGCCGCGTGTGCCGGTGGCCGACAACATCCCCGGCGCCGAAGTGCCGGTGTTCCGCAACCTGTGGGAACACATCCGCAAAGACATGCCCAAGAAGGGGCGCGGCAAGGCCGAAGGACTCGACCCGCTTAAGTTGCCGACCCGCCTGCAAACCGCCCTCGAAGCCCTCTACGGCCATTACAAGAAAACCTACGATTTGTGGGAGCAGGCTGGAATCCAAGTGCCGCCCTGCTTCATCGTGGTTTGCAACAACACCTCGACCTCCAAGCTGGTGTACGACTACATCTCTGGCTTCCAGCGGCTAAACGACGATGGCAGCAGCAAGCTGGAGAACGGTCGGCTCCCACTGTTCCGCAACTTTGATGAACACGGCAATCCACTCGGCCGCCCCAAAACCCTGCTCATCGACAGCGAACAACTGGAATCCGGCGAGGCTTTGGATAACAGCTTCCGGGGCATAGCCGCTGACGAAATCGAGCGCTTCCGCCGCGAGATCATCGAACGCACCGGCGACCCGCGTGCGGCCGACACCATCACCGACGCGGCCTTGCTGCGCGAGGTCATGAACACCGTCGGCAAGGCTGGCCGACTGGGCGACTCCATTCGCTGCGTGGTTTCGGTCTCCATGCTGACCGAAGGCTGGGACGCCAGCACCGTCACCCACGTCCTGGGCGTGCGCGCCTTCGGCACCCAGTTGCTGTGCGAACAGGTCATTGGCCGCGCCTTGCGCCGCCAGTCTTACGAACTCAACGAGGCAGGGCTGTTCAACGTCGAATACGCCGACGTTCTCGGCATTCCCTTCGACTTCACCGCCAAACCGGTGGTCGCGCCGCCGCAACCGCCGCGCGAAACCATCCAGGTCAGGGCCATCCGTCCCGACCGCGACGCTCTTGAAATCCGCTTCCCCCGCGTCCAGGGCTACCGGGTGGAACTCCCGGAAGAACGCCTCACCGCCGGGTTCAACGCCGACTCCGTGCTGGAACTGACCCCCGATCTGGTTGGCCCCTCCATCACCCGCAACGCTGGCATCATCGGCCAGGATGTGGACCTGAACCTGGTCCACACCGGCGACATGCGCCATTCCACGCTGCTGTTTCACCTCACCCAGCGCCTGATCTACACCCGGTGGCGCGACCCCGGCGAGGAACCCAAGCTCTACCTGTTCGGCCAACTCAAACGCATCGCCAAACAATGGCTGGACACCTGTTTGGTTTGCAAAGGCGGCACCTACCCGGCCCAGCTCATGTATCAGGCCCTGGCCGACGTGGCTTGCGAACGCATCACCGCTGGCATCACCCGAGCGCTGATTGGTGAGCGCCCCATCAAAGCCGTGCTTGATCCGTACAACCCCACCGGCACCACCGCCCACGTTAACTTCAGCACTGCGAAGAAAGACCGCTGGCAGACCGACGCCCGCCGCTGCCACCTCAACTGGGTCATTCTCGATAGCGGTTGGGAAGGCGAGTTTTGCCGCGTCGCCGAAGCCCATCCGCAGGTACGCGCCTATGTGAAGAACCACAACCTGGGGCTGGAGGTGCCGTACCGCTATGGCTCCGAAATGCGCACCTACCTGCCCGACTTCGTCGTTCTTGTAGACGACGGCCATGGCGAGGATGACCTGCTGCACCTTGTGGTCGAGGTCAAAGGCTACCGGCGCGAAGACGCCAAGGAGAAGAAAGCCACGATGGAAACCTACTGGGTGCCGGGGGTGAACAACCTCAAGCAATACGGCCGCTGGGCCTTCGCCGAGTTCACCGAGGTCTGGCAGATGCAGGACGACTTCGCCGCGAAGGTGGAGGCCGAATTCAGCAAGATGATCGGGCGGGTGGTGGATGGAAGCTGAAACTGCATTCAGGAGCATTTTCTTGGCGTCAGGAAAATGCTCCCTAGGTGGCGATGCGCACCATTTTGTTGGCGCCAACAAAATGGTTCGACAAGAGGCCGGGCAGAAACGGGAGAAGAAGTCATGAGCAACATCAAGTTGTTCGAGTCCAAGCACATCCGTTCGGCCTGGGACGAAGCCACCCAACGCTGGTACTTTGCCATTGTCGATGTCGTCGCAGCCTTGAGCGAAAGCGAGAACCCGCAGGTCTACTGGCGGGTGCTCAAGAAGCGCCTGCTGGCCGAGGGCAATGAAACCGTTACAGCTTGTAACGCCTTGAAGATGACCGCAGCCGATGGCAAGCAGCGTCTGACCGACGTGGCGGATACCGAGCAATTGCTTCGGCTCATTCAGTCCATCCCCTCCCCCAAAGCCGAGCCGTTCAAACGCTGGCTGGCCCAGGTGGGCTACGAGCGGCTGGAAGAAATCGAAAACCCCGAACTGGCCGCCGCACGTATGCGCGAGTTGTACAAAGCCAAGGGCTACAGCGACGAATGGATCGAAAAGCGGGTGCGCGGCATCGCCATCCGCGACGAACTGACCCACGAATGGCAGAAGCGCGGCGTCAAGGAGCAGCGCGAATACGCCATCCTTACCGCCGAAATCAGCCGCGCCACCTTTGGCATGACCCCCGCCGAATACAAAACCTTCAAGAGTCTCGACAAGCCCGCCGACAACCTGCGCGACCACATGAACGATCTGGAACTGATCTTCACCATGCTGGGCGAAGCCTCCACCACCGAGATTGCTCGTAATAAAGACGCGCAAGGCTACGGCGAGAACCGCGAAGCGGCCGTGGCGGGCGGCGCGGTGGCCGGACGGGCACGCCGCGACCTGGAGAAAAAATCCGGCAAGCGCGTCGCCAGCCCGGAAAACTACAAAGCCTTGCCCGAAGCCGTGGCACGCAAAAAGCTGAAGAAGAAGGAAGCCTGAGCATGGCCAAAGCACCGAAAAGAAAACTTAGCGTCGAAACCCTTACCCACGACGCCACCCGCAAAAACATCCCCACCGCCGAATACCAATCGGTGATGCAGAAGGAAGAGCAGACGCCGGTTCGCGTGGCCTACCCTCGCAATGCTGCCGGGCAGGAGGAAGAAAAGCAGCGCCGCAACCGCGACCTGGACCCGCAACTGGTCTGGCGCGGCAAGGATGAACAAGACTGGTCCGACCTCGTCGTTCACGCCCCGCCGGTTTACATCCAGGAAAAGGTCCACCCCAAGGTGTTGATTGATGACCTGCGCCAGCAAAGCCAGGAGCAACAGGCAGCGGCGGGGCGTCAGGCGGGGAAATTACGGCAAGTCGACCTCTTCGCCGACTTCAACGGCCTGCCCGATAACAACGCCAAAACCGAGTTCTACCAGCACGACGGCCACTGGCAGAACCGCATGATTTTGGGCGACAGCCTGCAAGTGATGGCCTCCCTGGCCGAGCGCGAAGGGCTGCGCGGTCAGGTGCAGTGCATCTATTTCGATCCGCCCTACGGCATCAAATTCAACAGCAACTTCCAGTGGTCCACCACCAGCCGGGACGTGAAAGACGGCAACACCGACCACATCACCCGCGAGCCGGAACAGGTCAAGGCCTTCCGCGACACCTGGCGCGACGGCATCCACTCCTACCTCACTTACCTGCGCGACCGGCTGACTGTGGCGCGGGATTTGTTGACGGATTCCGGGTCGATCTTTGTGCAGATTGGGGATGAGAACGTGCACCGGGTACGGGCGGTGATGGATGAGGTGTTTGGGGATGGGAACTTCATTTCACAGATCGGATTTGCCAAGACTTCTGGCTCGACCGATGACTATCTTGGACAAACAACCGACTACCTGCTCTGGTATGCAAGAGATCGCCAGCAGGTGAAGTATCGAGCCGCACTCAAACGTAAACGCCCAGGTGAAGCAGGTGGCACGAATTACAACAGGCTTAGAGATATCCTCGGCAATAGCCGGTCTATCAAGACTTCCGAGGATTTGTCGTCTCAGATTGAGACTGGCGAGCTACGCATTTATTCACTGGATAATCTGACTTCCCAGAGCGCGGGTCGTGATAAGGGCGAAGGGGCAGCTTCTTGGTTCGGCGTCGAGTTGGATGGACGCATACATAAGCCATCGCTATCCGTTCGTTGGAAAACAAACGAGAGCGGTATGGCACGGCTCAAAGCAGCTGGGCGCTTGGAAGCCACGGAGAAACGACTTGGATACGTTCGCTACCTCGATGATTTTCCCGCTGTACAAATAAATAACCGCTGGGAGGATGTGGCTGCAAGTTTCATGGCGGACAAGATGTATGTTGTTCAGACATCACCGACCGTCATTCAACGCTGCCTCCTGATGACTACCGACCCCGGCGACTTGGTTCTCGACCCCACCTGCGGTTCCGGCACCACCGCCTACGTCGCCGAACAATGGGGCCGCCGCTGGATCACCCTTGATACCTCCCGCGTCGCCCTGGCCCTGGCCCGAGCCCGCATCATGGGTGCCCGCTACCCCTACTACCTGCTGGCCGACAGTCGCGAGGGGCAGATCAAGGAGGCCGAAGTCACCCGCACCGCGCCTTCCAGCCAACCCACACGCGGCAACATCCGCCACGGCTTCGTCTACGAGCGCGTCCCCCACATCACCCTGAAATCCATCGCCAACAACAGCGAGATCGACGTCATCTGGAGCAATTGGCAGGCGAAGCTGGAACCGCTGCGCGAGCAACTCAACCAGGCGCTGGGCAAACATTGGCAGGAATGGGAAATCCCCCGCGACGCCGAGGCCCAATGGCCCGATGCGGCGAAGAAACTCCACGCCGACTGGTGGCAAGCCCGCATCACCCGCCAGAAGGAGATCGACGCCTCCATCGCCGCCAAGGCCGAGTTCGAATACCTCTACGACAAGCCCTTTGATGACAAGAAGAAGGTCCGCGTCGCCGGTCCCTTCACCGTGGAAAGCCTGTCGCCCCACCGCGTCCTGGCCGTCGATGAAAACGACGAACTGATCAACAAGGTGGCCGAGCTGGAGCCCGGCTACGGCGAGGAACGCAGCTTTGTCCAGATGATCCTGGAAAACCTGAAGACCGCTGGCGTTCAGCAGGCCCACAAGGAAGACAAGATCAACTTCACCGCCCTGACCCCCTGGCCGGGCAACCTGGTTTGCGCCGAGGGCCGATACGAAGATGCCGGCGGTGAAAAACGCGCCGCCATCTTCATCGGCCCCGAGTTCGGCACCGTCTCCCGCCCCGACCTGGTGGAGGCCGCCCGCGAGGCGGGCGACGCCGCTTTCGACGTGCTCATCGCCTGCGCCTTCAACTACGACGCCCATTCCTCCGAGTTCGACAAACTCGGCCGCATCCCCGTGCTCAAGGCCCGCATGAACGCCGACCTGCACATGGCCGAAGACCTGAAGAACACCGGCAAGGGCAACCTGTTCGTGATCTTCGGCGAGCCCGACATCGACATCCTCGACGCCGAAGATGGTCAGGTGCGGGTCAAGGTCAACGGCGTGGACGTGTTCCACCCCAACACCGGCGAAGTCCGCAGCGACGGCAGCGACGGCATCGCCTGCTGGTTCATCGACACCGACTACAACATGGAATCCTTCTTCGTCCGCCACGCCTACTTCCTGGGCGCCAACGACCCCTACAAAGCATTGAAGACAACCCTCAAAGCCGAAATCGACGAGGAGGCCTGGGCTACCCTGAACAGCGATACCTCACGCCCCTTCGACAAACCCAAGTCCGGCCGCATCGCAGTGAAGGTGATCAATCACCTGGGGGATGAGGTGATGAAGGTGTTCAGGGTGGAGTGATGGCCGACCGCCACCAATTCCTCATCTACCAAGCGTTTCGAATCGGATTTCGACCGCACGGTGAAGCAGTGGGCGGTGAAGACGGGGCTTGGTGGATCGTGGGGAAGGTCGTCAATGAGCGGGGTGATCAAGTTGCCCCGGGAATATCTAACAACATCTAAATATGTCTAACTGTTTTTAGATAGAACCACCTAGAACTGGCTAGAGGCACCTATGGACCCGATCAAAAATCCCTTTTCTCCCGGTGAGGGTGCGCCACCGCCCGAATTGGTCGGGCGCGACCCACTGATCGAGCAAGCACGTATTCTGCTGGGGCGGGTGAAGCAGAAACGTCCGGAAAAGAGTCTGCTACTGACTGGCTTGCGTGGTGTGGGCAAGACCGTGCTGCTGAACGAAATCGAGCGGATGGCGAGGGCCGTTGGCTATCAGACGATTTTGCTGGAAGCGCAGGAGGAAAAGCCGCTGGGCGAGCTCATCTACCCCGCGCTGCGAGGACTGCTTTACGAGCTGGATCGGGTGGCTGGAGGGGGCGACAAGGTCAAACGCGGGCTGGCGGTGCTGCGCAGTTTTATCGGCAGCATCAAGCTGACGGTGGGCGATGTGGCGCTGGGGTTGGACATCGAGCCGGCCAAAGGCACGGCCGATAGCGGCGATCTGGAAATCGATCTGCCGAATCTGTTTGTGGCCATCGCCGAGGCGGCGCAAGAGCGCCAGAGCGCCGTGGCCATCCTGGTGGATGAAATCCAGTACCTGAGCCAGAAGGAACTGGGGGCTCTCATCATGGCGATGCACAAGATGCAGCAGAAGCAGTTGCCGCTGGTGCTGCTCGCCGCCGGTTTGCCGGTACTTCCCGGTATGGCAGGGGAATCGAAGTCGTATGCCGAACGGTTGTTCAATTTCCCGGACATCGGGGCGCTGTCGGCAGCGGACGCGGCCAAGGCATTACGCGATCCAGCCCATGAAGCGGGTGTCGAATTCCAGGAGGATGCGCTGCAAGAGGTGTTCTACCTGACGCACGGTTACCCCTACTTCATTCAGGAATGGGGTTACCAATCCTGGAATATCGCGGCGGCGAGTCCAATTACCTTGCAGACCGTGCAGGCCGCTACGCCAGAGGTGATCCGTCGGCTCGACAAGAATTTTTTCCGGGTGCGCTTTGATCGACTGACACCGGGGGAGAAGAACTTTTTGCGTGCGATGGCCCATCTTGGCCCCGAACACCATCGCACCGGCGACATCGCCACCGTGTTGGGCATGTCGGTCAAAGGGATAGGTCCGGCTCGCTCCAAGCTGATCAAGAAGGGAATGATCTACAGCCCGGCGCACGGCGACATGGCATTCACTGTGCCGCTGTTCGATGAGTTCATGATTCGCGCCATCCCCGAATTTATTCCCGGTTGAAACCGCCCATGGACTTGCGCATTGCCGATACCTTCACCGACAGCCTTGCCCGTCTGACCGGCGAGGAGCAGAAGGCCGTCAAGACGACCGCCTTCGACCTGCAACTGAACCCGGCCAATCCGGGCATGAGTTTCCACAAGCTGGACAAGGCGCGGGACAAGAACTTCTGGTCGGTGCGGGTTAGCAGCGATATTCGGCTGATCGTGCATCGCACCGAAGCCAGCTTGTTGCTGTGCTATGTGGATCACCACGACAAGGCCTATGACTGGGCCAGTCGCCGCAAACTGGAAACCCATCCCAAAACCGGGGCGGCCCAGTGGGTGGAAATCCGCGAACGGGTGGAGGAGGTGCGGGGGCCCTATCGGGCCGAGGTGGAAACCTCCATCCCTGTGGCTGCATCCAGCCACGCAAAACCGCCGCTGTTTTCAGGCCGGACTGACGATGAATTGCTGGGTTATGGCGTTCCCGTGGAATGGCTGGCCGATGTACGTCAGGCCGACGAGGACAGCCTTCTGGAGCTGGCCGACCATCTACCAGCCGAGGCGGCCGAGGCCCTGTTGGAACTTGCCACCGGCGGCAAGCCGCAAGTGACACCCCCGACGGCGGGGGTTGATCCCTTCAGCCATCCCGACGCGCAGCGCCGCTTCCGGGTCATGAACGATGTGGAAGAACTGGAACGTGCCCTGGCGTTTCCTTGGGAAAAGTGGACGGTTTTCCTGCACCCGGCCCAACGGCAGTGGGTGGAGCGCGACTACAGCGGACCTGTGCGGATTGCCGGTTCGGCCGGTACGGGCAAGACCATCGTCGCGCTGCATCGCGCTGTTTTTCTGGCACGCAGTCAGCCCGAAGCCCGCGTGTTGCTGGCTACCTTCTCGGAAACCCTGGCCAATGCCTTGCGTGCCAAGCTCCGGCGATTGATCAGCAACGAACCCCGTTTGGCGGAGCGGCTGGAAGTGCATGCCATGAATGCCATTGGCGAACGGCTCTATGAACAGCAATTCGGGCGGCCACATATTGCCGCGCGGGAGGTGATCAAGCGCTTCATGACAGAAGCCGTTAACCAGTTGATGGCAAAGGAAAACCCGGGCCTTAAATTCAGCGTCAACTTTCTGCTGACGGAATGGGAAGACCTGGTCGATGCCTGGCAACTGGATGGCTGGGAGGCCTATCGCGATGTGAAGCGCTTGGGCAGAAAAACCCGCCTGCCGGAGCAGCAACGTGCCGTGTTTTGGTCGGTCTTCGATGCGGTTCGCACGCGTCTGAAGGCGGATGGCCTGCTCACCCATGCATCCATGTTCAGCAAACTGGCCACCCATTTGGCGCAGCGCAAACATCCCCCCTTCGACTACGTCGTGGTCGATGAGGTGCAGGACGTCAGCGTCGCGCAGTTGCGTTTCCTGGCCGCCATGGGCGCAACGATGGGCCTGGGTCGACCGAACAGCCTTTTTTTTGCTGGCGACCTGGGGCAGCGGATTTTTCAGCAGCCGTTTTCTTGGAAGTCGCTGGGCGTGGATGTACGCGGGCGTTCGCGCACCCTGCACATCAATTACCGCACTTCGCACCAGATCAGGGTGCAGGCCGACCAGCTCCTGGGGCCGGAAATTTCTGATGTGGATGGCAACAAGGAAGAACGGCGCGGGACGGTTTCCGTATTCAACGGGCCGTCGCCGGTTGTTGCCACGTTCGAGAGTGAAGAGGCAGAAATTGAGGCAGTCGGCATTTGGCTGGCATCACGCAGCAAAGAGGGCGTGGCCTCCCATGAAATCGGCGTATTCGTGCGCTCGGATGCCGAACTGGAACGCGCCCGTGCCGCAGTCGACAAGGCTGGGCTGCCGTTCAGGGTGCTTGATGAGCATGTTGAAACGGTCAGCGGCCAGGCCTCCATCAGCACCATGCACCTGGCCAAAGGTCTGGAGTTCCGGGCCGTTGTGGTGATGGCCTGCGATGATGAAGTGATCCCGCTGCAAACACGGATTGAAGCGGTGGCCGACGATGCCGATTTGGAGGAGGTCTACAACACCGAGCGCCATCTGCTTTATGTGGCGTGTACCCGTGCCAGGGATCAGTTGCTGGTGAGTGGGGTGCGGCCTGTCTCGGAGTTTCTGGACGACTTGGGCATTACAACGGGGAGGTTTTTGTAATTTTCGGCGGTCTGCGTTGTAACCAACACATGGCGCGGTCGAGTGCCCTTTTTTGCAACAGGCAAACGAAGAGCCATGACCGACTTTGGTCAGTGGCTCTTCGTTTGCTCCCCTCACCCCTTCTCAAACCCCAACTCCCCCCCATCCACAATCACCCGGACGGTGTCGCCATCGCGGAAGCTGCCCTCCAGCAACGCAATGGCCAGGGGGTTTTGGATCGCCTGCTGGATCAAACGCTTCAAAGGTCGGGCGCCGAAGGCGGAATCAAAACCGTGTTCGGCCAGCCATCCCACCGCCTCGTCGTTCAATTCGAGGGTGATCTTGCGATCGAGCAAAATCTTGCGTAGCCGGGCCAGCTGAATCTCGACGATTTTGGCCATATGGCCCCGCGCCAGACGGTGGAAGATCAAGATCTCATCGATCCGGTTGAGAAACTCGGGGCGGAAATGACCGTTGACCACCGACATCACCGACTCGCGCATCTGCCGGTAGCTCGCCTCGTCGGTGAATTGACCGATGCGGTCCGAGCCCAGGTTGCTGGTCATGATGATGACGGTGTTGCGAAAATCGACCGTGCGCCCTTGGCTGTCGGTCAGGCGTCCGTCGTCGAGCACCTGGAGCAGCACATTGAAGACCTCGGGGTGGGCCTTTTCGACCTCGTCGAACAGCACCACCGCGTAGGGGCGGCGACGCACCGCTTCGGTGAGGACGCCCCCCTCTTCGTAACCGACATAGCCGGGGGGGGCGCCGAGCAGGCGCGAAACCGAGTGTTTTTCCATGAATTCGCTCATATCGATGCGGACCATCGCCTGGTCGTCGTCGAAGAGGAACTCGGCCAGCGCCTTGGTGAGCTCGGTTTTGCCGACCCCGGTGGGGCCGAGGAACATAAAAGAGGCCAGGGGGCGATTGGGATCTTGCAAACCGGCCCGCGCCCGGCGCACCGCGTTGGCGACCGCTCGTAGCGCCTCATCCTGCCCCACGACCCGCTTTTGTAGGCGATCCTCCATACGCAGCAGCTTGTCGCGCTCCCCTTCGAGCATTTTCGAGACGGGGATGCCGGTCCACTTGCTCACCACCTCGGCGATGTCTTCGTCGGTGACCTCTTCACGCAGCAGGGTATCTTGGCCGTTGCCGGTTTCGGCCTCACCGAGCTTGCGCTCTAGCTCAGGAATGACCCCATAGGTCAGCTCACCGGCACGCCCCAGGTCGCCACGCCGCTGCACCTGCTCCAGCTCGATGCGGGCTTTTTCGAGATCCTCGCGCAGTTTGTTCACCGAGCCGATCTTCCCTTTCTCGGCGGCCCAGCGATTCGAAAGATCGTCGAAATCCTGCTGCAAAGCGGCAATCTGGGTTTCGATCTTGGCAAAGCGCTCCTTGGAGGCGGCGTCGCTCTCTTTTTTAAGCGCCTCGCGCTCGATCTTGAGCTGAATCAGCTTGCGCTCGGCCTCGTCCAGCGGCGCCGGTTTGGAGTCGATCTGGGTGCGCAGACGGCTGGCCGCCTCGTCGATCAGGTCGATGGCTTTGTCGGGGAGCTGGCGGTCGGTGATGTAGCGGTTTGAAAGGGTGGCAGCCGCCACAATAGCGGGGTCGGTGATGCGCACATGGTGGTGGATTTCGTACTTTTCTTTGATGCCGCGCAGGATGGCGATGGTGTCTTCCACCGTCGGTTCGCCCACAAACACCGGCTGAAAACGGCGTTCAAGCGCGGCGTCTTTTTCGACATGTTTGCGGTACTCGTCGAGCGTGGTGGCACCGATCATGTGCAGCTCGCCCCTCGCCAGCGCCGGTTTGAGCATGTTGCCCGCATCCATCGACCCCTCGGCCTTACCTGCCCCGACCAGGGTGTGCAGCTCGTCGATGAACAAAATGATCGCCCCCGCCGCCTGGGTGACCTCGTGCAGCACCGCCTTCAGGCGCTCTTCGAATTCTCCCCGGAACTTGGCTCCGGCGATCATCGAGCCTAGATCAAGGGTAATGAGCCGCTTGTTTTTCAGCCCCTCGGGGACGTCGCCGTTGACGATGCGCTGCGCCATCCCCTCGACGATGGCGGTCTTGCCGACCCCCGGCTCGCCGATCAACACCGGGTTGTTTTTGGTGCGGCGCGACAGCACCTGAATGGCACGGCGAATCTCTTCGTCGCGGCCGATCACCGGGTCGAGTTTCCCGCTGCGCGCCTCTTCAGTCAGGTCGCGGCCGTATTTGCTCAAAGCCTCATATTGATCCTCGGCCCCTTGGTCGGTGACCTTGCGACCACCCCGGATCTTGTCGATGGCCCCCTTGAGCCCCTCTTCGGTGAGTCCCCCCTTGCCCAGCACCGTTTTCAAGGCGGCGTCCTGGAACATGACCAAAAGCAGGTGCTCACTGGCGATGAAGTCGTCCTTCATCTTTTTGGCCAGTTCGTCACCCTTGCCCAGCACCTGATTGAGTCGGTTGCCCAGGTAGATTTGCCCGCCGCCGCTGATCTGCGGCAGTTTGTTCAACGCTTCGTCGAGGGCGGTATGAATCGGGGCGGGGCTGCCCCCGGCGGCCTGAATGAGCGAGCGGACGATCCCCCCCTCTTGTTCGAACAGAGCGGCGAGCAGGTGCTCGGGTTCGAGCGCCTGATGGTTCATGCGTCCGGCGATGGCCTGGGATTGGGCGAGGGCTTCCTGGACCTTGCGGGTCATGCGGTCGGGGTTCATACGGGCTCCTTGGTGGGGTCGTTCGGGACGTCCCCTCCATCTAGGGCCTGGGGTGGGGGCGTCAATCCCCGCAGAGTGGGGGCAGCCCCCCCCTGGCGCGCAATAGGGAGGTGATCTCAAGATCCGATAGGGGAGGGTGGAAATGGTTGCCCTGCATGGCGTCGCAGCCCAGCGAACACAGGAATGCCGCCTGCTCTGCCGTCTCGACCCCCTCGGCCACCACCGTCAGTTTCAGGGAGTGGGCCATGGCGACGATGGCAGTGACGATGGCGGAATCTTCAGGGTCGTGGTCGACGTCGCGCACGAACGATTGGTCGATCTTGAGAATGTCGAGGGGGAAGCGTTTGAGGTAACTCAATGAGGAATACCCGGTGCCGAAATCGTCGACCGACAACGTCAGCCCCATCCCCTTGAGGGTTTCGAGCATGTGCTGGGTCGACTCGGCCTGCTGCATCAACGTCCCCTCGGTGATCTCAAGATCGAGGTAGTGGGCCGGGATTTCGAAGGCATCCAGCGCCTCGGCAATGATCGTTTTTAGCCCTTGGTCTCGGAATTGCCGGGCCGAGAGGTTGACCGAAACCTTGGGGCAGTCGAGCCCCTCGTCGAGCCAGGCCCGGATTTGGGCACAGGCGGTATGCAGCACCCAGCGACCGATGGGGATGATCAGCCCCGCCTCCTCGGCCATGGGAATAAAATGGGCGGGAGGGATGGGGCCGCGCTCGGGGTGGTTCCATCGGGCCAGCGCCTCGATCCCGACCAACGTGGCGTCGAGCCCCGACACCTGGGGTTGATACACCAAGGAGAGCTCTCCGCCGCGTAGTGCTTTGCGCAGGGCGTTTTCAAGGGTCAGTCGGTCGTAGGCGGTGCCGTGCCGGTCGGGGGAATAGAAATGGTAGGTATTGCGCCCCGCCTCTTTGGCTTGGTACATGGCGGCGTCGGCCTTACGCAGCAGGGTTTGGCCATCCTGACCGTCGTCGGGGTAGAGGCTGATGCCGATGCTGGTGCTGGCGAAGACCTCTTGCCCCTCGACCAGAAAACGGTCGGCGAAGATGTTCAGCACCTTGGCGGCGACGGCGGCGGTAGCTTGGGTGTCGATAACCTCCTCAACCAGGATCACGAACTCATCCCCCCCCAACCGGGCCACGGTGTCCTCTTCGCGGATGATGCGACGCAGCCTCTGCCCCGCCTCCAGCAGCAACATGTCGCCCAGGGCGTGGCCCAGGGTGTCGTTGATGACTTTGAAGCGATCCAAATCGAGGAACATCACCGCAAGCCAGTGCCCGTGGCGGCGTGCGTGAGCGATGGCGTGATCGAGCCGGTCGAGGAAGAAGGTGCGGTTGGGCAGTCGGGTCAGGGTGTCGTGGTTGGCCAGATAATTGAGGCGGATTTCGCTCTCTTTGCGGGCGGTGATGTCGGTGAACATCCCCACATAGTGGGTGATCGCTCCGCTGTCATCGCGCACCACGGTGACGACCAGCCATTCGGGGTAGATCTCCCCCGATTTGCGTCGATGCCAGATCTCCCCCTGCCAAGAGCCCTGTTCCAGCAGCTGCTGGTTCATTGCCTGATAAAAGGATTCGTCGTGGTGGCCGGAATGGAGCAATGCCGAGGTTTGCCCGATGGCCTCTTGGGCGGTGTAGCCGGTGATGTCGGTGAAGGCGTTGTTGACCACGACGATCCTTTGATCGGCGTCGGAAATCATGATCCCCTCCAGGCTGTACTCGAACACCCTGGCGGCCAGTTGCAGCTCTTGTTCCTTGGCCCGTAGCTCGGTTAGATCGGTGATGAAGGCAAACGAGCGGGGATCCTCCGGCCCCGGTGCGGTCAGGGTGGTGGCGTTGATGCGCACGAACAGCGGTCGACCATCTTTGGTTTGTAAGGTGGTTTCGTAGGTACGGTGCTGGGTTTGGCTGGCCTCGTCGAGTTGGTTTTGGATCTCACGCGACCCCTCCTGGGTGGCAAAAAGGGTGGCGTGGCGTCCGATGATCTCATCGGGGTGGTAGCCCAACATGGAGCACAGCGCCTGATTCACCCCGACGGTCACCCCTTTTTCGTCTCCGGCCCAAAATCCTTCGGAGGAGGTATCGATGATTGAGCGGTAGCGCCGTTCGCTGGTGCGGATCCGCTCCTCGGCCCGCACCCGGTCGGTGACGTTGCGGCCGATGATGACCAGCCCCTTGCGGCTGCCGTCGGGGTGAAAAAGGGGGATCTTAATGACGTCGAAAATCCCCATGGTTCCGTCGCTCTGCGGAACCTGCTCCTCGACCTGGGAGGTTGTTCCCACTTGCCAGGCCTTCTCGTCGGAGGCGACACAGGCCAAAAAGGCTTCGCGAGATTCGGGATAAAGCTCGGCGAAGTCGCGATCCCCCTTGCCCAGATAATCGGTTCCCTCCATCCCCATGGTGGCCAGCCCCGCTTGGTTAATCAGCAACCAGTGCCCCTCGCCGTTCTTGAAAAAGATGGCGTCGGGGGTCGCTTCAACCAGGGTGGTGAGCTGCTCCTCGCGCAGTTCTAAGGCGCGTTTGGCTCGGGTGCGTTCGGTGACGTCGTGGATGAGCGAAAACAGCAGGGTACGGCTACCTAGGGCAATGGGGTCTGAGTAAACCTCAACATCGCGGATCTCCCCCGAAGACAAGCGATGACGAAAACTGAAGTAGGTCTTCTCCTTGTTTTTGGCCCGCTGCATTTCGGCTGCGACCGCTGTGGGGGGCAGGGTGTTGATGTCTGAAATGTTCAGTTGCAGCAGGCGGTCGCGGGGATAGCCGTAATAGGCGCTGGCCGCCTCGTTGGCATCGACGATGGTGCCGTCGCTGGGGTCGATCAGCAGCTTAATCACTTGGTTATTGCGGAACATCCGGTGGTACAGCGCGTGGTTTTCTTGCAACTGTTCGAGGGTGTCCCGCTGATCGTCGATGTCCTGGGCAGTCAGGATCATGCCGCGCAGGTGGCCCCCCTTGCCGAGCAACGGTTCGCCCCGCTCTTCAATCCAACGGAACTGGTTGTCGTGGCGACGCAGGCGGTAGCGGCGGCTGAAGGGGGCTGGGTCGTGCAGCGCTTGGCGTAACTGCTCTTCGGCCTGGGGGCGGTCCTCGGGGTGGATCGCCGTAGCCGCCAGCGCCAGCTCCTGGGTGGCGGTGGTGCCCCGAAAGGCGAGCCAGGCGGGATTGAACCGTACCCAGCACCCCTGTGCGTCGAGGGCCGCGATCATCGAGGGGATGTGCCGAGCCAGATCGGCCAAGGTAATGGAACGGGGCATGGTCAGTCCTTGGGGCGCGAAATCCAGCTTTCCCGGCGAGGGAAGGGAAGCGGTGGTTGATGCGGCGTTTCTGTGCGGCCCAGGGATGGGCCGCCAAAATCAGGAACGTAGGAGGCGACTCCGTCGCCGAAGCTCTGCTGAAAAAGGCAGGAGCCTTGAATCAGCGTTTCCCTAAAGGCTACATCAAGCCACGGCGAGCCAACGAGGTCCAGCCCTGCCGGGTGACAATCAGATGATCGAGAACCCTGATTTCGAGCCCTTCGGCCAGGGTGACCACGCGGTGGGTGAGGGCCAGGTCTTGGGGCGAGGGATCTTGGGAGCCCCCTGGATGGTTGTGAACCAAGATCAAGGCGGGACTACCGGCTCGGAAGGCGGCGGCAAAGATGCGTTGTGGGGTGACCGGGGCCGAGGCCATCCCCCCCAGAGCGATGGTTTCGATCCCTAAAACCCGGTGGGCCTGGGTGAGCAAAAGAACGGCAAATCGCTCTTCGGACAGCCCCCCCAGATGCAGGTTGAGGTAGGCGACCACCGCCTCGGGGGTTTCGATCGGGTCGCTGCCCAGCGCTTGTTCAAAGAGGATCCGCTCGGCGGCGGCACGCACAATTTTGAGCGCCGTGGCCCCCGCCTCCCCCAAGCCAGGCGTCTGCGCCAGTTCCCCCCAGGGGGCGTCGCACACCCCGCGCAGCGAGCCGAAACGGGCGACGAGATCCTTGGCCAGCGGCTTAACGTCGCGCCGGGGGATCGCCTGGGTCAGCAGCAGCTCGACCGCCTCGTAGTCGTGAAAACCGTCGAGCCCCCCCTGCACAAAGCGGGTGCGCAGCCGTTGGCGGTGTCCTTGGTGGGTATCCGTGCCCATGGGGGCTCCTTAGGGAAACGCTGATTCAAGGCTCCTGCCTTGAGTCAGCACGCTACGCAAAAACCGAAGCCCTGCTGAAAAAGGCAGGAGCCTTGAATCGGCGCTTCCTTAGTGGGTTTTTCGCCCAATGAATCGGCGTCAGGGACGCCACGAACAGATACGGTCTCTACAAAGGGGGAGGACGCGGTTCGGCGGGACCGTCTTACCCCTTACGCCAGGTGGTGCCCCCCGGGCCGTCCTCTAAAACCACCCCTTCGTCGGCGAGCAATTTGCGGATTTCGTCGGCGCGCCCCCAGTTGCGCTCTTGGCGGGCCTGGTTGCGCTCTTGAATAAGCCCCTCGATCCAAGTCGCCTCGTCGGCATCGGCGTCGCCACGCAGGTACGATTCCGGGTCGCTCTGAAGCAGACCCAGAATCGATCCCAGACGGCGCAGCGCCTCAACCTCGGCGGTGGGGCTTTGACCCGCATCGAGCTGTTTGTTGATCTCGTGGGCCAGCCCGTGCAACACCGCCATCGCCTCGGCGGTGTTCAGGTCGCCATCGAGCGCCGCCTTAAAACGGGCGGTCCAGGCGTCGTTGGTTCTATAGGGGTCGGGGTTGGCTGCCGCCGCCCCTACCACCCCGGTCCGGCGCAGGGTGGCATAGAGCCGCTCCATCCCTGCCGCTGCTTGTGCCATGTGCCCCTCGGAGTAATCGAGCGGCCCGTGGTAGTGGGCCGAGAGCAGCAGCAGCCGCAGCGCCTCGGCGGGGTAGTGGGCCAGCACCTCGCGGATGGTGAAGAAGTTGCCGAGCGACTTGCTCATCTTCTCTTCGTTGATACGCAAAAAGCCGACGTGCATCCAATGGTTGGCCAGGTGTTGGTGGCCGCTGGCGCCGCAGCTTTGGGCGATCTCGTTTTCGTGGTGGGGGAAGATCAGGTCCATCCCGCCGCCGTGTAAATCGAAGACCTCACCCAGGTAGCGCATCGACATGGCCGAGCACTCCAGATGCCAGCCAGGCCGTCCCGCCCCCCAAGGGGAGTCCCACTGTGGCTCCCCCGGTTTGGCCGATTTCCACAGAACGAAGTCGAGCGGATCCTCTTTATGGGGATTGACCTCAATCCGCTCCCCGGCTTGCAGATCGTCCAGCGATTTACCTGAGAGCGAGCCATAACCCTGAAACTTGCGCACCCGGAAGAAAACATCCCCCCCGCCGACGTAGGCCAGTCCTCGGGTTTCAAGCCGCTGCACCAAGGCGATCATCTCGTCGATGTGGCCGGTCGCGGTCGGTTCCACGTCGGGGGGCAGGCAGCCGATGGCGGCCATGTCCTGCTGAAAGTAGGCGGTGGTCTCCTCGGTCAGCGCCTGGCAGCCAATCCCCCGCTCGGCCGCCCGCTTGATGATCTTGTCGTCGATGTCGGTGATGTTGCGGACGTAGGTCACCCGTGTGCCCGAGGCGCGCAGGTGGCGAGTTAGGGTGTCGAACACCGCCATCACCCTGGCGTGGCCGACATGGGACAGGTCGTAGACCGTCACCCCGCAGACGTAGAGCTTGAGGTGATCGGGCTCCAGGGTTTGCAGGGGCTCAAGCGAGCGGGTCAGGGTGTTGAAAAGCAGCATAGGGACCGATTTCAGGCGAAAAGGCCGCGCACCGACATCCACAACCACAGGATGGTCAGCACGGCGAAGAAGATGGCGCCGAACCACTGCCAACCGCTGCGGGGTTCGGTGTTGTAGGACTGCCAACCAAAGTAGCCGCACATGACGGCAAGAAAGCCGTAGGTGATGAAGCCTTTGATGAGATCGATCACGGGGGCTCCTGGGATTAGGGATCGACAAGGGGCGAAGTGAAATGGGGCTGATCCTAAGTTTCGAGGGGGTCGGGGGATGTTGCAAGGGCAAGGGGCCGACCACGCGGTTAGATGAACCAGGCCATGGCGATGGTACAGGTGAGGAGGGTCAGCGGTGCCCCCACACGAAAAAAGGGCCAGAACCCCAGGATCACCCCCTGTTTGCGAGCCGCTTCGGCGACGATCAAAGCCGCCATTGAGCCGGTCAGGGCGAGGTTGCCCGCCAAGGTCGAGATCGCTGCCAGCACCCGCCAAGCGGCCTGGGGGTCGGCAAAGGGGGGGATCCACGGCGCAGCCAGCATGACGAAGGGTACGTTCGAAACCAGGTTCGAGCCGATCAGGGTTGTTAGACCCAGGACGATCAAGGGACGGGCCCCCTCTCCCCCCATCCAGGGGGCCATCGTCTGCCAAAGCGACTCGGGGGCGCCGCTGCGCACCACCCCCTCCATCACCACAAAAAGACCAGCAAACATTAGAAGCAGCGGCCAATCGATCCGGGCCAGCATGCGGTCGGGGGAGGCGCCGCCCAACAGCAGTAGCAGAGCGGCGGCGGTAAGGACCGCCAGGGTCATGTCGGCTCCAGCCAACAGCGCCCCAAGGAGCCCGAGGGCGATGAGCGGCACGAGCCGGTTGGGTCGCCCTGGCGCGTCGGGCTCAAGCTCGGGATTGCAGGCAGGGATGGGGTCGCTTCGGTGCAGGGGAAGCAGCCACAACACCAAGGCGGTCGCCCCCAGCAGCAGCCCCCCCAAGGGGGCCAGGGCGGCGGCGTAGCCGTTGAAAGTCATGGGGGCTTGCAGGGCGATGAAGGCCTGCTGCGGGTTGCCCAGAGGGAGCATCAAACTGCCGACATTGCTGCCCAGAATCAGGGCGATCAGGGGGCGAATCGGGGCGATCCCGGTCCGCAGACAGACCCGGGTCAGCAGGGGGGTCAGAGCCAAGCAAACGGTATCGTTCATCAGCAGCGCCGACAGCATCCCCGCTGCCAGCGCCACCGTGGGGGCCAGCGTGCGGGGGGCGTGGATCGCACACCGCGACAATCCCCCCTCCAGCCCCCGCAACCATCCCCCCTCCTCCAGGTAGCGGGCCACAATCATCAACCCCAACAGCAGCGCCAGGGTCGGTAGGTGGACGGCGGCGCTGGCCTGTTCCAGGGTCAGATCGGTCGCCAGCAACATCAGTACCGCTCCGGTTAGCGCTCCGGCGGGGCGGTTGATTTGCACCCCCGGCAGCCGCTGTACGGCGATCAGGATCATGGTGAGGGTCAGGACGAGCAGGGGGGCGGTCATGCGGGCCTCGGTCGTGGGGCAGGGGGGGGATCATGGCACGGTGACGGTTCGGCGGCGATGGTGCCGCCGGGCGCCGGATCTGGCAGTCTTGCGGCTCTTGGCAATGGGCGCGGATGGGAGGCAACGATGGCGGGAACCGACAACGGGGTTGTGACGTTGGAGGCGGGGCAGGTACTGGCGGCTCGGTGGTCCGACGGCGCCCCCATGACATGGGAGGAGGTACTGCAAGGGGAGGCGGGAATCATCCAAGCCGCCGTCCCCGCCGATGCTTTGCTCCGGGGATTGAAGGAGCGGTTCGATTTAGACGAGCTGCATGTCGCCGATCTGCTCAACCCCGATCACCCCCCCCAGTGGGAGCGGCACGGTACGGGACGGCACCTGATCCTACGTATCGCCTCGCAAGAGGGGGTGGCCGCCTACGTGCGCCCCTTTTCGCTGTTCTTTGACGACCAGATGGCGGCGCTGGTTTGGCCCGAGCCCTGCACCGAGCCCTACGACCTGAGAAAGCTGCATGAAGAAAACCCGATCGATGCGGTGGTGCGCATTCTTCATAGCCTGCTTGACCGCCACCTGCGCCGGGTAGTGGTGTTGATCGACGAAAGTGAAGATATCGAGGACGAGGCGCTGGGCAACGCCGAAAAGGCCGACCTGCCCGCCCTGCTCGAAAAACGGCGCGAGTTGACCCGTTTAGCCCGGGCGGCCCGTAACAACCTGTTGGTGTTGGAGCATCTACTGCGCGATGGGCGGTTCGCCGAGCATGTGCGTCTGAGCGATGCCCAGGAGCACATGAGGCGGGCCATGAATCTGGCCGAGGCACGGGCCGAACACCTGATTGGGGTGGTGATGGCGGTGCAGTCGATCTTGGGACAGCGGCTCAACGAGGTGATGAAATTCCTCGCCGCCGTCACGGTGATCCTTACCCCCCTGGCCGTGATTACCGGGGTGTTTGGGATGAACTTCGAGCACATGGGCATCTTGGAGACCGACTGGGGCTTCCCCGCCTCCTTGATCGGCATGGCGATACTGGCGGCGCTCTTGGGGGCCTATTTTCGCTGGCGGAGGTGGTTGTGATCGATGCTTCCTGGGGGCATTGGCTCGGTCTACTCAAGGCCCCCCTGTTTCACATCGGCGGCAGTCCGGTCGACAGCATCGGGCTGATCTCTTCCGGGGTGATGATGCTGGTCGGCATCGCCCTGGCCCGGCGTGCCCGACGGCTGTTTCTCGAATCGGTCGCCCCCCGGTTTCACCTGCACACCGCCACCGCCCACACCGTGGCGACGCTGCTCTTTTACGGGCTGCTGGTGGTTACGGCCCTGATCTTTTTGAGCATCCTGGGGATCACCCTGACCAATCTGGCGGTGGTGGCTGGGGCGATGTCGGTCGGGATCGGCTTCGGGCTGCAAAACATCGCCAACAACTTCGTCTCGGGGCTGATTTTGCTCTTCGACCGGGCGATCAAGGTGGGCGATTTCGTCGAGCTCGAAAGCGGTTTGAAGGGGCGGATCACTCAGATCAAGGTGCGCTCGACCGTCATCCTGACCAATGACGGGGTCGAGGTGATCGTCCCCAACAGCCATCTCATCAGCAATCAGGTGGTGAACTGGACCTTGTCGGATGAGATGCGCCGTTTGTTGGTCCCCTTTTCGGTCGCCTACGGCAGCGACATTCACCGTCTGCGTCGGATCATGCTGGAGCAGGTGCCGGTCCGGCTGCCCATCGTGGTTCAGGACGACCCCGAGCGGCCTCCCCGGCTGTGGTTTTCCGCCATGGGCGATTCATCCCTCGATTTCACCCTGGTGCTCTGGATCAAGGCCGAGGCGGCCACCCGAATGGGGGGCTCGTTGAGCGAGTGTCTCTTTGTTGTGCACGACCTCTTGATTGAACACGGCTTCGAGATCCCCTTTCCGCAGCAGGATCTGCACATCCGCACCCTCCCAGCCGGGGTGGTTCTGGCCCCCGAGGGGGTTGGCGGTGGGTGAAGCGCCACGACTGATTTTGGGTTGGCGCGAATGGGTCGCCTTCCCCGAGCTCGACATCGCCCGGATCAAGGCCAAGGTCGACACCGGCGCTCGCACCTCGGCGCTGCACACCCACCTGATCGAACCCTTCCGGCAGGGGGGGCAACGGTGGGTGCGGTTCGGTATCCACCCTTTGCAACGCAGCCACGCCGAAAGTCGGATCTGCGTCGCCGAGGTGGTCGATCAGCGGGTGGTCAGCGACTCGGGGGGGCACAAAGAAAAGCGGTGGGTGATCGAAACCCCGTTGCTGCTGGGGGGGGAGAGCTGGCCCATCGAGATCACCCTGACCAAACGCAACAACATGCTCTTTCGGCTGCTGCTGGGCCGCACCGCCATTCGGGGGCGGGCCATGGTGGATCCGGGGCGCTCCTACCTCACCGGACGCAAACCCAAACCCATTCCGGCCACTGTAAAGGCCTTATCAAACGGCCCTTCATAAGCGCAAAAGCCAAAGCGAGGGGGTCTCCCCCTCCCCCTCGTTGGGGATAGACCCTGTAGGAGCGCCGTCCCGGCGCAAGGGCTCAATGAAGAGACAGACCGCAATCCCCCCTTACCTGAGTCATACCACCGGAGTTCCCGATGAAATTCGCCATCCTCAGCCGCAACCCGAAGCTCTACTCGACCCGCCGTCTGGTCGAGGCGGGGCAGGTGCGTGGGCACGAGGTGAAGGTTGTCGATCCCCTGCGTTGCTACATGAACATCACCGCGCACCATCCCTCGATTCACTACCGGGGTGAAAGGCTCGAAGGGTTCGATGCGGTGATCCCCCGTATCGGCGCCTCGATCACCTTTTATGGCACCGCTGTGGTGCGCCAATTCGAGATGATGGGGGTTTTCTCGGCCAACGAGTCGGTGGCAATTGCCCGCGCCCGCGACAAACTGCGCTCGTTGCAGTTGCTCTCCCGGGCCGGGATCGGCCTGCCGGTCACCGGGTTTGCCCACTCCCCCGACGACATCGAAGATCTTATGGCCATGGTCGGCGGGGCGCCGGTGGTGATTAAGCTGCTGGAGGGGACCCAGGGGATCGGGGTCGTGCTGGCCGAATCGAAACAAGCGGGCGAAAGCGTCATTCAGGCCTTCATGGGGTTGAAGGCCAACATCTTGGTGCAGGAGTACATCAAAGAGGCGGGGGGGGCCGACATCCGCTGCTTCGTGATTGGCGAAAAGGTGGTGGCCACCATGATGCGTCAGGGCAAAGAGGGGGACTTTCGCTCCAATCTGCACCGGGGGGGCAAGGCGCAGCTGATTCGCATCACCCCCGAGGAGCGCTCGACTGCGGTACGGGCCGCCAAAACCATGGGTCTGAACGTCTGCGGGGTCGATCTGCTGCGCTCCAACCACGGTCCGGTGGTAATGGAGGTGAATTCCTCGCCGGGGTTGGAGGGAATAGAGGCGGCCACCGGCAAAGACATCGCCGGGCTCATCATCGAATTCCTCGAAAAAAATGCCCGCCCCAATCGCACCCGCACCCGGGGGCAGGGCTGACCATGGCCAAGGGCGATCTGGTCATCGGCGGGGTGGCGGTTCCGCGTGGCGGGCGGGCCACCATCGATTTGGTCTTACCGGCCCTCTATACCCACGCCGCTCTGAACATGCCGGTCCAGGTGGTGCGGGGCAAACGACCTGGATCGACCCTCTTCGTGACCGGGGTGCTGCACGGTGAGGAGATCAACGGGGTTGAGGTCATTCGCCGCCTACTGCGCCACTCGGCCCTGAAACGGCTGCGCGGCAGTCTGATTGCGGTGCCGGTGGTCAACGTCTACGGCTTCATCCAGCACTCCCGTTACCTGCCCGACCGGCGCGACCTCAACCGCTCCTTCCCCGGCTCCGAGTCGGGCTCAATGGCGTCTCGGGTGGCGGCGATCTTAATGCAAGAGGTGGTCGCCAACGCCACCCACGGCATCGACATCCACACCGGCGCTGGCCCCCGGATCAACCTGCCCCAGGTCCGCGCCTGCCTCGAAGACCCCGAAACCGAACGGCTGGCCCGCATCTTCGGGGCGCCGGTCATCATCGATTCGGATGTGCGCGACGGCTCCCTGCGCAGCGCAGTGCGCGATCAGGGGCTGCCGATGCTGCTCTACGAAGGGGGGGAGGCGCTGCGCTTTGATGAGACCTCGATCCGCATTGGGGTACGGGGGATTCTCAACGTTATGCGCGCCTTGGGGATGTTGCCCGACGAGGTGCGCCGCGATCCGAAGCACACCCCCCACGTGGCGACCGCCTCGACCTGGGTGCGCGCACCGATGAGCGGGGTGATGCGGGCGCCACTCCCCCTGGGGGTTCGGGTGCATAAGGGACAGGTGCTGGCCATGGTGAGCGACCCCTTCGGCGAACGGGAGCAGCCGGTCGTTGCCAGCGTCGACGGCATCGTCATCGGACGGGTGCAAGTTCCCCTGGTTTACGAGGGGGAGGCGCTTTTTCATGTCGCCCGTTTCGACCGCCCAACTCAGGCCGCCGCCGTGGTGGAGGCGGTACAGGCCGAGGCGATGAATGAGGTTTCAGGGGGGTTCGAACCCCCGAGCGACACGGCATAAGCCCCATGTGCCGTTTTTGATGCGATTTTAGAGGTAGGTTATGGATTCGTTGTTCGGTATTCACCCCATCACCGCCGCCCTGGAAGAGGGGCAGCTTGATCGACTCTGGGTGCGCGAGGGCAAACGCCATCCCCGTTTACAGGAGCTGGTGGCCGCCGCCCGCAAACAGGGGGTGGGGGTCAAAGAGGTGCCGCTCAAAGAGCTCGACCGCCTCGCCGAGGGGGGGGTGCACCAGGGGATCGTCGCCACCTTGCGTCAGGCGCCGCCCCCGCTTGAGCTCGAAGACTGGCTCGAAACCCTGCCGGTCGACCCATTGGTGGTGCTGCTCGACGGGGTGACCGATCCCCATAATCTGGGAGCGATCATCCGCAGTGTGGCGGCGGCGGGGGGGCATGGGGTGATCGTCCCCAAGGATCGCCGCGCCCCGCTGTCGGCCATCGCGGTGAAGGCCAGCGCCGGGACCGCCATGCGGATGCCGCTGGTTCAGGTGACCAATCTGGCCCGGACGGTGGAGCAGTTGCAGCAAGAGGGATTCATGGTCTGGGCCGCCGCTGGGGATGGGGCCGCCCCCTGGGACCGGGTCGATCTAAAGGGCAAAACCGCGCTGGTGTTGGGGGCCGAGGGGGAGGGGGTGCGCCCTTTGGTGCGTAAGCGCTGCGATGGGGCGGTTGCGATCCCCATGGCGGGGGCCGAGTCGCTCAATGTTTCGGTGGCGGCGGGGGTGTTGCTCTTTGAGGCGGTGCGGCAGAGAAGGTAACGGGTTTGGGGGAAGAGACGGCAAAGGGGCCGGTCCCGGGAGGGACCGGCCCCTTTGCGTTGGGGCCGTTTAGGGGAATGGGGCCGTCATGATGATCGACTCGCCGTTGCAGTCGAGCCCGGCGATCAACATGCCCGAGGCGTCTTCGGATAGCCCCGTCAGGGCGCATGTGGAGGGTACTTCGAGCGGCAAGTTCATCGGGGCGACGCTCCAATGAGCGCCGTCGTTCGATAGGGCAAGGGTCGAAAAGGTGTAGAAATATCCCTGGCTTATAGAACCAACCCCAGCGAAACGACGCCCGGTCGACATGACATAGCCCATGGTGGCCGTGGTCGCCTGGGTCCAGGTTTGGCCGTCCGTGGTGGACCAAATCCCGGTTGTGGCTGAACTCCCCAATGTCGTTCCGGAGAGGGTGGCGGTTGAACCAATTCCAAGACTTTGGACGACGGGATCCAGACTCCAATTGACCCCGTTGGGTGAGGTCAAGAGAGAGCGGGCACGCCATTGTGTCCCCTCCCAGATGGGGTCGTTGTATCCCATAAAGGATTGGACTGTTCCCGACGGTGTGGCCTGCCAGCTCAGACCATCGCTGGAGGTGAGGACTTGAGTGGTGTGGCTAAAAATGTCCATCTGCAGAGCCAACCACTCTACGCCGTTCCATCCAATGGCCATCAACCGGGTCAAGGGTAAGGACGGGGTGCCCAACTGCCATACCGAGCCATCGATGCTTTGCAGCAGCGAGGTTCCGTTGGCGCTGTCGGCACTGGCCACCCAATACGAGCCGTTGTAGTTCAGGCCGCCATTGGGGGTGAATCCGAGGGGGAATGTTCCGGGTTGCCATTGCATCCCGTCGCTGGAGGCCAGTAGCCCACTGGTGTCGACGGCCATCCAACCTTGACCACCCTGTTTGAGGGTTTTGATGCCGCCCCCGATGGCGGTCCATGCCAGCCCATCGGCGGAGGTGTACCCCGAACCGTTGATGGCTGCGACCCAGAGTCCTCCGCCAAAGGCTAGATCGCTGGGGGTTCCCCTTTTGGGGGTCGCTCCTTGAGCCGTCCAAACGGCGCCGTTGTTGGAGGTGAGCCATACATTGCTGGCGCTGTCCCAGCCGCTGGCGATCCACAGGCCGTTGCCATAGGTAATTTGGCTGTTCATCCCAACCAAGCCTGCGGGGAGGGTGGCGAGGGTCCAGGAGAGGCCGTCGGGCGACGTGAAGATCCCGGCTTGTCCCAGCGCATCGATGCCCTGCGCAACCCAGAGTCCGCCGCCATTGGTCAGGCTATTGAACGACAGGACTTGGGCAACGGCATGAGGGGTCCAGGCGACGCCGTCGGAGGAGGTCCAGCTCACTGCTGCTCCTAAAGCCGAACCGACGGCCAGCCATGTCGCGCCATCGAAGACGGCGGTACTGACCGACGCCGGGTTGTTGTTTGCATCCACTGGTGCAGAGGAGATCCAGTTCAGGCCGTCGCTTGAATTCAGAAATTTGGACGCGCCGTTTATAAAGGCCGTCATAACCCACCGGGTCGTACCGTAATCGAGCGATTGGATTGTGGGGGAGGAGAACAAGGATAAAGAGGACACGCCGTCGATATTGATAAACGTTGGATTACTCCAGTTTTGCCCATTTTGGGAGAGTGTGGAGGAGATCGCTCCGTTGTTCACAATGCCCAGCCACTGATTGGCTCCCCAAGAGACGAGTTGAGTGGTATTGCAGTTCGTAGTCAGAAGAGAGCTGTTCCAACGGTGGCCGTCTTGGCTGGTTGCTGCGGTGTGTTGGCCGGTCTGATTGCCACATCCCATATACAACCACTGACTACCGTTGTGGCGTAGTGTCGCGTAGTTCATCGACGGCATTCCGGCTCGATACCGCACCGTCCATTGCGGCGCGGTACCGGTATTGACCAGGGTCGATGGGGTAAGCAAGGCGATGCCCGTTCCCCATCCGGTTGCCCCCTTGGGGCCGTAGAAGGTTGCGTTGGCGGTATCGAGATACAGGTCGCCGAGAGCGCCCAGCGACGGGCTAGGCGCACCGACCCCGTTTAGAATGGTGTTGCCGTTGACACCGGTCGGCCCCTGCAGGGAGACCCCGCCTCCCCACCCGGCGGCGGTTTTGGGTCCGTACAGCAGGGCGGTGGCGGTATCGAGGTAGAAGTCGCCCTCAACGCCCAAAGTGTTGGAGGGTGCGCCGGTGCCGCTGAGGATGGTGTTGCCGTTGACGCCGGCGGGGCCTTGAGGTCCGGTCGGGCCCTGGGTCATGGTGTTGGCAGAGGGGGTCGTGGTGCTGGCCTGATTGCCGCCGATGCAGCTGCTCAGGAGCAACGCGACGCAAGCCAGCAGCGCTGCGTGACGAGAAAGGTTCATGTCCACTCCGTGTGTCCTTGAAAATGGGGTACGGCGGGGTTGTGTCGGGTCGGTGGGGAAGGGATGAAAAAAAAGCCCCCCTCGAAAGGGGGGCCTGTTGCATGGCTGGACTTATTTATCGGGAATCAACTTCACCCGCATGCTGACATCGGCACCGCAAACCCGGATCCACTGCCGCCAGGTTTGGTACCCTTCGGCGCTGACCTCCACGTCGTAACGACCGCACGACAAAGCGATGCCGGGGACGTAGCGGGGGACGATGTTCATCACCCGGATTTTGGCCTCGACGGGCTCGGGATAGAGGGTCAGGCGACCTTTGGCCATGGCGGCGTTGTCGGCGACCAAGGGGTCGTCAATCGCGCTGCCGACCGACTCGTCCCCTTTGGGCATCAAGGCGGGGGGGGGCGGCGGGAGGTTCGGACGGGAACGGTCCTCTTTCACCCGGAAGGCGACCCGGATGGTCACCCCGTCGCCGTCGTTCATCAGCGACAACATCCGCAGACTGGTGACGTTGAGGTCGGGCAGTTGGGTCGGACGGCCATCATCTTTGCCGCTCTGGGCGTACATGCGCAGCGCCTCTTGTTGCACCCATTTGCTGCCGTCGAGCACCGAGCGCAGCGCCGCCTGATAGGGGCTGGTTAAGCCATCGAGCTCGCCGTGAAAGGCCCGCACCACAACCCCCTCCCAGCTGGGGTCGATCTTGGTCATCCGGGCCTCCTCCTTCTCGTACTGCTCCTGAATCCCCCGGAATTCCAGCGCGGCGGCCTGCCGTGCCTGCTCGAAGGTGGCCAGCTTCTCTTTCTGGGTTTTGAGCAGCCCGGTCAACAGCTCTTTCTCGTTCTCAGCGGCCCGGATGGAGCGCTTGAGGTCTTCGATGAAGTGGTTGTGGGAATCCAGGGTGTCGCCCAGCGCCTTGGGTTGTAGGGCGTTGAACGACTCGGTGGCGTCGATGGCGGCGCGAGAGGCCGATAGATCGAGAACCCCCGATTGATAACCGGCATCGCTCAGCAGGGCGTCGAGATCACCCATCGAGCGGATCAGCTGCACCTTAACCCGGTCGGAGGGGCGTCCCTTCCTGGTGTTGCCGTCGTCGGCCCGGAAGGGGAAGTAGGCAAATCGCTTCAAACGCAGGAAGGTGGTCCCTTTGGTCCCGGCGTCGATTTGAATGCGTAGCGGCTGCTCTCCGGTCCAAAGCATCGCGCCATCGCCCAGGTTGCCGAGATAATCGGCCCCCATCTGTTGGTTGACCCGGTCGCGGGCGTTGCCGCCCAGGCTGGTCTTGGCTTGCATCAGGGGAATTTCGGCGGCGTCGTCGGCGAAGGTGTTCAACGAGCGATCGGTGTCGAACAGGCCACGGGTGTAGACCGAGGCGACCAAGATGTCGCCCCAATGGAACTCTTTGAGGTAGGCCTGGAGTTCAGCCTGACGGGCGGCGATGTCTTTGTGGAATTGCTCGATCCGCTTGCCGACCTGGTCAATGGCGGTCGAGGTGGCATCGACCCGGCGGGCCAGGTTGTCGCGGTTGTCGATGGCGGTTTGCAGTCGCTGGGCCAGAGTGTCGTAGCGGGACTGCACCGCCTGGAAGGCCTCGTACTGGCTCATGCGCTGCCGGTATTCGGCGTTGAGCTGATCGGCCTCTTTGCCCAGGGCCTTGAGCGCCTCCTGATCGTCGCCTGGTGAAGAGAAGGTCTGCACCTTTTGCAACGACAAGCGCAGCGATTGTTCCAGTCCTGCGCGGGTATCCTGCTTCACGGGGATCCAATCCGACCCCTCAGCCTGTCCAACGCCAAAGGCGATGGGGAGGAACAGAGAAAGGGCGGCGGCAAGCGAACGTCGAAGTTCGGCCATGGACGGCTCCAAGCAGGAAAAATCGGGAAATTACCACAGGGCTTCAAGGCCGATTATCCCAATTTTTTCTTATCCCGAAAGAGCATTACCGCCATTCATCCAAACTGATCCCTGCAATACCGATATTTGGGGGGCGATGAGGGGGCGATAGCCCCCAACAATCCCGGTTCAGGTGTTGTGGGGATACGCCGATGAGCTCGACCCGAACGCCTCCCGTGAGCGTCCCCCCCTAGTTGAAGGGGGGACAGGTGGGATTTACAGGCGCTTCAATGACGGAGTTTTGCCTTGAATCAGCACGCCTGGCAAAAACCAAAAGTAGGCGCCCTGAAGCGGCGATGGTTTTTGCTTCGCTTGCAAAATCAGCAGAGCTTCGGGACGGGGTCGCCTCCTACTGACGTTCCTGATTTTGGCGGCCCATCCGTGGGCTGCTCGGAAGCGCTGAATCAATCAGCGCTCCCTTAGTGGGTGTGGAGCGGGTCGAAGTTTGGGGGGGCCGCCATCGCCTTGGCGAAGGCGAGGGCTAGAATATCGAGATCGGGCTGCTCTTCGATGGAGGACCAAGGCTCCCCTTTGCGGTAGAGCAGCAGGGCCGGTAGGTGGAAAACCTCCCATTCGGCGGTGAGCTGGCTGGCGTTGCCCCCCTCGACGGTGGCCAACAGCATGTCGTTGGGCATCCGCGCCCCCAAGCGGGGCCAGAGCGCCTCATAGGCTTTGCAACTGCCGCAGCCGGGGCTGGTGACCAACACCGCAGCCCAGGTGGCCTTTTGAATCAGCGGTTGCAGCTGGTATTCGTCTTTGGCGCAGGTGACGCCAGTGGGGATTTGGGCGCTGAGCGCCACCACCGCTCCGACAAAGAGCCCACTGTCGCCCCCCTCCAGCACGGTGAGCTGCGCGCTGTCGCCTCGCACCGCGTCGAGCCGAGCCCGGCGGGGGGGCAGCCCCGGCAGCATCAGGGTGAGCGCTCCGGTGTTGGCGGGGAGCTCGCCGCGCAGGGTCAACCGCACCTTGGGTCCCTCGTTCGATCCGGCGGTGGCGTCGATTTCGGCCATGACGGCGTCGGTGGGCAGGTTGGTGGCACCCCGCACCGAGACCGTCATGTGGGAGCGGGGGAAGGTGCGGCACAGCAGGGTGATGTTGTCGGCTTTCTCTTCAGCGCTCAGGGCCCAGGGGAGCAGCCCCACCGTCTCGTAACGCCCCGCCAACACCTTGGTTTTGCACTGGCCGCACGATCCCGAGGCGCAATCGGCGGGAATCTCGATCCCCCCTTTTTGGGCGGCGTCGAGCAGGGTTTGGTCGCTGCCGCAGTTGAACGACCTGCCGGAGGGAGACAGGGTGATGCCGTAGGTGACCGGGATGTCGCCCCTGATGACCTGTATCCCCGCCTCTAGGGGGTCTTCCGGGCGATGGAACAGCTCCTTGACCCCGCTGAGCGATGTCCCCTCCAGCTTGGCCGATGAAAAATCGGTGCGGCTCAGGTCGGCCCGGTCGAGTTTGGCGTGAGAAAAATCGGTCCCGAGCAGGGTCGCCCCCGATAGGGAGGCAAAGGTAAGGTCGGCCCCCCTGAACACCGCGTTGGTCAAGTTGGCATCGCGCAGGTCGGCGCACGACAAATCGGCATCGGGGGCGCGGGCACCACGTAGATCGGCGTTGCGTAGGTTGGCATCTTCAAAATTGGCATCCTCAAGATTGGCCCAGACCAGCTTGGTGTGGCTCAGATTGGCGCCGCGCAGGTCACAGCCGCTCAGAATTGCGCCCTGTAAATCGAGGTTCGAAAGATCCAAACCGCTCAGATCGCGGTCGCTTAAATTCAGAGGAGCCTCCCCTTCGCGGGGTTGGTTCAGTAAGGTCTCCAGCTCTTGGCGGGTCAGGCTCATGTTGATGTCCTTGGCGATGTCGCGACTGGTGCTGGGCACAAGTTCAACGCGCAGCCCCTAGAATAGTAGAGTGAAATCATTGGGTATTGATCGGGGTGGACGGTCAAGCGATGAATCGGTTCCAGCAAAAAATTGAGCTGCGCGATGGCGAGGCCCTGTTTCAGGTGGGTGGCTCGGTGCGTGATCGTTTGCTGGGGCGAACGCCAGCCGATGTGGATGGGGTGCTACTCACCCCCGACCCCGAGGGGGCGGGGGGGCGTCTGACCCAGGCGGGACTCGCGCCGGTGGTGGGACGCAACGGCGGTCGGGCTTGGCGGGGAAGGGGGATCGATCTGACCGTCTGGCCCCGAGAACCGGGGCAACCGGTCGAGGAGGCGCTGCGGCATGAGGCGTTGCAGCGCGATTTCACCCTCAACGCCCTCTACAGCCGCTGGGGTATTGAGGAGGTGATCGACCCGCTTGGGGGTCAAGCCGATCTGCGCCGGGGGATCGTGCGGGCTACGGGGGCGGGGGCGTTGGTCCGCGATCCGGTCCGGGTGCTGCGTCTGGCCCGCTTGGCCTCAGGGTTGGATTTTCAGGTCGATCCGGCCACCTTGGCCTGGGCGCGGGCGGTCGATCCGGGTTTGGCGGCAGGGGAGCGCGTCGGGCGCGAGGTGCTTGCTTGGCTGACCCAGTCGGCGGCGCCGGGTAAGGGGTTGGATCTTTGGGCGGACAGCGGCGCCATCCGTGCGATTCCCGAGGTGGCGGCGCTGCAAGGGGTGGCGCAGCGGGCCGATTATCACCCCGAGGGGGATGTCTGGATCCACACCGGTCAGGTGCTGGACCGGGCGGCTCAGCTTGGCCAAGGGCTTGAGAGGGGAGCCCTTGGAGTGCTGATGCTCTCAGCCCTATTTCACGATGTGGGCAAGGCGATCACCACCCGCTGGGAGTTGGGGCGCTGGCGGGCGCACGGTCACGAGGCGGTTTCCCGGGATTTAACTCAAAGTCGACTGAAGGGGTGGGGATTGGGCAACCGGGTGGTGGGGTGGACGGTCCGTTTGGTCGCCGACCATGGCCGCCCGATGGCGTTGGCCCGCGATGGGGCCAGTTTGACCGGGTGGTGGCGGCTGCTCGATGGCCACCCTTGCCCCGAACTGCTCTTTCTGCTGGCCCAGGCCGACAGCCAGGGTCGGGTTGCTGCGGGGGAGGGGGAGCCATCTCCGCCCCTTTTCACGGCGGGGATGCCCTTTCGCGCCGCCCTCGACCGTTGGGGGCAGATCCCGATGTTGTCGGGAGGGCATTTGCTGGCCGCAGGTGTCCGACCGGGACCGGCGGTGGGACGGGGGCTGACCCTGCTGCGCCGCGCCGCGTTTCTAGGGCGTTGGCGCGAGGGCGAACCCATTGCCCCTTTGCTGCGTCAGGCAGGTTTGCTGGCGGGGCGCGCCAAAGGATGACCTCCACCCGTTGTTACCCGATGTTACGAGACGGTCGTCGACCGCTTGTAGCGCAGATCGAAGATCTCCCTCCCCGCCCGTTTGCCCTTGCGCTCGAACCGGGTTTCGATTCGGTCGTCGTAGTGATTGCCCCAGAATTGTCCGCGTCCAGCCTGGTTTTCGAGCAGCGCCACCTCGTCGAGTACCTCAAGCATGTGCTGGGCGTATTCCTCCCAGTCGGTGGCCAAAATCAGCAAGCCCCCAGGCGCCAGCGCCGAGCCGATCGCCTGCATGAAGGGTGTTTGCACGATCCGCCGCTTGTGATGGCGCGCCTTGGGCCAGGGGTCGGCAAAGAGGATCGAAACCCGGTGCAGCTGCCCCTTGGGCAGGAGGGGCAAAAGATCTTGGGCCGCCCCCTGATAGAGCTTCAGCCGCCCCTCAACCCCCGCCGCGACCGCTTGATCGATCATCTGCGCAAGGCCCCGCTGGTAGATTTCGACCCCGATGTGCAGGTGATCGGGAAAACGCAGCAGATTGGCCAGTAGGTTTTCCCCCCCGCCGAAACCGATCTCCAGCACGATGGGCCGTTTGTCCTCAAGGCCTGTTTCGGGGACCAGGTAGTCGGGCAGGGTCTGTGCGATCAACCCCTTTTTGCGGGCCGAAAGATGCCCCCCTTTGCGACCGTAGGTTTTGGTGGTGGCGGGGGGCGCGGCGGTGTCGATGTCGGTCATGGGGATCAAGGCTATGGGGTGGAGGGGGCGACCGTGCCGCCGACGGTGATGGCGACAATTTGATCGGGATGGAAATGCTTGCGCGCCACTGCCCGAACCTGATCTAGGGTCAGGGCGCGGATTTGCTCCAAAAAGCGCCAGGGACCGTCGGCACCCAGTCCCTGGAATTGGTCGACGGCAATCCGGTCGGCCACTTTTGATAGGGTGTCCATTTGTACCGGGAAGGAGCCGGTCAGGTAGCGGATGGCGGCGTCGAACTCCTCTTGGCTGGGGCCGTCGGCCGCCATGCGCACGATCTCGCGGCGGAGCAGGGCAGTCGCTTCGTCGCGGGTGGCGTTTTTGGTTTGCGCACCGGCGATGAAGGCGCCTCCGGCGTTGCCGCCGGTGAGGTAGCTGTAGGCCGAGTAGGCCAGCCCCCGTTTTTCGCGGATTTCATGCAGGATGCGGCTGGTGAAGCCCCCCCCCCCCAGGATGTAGTTGGCCACATAAAGGGCGGGGTAGTCGGGGTCGCCCCGGTCGATGGTCAAAAAGCCCATGAGGATGGTCGATTGCGACAAATCCCGGGTCGCCGTCTGCGCCTGGGGTTTGCTCCAGTTGGGCAGGCGGGGGATTGGGGCGACGAGCGGCCCTTTCCAGCCGTCCAGGGGGGCGAGCCATTGATCCAGGGTGGGGCGGTCGACATCGCCCGCCACCACCAGCACCGCCCCCTGGGGGGTGTAGAAGCGGTTGTGGAAGGCGACGATCTCGTCGCGGCTGCGGGCGGCGATTCCCTCCACGGTGCCATCGGGGTCATGGGCGTAGGGGTGACCGGCAAAAAGCTGCGCCCTAAAAAGCATCGCCGCCTCGGTGTCGGGATCTTCAAGCGATTTGCGCCGCGCCGCCCCCAGGTCTCCCTTGATGCGGTCGACATCGGCGGGGTCGAAGTTGGGGGTGCCCACCGTTTCGGCCAGTAGCGCCATGGCTTGGCCCCCCTCGCGGGACAGGGCGGTGACCGACACGGTGGTGGTGTCGCGCCCGACCCCGCCGTTGGCCCGAATCCCCAGCGATTCAAAGGCCTGCATCAGCTCAAGCCCCGGATGATCGTGGCTCCCCTCCCAAAGCAGCGCCTCGGTTAATGCCGCCAGCCCCGCTTGCCCCTCGGGCTCCCGCGAGGCGCCAGCCGGTAGGAGCAGCCGCACCGCGACCATCGGGTTGGCATGGTTTTCCATCAAAACCACGGTCATGCCGTTGTCCAGCCCCCACGCCACAGGGCGGTTGCTCGGCGCGGTGGGAAGCGACGGAGTGACGGCGTCGGCAGGGGTGGTTTCGTCGGCTTGGGCCAGGGGGACCAGGGGCAGCAGCGTAGCCAGAAGCAGTCCGACAAGCGGGAAGCGGCGGATCATGGTTGGGCCTCCCCGGCGGTGGGCATTTCGGGAATCAGGGTGGCGGTGATCGCCTTCTGAGGGTCTAAGTAGCGGCGGACCACCCGCTGCACGTCCTGCTTGGTGACGGCGCGGATGCCGGAGAGCATACGGTCAAGCTCCGACAGGGGCTGGCCGATACTGACGACCTGACCGATTTTCATGGCTTGGTAGAAGACTGAATCGCGAGAAAACACCTCGTCGGCCTCCACCGCGATGCGGGCCTTGGCCAGCTCCTCCTCGTTCGGCCCCTCCCGACCGAGCTTGGCGATTTCAGCTTGGGCCTGCGCCAAAAAGGTGGTGGGATCGACCTCGGGGCGTAGCCCTCCCGACAGGGTGACGAGGTCACGCCCCCGGGTTAGGGGGGAGATGCCGATGCCAACGCCGAAGGCCAGCTCCTGCTCACGAGAAAGTTTTTTAACCAAGCGGGCGGTTTCCCCCCCGGCCAGGATGTGGCAGGCGACCATCATGGCGTCGATGTCGCCCCGCGCACTCGGCTCCGGCCCCAGCCAACCCCGGTAGACGGTTCCCAGTTGAGCGGGGCGGTGCAGGGTGATATCGCGCGGTCCCATGGGGTCGGGTTCGCTGCGCAGGGGGCGCTGCGCCAAGGGGGGGACGTCGCGGCGGTGGGCGACCGCGCCGAAGGTTTTGCGGGCCAGCGCAATGGTTTGGGCCGGATCGACATCGCCAACCACCACAACCGTGGCGTTGGCCGGGTCGTAAAAGCGTTGATACCAGTCGACCAACTGTTCGTGGCTCCAGCCGGTGATGTCGCCGGGCCAACCGATCACCGGGTGGTGGTAGGGGTAGACCTGATAGGCGGCGGCCTGGAGTTGTTCGTAGAGCAGGCTGTCGGGGTTGTCGTCGGTGCGCATGTGCCGCTCTTCGGCGACCACCATCCGCTCTTTGGCAAACTCCTCGGCATCGAGCAACAGGTTGGCCATGCGGTCGGCTTCGAGCGCCATGACCACCGGCAAACGATCGGAGGCAACCTTGGCAAAGTAGGCGGTGGCATCGGCGGTAGTGAAGGCGTTTTCGCTCCCCCCCTCGCCGGCGATGATCCGAGAGTACTGCCCCGCACCGTGCTTCTGGGTCCCCTTGAACATCATGTGTTCGAGCATGTGGCTGATCCCGGTCCAGCCGGTCGGTTCGTCGACCGCGCCGACCCGGTACCACACCTGCACCACCGCCACCGGCGCCTTATGGTCCTCTTGAATCAATAAATCCAAGCCGTTGGCAAAGTGCTCGTGGACGATGTTGCCCCCGGTCAGATCGCTGGCCTGAATCTCGGGCATCGCCGGTTCGGCCCAGGCAGCGGCAGACAGCAGGCAGCCCGCCAGCAGGGCCAACGGGGCAAAGGAGGACGGCGGCGGAGTTGGAGTCATACGCACGTGGTACTCCTGTGGGTAGGGTGGAAGAGGTCCACGAACGGCGGTCAGGGGGGCGGAGGGTTCCCTGCCGGGGCGGGAAGCCAGCTTTCAAGCCGGAGCAACGCCTGGGCGGCGTTCGAGCGTACCGGCAGCAGCCCGAGGAGGACTCCGAGTGAATCGGCCCCCCAGTCGGCCCATTCAAAGCTGCGATAGTCGGTCAGACCTTGCAGACACTCGATCCCCAAGCCCATCGCGATGAAGCCCAGGGCGTAGCGGCGAAGCAGCGTGGGATCGAGCAGGATTAGGGCGAACCAGCCCATCAACAGGGCATAGGCCGACAGGTGCTCCAGCTTGTCGGACCAATGGAAGTTCAGGGAGGGGGATGCCAACGGAATCAGGCAAAACACAACGATGGTCAGTGCGTAGCTCCAACCCAGAATCAACCAAAGCGGCAGCCAGCGCAGAGGTCGCATGGGTGGGTCAGTTCCCGGAGGCGACGGTCGGGGAGGGGTGTTTTAAGTCATGCCTGGCCAGCAGGCGCAACATCGGCTCGATGTCGATCGAGGAGACCTTGGTGTTGATCCATGGAGCGCCGACTGCATGGCGGCCTTGGGTGAAAGCGACGACGCGGATTACGCTGCCGTTGGGGGATGCCTCCAGGAAGAGTGCGTAACGCGCACGGCGTTGTGCCGTGCTCCCCGCAGTGACGCCGAAGGCTCCTTGGGGATTCTTGATCGCGAGCCAGTCGGTACCGATGGCTGCAGCCTTCGCGTCGAGAACCAAAACCTGCATGTCGAATGCGGCATCGACCAACACCGGCCAGACCTGGTCGAACGGGCGGGGATCGGGAATCAGGACCGTCCAACGGCGACCGGAGGCGCTGGCGCCCTCAACGTCGGCGCGTTCCATCGCGCCGTCGTTTTCGGGAGTTGCCGCCCCGGAGGGGGACGGTTCGTAGAGGTTGTCGTCCAGAGAGGGGGGGGCAGACAGATTTTTTGGGGTGGGGACCGTCTCACCCGAGCCCTCGTCGATGCCCCAGAACAATTTTGGGCTTCCCGGACCGCACCCCCCCAGCATCAGGAGGATCAAGGATAAAGGAAGCCAGACCATACGGTTCGATCGAAACATCGCTTAGAACTCCACCGCGAGTTTAACGGTGGTCAGGCTTTTGGAGCCGACCTTGGCCACCTCGCCGGTCAGGGTCAGCAGGGGAATGGCGGTGATTTTGACACCAATCGTGGTGGTGGTGACGGTTTTGCTGTACTCGCTCAAGGCAACCAGACCTGAGGTCAAGGCGCCGCTCGGGGTCGAGGTCGCCTTCATCTGGCCGACCTCGGCATAGGGTTTCACGAAGGGGAGATCGAGCCCCACCATCAACGCCACCCCTTGATCGGTCAGGGTGTAATCGGTAATACCGGTCAGTTTGCTCTGATAGGCGCGGATGTTGGCCTCAAGCATGGGTACCGGGATGAACTGACCAATCGAGAAACGGCCCTCGAAGCCAGTGACCTTCACGTTCGAGTTGGGGATCTGAACGATCATGATTCCGGCGTCGATGCCGAAGGGGATCCCAGCCGAGGCACGCAGCTTGGGGGCCGGGACGTAGGCCGGGACGGTGAGTCCGGGGCTGGCGGCGGTCAATGCGGCCCAATGCGAGGCGTTGTTGTCGACCTTGAGCATGCTGAGCTCGGCCCCGACCGAGAAGCCTACTGGGATGATCCCGTCGGAGTGGGGTTCTGCCGAGTTGGAGGGGTTCATCCAAATTGCGGCGGCCAGATCGTCGGAGAGCCCTTCGAAGTTGGCCTGGGCGGTCGCTTGGGCGGCGGCCAATAGATCTTGGGGGTTGATGTTGAAATTACCGGCGTGGGCGGGGGCCGAGAAGGCAAGTCCGGCCATAGAGGCCAGTGCGGCGGTGCGAACGATCTTCATGTTTCTCCTCCTGGGCCTTAGGGAGCCCACTTAAATGGGATTACCTGGGGTCGGTAGCTTCAGTTGGAACAAAGCCGTGCCGCAATCGATGTCATCACATCAAGATCGGCGGGGGGAACAAGGTAGCTTGAAAACGCTTCCGGATGAACCCATTGCACATCGTCGTGTACGTGCAGTTGGATCGGCATGTCGGGATTGAGGTTGTCGATCCAAAACAAAAGCAGCACCACATGCCGATCATCGTATCGATGCTCTACGAATCGCCAAGCCTGGGTCGAATCGATGGCCAGGTTCAGCTCCAACTCCTCGATCAGTTCCCTCTGCAAGGCCTGGGCCACGCTTTCGCCCAAAGCCACCTTCCCCCCCGGTAATTCGTAGTGGCCCGGCAGATGCCCCCCTTCAGGGCGCCGGGCCAGCAAAACCCGTCCGCGGGTGTCGACCAACACCGCAGCGGCAACCCATAACGTGGGGAAAGCCGCATCAGGAGCGGTAATCGGCATTGATCTTGATGTAGTCGTAACTCAGATCGGTGCTGCGCTTGAGAGCACGACCGCGGCCAACCCCAAGATCGATGGCGATGTCGACCTCCTGCGCTTTAAACACCTCGGCCCCTTGCTCCTCACGGTAGTCGGGATGGCGTTGCCCTTCGACCACTACCGGATAGGGGCCCAGATAAATCGAGACCCGTTCCCATTCAAGCTCGGGATCGGCCCGGCCGATGGCCCCGGCGATCCGGCCCCAGTTGGGGTCGGCGCCGAACAGAGCGGTCTTGACCAAGGGGGAGGTCGCCACCGTGTCGGCCACCTTTTTGGCGTGGGTGTCGTCGCGGGCCCCCTCGACCTGGATGTTCATAATCCGGGTGACCCCCTCGCCGTCGCGCAGGATGGCATCGGCCAGCTGCTTGCAGATCTCAAGCAGCGCCCCTTCAAGCATCTCTTTATCGCGGGGTTCGACCGCCACCCGTCCGGTCGCCACTGCAAACACACAATCGTTGGTCGAGGTGTCACCGTCGACCGAGATGGTGTTGAAGCTCTCTTCGACGCTGCGGCGCAGCATGGCCGACAGGGTCGTCTCGTCGAGGTCGGCGTCGGTGCCAATAAAACCCAGCATAGTGGCCATGTTGGGGTGGATCATCCCTGAGCCCTTGGCGATGCCGGTGAAGGTGGCGCTGCCGCCGCTGGGCAGATCAACCGTTAGGCTCGCCCCCTTGGCGAAGATGTCGGTGGTCATGATGGCCCGGGCCGCGTCTTCCCAACGCGTTTCGCCCCGATCGGCAAAAGCGGCATCGATGCCTGGCAGCAGTCTTTCCATGGGTAGAAGCTCGCCGATCACCCCGGTCGAAGCGGCGAGGATCGCCTGTCCCTCTTCCAATCCAACCGCCTGTCCCAATCGCGACGCACAGGTCGCAACATCCTCCATGCCCCGGTTGCCGGTGCAGGCGTTGGCATTGCCGCTGTTGACCACCAACGCGCGGAAGGGGAGCCCTTTTCGCGCTTCGCTCCAGCGCACCGGGGCGGCCCGGCTGCCGGAGAGGGTGAAAGCTCCGGCCCAGACACAGGGGGTCTCGGCCACCAAGACGGCGACATCGGGACGCAACCTGGTCGGGTTTTTCACCCCGACCGAGGCGATGCCCCAGCTAAGACCGGCAATGGGTTGAAGATCGGGCAGTTGGGTAGGACCGATGGGCATGATGGGATCAAGCCGCCTTTCCGTGACAATGTTTGAACTTTTTACCCGAACCGCAGGGGCAGGGATCGTTGCGCCCGATTTTGTCGCTGCGTACCACCGGGTGCTGTTTTTCGATTCCGTCGGCGTCCGGGGTGCCCGGTAAGTCGGGGCGAATGCCGGCCAAGCGGGCCCGTTCCGCATCGGCCTTGGCCTGAGCTTCGGCCATCGCCGCAACATCGGGGGGGGAGACCTTCAGGTGGTGCAACACCGCGACCACCTCGCTGCGCACCCGATCCAGGAATTGCTGGAAGAGCAGGAACGACTCTTTCTTGTACTCCCGCTTGGGATCCTGCTGGGCATATCCGCGCAGGTGAATCCCCTCGCGCAGGTGGTCCATGGTCAGCAGATGATCCTTCCACAGGCCGTCGAGCACCTGCAAAAGCACCATCCGCTCGACTTGCCGCAGACTTTCGCTGCCCGCTTGCCCCTCAAGGCCGAGGTAGTTGCTGCGGGCCGCCTCAAGAATGTTGCGGCGGATGTCGTCCCATTCCGATTCCCCATCGGTCACCCATGTCTGAATCGGCAGATCGAGGTCGAGAATGCGCTGGAACTCGGCGGTCGCCGCGGCGACCTCCCACATTTCGGGGTGAACGGTGGGGGGAAGATGTAGGTTGAGAATCTGGTCGACGGTGTCTTCCCGCATCGACTCGATGTAGTCGGAGACATCGGCGGCGTCCATGACCTCACGGCGCTGACTGTAGACCACCTTGCGCTGCTCATTCATGACGTCGTCGTAGTCGAGCAGTTGTTTGCGGATGTCGAAGTTGCGCCCCTCGACCTTCTTTTGGGCCATCTCGATCGATTTGGTCAGCCAGGGGTGAACCAGCGCCTCGCCGGGTTGCATCCCCATGCGGACCATGATTTTGTCCATCCGCTCCGAGCCGAAAATCCGCATCAGATCGTCGGTCAGGGCGATGTAAAAGCGGGACGAACCGGGATCGCCCTGGCGTCCGGCACGACCGCGCAGCTGGTTGTCGATACGCCGCGATTCGTGGCGTTCGGTGCCGATAATGCGCAGACCCCCCGCCAGCATGACCTCCTCTTTTTCGGTAATGCATTCCTGGCGTAGCACCTCGAATTTGGTTTCGCGCTCCTGACCTTCGAGATCGGGAAACTCCATCAGCAAGCGCATCTCGGGGTTGCCCCCTAGCACGATATCGGTACCGCGCCCAGCCATGTTGGTGGCGATGGTGACCGCCCCCTTGCGCCCCGCCTGCGCGACGATGAAGGCCTCACGCTCGTGTTGTTTGGCGTTGAGCACCTCGTGGGCGACCTTGGCCTGGGCCAGGGCCTTGGCGAGCATTTCCGATTTTTCGATGGAGACGGTGCCAACCAGGACCGGCTGTCCCTTTTCGTGGCAGGCGCGGATGTCTTCGATGATCGCGGCGAATTTGTCGTCGAGGTTTCGGTAGACCACGTCGGCTTGGTCGATCCGTTGTACCGGTCGGTTGGGGGGCATGACCACCACCGAAAGTTCGTAAATCTTATGGAACTCCACCGCTTCGGTGTCGGCGGTGCCGGTCATCCCCGCCAGCTTGTCGTACATCCGGAAGTAGTTCTGGAAGGTGATCGAGGCCAGGGTCTGGTTCTCGTTCTGGATGGCGACCTTCTCCTTGGCCTCTAAGGCTTGGTGCAACCCGTCGGAGTAGCGCCGCCCCGGCATCATGCGGCCGGTAAATTCGTCGATGATGACTACCTCGCCATTGCGCACGATGTAGTCCACATCCCGCTTGAACATCTGGTGGGCTCGCAGCGCCTGATTGACGTGGTGGACCATCTCGACGTTGGCAAGATCGTAGAGATTGTCGAGCCCAAGCAATCGCTCAACCTTTTCGTTGCCCTCCTCAGTGAGGACCACCGTCTTGCTCTTTTCGTCGACGGTGTAGTCCTCGGCGGTGAGATCGGCAATCAGGTTGTCGGCTAGGGCGTATTTATCGGTACGGTCTTCGGTGGGGCCCGAAATAATCAGGGGGGTTCGGGCTTCGTCGATCAGGATCGAGTCGACTTCGTCGACGATGGCGAAGTGCAGGGGGCGTTGCACCAGATCCTCGGCGCGGAACTTCATGTTGTCGCGCAGATAGTCAAAGCCGTATTCGTTGTTGGTGCCGTAGGTAATGTCGGAACCGTAGGCGATCTGCCGCTCTTTCTCGTCCATACCGTGGACGATGATGCCGACGCTCATGCCAAGAAAGCGGTAGATCTGCCCCATCCATTCGGCATCACGGCGGGCCAGGTAATCGTTGACCGTGACGACATGGACTCCTTTGCCGGTCAGGGCATTGAGGTAAACCGGTAGGGTGGCGACCAGGGTTTTGCCCTCGCCGGTTTTCATTTCGGCGATTTTGCCTTCGTGCAGGACAACGCCGCCCATCAACTGAACGTCGAAATGGCGCATCCCCAAAACCCGCTTGCCCGCCTCACGCACAGTAGCGAAAGCCTCGGGCAGGAGGTCGTCGAGCTTTTCCCCTTGTTCCAGCCGTTGCCTGAAGAGCGCGGTTTGCGCGGTGAGTTGTTCGTCGCTTTTACCCTGCATCTGCTCTTCTAGAGCGTTGACACGTTGGACGGTCTTCTTCAAACGTTTGATTTCACGATCGTTTTTGCTACCAACAATCTTGCGGACGAGGGTGCCGATCACTCGGGCCTCCTATCTTGAACCCCGACGGGGATGTGTTGATGGGGGAGAGAGCCCCATGTTTCGGAGCTGTATTAAAGAAAAACCCTGGGGAAAATCCCAGGGTTATCTCAAAACAAATGACGGATCGGTAGGATCAGTTCTTGGCTTGTCGCAGGTAGGGCATCGGGTTGACCGCCCGTCCTCCGTGCAACACCTCGAAATGGATATGGGGGCCGGTGGAATGTCCGGTTGAGCCGACGGCGGCGATCTGCTCCCCAGCAGCTACCCGCTGACCCACCTTGACCAGAATCTTCGAGTTGTGGCCGTAACGGGTTTTTAATCCGCCGCCATGGTCAATTTCGACCAGAAATCCGTAACCGTAGCGAGGGCCAGCGTAGGTGACGATGCCATCGGCCGAGGCGCGCACCGAGGCGCCCAGATGATTGGCGATGTCGACCCCGAAGTGGTAACCGTCGCTACCGTCGAAAGGGGAGATGCGGTGGCCGAAGGGGCTGGAGACATATCCACCATCTGTGGGCCAACGTCCTGGCTGGGTCGATTGCCGCAGCTGGTCGACCTCTAAGAAGGTGCCAAGCAGGTCGATTTGCTCGCTTACGGCCTGAGTGCGGGTAAGAAGATCGTTCAGGGCTGAGGGGAGGGCGCTGGCCAGAGAATCGGTGGTGTTGATGCTGGGCAGGTTGGGGCCGCCGACCGCCGGTTCGGTGGAGAAATCGAACTCCCCCTCTTCAAGTCCCGCCACGTCGACCAGTCGGGATCCAAACGATTCCATGCGCGCAAGGCGGGCTTGAGCCTGCCCAACCTCCCGGGCCAACGATTCGACGATGGCATGGTGCTGCCCCTGCTCTGCCGACAGCTTGTGGTCGAGCTCGGCGATGCGGATGCGGGCCCGCTCGATTTCGGCAACCAGAGTGCTACTCGCTTCGTATGACTGGTCGAGGCGATTCATTTGATGAATGCCCCAGCCGCCGATGCCAAGTGTCAACATGGCCAGTGCCAAACCACCGCCGAGACCCCAGCGGATGACCTGCCGGGTTAGGATAAAGGTCCGAGCCTGACCGCGCCCATCGGATGGAGCGATCATGACAGACCAGTTGTTGAGCCATCGATGCATGAAGGTCCTCGAACAATTCAATCTTCAGCTTTTACCCAAGGCATTCGATCCAAGCGCCCGAAAAAACGGGGGTTACTATCATGGAACACCCCTTTTTGCAATGTGGGCAGGGTCACTGGTTTGGGTCAAACCATGGCAAAAGAGCCCCCAACAGGGGGGCAAGACCTTCGCGCTCAGGGGCCGAAACCGGGAATGCTCCGGCCCCACCCCTGGAACGGATCTCGGCATCGAGACGGCGGCTGGCTCCCATCCATTGATTGCGGGAGAGTTTGTCAATCTTGGTTAACGCCACCAGCCACTGGCAGGGGATGTTGCGCAGATCGAGAAGATCGATGAGCTGATAGTCCATGGGAAGAAGCCCGCGGCGGGCGTCGACCACCAAAACCAATCCGGTCAGGGGTGGGCGCTCGATTAAATAATCGGCCATGACCCGCCCCCAGGCCTCCTTCATCTTGATGCCCACCTTGGCAAAACCGTAGCCGGGAAGATCGACCAGCCGCCCTTGCAAGCCGGGAACCGAAAAAAAGTTGATGGCCTGGGTGCGTCCCGGGGTTCGAGAGGTTCGCACCAGCCCCTTCTGCTCGCACAAGGCGTTGATGAGGGTCGATTTACCCGAATTGGAGCGTCCGGCAAAGGCGATCTCAGGCCCCTCCTGCGGAGGAAACGGGGGGCGGGGATGGGAAGCCAGAAACTGTGCGCGGCGTAGGGGGTTGGGAGGTGTCATGGTTTTTGGCGCCAGGTCATGCTGCTCGATTCGTAGCGTGGGCAGGAGGTTGTCTTGTATGGTCGCAGCTTGTGCACGGTAGCGTTTATTGCCCCCGTTTTGGAGCGTTCATGTCCGATCCTCATTTCAGTGCCGACACCATCGTTACCTGGCTAACCGACCACCCCGAGGTCGCTCAAGAGGTGGCAGTGCGGTTGATGCCCTCGGGGGGGGGGAAGGTGGTCAGCATACAGGACAGCCTCAACCGGCGTCTCCAGCAAGAAAGCCGAAAACTAAGGGATCAGCTGCACAGTATTTTGCAACAGGCCAGGCGCAACGAGGCGATTCAGCGTCGTTTCGAAAGCATTGAGCAGGGGCTGTCGCAAACCCGGGGGCTCGATGCCCTACTCGGCTACATCCTGTTCAGTTTCGAATCGGCCTTCGATTTAAAAACGGTTTCGATCACCCTGATCGATCCCCCCTCCCTGTTGCAGGCCTATCTGCAAGAAGATGGTCATCGCCGGGTTTTGTGCCGCGCCCGCCGGGAGTTTGAGGTTCTGGGCCCGGGCCGGATGTTGGAACGGACGGTATTGATGAGCGAGCCCCAGATTTCGGTGCTGAAACTGTTGTTCCCCGATTGGACCGGTGTGGCGAGCTTGGCGGTATTGCCATTGCGGGTAGAAGACCGGCTGATCGGTACCATCAACTTGGGCAGCCCCGATCCCGACCATTACATCCCCGATCAGGGCAGCGAAATGCTGGACCGGATCGGGCAACTGATTGCTCTGGCGCTCGATCATGCTTTGGTTCAGGAGCAGTTGATCCAGCGCCACCTCATTGATCCGGTCTCCCATCTGGTGAACCGGCAGTTTTTGGATTGGGTTTTCCCTTGCGAAACCAGTCGCTGGCGCCGGGAGGGATTTCATCTGGGACTGGCGATCCTCGACATGGACCGCTTTGAGCCCTTCAACCAACGTTGGGGCGAGGCAGAGGGCGATCAGATGTTGCGTCGGATCATCGAGCAACTGCTAGCGTTGACGACACCGACCGAATGGTTGGTGCGGATGTCGGGGCAGCGCTTTGCCGTGTTGTTTGTCGACCACGAGGCCGAGGCGATGACCCAGTTGCTGCAAGAGGGGATCAAGGCCATTGCCGCCATTGGATCCCAACATCCCGGCGCGCCCCGTTTGACCGCCTCGGCGGGGTTATCGCTGTTGCAGGATCAAGAGGATCTCGACGAGTGGATCCGTCGGACCGAAGAGGGTCTGTATCTGGCCAAGACCCTCGGCGGCGACCGAATCGAATGGGCCTAAAGAGCCACCGCTTCGATTCGGTCCACCGCCCAAAGTCAGCGACGGTCCGGGCCGTCGGGAACGTTCTCTAGAAGAGCCAGGAACGGTTCGTGTAAAACGCCGTTGCTGGCAATCAGGTGGGGCCGTTTGGTCCGGGCCTGATTTAGAATGAGGTCGACATCCTTCCGACCCGAGCAACGCCCCCCCGCCTCCTCCACAATCAAAATCCCCGCCGCGTAATCCCATTCATTCTTCGGGACCAGTGTTAGGAAGGTATCCGAGCGTCCAGCTGCCAGCCATGCCAGCTTGACGGCGATGGAGCCGGCGAAGATGGGGGTGAGGGTCGCCTCCAGGGGGGTGAAGAGCCCCTTTTTGGCTTCACTTCGGGAGAACAGGCAGGTTGACCCCGCCAGTTCGGCACGCGCCGAAACCTGGATGGGCTGATCGTTGAGCCAGGCTCCTGCCCCTTTATGAGCGTGAAAAAGCTCGTCGGTAGCAGGATTGAAAACAGCCCCAATCACAGGTTGGCCTCGTTGGGCCAAGGCGATGGAAACACCATATTCGGGAATTTGTTGGGTGAATTCCTTGGTGCCGTCGATGGGATCAACAATCCAGACCAGCTCTTTGTCGAGCCGACCGGTATCGTCGGCGGTCTCTTCGGAAAGCCATCCCGCTTCCGGCAGTAATGCGCCGAGCGCCTCATGTAGAAAGCGGTCGACCGCCAGATCGGCCAGGGTCAGGGGATCCTTGCCCGCCTCGTCTTTGTGGCTGACCCCCATGTCGTCGGGGTGTGCGTAACTCTGCACGATGGCACCGGCCTGGCGGATGATGGGGAGCAACTGCTGATGGATGGCGTGGAGATCAAGCATGGCGTCCTCGGTCGACAAAAAAAGGGGGGAGCCGACGAGCGTCGGCTCCCCCCTGAAGGTTCAAGCTAGATGTTTAGTGCTTCACATCGGCCCAGACGGCCCGTTTCCACTGCCAAGCCAGTAGAGTGAAGATGAACAGGAAACCCAACACCCATTTGCCCATCGATTGGCGGGTGAATTGAGCTGGCTCGCCTACGTAGGACAAGAAGGCAGTTACGTCGTTGGCCTCTTGCTCCAACGAGGCTGGGGTCTCGTCGCCGTTAAGGTATTCAAAATCGGCATAGGTGATGTCATCGCCGAACAACGGTTGGGGCATGGCGATGTTGTGGCCGAGGAAATAGGCGTTGAAGTTATTCCCCGAAAACTCGGCCGGAGCCTCGGTGAAGCCATTGAGAAGCGAGAAGACATAGTCCTCATTCCCATGACGGGCCCGGGTGATCAGCGACAGGTCGGGCGGAATCTTGCCATAGGAGTCTTTGGCGTCGGCCGGTTGCAGGTCGGTGATCAAGCCATCGTTCATCGCGTTCATTGCAAAGTTGTTGCGGATGGCGTCGACCTGTTCGCGGCTCAGATTGAAGGGTTCTTCCAAAAGGTTGCGCCACTTCAGGTATTTGGCCGAATGGCAGCTCATACAAACGTTGGTAAACACCGCCAGCCCACGTTTGATGCTCTGCTCGGACATATCGTTATTCGCTTGCAGCAATTCGATGTGCCCCTCCGCGGCCATGGCGCTGGGCGCAACGGCAACCGCAAAGGCGAGGGCAATCGCATGAATCAGTCGTTTCATGTCAAAGATTCTCCCTTGGCTTATGCGCTGGTCGCCGGTTTATCATCGCTCTTGCTGATCCACGGCAGGGCAATGAAGAAACCGAAGTAGTAGGCGGTGCACAGGCGGCCCAGCATGGTCAGGGTTTCGGTGGGGGGATTCAGACCGCAGTAACCGAGCAGAACCACAGCCACGAACCACAGGGCCAGGGCAATGCGGAAGACCGGACGGCGACGGCCCGAACGCTCCTTGGCCCGATCCAACCAGGGCAGCAGGAAGAGCACGGCCAGCGAGGCGCCCATGGCGATCACCCCGATCAGCTTCCAGGGGAAGGAGCGCAGGATGGCGTACCAGGGGGTCAGGTACCAAAGGGGTTTAATCTCGGCTGGGGTTTGCATCGGGTTGGCGGGGACGAAGTTGTCCACCTCCATGAAATAACCCCAACCTGTCGGGTTGTAGAAGATGAAGTAGCAATAACCGATCAGGAAGACGCCGAGCCCGAACAAATCCTTGATCGTGTAGTAAGGGTGCAAGGGAACGGTGCGGCCGGTTTTCTCCAGCTCTTTGAATTCGACCCCGTCGGGATTGTTGGAGTGGACCATATGCAACGCCTGCATATGGACGCCCACAACGGCGAAGAGCAGGAAGGGGAAGAGGTAGTGCAGTGAGAAGAAGCGGTTCAAGGTCGGATCGTCGACACCGAAGCCGCCGCGCAGCAACTCAACCAGAAAATCGCCGATATAAGGCAGCGCCCCGAACAGATTGGTGATGACCGCCGCCCCCCAGAACGACATCTGGCCCCAGGGGAGCAGGTAACCGAAGAAGGCAGTTCCCTGCATGATCAGCAGGATCACCACCCCAACGATCCACAGCAGCTCGCGCGGTGCCTTGTAGGAGCCGTAGTACATGTTGCGGCCGATGTGCATGTAGATGACAACGAAGAAGGCAGAGGCGCCGATGGCATGCATGTAGCGCAGCAGCCAGCCGTAGTTGACCTCGCGCATGATGCGCTCGACCGAGTCGAAGGCGATGGCCGCGTCAGGCTTGTAATACATCGCCAAAAAAATCCCGGTGACGACCTGAATGATCAGAACAAAAATGGCCAGAGAGCCAAAGTTCCACATGTAACTCAGGTTGTTGGGGGCAGGATATTCGGTGGCTTGGGAGCGGATCATATCGCCCACCCCCATCCGTTTGTCGACCCACTTAAACAGCGGGGTTTCCATGATTTTATCGATCATGGGTTTCTCCTATCTGGGACTGAAATCGTGAGAACTGGATCTTGGGGATCAGCCGATGAGGACGGTGGTGTCGCTCATGAACGCATACTTCATGATCTGAAGGTTGCGCGGTGCTGGGGAGCCTTCAATCACACGGCCCGCTAAGTCGTACTTGGAGCCGTGGCAGGGGCAATGCCAGCCGCCTTGCCAGTTCCCGCCCATTTCGGGGTCGCCAATCTCGGGTTTGAAGAGAGGAACGCAGCCCAGATGAGTGCAAACGGCGGAACTGATGTACCACTCGGGGCGTTGAGCGCGATAGGCCTTGACCTTCTCGTCGCCCGACAGGAACCACTCGGGGTTGTCTCCCCCCTCGGGTTCGTCGCTCATGGGGTCTTTCAGGTCGGTCCGAGCGTCCAATGTGCCGAGCATCTCCTCGGTGCGATGGACGATGAAGACCGGCTTTCCCTGCCAGGGGACCACGATCATTTGCCCCAACTCAACCAGACCGATCTCCACCTCGGTGGTGGACATAGCCAGTGTGTCCTTGGCCGATTGCATCGACCGGACGAAGGGGAAGGCCGTGGCGGCAGCCCCGGCGATGCCCACCGCACTGGTGGCCACCGCGAGGAACCTTCTCCGACCGGGATTAGGTGCCTGTTGCGACATAGGAATGACTCCTCTCCTGGGTTTTAGCCCGCCGCATCGAGGGCAATGCGGCAAAGGATATGCGCCGTTCTTACTCTGTTTTTGATTTGTGACGGCTGGGTGATGCAGGTCGGATGACCCACAATTCGATGTGATGCAAATGGCCTCGCCGTTTCGGAACGATTGCCCGCTAACCCCAAGCCCAACCATCCCCCTCCCGAAGCGACCGAAGGGGACGATTATTAGAAGACTTGATGGGCGGGTTCAATGTTTTTCTGGCCACTTACCATCCCATCGGTAGTGTTTCACTCATTTAGAACATAAGCATATTAGGAAACTCGAAACAACCAAAAAGACCGCATTTTTAATGATGATAATCGTCCTGGGCTCTTTTCGACTCGGCGTCTCATTCTTCATAAATAGTCTGTTTTTGGGGGGTCTTGACAGCCTTCTGGGGCCTCCGTAGTCTTCCGGCCCTTTTGGAGCTAGGCCGAAGTGGTGGAATTGGTAGACACGCCATCTTGAGGTGGTGGTGGGTTCGCTCGTGCCGGTTCGAGTCCGGCCTTCGGCACCATCCAGAAGGTTCAACGGGTCCAACCCGTTTACAGAGAACCCCGCAGACTTCCCAGTCTTGCGGGGTTTTTTGTTTTAACTCAGACCAATCGGCATCGCCGGTTGGATGTTCCTGCGTGGATCCCCACTCGCGGGTGGATTACCCTATCGCCCGGCGAACGATACGAAGGAACAGATGCCTCACCGCCGCCAACGGTAGCGAGGTGATCGATCAGCGATACGAGAGAGGGCGGGGCATGACCGGAAAAGTCGGCATCATCGGTGGCGGCAACATGGCTGAAGCCATCATCTGTGGCCTTTTGAACAAGCGGGTCCTGACCCCCGAGCAGATCATCGTCAACGAAATCATCCCCGACCGCCGCAACCATCTGCGCAAGCAATACGGGATCGACGTACCCCACACCATCGGCAAGTGGGTGGGGGAGGTCGACTTGGTCATGGTGGCGGTCAAGCCGCAGCAGGTCCCCACCGTGATGAAGAGCCTCAGCCACCGGGTGAGTGATGGCCAGACCCTGGTCTCCATCGCCGCCGGTATGCCGGTCGACCGGATGCGCGGCGATCTGGGTCGTCCTCAGCAGCCCTTCATTCGGGTTATGCCCAACACCCCCGCGTTGGTGGGTGAGGGGATGAGCGTCATGTTCGCAAGTAAAGAGGTGACTGCCGCTGTCAAAGCCCAGGTCACCGCTTTGCTGCAGGGGATCGGCAAGGTTGCCGAGGTCGAATATGAAGGGTTGATGGATGCGGTGACGGCGGTGTCGGGCAGCGGACCTGCTTTTGTGTTTATGATGATCGAGGCGCTGGCTGATGCCGGGGTGCGCGAGGGGTTGTCGCGGGAGATGGCCCTTCTACTGGCCAACCAAACCGTGCTGGGCTCGGCCAAGATGGTGCAAGAGACCGGGCGTTCCCCAGGGTTGTTGCGCGAGCAGGTGACCAGCCCCGCCGGAACCACCGCCGAGGGGATTGCCGCCCTTGAGGCCTTTGGACTGCGCCACGCGATTTTCGAGGCGGTTCGGGCAACGAAAAACCGTTCCATCGAACTGGCCAAGGGTTAAGCCATGTTTCTGATCGCCAATCTGCTTGACGCTCTGGCCTCGATTCTTGAACTGGCCTTGACGATGTACATGTGGCTGCTCATCGGGCGGGCGATCCTCAGCTGGGTGCAGCCCGACCCCTACAACCCCATCGTGCGCTTTCTTTTTCAGACCACCGAGCCGGTGTTGGCGCCGATCCGCCGTCGCCTGCCGGTGGTGAGCGGTCTGGATTTCTCGGTGTTGGCGGTCATCTTCGCGATCATCTTTTTGCAAAGTGCGGTGATGCGCTCCCTGCACCAATTTGCTTACAACCTGGGGCATTGAGGACGATGTCGGTCCAACGCAACCCCGATGGCAGCGTCACCCTGGTGGTGCATGCTCAGCCGGGGGCCAAACGGACCGAGCTGGCCGGGTTGCACGGTGAGGCCGTGAAGATCCGGGTCGCCTCCCCGCCGGTGGACGGCAAGGCCAACGCCGCGTTGATCGCCTTCCTGGCCAAGCTTCTAGGGGTGCGAAAGGGTGATGTGATCCAGACTGCGGGGCAGACCTCGCGCGAAAAGCGTTTTCGCATCGAAGGGGTCGACGATGGGGCGTTGATCTGTTTTCAAAACGCTTTAAGCGGGCTCGAAATATGAGGGCCTCGCGCTTCGGCCTCATCGCTTGGCGCCGGTTGTTGCGACGCCTGGGCGAACGCCGTCTGACAGCGGCGCTGCTGCTCTGTTTGCTTGGCAGCACTTGGTTTTCGGGCGCTCTGAGCCACACCCATCCGGTCGATACCAGCGATGCCGGGTGCTGGGTTGAACAGCTTCAAGCCCACGTCGGCCCCACCCCGGTTGTTGCCCCTTTGGCGCTGGCCCCTGTGGCCCCGCCGATTCAAAACGACCTTCCCTGCGTTGCTCTGCCTCGCATTCGGCATGGGGCCACCCCCTATCGCTCCCGCGCACCGCCCGCCTCTTCCTGAGATTTTCCACTGAAAACGCCACCGCCCCTGGGTAATGCCCGTGGGGCGGTCCGTCATGGGTAAAAATCCAAGCAGAGGTTTTCGATGAACAAGCTGCGTTTTGCACCAGCCATCCGGCTGGCGTTGGTGTGCGCCGTGGGGGCCATGGGTACCCAGGCGGGCGCCTCCTCTTTGCAAGTGACCGACAACCGCATGAACCCCGCCGTCTCCCTGATCGTTTGGGGGCAGTACAGCCAGGCCAGTCATAACCAACCCTTGACCCTGCCCGGCATGCCGCTGGGGGGGGAGGCGGGGGCTTGGGATCGCGGTTTCGCCCTGCGCGAGTCGGAGCTGTCGCTCTCGGCGATGGTCGACCCCCATTTTTACGCCTTTGCGGCCCTGGCCATCGCCCCGGAGGGGGGGCTTTCTGCTGAGGAGGCCTATGGCGAAACCACCGATCTGCCCGGTGGGGTGCAGCTGCGTTTTGGCCGTTTCTTCTCGGCACTGGCCTACAACAACGACCGCCACGCCCACGTCTGGTCCTTCAACGAACCCTCGCTCCCCTATCAGGCCTTTCTGGGCAATCAATACGGCGACATGGGGGTGCGCGCCGCCTGGTTGCTGCCGACTCCAGGCTACGCTGAACTTTTCGTCGAGGGGTTTTCGGGGGAGCGCTACCCGACGGCGGGTCGGGTCGGGGGGCAAGGGGCCAAGGTGGTGGCGCTGCGGCTGGGGGGCGATCTGAACGACGAAACCTCGTGGCTTGGCAATCTGGGCTACCTCGACGCCCGTAGCCAAGACCGCCTGGAGGAGAGCGATAGCCAGAGCTTCACCGGCCACGGCCACGTTGCAGCCGCCTCGCTGGTGCTGACCTGGGCCCCCGACGGCAATCCCCTGGAGCGCAACCTCAAGGTGGTGATCGAGGCGATGCAGCGCCGCGAGGCGGGTGCCAGCGTCGACGCAGCCACCGGCGGCGCCCTGGCCAGCGGCACCCGCAGCCAGACTGGGTATGCGGTCGAGGGGGTTTACCAATGGCGGCAGGGTTGGGAGGGGGGGCTGCGCTTCGATGTGGTTGGACTGGCCGAGCAGATCCCGACCGGCATGAGTGGCGGTTCAACCCCCGCCAGCCGCTTGTCGGCCATGACCACCTGGCGGGGCTCTGAGTTTTCGAAGGTGCGGCTGGAGGCGAGCCAGGAGTGGACCGGACGGGGTACCGGCGACGCCCCCAACACCCGCGTGACCCTCGATTACATGCTTTCTCTGGGCGCCCATGGCGCGCATGCCTTTTAAGGAGCGGCCATGAACAAGATTTCTTTTGTGAAGCTTGGGGCCGTGTTGGGTTTGGCCCTTTATTTCTCTAGCGCGTGGTCGGCCCCTTTGCGGGTAGCCGCCACCCTGCCCGACCTTGCCGCCCTGACCCAAGAGGTCGGGGGGGAGGCGGTCGAGGTGGTCCGCTTGACAACCCCCGCCCAGGATCCCCACCGGGTTATTGCCCGCCCCTCTCTGATTGCCAAGGTGGCCCACGCCGATGTGGTGGTGGCGGTGGGGATGGAACTGGAGAGCGGCTGGTTGCCGGTGCTGCTGCGCCAAGCCCGCAACGACCGTTTGACCCCCCAGGGAGGGTTGATCGACGCCTCCAAAGCGCCGGGTCTGACGATCTTGGGCAAACCGGCCGGTTCGGTCACCCGCGATGAGGGGGACATTCACCCCGACGGCAACCCTCACTACACCCTCGATCCCCGCGCCATGCTGCCCTTGGCCCGCCACATTGTTGCCCAGCTCAAGGAGCAACCGGGAGCCGATACGGCGACCCTCGATGCGGGGCTCGCCCGCTTCGAAACCCGCTGGGGCGCTTTTCTGGCGGGCTGGCTCAAGCGGGCGGCATTGCTCCAAGGGGCTCGGTTGGTACTCGATCACGAATCCTGGCCCTACCTGCTTGATGCGGTGGGGGCGATCGAGGCGGGGGTGTTGGAACCTAAACCGGGGATCCCCCCCACCACCCGCCATCTGGCGGAGCTGGGGACGATGCTGTCCCGCCAACCGGCACGCGCCATCGTCATCGCCGATTGGCGCAGCCCCGATGCGGCGCAGTGGTTGAGCGACCATACCGGCCTGCCAGTGGTGAAGCTGCCGACCGGCAGCGGCGAGGAGGGGCTTGAGGCCCACTTCGACGCCATCCTCAATCGCCTGCTGCAAGCTGCGGCGCGCTAAAGCGGCGGCGGTGCCAGGGATGGGGCGGGCGATCCGCCCCTTTCGTCCACGAGTCAACCTGATCCACACGAGGCACCGATGAATCTTTTGTGGCTTTTACCCGGCATCCTGGCCGGGGTTTTGGCCGCCGTCGCCCTGGTCCCTTTGGGGCGCGAGGTGCTGCGACGCGGCATCGTTTTTGTGGATTTGGCCATCGCTCAGGTCGCCGCCACGGCGGTGGTAGCGGCCCATCTGCTTGGTTGGAAGGGGGGATGGGAGGAGCAACTGGCAGCGCTGTTGGCTGCCTTGAGCGTGGCCGCCCTGGCTGGGTTGTTGGTGGAACGGCTCAAAAAAGAGGCGGAGGCCTGGATCGGGGTGATCTACGTGGCGGCGGGGGCTTTGACCTTGCTGCTGCTGGCCCACGACCCCCACGGCGCCGAGGAGGGGGTGGAGCTGCTCAGCGGCCAGATTCTCTGGGCCGGTTGGGGGCAGGCGGCCCAGGCTGCGGCGGTAGCTGGGGTGGTGGTGCTCTGGGGGGCGCGGGTCGCCGATCCTTGGCGCCGCTCCCGCCCTTTTTACCTGATTTTGGCCGCATCGGTGACGGTGCTGGTGCAGATCCTCGGGGTTTTTTTGGTTTTCGCGCTGCTCATCATGCCGGCGCTGGCGGTGGTGAAACTCAAGGCGGGGTGGTGGTGGGTTGGTAGCCTGATCGGCGGCTTGGGGGTGCTGGGGGGGATGACCGCCTCGGCCTTGGCCGACCTGCCTGCCGGCACCGCCATCGTGGTGGGATTGGCGGTGCTGGCGCCGCTGGTGCGGTTGTTCTTGCCGGTCGGTAATAGCCGAGAACCGTCAAAGATGTCGGCGTCGACTTAGGGAAACGCTGATGAAAGGCTCCTGCCTTGAATCAGCACGCTACGCAAAAATCAAAAGTAGGCGCCCTGAGGCGGCGATGGTTTTGGCTTCGCTTGCAAAATCAGCAGAGCTTCGGCGACTTAGGCCGCCTCCTACGACAGCGCTATGTTGGTGGCCCTTCCCTGGGCCGCTCGGAAGCGCGAATCAATCAGCGCTTCCTTAACCCTGAGCAAACCGGGCAATCAGGTTTTTCGCCCGCTCTTGAATCGCGGTGGGGGCGTGGTCGCTGAAGAGGTTGGAGACCACGGCGCAGGCATCGATGCCGGTGGCGGCCACTTGGCCGATGTTCTCGCCGTCGATTCCCCCGATGGCGACCACCGGCACCTTCAAGGTGGCGACCGCCTCTTTGAGCACGTCGAGGCTGATGGTGGGGGACTGGGGTTTGGTTTCGGAGGGAAACATCGAACCGAAGGCGACGTAATCGGCGCCGTCGGCCACCGCCTGTTTGGCCCGTTCTAGATCGCCGTAGCACGAGACCCCGATGATCGCCTCTTCACCGACGATTTCGCGCACTGCGTCGAGGTCGGTCGCGTCCTCCTGGCCCAGGTGAACCCCATCGGCCCCCGCCTGGCGGCAGGCCTCCGGGTCGTCGTTGACGATCAACAGGGCGCCGGCCCGGTAGGTAAAGGGTTTGAGTCGCCGCGCCAGGGCAACCCGACGGGCGGTCCCGCCGCTTTTGGTGCGGATTTGCACCGCCTTAGCCCCCCCCGCCAGGGCGGCGGCGATCTGGGTTTCGATCGAGGCGTCGGGGGTGAGCTGTTCGTCGGTGATGACGTAAAGGGGCGAGGCGAACATATGAAGCTCCGTGGTCGGGTGAAAGGTTGAACGGGGGTGCGAAGCCACGAAGGACGCGAGGTTCCCGGACCGGACTTGCCATCTTGGGCAGCATGAGGATACTGCCCGCCAACCCCCATCATCGTTCAAACCGTCTTTTTTCGCCTATTTTTTTCAGGCTTTTACCGTTTCGAAGGAGGTTCTCATGCGCCGTGTTGCCCCCGTGCTCGCCGCTTCCGCACTCCTCCTGGCCTCTTGTGGCGGCCAGGAATCCTATACCCCGGCAGCCGGGGCAGCCCCCGCACAGATCTTTGAGCAGGCCTGCGCCGCCTGCCACGGCGATAAGGGTCAGGGCAAATTCGGTCTGCTGCTTAAGATTGCCGGCCATCAAGAACAGGCCGAGGTGGTCGAGAAGATCGGCAAGGGTGGCGTGATCATGCCCGCCTTCCCCAACATCGCCTCCGATGATCGCAAGGCGGTTGCCGCCTGGTTGGCCCAGCAGTAAGCGACAACCGGTGGTTGTTGATTTCCCAAAAAGGGCGGCGCAAGCCGCCCTTTTTGCATTGAGTTTGGCATGAAGGGCGGAGCAGGTTTATGAAGCGTCGTTGGTTGGCGGCGGGGTTGGTCATGGGGTTGGCAAACGGTTGCGTGGCGGCTTCAGCGCAGGCCGACGCGTTGGGCGCCCCCGACTTTTGGCCCAGCCCCACGGGGGTTTTAGAAGACATGGGGCGGATGGTCCAGAACCCCACAACCTGGGACGAAACCGCATGGTTGTGGGCCGGGGCGGTCGGGTTGGGGACGGTCGCCCTCCATCAATACGACGGCCAAATCCGCACCTGGATTCGCAGCCACGACGGCACGCCGCAAAACGACGTCGCCCGTTTCGGTAACGCCCTGGGTGATGGCCTCAACCTCGTCCCCCTCATCGGTTTGGGGTATGTCGGCGGCTGGCTATTGGAGGACAAAACGGTCATGGGCGACGCCTTGGCGGCGGCGGAGGCTTATCTCGGCTCGGGGGTGGTGACGGTGGCGCTCAAGTCGATGACGGGCCGGGCCCGTCCCTACACCGGGCAGGGGCCCAATCGTTGGCACGGCCCTTTCCAAACCGGCAGCGACGTCACGAGTTTTCCTTCGGGCCATGCCACCAGTGTTGTTGCCATCGCCTCGGCCCTGGCGACCCGCCATCCCGACACCTGGGTTGGCCCGATCGCCTACAGTCTGGCGGCGACCACCCTTTATGCTCGTATGCATCACGACAAGCACTGGGCCTCCGACCTCCTCCCTGCGGTCGCCATCGGCTATTGGACCGGGAGGGTGGCGGGGGAGCAATCCTCATCCTCCCAAGCCCTGAGTTGGCAAGTTGCGCCCCTGCCGGGGGGGGGCGAGGCGGTCGTGATCTGGCGATGGTGAGGGGCTATCGGGATTGTAACTATTCAGCCCCTCCCATCCCCCCGGTTTTTCCCTACGGGTTTTCTTTCATAAAGAGGGGTTGGTTACCTTCGAAGAGGAGGGTCAGGGCTGGGGTGGGACCGATGCCGTGTTTGCGGCAGGT
>Ga0210006_1000033_pt1 | contig 117390 bp, 94 predicted proteins | sample CryGey02umfilter_2_FD_185452 | JGI IMG/M metagenome (GOLD analysis project Ga0210006, IMG submission 185452) | Groundwater microbial communities from aquifer in Utah, USA - Crystal Geyser 4/10/14 0.2 um filter (SPAdes) (version 3) | ecosystem: Environmental > Aquatic > Deep subsurface >... | reverse complement strand
GGGGGGGGGGGGGGCATATTAGGCTGGCGACGTCAACGAATCGGCGTGGTTAAAGTGATCGCGTCACACAACGACTGGATTACTTGATTTCCAGGAGAGCCCCATGCCCCCTGTTTTTGCCCCCACCACCCGCCCCACCGGTACACATCCTTACCCGCAGGAGCACCCCATGAACACCCCGTGCCGTTTTCAGACCTCGTCGTGGCTGTTAACCGCCGTTTTTTGCGCGGGATTGCTGGTGCAAGGGTGTACGGCGGGTTGGAAAGGCGACGCCTCGGTAGGGGGAGGGGCCGACACCACCGCCCCGGTGGTTACCCCCCCGGCCAACCTCACAGTGGCCACCGTGGACGCCAGCGGCACCCCGGCCACCGATGCCACCATCGCCACCTTCTTGGCCGGGGCCGCAGCGACCGACAACGTCACCCCCAGCGGTAGTTTGACCCTTACGAACGACGCCCCGGCCACCTTCCCGATGGGGAGCACCACGGTGACCTTCACCGCCACCGACGGCGCAGGCAATACCGGCAGCGCCACGGCGACGGTAACCGCGAGTGATTCAACCGCCCCGGTGGTTACCCCCCCGGCCAATATCACAGTGGCCGCCGTGGACGCCAGCGGCACCCCGGCCACCGATGCCACCATCGCCACCTTTTTGGCCGGGGCTGCGGCGACCGACAACGTCACCCCCGGCGGTAGTTTGACCCTTACGAACGACGCCCCGGCCACCTTCCCCGTGGGGAGCACCACGGTGACCTTCACCGCCACCGACGGCGCAGGCAACACCGGCAGCGCCACGGCGACGGTAACCGCGAGTGATTCAACCGCCCCGGTGGTTACCCCCCCGGCCAATATCACAGTGGCCGCCGTGGACGCCAGCGGCACCCCGGCCACCGATGCCACCATCGCCGCCTTTTTGGCCGGGGCTGCGGCGACCGACAACGTCACCCCCGGCGTTAGTTTGACCCTTACGAACGACGCCCCGGCCACCTTCCCCGTGGGGAGCACCACGGTGACCTTCACCGCCACCGACGGCGCAGGCAACACCGGCAGCGCCACGGCGACGGTGACGGTGACGGTGGTCAGCGTGGTCAGCGCCATCGTGGCGGGGGATGTCCACACCGTGGCGCTGAAAAGCGACGGCACCCTCTGGAGCTGGGGGGACAACACCTTTGGCCAGCTCGGCGATGGCACCGTCAACAACAGCACCACCCCGGTGCAGGTCGCCATCAGCGGGGCCAACGCCATCGCGGCAGGGTTGAGCCACACCGTGGCGCTGAAAAGCGACGGCACCCTCTGGAGTTGGGGGGACAACACCTTCGGCCAGCTCGGCGACGGCACCGTCAACAACAGCGCCACCCCGGTGCAGGTCGCCATCAGCGGGGTCAGCGCCATCGAGGTGGGGGAGGGCCACACCGTGGCGCTGAAAAGCGACGGCACCCTCTGGAGCTGGGGGGACAACACCGTCGGCCAACTCGGCGACGGCACCTTCACCAGCAGCGCCACCCCGGTGCAGGTCCCCATCAGCGGGGTCAGCACCATCGCGGCGGGGGGTAACCACACCGTGGCGCTGAAAAGCGACGGCACCCTCTGGAGCTGGGGGGCCAACTGGTACGGCCAGCTCGGCGACGGCACCTTCACCAACAGCGCCACCCCGGTGCAGGTGGTCGCCATCAGCGGGGTCAGCGCCATCGCGGTGGGGGATGATGGCCACAACCTGGCGCTGAAAAGTGACGGCACCCTCTGGAGCTGGGGGAGAAACTGGGCCGGCCAGCTCGGCGACGGCACCATCACCGACAGCGCCACCCCGGTGCAGATCGCCATCAGCGGGGTCAGCGCTTTCGCAGCGGGGACGGGCCACACCGTGGCGCTGAAAAGTGACGGCACCCTCTGGAGCTGGGGGTTCAACGCGTCCGGCCAGCTCGGCGACGGCACCTTTACCGACCGCGCCACCCCGGTGCAGATCGTCATCAACGGGGTCGGCGCCATCGCGACGGGGGGTGAGCACACCGTGGTGCTGAAAAGCGACGGCACCCTCTGGAGCTGGGGGGCCAACGCGTCCGGCCAGCTCGGCGACGGCACCTCCAACAACATCAGCGCCACCCCGGTGCAGGTCGCCCCCTGGTGAGCGTCAAAATACAAAAAATGTTGCGGGGGTTGATCGGCACCCCGCTTCCCAAGAAAACGGAACGGGGTCAATGGCATGCCAAGACCCTATGAGCTTCTTGTTTCCTTTTGCCCCAACTCAAAATAGACCATAAGCCGAGTGCAAAATGGTCCCAAAAAGCCGTCGTCAATTGGCGGGGTGCGGGAGGGTGGGGGACGGATCGGGATTGGGTCAAAACACGGGACTGGGGGCCATTCAGGCAGGCCCATGCAAGTCCACAAAGGGTGGCCTACTGGCCTAAAACATCGCCCAAACCGCCGTATTTAACGTTTGGCCAACATTTGTTTTTACCCCCCAGAATCGGCCGCCTTCTTAGCGGCAGGGGCTCCCTTTTTCAGCTCGTTGACTCATTGAGGAGAAGGATCATGACGCTACGGTCGTCCACGTTGTTGTTGGCCGCGCTGGCCACTGCGGCAAGCGTGGCTGTTCCGACGGTTGCTGCTGCTGATGGCATGTACGTCGGTGTGGCCGGGACGCTGGCTCACACCAAGGTTGACACCACCTCGTTACAAGCCGCCGGTTTTAGCGGTTCGGTCACAGAGTGGGGAGTTGGCGGCACCGTGTTTGTGGGAAGTACACTCAGCGAATTGGGAGGTGGGAGTGCCCTTGCGGCCGAGGTCGGTTATTTGAGCAGCAAGGCTGCCTCGCGCGATATGACCTATTTGGGTGGTCCAGTCACCGGCGACATTAACGTTTCGGGGCTGACCGCCGCCGTCCTCTACCGCTTCGCTTCAGGAATGTTCCTCAAGGTTGGAGCCGCCAGCATCACCGCCAAGGAAAGCTTGGAGGCTCCTGCCGCTGGCTTGTCCAGCACCGATTCCACCAAGAGCACATCCCCCCTGTGGGGAATTGGCTTTGATTGGATGGCCAATCAACAATTCGGGGTTCGCCTCGAAATCGGCGGTTTGACCGCTGTTAAAGATTCGTTTGACACCAATAACACCGTCTCCCTGGCCAACCTGGGATTGCTCTTCCGCTTTTAATTCACAGCTCCACCTCCATAAAAAAGGGCAGCCTCGGCTGCCCTTTTTTATGGGTAACTATTCAGCCCACCCCTAAAAAAACGCTTGACAAGGTTTTTCCAAGAAAATCCAGCCCTCGCCTTAATCTGCCGGGCGCCGCTCAAAAGGGTGTTTCCTGTGCCCCATAAGGCGCCCTAACCCTCGCCGATGCAGCGGCCACTACGGGGGGCTGGCGCAAGCATGAAATTTTTGGTAAAAACGCATGAATTTTGCGAATTCTCATAAAATTTTATGGAGCATCGATCATGTTGTTGGAGTTCCGGGTTCAAAACTTCCGTTCGATTCGGGATGAACAGGTGCTCACGTTGGTGGCTTCCCGCGACAAGGAGCTGGCCGATACCAACCTGATGCCAACCGGCCTCAAGGGGATTGATCAGGCGGTGCGCAGCGTGGTGGTTTATGGGGCCAACGCCAGCGGGAAAACGACAGTCTTAGCAGCGCTGGCGTATATGAGCTCAATGGTGGCCAAGTCGGCAGGGCATCCTCCAGGACAACCATTGGATGTCCTTCCCTTCAAGTTAGACCCAAGTTCCGTTGAGCAACCCAGCCAATTCGAAATGACTTTCGTACTTAAGGGCGTACGGTATCAGTATGGTTTTTCGCTTATAAAGCAAAGAATCATTGAAGAATGGCTATTGGTGTACCGTACGGCCAAACCCCAGCAATGGTTCCGGCGCACCTTCGATGTGGGGGCCAACGCCGATCGATATGAATTCAGTTCTTATTTGACTGGTCCGCGTCAACTTTGGCAGCAAGCCACTCGCCCTACAACGTTGTTCCTGTCGGTAGCAGCTCAACTCAATAGTGCAATGTTGACAGTGGTTTACCAGTGGCTTTCGCGCATCGCTAGCCCCCAATTAAATCAAACAACCGAACAATGGTTTCAACGAGAGCAGGGGAGGCAAGCTATCCAGCACCTTTTGGTATCAGCCGATACCGGAATTCAGAGTCTTGAGTTCATAGCTCGTAAGCAGCGCCAGCAGGGCATCCATATTGAGTTTGGAGAGGAAGGACCCCGGGTTGCTGGTCGTGATTGGCAAGAAACAGAGGTTTTAGTACCACAGTTCCTCCACAGAACAGTCAGTGGCACTGCGGCCAACTTTGAGCTTCAGGAAGAATCCCAGGGCACCCAACGCCTGTATGGGCTGGCAGGTTTGCTGCTCAACGTTCTTGACTCAGGCGAAGTTCTGCTTGCGGATGAACTCGACAGCAGCCTGCATCCACACTTGGTCAGGCAGTTGATCGGCCTTTTCCACAACCCCAAAACCAATCCCCATGGCGCCCAACTGGTGTTCAGTACCCACGACACCTCGTTGCTCGACCAAACCCTGTTCCGGCGCGATCAAATCTGGTTCACCGAAAAAGGGGCCGACCAAGCAACTCGGCTTTATCCATTGACCTCCTTCAGTCCCCGTAAAGGGGAGGCGCTGGAAAGGGGGTATTTGGCGGGGCGTTATGGGGCGGTGCCATTTTTTGGCGATTCGTTTCTGTCCCCCGCGACCGGAAGGGGTTAAGAGGGCGCTATGGGTAGGGACAACCAGCCCAAACATCGGCAAGCCAAGGATCTGCGTCGTAAACATGGCAAGCGTCCGACCTACGACCGCATTCTGATCGTCAGCGAAGGAAGCAAAACCGAGCCGAATTATTTTGGGGAAATTCGGCAATCTAAGCGTTTGAGCACGGCCCACGTCGTGGTGGTGCCCAGTGAGTTGGGAACTGCCCCCAATCAGGTGGTGGCATACGCCAAGCGGTTGTTGGAGCAGGGCGATTCCACCAAGAGAATTGCTCCGGGGGCCTTCGAGCAGGTTTTTGTGGCGTTCGACCGTGACGAGCACCTTACCTACCACGATGCGTTGGCCCAAGTTGAGGCCCTGAAGGGCAAATTGCGCAACGACAACCGCAAGCCGGTCCGTTTCACGGCCATCGTTTCGGTGCCCTGCTTCGAGTTGTGGTTGTTGTTGCACTTCGAGGATGTGCGTTCAGCTATGCACCGGGACGAGGTGGTGCGGCGTTTGAAGCGATATCTGCCCGGCTACGAAAAAGGAGGCGTGGGCCATTTTGTCGCCACATGCGAGCATCTGGAGCAAGCCCGGCAGCGTGCTCAGGAGTTGTCCCGAACAACAACAGCACACGACGGCGAAGCGTCTTACACCAATGTGTACCTTTTGGTGGATGAGTTGATGGGGCAGGGGCAACCGGCTTAGCCGAGGTTGGGAGCCCCCGTTTCATTAACTCCGACGGCACCGCTACTGCTGGGCTTTGACCGTTGTGCGGATGCAGAACTCGGGTTCCACCCCCGGTAGAGTCATGGTGGGGGGGGCGCGTAGTGCTGTAACCAGGTCTACCATCAGATTTCCCAGCAAAGGCTCGCTCCTCAGACACTGGCCCGGTCGGACGTGTCCGCTCCGTCCCAGGCCGCAACCTCACACCCCCTGCCCCACCCCCGCCTTGGCATGTTCCCGCAAGAACGCCGTCGCCTTCTCGGCCTCGACCGGCGCCCCCAGCCACATCCCCTGCACCAAGTCGCACCCTTGATTCCGTAAGAAATCGCGCTGCGCCTGGGTTTCGACCCCCTCGGCGATCACCTTGAGGTTCATGGTGTGCCCCATGGCGATGATGGTGGTGGCGATGGCGGCGTCGTCGGGGTCGGTGAGGATGTCGGTGACGAAGGAACGGTCGATCTTCAAGGTGGAGACCGGTAGCCGCTTGAGGTAGGCCAGCGAGGAGTAGCCGGTGCCAAAGTCGTCGATCGAAAAAACGATGCCGGCCCGGGATAGGGTTTCGAGCTGTTCGAACATTTCGGGGGTATGGCCCAGCAGCAGGCTTTCGGTGATCTCCAGTTCAAGCGTTCCCGGCTGCATGTCGAAGCGTTTTTGAATCTCCAACGCGGTGGTCACGAAGTTGGGATCGAGAAACTGCCTTGCCGAGACGTTGACGGCGATCCGTATGGGGGCGATCCCCTCGTTCCGCCAGGCCGCGAATTGTCGGCAGGCCTGTTCAAGCACCCAGCTCCCCAGGGGGACGATCAGCCCGGTCTCCTCGGCCAAAGGAATAAACCGGCTGGGTGGGATTGCGGCCAAACCTGGCTCTTCCCAACGCAGCAGCGCCTCCATTCCCCAAACCCCACCACCGGTTAAATCGACCTGGGGCTGAAAATTCAGGTGGAGCGCCTGTTTGGCCACCGCCATGCGCAGCCGTTGTTCTAGGGCGATGTGCTCCTGGATCTTCTGGTTCATCTCTTCGGTGAAGAAGGCAAAGCGACCACGACCGCCCTCCTTGGCCCGGTACATGGCGGTGTCGGCGTTGCGCAGCAGGGTTTCGGTGTCGGCGCCGTCCATGGGGTAGAGGGTGATGCCGATGCTGGCGCTGATGAAGCTCTGTTTGCCGTGCAGGGCAAAGGGGGCGGTCAAGGCGTCGATCAGTTTGTCGGCCACCCGAGCGGCATCGTCGGGATGGTTGAGTCCAGTGAGGATCAAAATGAACTCATCCCCCCCCAGCCGGGCGACGGTGTCACTTTCGCGCACCGTCTTTTTCAACCGGTGGGCCGCCTCCTTGAGCAGTTGATCCCCCACCGTGTGGCCGTGGGAGTCGTTAACCTGCTTGAAGCGATCCAGATCGAGGAAGAGCAGGGCGGTCAGCCCCCCCTCCCGCCGGGTTTGGGCCAGGGCGAAGTCGAGCCGGTCGTGGAACAAGGCCCGGTTGGGCAGTCCGGTCAGGCCGTCGTAATTGGCCTGATAACGGATGCGGGCCTCGGCCTCTTTGCGTTCGGTAATGTCGTTGAAGATCCCCACGTAACCGGCCAAGTCGCCCCGGTCGTCGTCGATGCGCACGATCGAAAGCCACTCGGGGAAGTGCTCACCACTCTTACGCTGGTTGACGATCTCCCCCTGCCAAGCCCCCTCCCTAAGCAGTTGAGCCCACATGGTTTGATAAAACGCGGTCCCGTGTCGTCCCGAGCTGAGCAGCGCGGGGGTTTTCCCGACCGACTCCTGGGCGTCGTAACCGGTGATGCGGGTGAAGGCGGGGTTGACCGAAAGAATCCGTTTGTGGGCATCGGTAATCATGATGCCGTCGGGGGAAGCCTCGAAAACCGCAGCGGCGCGGCGCAGGTCGGTCTCGGAGCGGCGACGCTGGGAGACATCCTCGATCATCCACACCACCCCCCGCTCGGGTAGGCCGGGGACCACCGATTTGCCCAGGATACGAGCCCAGAAGGGGACGCCATCCGTGCGGGTTAAAAGCCGCTCCTCGGTGACGGACAGCCCTTGCGCCATGCGGAAAAGCAACGCTTCGAGTCCGGCGGAGGCGTCCTCTGCCTTGGGGAAAAGAAACAGGGGGGGAAAGCCCAGGATGTGGGCCTCGTCGATCCCGAAGATCTCCCCCACCTTGGCGTTGCTGCGCACCACTACCCCGTCGCGCAGCAACATGATGCCGACCAGAGCGTTGTCGAGCAGGACCGACAACTCCGACAGGGCATCCTCCAGCCGCTGCTCTGAGATGTCTTGCTCGTTCATTCGGTCTTGCAGGGTGTCGAGCAGTTGGTTGACCGAGCCGACCAATCGCCCGAACCCCTCCTCCCCGCCGTGCTCCTGTAGCAGACGCCTGCGCTGCGGCTGGCGCGGATCGAGGCTTTCAAGGGCGGCGATCATCCGGTCGAGCGGTCGACCGAGGCTGCGTTGAAACAGCAGCAGCAGCGCCAGGGTTAGCCCCGCCAGACGTAAGCCACCCTCAAGCAGGGTGTGCCAAGCCTGCTGTCCAAAGGTCAGGGCCGGCTGGGTCGGGTCGACCAGGATTTCGATCCTGCCCACCAATGGGCCAGCGCCGGGGCCGTTTTCGTTCAGGGGCAGTTGCAGGGTGTGGGGGTCGGCAAAGAGTAGACGGCTGAGCCACAAGGCGGGGCCCCCCGCGTCGGGAAGAGGGCGATCCAGGCTGACGATGCTTTTGTCGTGGCGGTCGAAAATGTCGATGCGGTAGACGGTGCTCGTGGTGTTGATGACCTTGGCCAGGCTATGGGCCAGCTCGCCATCCTCGCGGGTGACCGCCAGGGTGGCCGCCTGGCGGATTGCCGCCAGCAATTCGACCCCCTCCCGGTTGTAAAGGGCCTGTTGGACGGTGTACCCCCGTGCCAGATCGACCACCCCCCCCACCAGCCCCAAACCAAGAGCAGCCACTGCCCCGAACAGGGCAAGGCGAAAGGGGAGTTGGCGGCGAGGGGGGATGAGGGCGCGCAAATTCACCACATCCACCCGACGTTCAGGAGGGGCAGGGCCATGGCGTACCCGCTCCTGGCTGGGGGGTGAATGGGAAGGTGCCGATGGGGCGTCGGACGAACATCAGAGGCCATGCCGAACCTTGGCAGTTGGGGCAAAAAAGGGGGGCTAAGATCGACGATGCGTCTGGGTAGATGAGCGCTGCCCAGCAAAGCGATTCTGGGCATGAAGGGGGGGCGGGGTGTGTGATTCATGAACGGCAGAGACAATACGAATGATCTTTGCGAAGGGGCTATAACTTCGCCCTTTTAAGCCGCAGCGCATTGCTCACCACCGTGACCGAACTTGCCGCCATGGCCGCAGCCGCGATCACCGGCGATAGCAACACCCCGTAGAGGGGATACAAGGCCCCTGCCGCCAGGGGAATCAACGCCGTGTTGTAGGCAAAGGCCCAGAAGAGGTTTTGCTTGATGTTCCCCACCGTGCGCTGCGACAGGTGGATCGCCTTGGGGACCAACGCCGGATCGCCCCGCATCAGGGTCACATCGCTGCTCTCCATGGCGATGTCGCTGCCACCGCCCATGGCGATCCCCACCTGCGCGGCGGCCAGGGCCGGTGCGTCGTTGATACCATCCCCCACCATTGCCACCGTTTTGCCCTCGCCTTGTAGCGCCCGGATGTGGTCGTGCTTGCCGTCGGGAAGGACGCCTGCGATCACCCGGTCGACCTTGAGCCGTTCCCCCACCGCCCTGGCCACCTCGGGGTGGTCGCCGCTGAGCAGCACCACCTCAATCCCCTGGTTTTGCAATGTCGCCACCGCCAGAGCTGCACCGGCCTTAAGGGGATCGGCGATGGCCAGTCCCCCCCTCAAAATCCCGTCGGCGCAGACCAGCACCACCGTCGCCCCCTCGGCCCGTCGGGCGGTGATCCAGTCGTTGGGCAGCGCACCGCCGATCCACTCGGGGCGACCGATCCGCACCTCGTGCCCGGAGACCATGCCAGTCACCCCCGAACCGGCCACCGTCGCCACCTGGGTCGCGTGGTTCCAATGCAGGTTTTGGGTACGGGCGTGGGCGAGCACCGCCCCCGCCAAGGGGTGTTCGGAAACCGCCTCGACGGCGGCGGCCTGAGCGAGCCAGCCGGTATCGGGTTCATGCGCCGACCACACCGCCACCACCTGCGGTTTGCCCTCGGTCAGGGTGCCGGTTTTGTCGAAGACCACCGTGTCGACCCGGCGCAGCAACTCCAGGCTGTCGCCCCCCTTGAAGAGGATCCCCTCCTTGGCCCCCCGACCGGTGCCGGTAATGATCGAAACCGGGGTCGCCAGCCCCAGGGCGCAAGGGCAGGCGACGATCAACACAGCCACAAAAACCTGTAGGGCATGCCCCCAGGCCGGTTCGGGACCGAAGAGCCCCCACCCCAGCGCCGCCAGGGTCGCGGTGGCGATGACCACCGGGACAAACACCCCCGCCACCCGGTCGGCGAGTTGGGCGATGGGGGGCTTGGCCGCTTGGGCCTGGGTGACCAGGGCGGTGATCCGGGCCAGCAGGGTGTTGCTTCCCACCTTGCGCGCCTGCATGACAAAGGCGGTGGCACCGTTCAGACACCCCCCGATCACCTCGTCCCCCTCGTGGACCGCCACCGGCAGCGGTTCGCCGGTCACCATCGAGGCATCGATCAGACCGTGTCCCTGCGCCACCACCCCATCGACGGCGATCCGCTCCCCGGCCCGCACTGAGATGTGGTCTCCCACGACCACCTCGACCAGGGGGAGCTCTTTCCAGCCCCCTTCCCGCTCGACCAGCGCCGTCTTGGGGGCCAGCCCCATCAAGGCGGCGACCGCCTCCCCCGTGGCCCTTTTGGCCCGCGCCTCTAAAAAGCGCCCCAGCAGAATGAGGGTGATGATCAGGGTCGAGGTGTCGAAATAGAGGGCGCCCGAGCCGAGCAGGGCGGTGATGGCGTTGGGGAAGAGCAACGCCGCCACGCTCGCCCCCCAGGCGGCCGAGGTGCCGACCGCCACCAGGGTGTTCATCTCGGCCCGCCCGTGTTTGAGCGCCCCCCAGGCCCCCCGGTAGAAGATGGCGCCGACCCAAAACTGCACCGGGGTGGCGAGCAGCCATTGAATCCAGCCCGACATCGGCCCTTCGGGAAGCGGCCGGATCCCGAGCATCGGTCCCATCGCCAGCACCAGAATGGGGAGTGTGAGCAGGATCGAGGCGGTCAGGCGGCGCCGCATCCGGGCGATCTCCTCGATTTGTCGGGTCCGTTGGGCGGTCAGCGGATCCTCCCCCGCCTGTGAGGCGATCACGGGGACGCCGTACCCGGCATCCTCAATCGCGGCGATCACCGCCCCTTTCCCCAGTGATGTCGCCGCCTCGATCCGGATCGTCTCTTGGGCGAAATTGACCTGGGCCTGTTTCACCCCCGCCACCGCCCGTACCGCCCCCTCGACCGCCGCCACACACGAGGCGCAGGTCATCCCCGAAACCGGCAGGGTGAAGGATTCGGTCGGCCCCTGGGGGGGCGGGGCGGTCGGTTGGGCGGGGGGGGGGAGGGGGCAGGATGCGGCTTCGGATTCAGATGCGAGGGGGGGGGCGGGGGGAACAGGCAGCCCCAGGATGGCGACGATCCGGTAGCGTCCCCCCGCCTCGACCGCCTCGTGCAGGGCGCGGCGCAGCACCTCTGGAAGGGCGAGCAGGCAGGGGGGGATGACGACCCGGGCGGTCCCCGCCTCCCGGTCGACCTCGACCGCTCCGACCCCCAGCACCTTGGCGAGCGCTGCGGTGACGTGGGCCTTGCACTTGTCGCAGGTCATCCCCTCGATGCCCAGGGTGAGGATCTTGTCGTCGGGATTGGGGCACCACCCTTCGGGCACTGCCCCCTCGATGCGGTAGCGTCCCCCCGCCTCGACGGCGGATTGCATGGCGGCCAGCGTGGCGGTGGGGTCGGCCCCCTCTTTTAGGACGACCGTGCCGATCCCGGCGAGGCGGTCGACCGCGACCGTTTCAACCCCTTCGACCTCGGCCAGCGCTGCGGTGACGCGGGCCTTGCATTGGTCGCAGGTCATGCCGGAGAGGGTTATGTGCAGGGTGGTCATGAGGGGCTCCAATATGGGGGAAGGGCGACCCCGAAGTTTGCCGGGTTGAGAACGCCGAGACAAAACCTGCGGGCGTGGCGCGACCGATCATTTGACACCCCTCTTCCCGCCGGTGCAGGATGGGTAAGCGTGCCGGGTCGCACGCCGAATCGCACCGGGCAGGATCAGGTCGCGCCGAATGTCGTTTTCGCGGTTTTAGGATCAAGGAGTTCGCATCATGCGTTTGCTGCCCCCCCCCCCCGAGTTTTGGCCCTGATGGGGCTGACGTTGCTGGCCGCCGGTTGTAGCTCCGGCCCCGCCAATTCCCCCCCGCCCTCCTCCTCCCACGCCGTCCCCGCCGTGCACACCACCCCGGCCAGTTTCACCCAACAAGCCTTGATCAGCGGTGGCGATCTGACCGTCCAAGGGGCGCTGACCACCCATGGGGTGCTGGCAGGGGTTCATGCCAACGGCGCCGTGGCACTGCGGGGCCAAACCAGCCGGGTGGCAGGGAGTTTAACCTCGGCCCGGCAGGTAGAGGCCCCCGCTGGGGCTGCCCGAAAACGCCAAAACAACACCCCCTTGGCCGCCGCCCGCACCCTGCGTCCCGAACTGCCCACCATCGATACCTTGCTGCAAGGGGGAACCCCCACTGGGGGAACCCCCACCCACGCCATCCTGCTGGGCAGCGACGGCGCCATCCAAACCAGCGATGCCACCGGCCTGTTAACCCCCACCGACCCCACCACCCTGCCGGGAAGCTGGTTTTTCGATGCCGTCACCGGGTGTTGGCACATCAGCGGCGGTTACCTTCCCTTGCGGCAAACCCTGCTGGTCGACGGCGACCTAACCCTTCAAACCAGCCACCTTGATTTGCACGCCGCCCTGCTGGTCCGGGGCAACGCCACCCTAATCGGCGCCGCCCGCATCGACGTACAAAACCCCTTCGACCCCGCCGTGGTGGTGGAGGGCAACCTGGAAAGCGGCGCCCTAGAGGTGGTGGGCCGGATGACCATCCACGGCAACGTGCGGGCGACGGGCGACCTGTACCTGACCGGCAGCGCCCAGGTTGGCGGCGATGTCACCCTGTTGGGCAGCGCCACCGTCAACTACCTCGACACCGTTTACAAAGCGGCGCTGCAACGGGCGCAAGAGGAGTTTGGCGATACCCTGCTGGTCCATTCCCAGGTTTTTCGCGACGTGGCCAAAACCACAGGGGCCAACGCGGTGGCGCTGATGACCTTCGTGCGGGGCTACCAAGAGATCGACGAAGAGGGGTTGATCGCCCAAATCCGAGCCGGAACGGTGCAAGAGAGCGACTTCTTCAGCGTCGTCGTCGGGGCCGATCTGGACTTTGGCGCCGCCTTGGCTTTTACCGAGGGGCCCGCCGCCTATTACTACAACAAGGCCGGATTGCTCGATCACCTGGCCAACCAGGGGCACTTTCACCCCGTGGTCGCCGACGCCCTCAGCCTGCCCCCCGGCAACCTTTACCTGACGGTGCAGGACGAATCGGGCGACTTGGGGGCCTTCCTGGTGATGGGCGACCCCACCCTTGGCACCAACACCGATGGCTGGGTGCAGTTGACCCAAGCCGATGTCACCGCCGCTCAAACCGCTTATGAACAACGTTTTGCCGCGTTGGCCGAGCAGCAAGCACAAGCCGCAGCCGCCGGTTTACTCCCCCCCACCCTGGACGAAATGCTGGCCGCCGATCCCTACGCCGCCGCCGACACCCCGCCCGACCCCGGCTTAACCGCCGGAGAGCTGCGTTTGCAAGAATGGCAGGCCATCGCCGATTTGCCGGAGGAAAGCGCCACGGTGGAAGTGGTGCCGTATGGGGTGGACCCGGCAGCGCCGCTGGCCGCACGGCAAGAGATGCTGGCCCGCTTTTCGTTGGGAGGATTTGTGAGCTCGCTGCGCAGCTCGGTAATGGGCATCGTGAAAATCAGAATTCCTCCATGCAGAAGCTGGAGGGATGTCACGCAATTGCCGGGGGTCAACCGCCAGAGCCAAAACGACGATTGGATGCGGTTGATTTCTTTGAAAAACGCCGCCCGCAAAGGTCAGAATATCAACAATTGCGGCCCGGTTGCGGGCTTGGCCGTTTTGCGCTACCACGGCTGGCGCAAACCGGCGTTGCGGGCGTCATTGATGCCAACCAGCACCGCGAATGATCGTAGAAACATCAATTTCTCGGACTCGGTCCTTCACGCCGATCTCGTGTCAATGCGCGGCCACATGGGGACCGATGCTGTCCTCACCCAGGGCACCTTGCCGTGGAAAATGAGTGATGGCATCGAGGCCTATCTACGGGATAAAGGACTTGGGGGTCGTGGGGGATCAACGTCGTATTTTGGGGTCGGGTTTTCAACCAACGTCGGAATTCCAATCCCCTTTTATACCCCTCTGCTTTCTGAAATAGGGTCTGCGTCGTTATTTGCTAAGGCGGTTGCCGAAATCAACCAAGCCAGACCCCCCATTCTGATGGATGTTGGTCTGGCCGGAAGATACAAAAACCACTACATGCCCGTTCTGGGCAGCAAACGACGTCACTTTGATGGCTTGTGCTTCTGGATCCCCGACGAGCACTACCTCTATGTCGACACCGAATGGGACGACAAGAAACAGTGGCAACGTATCGACCAAATTGCTTACCCGTTCAACAGTTTTGGTCTTGTCACCGTTAACGTGAATTGATCGTGATCAAAACCACCACACCCAAAAAGCGGTTGATATGGCCAGGCGCATTGTGTGCAGCCTGTTTATCGGGCTGCCTCTTTTTCCTGTCTGGATGTCGGGTATTTGTACACTTCCCCGACGTTCTTGGCCTCACGGCCAGCGATGGGATTTTTACCGACCATGTTGAGGTGAAATGGCCCGTATCGAGTGATGCCGAGGGTTATGTTTTGTACCGAAAACCACTCGCCAGTAACGACAACGTTGTCCGTTTAGCAATGTGGGATACCGCTGTTGTTGTAGCCCTTCGCAACACCTCATCAAAAGATCAACATGGGGAGCCTGTCAGCGACGTTTTTATAACATTCGATGACAACACGGTCATTCCGGGGATGGCCTATGATTATTTCGTGCAAGTTTGTTCTGTCGCCCGTTGCAACATCAGTCGCGACGAGCATGGCCATGCCGGGACTTTGCCAACCCCACGCAACGAATTCATTTCACCAGAATGGGTAGGATACCCATGAACATTAAGACAACATCCGTTCTTTCATGGGTTGCCTTGGTTCTTCCATTAGCAGCATGTAGTCCTGATGTAATCGGGATCCCCGTGGAACCTCAATGTTTGGATGCCAGTGACGGAGTTTATGTTGACCGGGTTATTGTTTCATGGTGCATCGGCGATGCCCTTCCTGTCGCCAATGTCACCCTGTGGCGCTATTTGGTTTTTGATGATCCCTATGCCAATTTAGAGGAGCGACAGGTCGAAATCGCCTATTGGACGAGGGCCGACATCCAACCGCTAATCCCCCCCGTTGTCTCCAGTACCGGTAGACGTACCGCTGACATCGTCATGTCGGCAGTAGACACCACTGCCACCCCTGGCGTCCGGTATCGTTACTATGTGGATGCCCAGGGTGGTGATGGCAATCTAAGCACGAGCCGCTGGGAATACGGCCACGCCGGAACCCTTCCCGCCGCCGCCCCCCGTTCTTTATCACCGTCAGCCCTTTCAACCTCCACCCCCATCCTGGCCCTTAGCGGCGCCCTCACCCCCGAGGGGGCCATGGTTTGGATGAACGGGGCGTTGCACGCCGGAACCGCCGCCGCCCCGGCCCTTGAGGCCATCCGCGCCGCCAACCCCGCCTTGGACGACGCTCAAATCCGCACCATCCTGGCCCGCAGCACCACCCCCCTGGATCCCGCCACCTGCCCCGGCACCCCCGCCCCCGGCTACGGCTGGCTCGACCCGGCCCAGGCCATTGCTCTGGCGGCAGGGTGGGGGGCGACATCCCCCTAAGGAAGCGCCGATTGATTCGCGCTTCCGCGCGGCCCCAAGGATGGGCTGCCAAAATGGCACGCTGTCGTAGGAGGCGACCCCGTCGCCGAAGCTCTTCTGATTTTGCAAGCGAAGCAAAAACCATCGCCGCCTCAGGGCGCCTACTTTTGGTTTTTGCGCAGCGTGCTGATTCAAGGCAGGAGGCCTTTTTCAACGCTCCCCTAGAATTCGATTTTGTTTCAACGACCCATGCCATTGAAAAACGCACGCACCCCGCACGACCCGACAACCGCCAGAAGGGGTATAGGCGGAATTACGTGCTGGAATCTTTCACGGCACTCGAAGCATCGCGTCGGTTGATGGCGTAACCCATGACCGCGCCCCGGAAAGGCAACAGTAGCATGCCGGGCAGGCGCGCCACTTCGTTCGGATCGCGATGACTGCGGATGCCGATGGTCATGGCCGTGTGGCCGGCACGCGGCTGGTCGCGGTAGGAGCCGAATAGGCGGTCCCACCACGGCAGATTGAAACCGAAATTGGAATTGGCCTCGTCGTCCTCGATGGAGTGGTGCACGCGGTGCATGTCCGGGGTGACCACGAACCGGCGCAATGCCCGATCCAGCCCCGCCGACAGACGGATGTTGCCGTGGTTGAACATGGCCGTGGCGTTGAGCAGCACCTCGAAGATCACCACCGCCACCACCGGCGGACCGAGCACGACGATGGCGGCGAACTTGATCAGCATGGACAGCACGATTTCGATGGGATGAAAGCGCGTTCCGGTGGTTACGTCGTAGTCGGGATCGGCGTGGTGCACCCGATGCAGCCGCCACAGCGTCGGCACCGCATGAACCATGACGTGCTGGAGCCAGATGACGAAATCCAGGGCGATCACCGCCAGGGGTATGGCAATCACGGGGGGCACCCGGAAATGATGGATCAGGCCCCATCCGTTCGTGGTGCAGAAGGCCGCCATCCCCACCGCCGCCAGGGGGAAGAGCAAGCGCAGCAGTGCGGTATTGAGGAGCACCAGACCGAGGTTGTTGGTCCAGCGCAGGAGCTTGGATACGGTCAAGGCGCGCCTGGGCGCCGCGACCTCCCACAGGCCGACCATGAACAACATGCCCAAGAACGAACCCAGGCGGACAGCCAATTCATGGTCCAGTACGAACCGTTCGAGACTCATGGAACCTCCTAGGAGTCTGTCGGACTTGAGATCGTCCTACTCGGCAATTGCTCCTGCATTGCTCTACCTCCTGCATCCATGCAGTCGTGCGCCGGCGGGTAATCGGTCCAAATTTCCCCGGTTTTTCGTCACATAGCCACCACTATGATCCTCAAAACCGTGAAAATTTGGCCTCGATTCCCCACTCGGCTCGCTACGGACGCTCAAGCCCGACAGGCTCCTAGTGAGGCGCCGATTGATTCGGCGCCTCCGAGCAGCCCAGGGATGGGCTACCAAAATCAGGAACGGCAGCGACTGATTTTGAAAGCGAAGCAAAAACCGCGCTTTTTTCGGCGTTTCCCTGGCGCGGGCAGACTCGGGACGGGCGGTTTGGGGCGGCGGCGGATCGTCGCGGCGAATCAGCCGACGCCCGGCCTTCCTGCGTGGCCGCACCCCCTTCAGCAGCAGGCACAGCTCTCCCCGCCGCCATCCCTGTCATCGAACGGCATGCTTGCGCCGCAGCCCTCGAACAGGCCGTAGTGCGCGACGAAATCGCCGATGAATTCGAAGTGTGGCGCGAAGCGGGTGTCGTGCAGCATGCGCCAGGTGTTGCCGCACACCGGGAACACGCGCCCGGCCTCGATGTGGTGGTGCTTGTCGAGCACGAAGCGGTGCGGATGATCCGGGATGCTGCCGCGGTAGATCACCGCCTGCCCATAGTCTTCGCACGCCGTTTCCAGATCGTCGAGCTTGAACAAACGGTAGGTCGCTGAATGGAACTTCAGGTTGCCCACACGCGGTGCGAGCTTGGAATCGGTGACCTCCAGCGGGCGGTCTTCCACCAGACGCGGGTCGGCGAATCCATGCTGCTGCGCCAGCCGGATAAAGTCGTTCCAGTACAGCGCGCCGCCCAGACATTCGCCGTACAACACCGGATCGTTGCGCACGGCATCCGGCACGCGGCGGTCGGCATAGACATCGGAGAAATAGAACTCGCCGCCTTTCTTCAGCAGGCGATGCACGCCGCGCAGCACGGCGTCCTTGTCCGGCGACAGGTTGACCACGCAGTTCGACACGATGACGTCGAAGCTGCCGGGCTCAAGGTCGAGCTCATCCAGCTTTTCGATATAGCCTTCGAGGAAACGCACATTGGCATAGCCGAACTGCTCGGCATGCCAGGCGCGATGCTGCTCTGCGACCGCCAGTTGTTCCGGCGTCATATCGACACCAATGACCTCGCCGGTCTTGCCCAACAGTTGCGCCAACGCGTAAACATCGCGCCCGGAGCCGCTGCCCAGATCGAGCACGCGGCAACCTTCGAGCAAGGGCGGACACACCAGACCGCAGCCGTAATAACGCGCCCGAACCTCGGGATGAACCCTGGCCAGCAGCGGCTTGAGCCACTCCGGCAGCGTGCTGGCATCGCAGCATGCGCTGGTCTTTAGGTCGTCCGAATGCTGCAACTGCTTGCCGTAATAGTCCTGAACGATGTCATGCATGATGAAGCCTCGTACCGGCTGCAAAGGGTGGTGGGGGCACATCCAAAAACCTACTGCACGGCCCATTTGCTGCGTTGCGCGGTGCTCTCTCCCTCAACATGTTCAAGACATGCCTCGGTCGCTGGGCCGCGTGTGACGGTTTTTGGTGTGTCACGGGGGCGACAAGAACCTGTTTTATTTCGGGGAACATCTAAGAAAGCGCTGATTTAACCGGCGCTTCCGAGCAGCCCAGGGATGAGCCGCCAAAATGGCACGCTGTCGTAGGAGGCGACCCCGTCGCCGAAGCTCTGCTGAAATGCGCGTGCATGGCACACCTGTTGGGCACCGCGAAAGGTTTTTCGAGATGCCCTTTTGGAGATACCCATGCCGCGCCGCTCACGGTATGAAGGAGCAGTCGGCCCCCCTGGCCACAAAATGAAAATCGGCGAATCCGGCATGAGCAGTTTCGCCGGTGTTGTCGGTATCCGCCGCGACAGAGAGCTGGATCAGACGCGCCTGCGGCGAGTTGAATTCGGCGATCACGTCCCGCAGCAGGTCATGGCGCGCCGTTGCCCATCTACCTGCATTGTCCGCCCCCGTCTCGGCCACGATCATGCGCGTGCGGTCGGTATAGGCGTTCGGCGTGCGCGTGCCGACCGGATGGCGGTTGTCCCACACATAGTTGATCGCGGCATCGGGCACGGCGTCGCCGTAAATGCTGCGCGCCAGCGCCAGCTTGCTGCGCAATATCCAGCCGATCTCATCGGGCGGTAGCGCGAACGACACGTACACGCGTGCGGCGTAATCGTCGCCTGCCCTGGTCGCCATGTCCGCTTTCACCAGTGGCGCATCGACGCGCCAGCGCCAGCACAACACCGGGGTGCGATCCAGATCGACTTCGACCGGGCGGGCCAGCAACGCCATGCTGCGCTCGGCGCTGGCTTCGATCGCCAGCACCCCGTCCCAGCGCGTGACCCGGTAACGGGTGGGCGCTACTTTTTTATCCAGCTGGATGACCTGCCAAGGGGCGGGCACCGTCTCGGATTCGCCGGAAAAACGATCCAGCCGCTGCACCTCGACAGCCTGTGCGCCACAGGCGATGAACAACAGCGGCCAAAATATGTGACTACGCCGTGACATATGCCCTCCAGTGCCCGGGCAGATATTCCAGATCCTGCGGCTCGTCCACATCGTGCAGCATCTGCCCGACATGCAGCGACCAGCCGAGTTGGCCGATGCGCGCAATGGTGGTGCTGGCCACTGCATCGGTGCTCCAGGGCATGTCGTCGAACAGGAAGGGGCTGAACCGCACGAGTCCCAGCAGCGCATAGCCGCCGTCGGCCGTGCAATGGATGACGGCATCGTGGTCATGCAGGGTGCGCCAGGCTTCATGCAGCAGATCGGCCGACATTTCCACGCAGTCCGTACCGACCAGCAACACGGACCTGCCCTGCTCCGCATTCCTTTCTGCCGCGCGCGCTAGGCGCGCACCGAGGTCGCCCTCGCCCTGATGGGTGATTGCCATACCGGCCGGTAGTTGAACGCCGCACCAGGCGGCGTCATCGATGGCGGGGGTCACACACACTTCCACCGAACCGATGTCGGCGGCGAGGGCTTCATGCACGGTATGCCGCAGCATCTGCTGCGCCAGGGCGGCCGCGCCTTTCGCGCCCAGCGCCGGAATCAGCCGGGTCTTGGCGAATCCGGCCTGGGGTGCCTTGGCGAAGATGACGATGCGGACCGGTCTCATCGGTAGCGCCGCGCCAGTTCACCCGCATCGGCGCCGCGCCAGTAGGCCCAGCGCAGGCGCCACATCAGCAGGATGGTGCGCCAGACGCCGCGCTCCTCCCAGCGGCGGCCGGAAGTCGACACGCATTGCGCGATGCAGGCCGGACGCGAGATTTGCTTCAGCCGTTTGCTCAGTTCCACGTCCTCCATCAGCGGCTGGTCGGGATAGCCGCGCACGCGCTCGAACACGATGCGGCGCACGAAGATCGCCTGATCGCCGGTGGCGATGCCGGTCAGGCGCGAACGCCAGTTCATCAGTTGCCCGATCACCCGCAACATGAACGGCCGCCCGGTGATGCACACATCGAAACGACCCCAGCCGTGCACACCCGACAAAGCCTGCTCGATGTGCTGCTCTGCTCCCTCCGGAAGCCGCGTATCGGCATGCAGGAACAGCAGGACATCGCCGCCGACTGCCGCCACGCCCGCGTTCATCTGCCGCGCCCGTCCGCGCTGCGCATTCACCACGGCGAAGCCTGCGATCTCGGCCAGCCTGGCCGAACCGTCCGTACTGCCGCCGTCGGCAAACACGATCTCGCAACCGGCGCGCTGGAAGGGCAGCAGATGGGCGAACAGCTCCGGCAACTGCGCTGCCTCGTTGAGCATGGGGATGATGATGGACAGCCGCATCCTCACCGCCCGCGCCGCCATGCGTGGAGGCGTTCCAACCAGCGCAGCGCACCCTGCGGCGTGTGGGCGCGTTTCCATTGGCCCGCCGCATACTTGTTGGCTTCGGCCAGGGTCGGATAAATGTGGATGGCGCCCAGGATCTTGTTGAGCCCCAACCGGTATTTCATCGCCAGCACGAATTCCGCCAGCAGGTCGCCGCCATGCTCGCCCACGATGGTGACGCCGAGGATCTTGTCTTTGCCCGGCACGGTCAGCACCTTGACGAAACCGTGGGCGCTGCCGTCGGCGATGGCGCGGTCGAGGTCGGCGATGTCGAACGTCACCGCCTCGTAGGGGATGCCCTTTTCGCGCGCTTCCTGCTCGTTCAGCCCAACCCGCGCCACTTCGGGATCGATGAAGGTGGACCAGGGGATGACGGAGTAGTCCACCTTGAAGCGTCTGAAGCTTCCGAACAGTGCATTGACCGCCGCATACCAGGCCTGATGCGATGCGGTGTGGGTGAACTGGTAGGGTCCGGCTACGTCGCCTGCGGCATAGATATTGGGGTACAAGGTTTCTAGATATTCGTTGGTGGTGACGGTGCGCCCCACCGGGATGCCCAACTCCTCCAGACCGAATCCCGTCAGCCGCGCCCTGCGCCCGACTGCCGCGATCAACTGGTCGAACTCGATGCGGCGGGGCTGGCCGTCATGCTCCACCACGATGAATTTGCGTTCGCCCTCCATCTCGCAGCGCACCGCTTTGTGGTCGGTCAACACTTCCACGCCGTCGGCAGCCAGCGACGCCCGCGCCAATTCAGACACCTCGTCATCCTCGCGTGCCAGAATGCGTGTGCCCATTTCAATCTGCGTTACGCCCGAGCCCAGCCGCGCAAAGCTCTGTGCCAGTTCGCAGCCAATGGGGCCGCCGCCCAGCACCACCAGCCGCTTCGGCGCTTCATCCAGTTTGGCGAACTCACCCCACAGCGTGTCGCTGGTGACATAGCCCGCCTCCTCCAGCCCCGGCAGCGGCGGCACGAACGGCCGTGCGCCGGTAGCGATGACGATGCTGCGCGTGGTAAGCCGCTGCATCGTGCCGTCGTCGCGTTTGATCTCCACCGTCCACGGGTCGGTGATGCGTGCATAACCCTGCAACACCTCCACGCCGAGGCCGGTGTAGCGCTCCACGCTGTCGTGCGGCGCAACATCGGCGATCACCCGGTGCACGCGCGCCATCACCTTACGGAAGCTGAATTGCGGCGAGGTTGATGTCAGTCCGTAGTGTTCGCCGTGGCGCATCTGCTGCGCCAGCTTCGCGCTCTTGATCAGCGCCTTGCTCGGCACGCAGCCGTAGTTGAGGCAGTCGCCGCCCATCTTGTGGGCCTCAACCAGCGTAACCTTGGCCTTGACCGCCGCCGCGATGTAGGAGGTGACCAGCCCCGCCGCCCCGCCGCCGATGACGATCAGGTTGCGGTCGAACCGGGCGGGCCGCCGCCATTGGGCGTACACGCGGCGCCGTTGCAGCCATTGGATGAACTTGTGGGCGATCATGGGGAACAGGCCTAGCAAGGCGAACGAGAACAGCAGTGCGGGCGAGAGGATGCCGGACAGGCTTTCGAGTTGCGCCAGCTGCGTGCCCGCATTCACGAACACCAGCGTGCCCGCCAGCATGCCGACCTGGCTGACCCAGTAGAAGGTGCGCGTCTTCATCGGCGTCAGCCCCATCAGCAGGTTGATGAGGAAGAACGGGAACAGCGGCACCATGCGCAGGGTGAACAGATACAGCGCACCGTCTCGGGCAACGCCGTCGTTGATGGTCTTCAGCTTGTCGCCGAAGCGCTGCTGCACGGCATCGCGCAGGACGAAACGCGAAGCCAGGAAGGCCAGCGTCGCGCCGATGGTCGAGGCGAACGACACCAGCAACGCGCCCCACCAGAAGCCGAACAGCGCCCCCATCGCCAGCGTCATCACCAGCGCACCGGGCAGCGACAGCGCGGCGACCAGCACATAGCCCAGGAATGCGCTGCCCGCCACCAGCCAGGGCGACTGTTCTTTCAACGCAGCGAAGTCTTCGCGTTGGGCCTGCAGGGATTCCAGCGTCAGGAGCTGGTGCAGGTCGAAGGCAAAGAAAGCCGCCACCAGCGCAACGATCAGCAGCAGGAGCGCGGGGCGCTTCATGACAGCGCCCCACCGCAACTGCTGCCCTGCCCGGCGGTGCAGCCGTAGCAATGGTCGGCCACGCGGATGGCATTGCCGTGCAAATCCCGATGCAACAGATCGCGCAGATGGGCCCTTCCCGTGCCCGGCAAGGGCAGGTCCAGTTGTTGGTTAAAATCGCAGTCGTACAGATACCCCCGCCAGTCCACGCTGACCAAGCTGCGGCACATCACCGTGTCCAGATTGGCGGCGGCGAAGTTCTCGTGCAGCAGGTGCATGTAATCGTTGAACCTCCCCTTAGAAATCAGCATCGAGCCGAAACGCTGGATCGGTATGTTGGCGATGGCCAGCAGGCGGTTGAAGTGGATGCCGAAGTGGTCGGACAGCTCGCGTTTGTAATCCGCCTCCAACGCCGCTTGGTCCGGCGGTAACGATGCGCCCTGCGGGTTGAACACCAGATTCAGCACCAGCCCGCTGCCGGGGATGCCATACCCCAGCCGGTTGAGTCTTTGCAGCCCGAGGATGCTCTTGTCGAACGCACCCTTGCCGCGCTGACTGTCTACATGCTCCGGCGCATAACACGGCAGCGAAGCGACGATCTCGACCCGCTGCTGTGCGAGGAATTCCGCCAGGTCTTCTTGGCCCGGCTCGAACAGGATGGTCAGGTTGCAGCGGTCGATCACCTTGCAATCCTGCCCCCGCGCTGTGCGCACAAGGTCGCGGAAACCTGCGTGCAACTCCGGTGCGCCGCCGGTGAGATCCAGCGTATGCAGCTTGCGCGCTTCCAGCACCTGCGGAATCAGCGCCAGCGTAGCGGCATCCATCATCTCGGTGCGGCTGGGACCGGCATTGACGTGGCAATGCTGGCAACTCATGTTGCATTTGTAGCCGAGGTTGACTTGCAGGATTTCCAGCGCGCGCCGGTGGATGGCGGGGAATCCGGTGGCCTGGAGCAATGGCAATGTGGTGTGCATGGCGTTTCCTGTTGGGTTGAAGTTGCGTATATGTCGTGCCAACCCTGGCGATTCTTACAGGGGACAGTCGGAATTTTTTTGCGAATCCGCTCTGATCTTGCCCCCATCCCGTAGACGCCTCGCTAAGGAAGCGCTGATTTAATCGGCGCTTCCGAGCGGCCCACGGATGGGATGCCAAAATAGCGCTGTCGTAGGAGGCGACCTAAGTCGCCGAAGATCTACTTTTGGTTTTTGCCAGGCGTCGCGGATTCAAGGCAGGGGGCCTTAATCAACGTTTCCTTAGAGGTTTCCCATCAACAGGAGCAACCCATGAATGGCCCAGATTCACAACAACAACAGATGATGCAGGCAGCTCAGGGGGCGATGCTGCTGCAAATCGCCTTTGTCGGTGTCGCCAACCGCTTGTTTGAAGTCCTGGGGGAGCAGGCGCTCACCCCGACTGAATTGGCTCAGGCGGCGCAGCGCGACCCCGGTTATGTGGTGCGCTGGTGCGACGCCGCCATTGCCTTTGTTTTGCTGGTGGAGGAGGGGGGGCGGGTGGCTTTGAGCAACCTGGGCCGCCGCATGTTGTTGGAGGCGCCGGGGACACTGGCCCCCATGGCGATTCAGACGGTGCTCGGGGGGCACATGGCCGAGCGGGCGGCGACCTTTATGAAATCGGGCGAGCGTCCCGGCGAGAAGGTACTGGCCGAGCGGGAGAGCATCCTGCCGCTGTTCGGGCCCATGCTCGAACGGCAGTTCGGACCCCTGTTCGAATCGGTCCTGCTTCCCGGCTTCGACTGGTTGCCCGAGATCGCCGCCAGGGGCGGGGTGGTGGCCGATTTGGGCTGCGGCAACGGCTGGTACTTGCGCAAGATTGCACAGCATCATCCCGGTATCCGGGGGTTGGGGCTCGACGGTTTCGACGAGAACATCCGCCAAGCGACCGGGCGGGCCGCCGCCGAGGGGCTGGGCGACCGCCTCGAATTTCGCCACGGCGATGTGCACGATCTCAAGCCCGACGAGCCGGTGGCGATGCTCGCCATGAACCGGGCGCTGCACCATGTCTGGGACCGCAAAGAGACCCTCTTCCCCCAAATCCGCGACCATCTGGAACTGGGGGGGTGGGCGGTGATTTGGGAACCAGCCTGGCCCGGCGCCGAGCGCGAGCGGCTGTTGCAACCCCGTTACCGGGGGATGGCCTTCCAGAATCTGGCCGAGCACATCCAGGGTAACCACTTCCTCACCCCCGATGAGATCGGCTTCGAGTTCGAGCAGGTAGGGATGCAGCCGCGGATGTTGCGTTTTGCCGACGGAGCCGAGGCGGTGGTGGCGGCGCAGAAGGTGTGATGGCAACCGATGTTGGATTCGTCCGACCCGTCCGACAAACCAACCAGGAGCGAACCATGCCCCCCCTCGAACCGACCCTCGAAACCCTGGCCCACCCCCTTCCCCGGTATTTCGCCGCCACCCGCCCCCCGTTTCTGTTGGCCGCCCTGGTCGGCGGACTGCTGGGGGTGGCGACCGCCCATCTCGGCGGGGCGGCGCTGCACTGGGGGGCTGCGGGGCTGGCGCTGCTGGGGGGCGTTTTGGCCCACGCCGGGATCAACGTCCTCAACGACTATTACGATGCCCTGAGCGGCACCGACGTGCGCAACACCGGGCGGATTTTCCCCTTCACCGGGGGGAGCCGCTTCATTCAGAACGGGGTGATGAGCGAAGGGCAGGTGCGCAGCTTCGGCTGGGCCTTGATGGCCAGTAGCGGCACCATCGGCTTGATGTTGCTCCCCCAGGGTGGGGTGGCGCTGCTCGGGGTCGGTTTGCTCGGGATGGTTGTCGGCTGGGGCTATTCGGCCCCACCGCTTGCGCTCAACAGTCGGGGGTTGGGGGAGCTTTCGGTGGTGCTGGGTTTCGGGTTGGTGATCCCCGGCGGGGTCGATCTGGTGCTGCGCGGCGGGCTCGATCCCCTGCCCTGGCTGGCGGGGCTCCCCTACGGTCTGCTGGTCGCCGCCCTGCTCTACGTCAACCAGTTTCCCGATCGCGAAGCCGACGCGGCGGTGGGCAAGAATCACTGGGTGGTGCGGCTGGGTGCACGCAGGGGGCGCTGGGGGTATCTGCTGTTGGTGCTGGCCGCCTACTCAAGCCTGCTCGGGATGATCGGGGCTGGGGTGCTGCCGGTGGTCGCTGCCTGGGCGCTCGTCCCGGCGCTCCTGAGTCTCAAGGCGGCCAAGGATGTGCTCGCTTTTGCCGAGCAGCCGAGCCGCTTGGCCCCGGCAATTCAGGCAACGATTGCTGCGGCGCTGCTGCACGGGGCGGTGCTGGCGGCGGTGGTGGGGTGGAGCTAACGACCGGGAAGCTCGGGCGGCGAGGGGGCGGGCAATAGACACCGCCCGCCGGTGTCGTCGTAGGTTCCTCCCGCGTTCCGACAAGCTTCGACGGCGCGGTGGTGTTGCACTTGGGGCAGCAGCAGGGCGGTGATCAATCCAACCCCCAGGGGCAGGACACTCAAAAGAAGCAGAGTCCCTATGTCGAGGGAAATGCGTCGAGGTCGCTGCACTGAAGAGGGCTGCCGCATCGGCGATTCCGCCTCGTTCTTCCCCCGTGGAATCTCCAGCGGCATGGCCGCCCCCACGCCACGCTTGGTCTTACTTCGCCCCGAGCGCCCACATCGAGAAATAGGCCAGGAAAACCAGCAGCACGATGGGGAACAGAACCCGATAAAGCATGAGGTTCAGACTCTTTTTGTCGCGGGCAGCCCGCTCTTCGGGGGTAAGGGTGTCGTGGGGGTTGTACATCGGGTTCTCCAGCGGCGAATGGGCAAAGGGGCCACGGATGGGTGAAGGGGGCGGGATTATGAACCGTTCTTGCCGGTTCGTCCCTCACTTTTGCCGGCCAGGGCGAGCAGGGGATCGAGCCAGCGCTCGGGGAGTCCCCGTTTGAGCCAGGCGAACAGATGGGTCGGCACCGTCACCCGGTAGCGAATCCTGGGGCGACGTGACTCAATGGCGTGGGCGACTTTGGTTGCCACCGCCTCGGGGGGAAGGGTGAACGGGGTGGGGGCCAGCCCCCCCAGCCGATTCAAGACCGCCTCGTATTTGTCGAGATGAACGCTGGCCTCGATGTCGATGTGGGCGCGCAGCTTTTCGAGGCTGTGGGCCCGAAAACGGCTGGTGATCGGCCCCGGTTCGATCAGGCTGACCAAAATCCCACTGCCGCGCAGCTCCAGCCGCAGGGTGTCGGCCATCCCCTCCAGCGCGAACTTCGAGCTGTTGTAGGCGCCGCGCCAGGGCATGGCGGCAAAACCGAGGACCGAGCTGACAAACACGATGCGCCCCGCTCCTTGAGCCCGCATCACCGGCATTACGTGGCGGGTCAGTTCGATGGGACCGAAAAGGTTGGTTTCGAATTGCTCGCGCAGCGCTTGCCGGGGCAGATCCTCGACCGCTCCCGGTTGGCCGAAGCCCGCATTGTGGATAACGGCGTCAAGCCTGCCCGAGGTCTGAGCCAAGGTTTGTTCCATCCCCTGTGCAATCGAGGCTGAGCTATCCAGGTCGAGTTGCACCGCATCGAATCCCTCCCCTTTGAGTTGCGCCACATCCCACTGTCGTCGCGCCGAGGCGATCACCCGGTGGCCCCGCTGCCGCAAAACATGGGCACAGGCCAGACCAATTCCCGATGAGCAACCGGTCATCAGAACGGTGCGAGGGGGGGTCATGGGGTGGTGGCGGGTTGGTCGTCGCTCGGGGTGAGGGTTGCTTGGGATTCCGTGGTGGCTTTCGTAGTGGCATCGGTTGCTTGGGGGGCACTGCTTTGGGACTTGATTCCCAAGACCTCGAAGATTTCGAGAGGGCCGCCGGTGGCATCGATGTCGTGGGCCCCAGCCGGCTTGAGTTTGAGGAAGCTCATCGAGGCGCGGCGGGTCGGGGCGGTGATGAGGATGCCGTTGGGGTAGTCGCGGGTCAGCGCTTGCAGACGGAAGACCGCGTTGACCGAATCGCCGATGACGGTGTAGTCCATCTTCTTTTCAAAGCCGATGTTGCCAACGATCACCTCGCCGGTATGGATGGCGATGCCGACGCTGAGCTCCCCGCCATATTCGGCGGCGATCTTCTGGTTGAGTTGTCCCAGGGCATGGCGCATCAGCAGGGCGGCGACGATGGCGTGATCGGCGTCGTGGGCGGTCGACACCGGGGCGCCGAACAGGGCCAAAAAGCCGTCGCCCAGGTACTTGTCGACGATGCCGCCGTGGCGCACCACGATGGAACCCATGGTGGCGAAGAACTCGTTGAGCAGTGCTACCGAGCGGTGCGGACCCACCCTCTTGGCCAGTTTCGAGAAACTGCGGATGTCGATGTTGAGCAGGGTGATCCGCTTGAACTCGTCGACCCCGCCTTCTGTTTCGGCTCCCTGAACGATCTTGTCGACGACCACCTTAGGCACGAACTTCTGGAAGACGTTGCGGATGGCCCGCTCGTTCTCGGCGTCGGCGACGATCTGTTGATAGAGGCGGGCGTTTTCAAGAGCGATGGAGACCGAACCGGCAATCGATTGCAGCAACTTGGTCTCCCGGTCGCTGAACTCGCCCCCCATTTTGTTGAGGACCTCGATCACCCCGATCACCTTACCTTGGGCGATCAAGGGGACCGCAAGGCCGTTGCGGGTGACGAAACCGGTGATGGCGTCGACGGCGGGAGTCAGGTGGATCGGGTCGCGTTGTTGCCCCAGCACCACCGGCTCGCCCCGGGCGGCGCAATAGCCCGCCAGCCCCTGTCCCATCTTCAAGTGGGTGTTTTTCAGAACCTCAAGATCGAGTTGGAAGGCGGCGCGGAAGGCAAGCTCGTCCCCTTCGCGCATCAAGATGCAGCCCGCCTCGGCGTGGGTCGAGGCGCTGACCAAGTCGAGGGTGTATTCCAGCACCTTGTCGGCGGCAAAGGTGGAGGAGGCCAGCGCCGACCCGACCCGGTTGAGGGTGTCGAGCTCCCTCTTGCCCAGATCGACGGCGGTGAGCAGACGCAGCTTCTCGACCGCCAGCGACAGGAAACCGGCCAGGATGCGCAGTTGTTCCCGCTTTTCGGCGGGGAAGGGCATGTCATGGGTGGTGCCGACCACCAGCATTCCGGCGCTACGTCCCTGCACCTTGAGCGGTTCGACATGGGCAAAACGCAGTCCCGAATGGTCGACGATCTCCCGCTCCACCTCTTGGGTGAGATCTTTGGCGATCTCAATGTCGCAGCCGGTATCGCTGCGCAGCACCCGGTCGAAAATGGTCCCCAGATAGGGGTAACGCTTGGCGCGCATCACCTGGTAGTGATGGGCGGTGCCGTGCCCCAGATCGACCACCAAGTCGTCGGGATGGTCGGGGTCGACGGTGAGGATCAGCCCCTCGTCGAAGGGGACCAGACTTCGGATCTCTTCAAGCACCCCGTGCAACACCTCGTTCGGTTTCATGTTCGAGGCGAGCAAGAAGACGATTTTGCGCACCGTATCGAGCAGCTTGGAGGATTTCTTTAGGGCGTTGTCGAGGGCCAGATTGTCGTAGGTGAAGGCGGCGGTTGAGAGCAGCGGCGTGAGCAGATCGACATCGTCTTGGGTGAAGGCGCTGCCGTCCCGCTTCTTGGCAAAGGTGATGACCCCGAGGACCTCGCGCATGGTGCGCAGCGGCATGATGAGGAAGGAGTGGGTGCCGTATTTGGGACGCGAACGCCGCGAAAAACGGGTGTCCTCTTCGATGTCTTCAACCCGCAAAGGGGCTTTGTTGATGACCGCATATTTGGCGATGGAGGTCTGGAAGGGGACCTTGCGTCCCCGCTGGCCGTATTCATCCAGCCCCACCGAGGCCTGCACGATGAAGAACTCCCGGCCTGGGCGCTCGACCAGCAGCACCGAGCCAATCTCGGCGTTGACCAGATTCAGTGCCCGCTCCAGGGTCAGGTAGAACAGATCCTCGGCGTCGAAGGTGATGTAACACAGCTCCGACAGCTCCTTGAGGGCGGTGATGTCAGAAACCTTTTTGTTCAGCGCTTGAAAGTTACGGGTGAGGCTGTTTTCGAGGTTGGTGACCGCCTGAACGATGTTGCCGATCTCGTCATCGTTCTCGCCGACTGTGGTGCCCAGAGATTGGGTCAGCGATTGCGAGAGCCGAGCCAGATTGTCGAACAGGGTGCGTAGGATGTTGTAACCGAAATAGGCGAAGACCAGCAGAACCAGCAGCACCATGGGCAGGAGCCGGTCCTCGAAGATGTTGTAGGCCCAGACCAAATAGAGGATGCCCGCCACCGGCCCCAAGAAAAACAGGGCAAAGATGACGTTGAGCTTTCGGCTCAGGTTCTGATGGTCGAGGGACATGCCTCTCAGACGTCGGGTCATATCCGGCATCACCTTTCGCATGTTGGGTCGGACCTGCGTTCTTCTCTATTGCAGTAACGATACAAGGCGGTTCTTTCCGCCCCGTTTGGCTTCATACAGGGCGCGGTCGGCCCGGTCGAGCAACGAAGCTGGATTATCCCCTGCACCGAGCGTGGCGATCCCCAGACTAATGGTCAAGGGGTCGGGCCAATCCCAGGTTAAATTCTGTACTGTTGTCCTTAGTTTTTGCGCCAACGCCTGCCCCCCGTGCAGATCGATGCCGGGGGCCAATACGGTGAATTCCTCGCCCCCCCACCTCGAAAAAACATCGGTTTCGCGCAGGGCCGCCGTGACGGCTTGAGCAATGCGGCACAGCGCCGTATCCCCCTTTTCGTGGCCATACTGATCGTTGATCCGTTTGAAGTTGTCGACATCGAACAAAATTAAAGTCAGGGGGGTGGTGTAGCGGTGGGCCCGTTCGATCTCGAAGCGCAGCGCCTCCATGCCGCGCCTGCGGTTGTAGATCCCGGTCAGGGGATCCTGGGTTGCCAGCTCCTCAAGAATCCGTTCTACGTCCCGACGCCGTTCGATCTCCAGTTCAAGTTCGTGGTGGATGGCGTCCTGGCGCACGATGGTGATGCGGGCGTAAAGGCCGAAGGTGACAAATACAATCAGCAAGACCACCCGCATGTAGATTTCGGCCGGCTCGGGCCGGAACGCCTCCTGCCAGAAGGTACGGTCCGCTTCGTTAAAAAGCAGCAGATCGATCCAGGCATCGGCAAACCAAAACAGCACGCCGAGGAGTAGCCCGAGGGTGGGGAGCGATTTGCGTTTCATGGTTGCGTGGGTCCGGGGTGCAAATCGGAATAAAACAGGGGGAAGTTGCCCCGTTGAGCCCTGTCCAGCACCTGCTCCAATCCCCGAGACCAATGCTCTTCGGATAGCCCCAAGGCCGCCATGTGCAGTGCGGCGAAATCGGAGGCTTGCCGCTCCAGTAGGGGGGGGTAGGGGCCGTGTTGCATCAGGTCGAGCAAAGCCCCCGCCCAGTCGGAGAGATGCTCGGTCTGGTCGATGGAACGGGTCAGCGCCATGAAGGGGTGGTCGCGCCACACGGTGGCCAAGGCGTGGCGCCCCTGCACATGCCCCAACTCGTGGAGCAGCAGCGCCAAAACGCTGTCGTCGTCCAAGGTTTGCAGCAGGGCATCGGTGACGACGAAGGTGCCGTCGGGCAAGGCAAAGATGAAGGGGCCGAGTTTGGGGGCGGCCCTGAAGATCAAGGGGTACGGGCCTTCTGGAATGTCGGTGGTGGCCCGTCGCCACTGGGCGGTCAGTTGCGCTTCGCGCAGGGTGGAGAGGGTGCCGACATTGAGTTGGGGGGCGAGTATGCCGAGGGCACGTTGCGACAGCGCCTGAACCGTCGTCGCGGGCAGGTCGCGCCCCTGTTGCTCGGCCCAGGGGGGCAAAACCCATAGAACCAAGGCGGCCAGAATCAAAACCAGCCCCCCCCCACCCGCAGCGATCCACCGCCCTTTGCCCTTGAGGCGACCTGCAGTTTTGAGCAGCTCCTCCTCCAGCCCGTGCAGCTTGAGCGCCGCCTCCAGGTGTTCGATGTCGAGCGACTCGCAGTGGGAGCCGTCGGGCAGCTCGATGATGCGGGTGTGGCCGTCCTGGGCGCGGGTGAAGCGGGTGTCGCTTAAGGGGTAATCCAGCGCGATCCCCTCCCCCTCGATACGCAGCCTCCCCCCCTCCTCGAACAGGAGTCGGACCATGGTCCGGTAGGGGACGTCGCGGTCGAAGTACCAGGCGTTGGCCTCGATCATGGAATTCCTAAAGAGGGCATGAGGAGGAGGTGGACCCTGCAAGGGTGCCGCCTCCCGCTGGCGCGATCAATCCCCCGACTGCGGAGTGGCAGGGGGCAGGGGTCGAAACGATTCCAGCCGTTCGTCGGTGGGGGGATGGGTCGACAGGAACGGGGCCGGATCCTTGCCGTGATGGCCGCTTTTTTCGATCCGTCCCAGGATGTCGGCAAAAACCTGGGGTGAAATCTGCTCCCGGCGCAGAAAGTCCAGCGAGGTGCGATCAGCCTCCCGCTCGAACTGCTGCGAATACTGGGCGTTGAACAGGGCGGTCGGCAGCGCCGCCCCCAGCGCCGCCAGTCCGTTCCAATCGCCGGTCAGAGAGGCCAAAAACAGGGCTGCGGCCGAATTTTGCAAAATGGAGCGCAGGGTGTGGCGTCCTTGCACATGACCGGCCTCGTGGGCCAATACCGCCATTAGCTCCTCGTCGCTGCGCGCCAGGGTATTTAATTCGTCGGTGACCACCACGATCCCCGAGGGGAGCGCCAGAGCGTTGGCCCCCAGGTTACCCCCCCGACGGCAGACCAGTCGCATGGGGGGCATCGCCAAGGTGGTGGCAACCCGGTCGAGCAACTGTTGCAGATGATTCTGACGGGAGGGGGGTAGGTTGGTGGGAGGGAGCATCCGATCGATGAGCGCCAGCGATTGATCGCCGATTCCCTGGGTGACCTCGGTCGGAAGCAGACGGGCGGCCCGGTCGGCCAGGGCGGGAATCCCCCATGCCACCATCGCCCAAGAGAGCAGCACCGTCAGCGCCAGGGCCGCCAGGGCAACCGGCCAGCGCCGCTCCAAGGGGGCGACCCAGTCGTGGTCCAGGCCAATGGGGGGGGGCTGCCGGGTTTCGCAGCATCCCCCTCCAGGCAGGTCGATCCGCCATACCCCTCGACCTCCGATCGGCGTTTGAAAGGTCACCTGCTCCAGCGGGTGGCGGGTGAGTGGTTGCGCCCCCACCGTCAGCACCAGCATCCCTTCACTGACCGCCAAGTCGACTTCGACTTGCTGCGAGGTATGGCCGTCGTAGTAGATCCCCCGCCAATCGCCCATCAGATCCCCACATCCATATCGAACATCTCGCCGATCTCCTCGCCTGCTGCCGCAACCGGTCTGCTGGCTCCAGCGACGAAGGCATCCAGGCTGGCGGGGGGGGTGAGCAGGGTGAGGTTGTCGAGGCGGTAGCGCATCATCCGTACCTTGGCCCAGGGGGCAAAAAGCCCCAAGGTGAGCATGATGGCCAAGGCGTTGGAGACCATGATCCAGCCCAGCCGAGCGGGGGCCAGGGTGCACTCGAAACGCATCCCCTCCAGGGTGGCGTGGTTCCAGAACAGGTTGTTCAGGGCGGCGTTGACGTAGGCGTAGAGCATCAGGGCGATGATCGGCAGCGCAACCGACATGACCCCCATGCCGATTTGGGCCATCCACTGCGCCGGGGTGGGGGGCGGCATGGGGATTTCGCCCAACATCGACCCTTCGCTGGGCAGACTGATCTGTGCCAGCACCGCCACCGTTAACAAAACCACCCCCATCCCCGCCAGGGGAATCAACGAGGCGCGACCGAACAGCCCATAGAAATCGCCCCGTTCGGCCAGAAAATGAAAGGGGGTGGTGCCGAAACGGGTGTGGATGGCGACAAAACGGTTTTGGGCGAACAGCGCCCAAGGGTACAAAGCCCCGGCAATGATCCCCCCCAGAATGGTGGCCCCGATCAACTCGAACATATGACTTTGCAGCTGCATCGCCAGCAACATGGGCCGGACCTCTTCGGTGTCGATGTCCAGCGTGAGGAATACCGCCAGGAGGGCCAAAACCGGGAGCATCGGCAGCAGCGAGGGGCCCGCAAAGGGGAGCGCCGCTTGGCGATAAGTGCCGCCGAAGTCGAAGCGCAGGTTGCGGTAAGAGCTGTACCGGGCGTTGAAGCGGCGCGATTGCACCACCGCCCAGGGAATCAGCAACAAAAAGGCGATCAGAAAGAGGAACCGGCTGGGGGGGAAGAGATTGGACCCGAGGCTCCAGGCGATGAAGAACGCAGTGGCCAGCGCCATCCCCTTGAAGATGCGCTTGGGGGTGGCGTGGTAGTCGAACGAGCCGTCGGCCACCACCGTATTTTGGTAGAAGTACCGTTTGCGCCGCACCTTGGCCCAGGGGGCGTAGAGCCCCAGGGTGAGCAGGGTCAGGGCGAGGTTGACGATCCAGACCTTGAAGTATTCCCCCCCGCTCCCCTCGAAGGTGAAGGGGTGGGGTTGCAGGGTGCGGCGGTAACGGATTTCGCGGGTGTCCATAGAGAGTCCCCCAGGGGTCCGTAGTGAAGGGAGGACCAGATTAGGGGCAATTTCTTGGCGCCGCGACCCCGACGTGAGGGGGGGAGCTCACCCCCCCAGCCGCACCAGCAGCCGTTTGGCCCCCCATGTGCCCGGTTTGGCCTCGAAGCGACCGGGGCAGGGGGTGCCGCAACGGGAGCAACAACCGCGCTCGTCGAGATTCCAACCGGTCAGTTCATACCAATCCCGCCCGATCAACCGTTGGCCGCAGCGATGGCACCAGGTCGAATCCCCTTCGGTGTCGTGCACGTTGCCAGTGTAGGCGTAGCGCACCCCGTAGCGCTGCGCGATCTTGCGGGCGCGGCGCAGGGTCTCGGGGGGGGTGGGGGGAATCTCGCGCATCTTGTAGTCGGGGTGGAAGGCGGTGAAGTGCATCGGCACCGTGCTGCCCAGCTCTTTGACCACCCAATCGCACATGGCGGCGATCTCCTCGTCGGAGTCGTTCTCGCCCGGGATCAACAGGGTGGTCAGCTCCAGCCAACAGCGGGTTTCGTGGCGGATGTACTTCAGGGTTTCGAGGACAGGGGCCAACGCGCCGCCGCAGCGGCGGTGGTAAAACGCTTCGGTGAACCCCTTGAGATCGACGTTGGCGGCATCCATCACCGGGAAGAAATCGCGGGCCGCCTGCGGGGTGATGTAACCGGCCGTCACCGCCACCGAGGCGATCCCCCGCTCGCGGCAGGCGGCGGCGATGTCGATGGCGTATTCCATAAAGATGACCGGGTCGTTGTAGGTGTAGGCGACGCTGCGGCATTTCAGGTCGGCGGCCGCCTTGGCAATCGTTTCGGGGCTCGCCTGATCGGCCAACACATCCATCTCGCGGGCCTTGCTCATGTCCCAGTTTTGGCAAAAGGCGCAGGTGAGGTTGCAACCGGCGGTGCCGAACGACAGCACCGGGGTGCCGGGGAGGAAGTGGTAGAGCGGCTTTTTTTCGATGGGATCGACGCAAAAGCCGCTGGAGCGGCCATAGGTGGTCAGGACGATCTGCCCTTCGGCGCAGCCGCGCACGAAGCACAGCCCCCGCTGCCCCTCGTGGAGTTTGCAGAACCGGGGGCAAACGTCGCATTGCACCCTGCCGTCGTCCAAGCGGTGCCAGTGTTGGGTGGGGTGGTGGGAACCGCTGAGCGTTTCTTCAGGCATGACAAACTCCTCATCCGTGGGCTGGCACGACGGGGGATGGGTGTTTTCCACTTGAGAACCACTCTCGCGCCGTGATCCAGATTCCATCCACAGGATCATTCTTGACCGTCACTGTTCCCCGATCCAGTCTGGTGATGACCCGTTCGCCGAAAACCAGCCGTCCAGGAGGTCTCATGCCGGTTGCCCCCCTACCCCCCGACCAGCTGCGCCGCCCCTGCAACCCCCGGGCGCTCGACTTCAAAACCACTGCCGACCTCGATCCGCTGGAGGGCGTTCTGGGTCAAGGCCGCGCGGTTGCGGCGGTCCGATTCGGGGTCGGAATGCCCCACCCCGGTTACAACATCTTCGCCCTCGGCCCCCCCGGCACCGGCAAACGCTCGGTCATCCGCCACTTCTTGAGCGAACGGGCCCAGGGTCGCCCCGCCCCCTCCGACTGGGTTTACGTCCACCGCTTCGACGATCCCCACCGCCCCCAGGCGCTGCGTCTGCCACCCGGCAAGGGACGGGGTTTGCGCCAAGACATGGACGACCTGATCGCCACCCTCAAGGTGGTGATCCCGGCCAGCTTCGAGAGCGAGGAGTACCAAACCCGCCGCGCCGCCATCGACGAGGAGTACAAAGAGAGGCAGGACCACGCCTTCCGCGAGCTGGGCGACCGCGCCAAAACCGAGGGGATCGCTTTGCTGCGCACCCCCACCGGCTTTGCCTTCGCCCCCCTGAAAGAGAGCGGCGACGAGGTGCTGCCGCCCGACGAATTCGCCAAGCTGGGCGACAAAACGCAAAAGCAGATCGAAGCCAAGGTCTCCCGTTTTCACGACGAGCTGGCCGGGATCATCCGCCAGGTGCCGCAGTGGAAGCGCGAGGCCCAGGAGCAGGTCGAGGCGCTCGATCGGGAGACGACCCAAGCGGCGGTGCGCCACCCCTTCGAGGATCTGCTGGCCCGCTACGGCGCTCAGCCCGAGGTGACCGCTTACCTCAAGGCGGTGGAGGAGGATCTCCTCGACCATGCCGACCTTTTCAAGGGGGACGAAAAGCCGGTTTCGGTCATGGGCATCACCCTGGGGCGCAAGGGGGGGGACGAGGGTTTGAGCCGCTATCGGGTCAACCTGTTGGTCGACCACGACGACGAGCCGGGCGCCCCGGTGGTCGAGGAGGACAACCCCACCTATGCCAATTTGGTCGGGCGCATCGAACACCAGGCCCAGATGGGGGCGCTGCTCACCGATTTCACCCTGATCAAACCGGGGGCGCTGCACCGGGCCAATGGCGGCTACCTGGTGCTCGACGCCCGCAAGATCCTCACCCAGCCCTTTGCTTGGGAGGGGCTCAAACGGGCGCTTACCGCCCGAGAGATCCGCACCGAATCGCTGGGGCAGGCGCTCAGCCTGATCTCGACCGTGTCGTTGGAGCCCGAGCCGATCCCGCTGGATGTGAAGGTGGTGCTGCTGGGGGAGCGCTTCATCTACTACCTGCTGGCCGAGCTCGATCCCGAGTTTGCCGAGCTGTTCAAGATCGAGGCCGATTTCGACGAGCGCATGGGGCGCGATCCCGAGGATGAAACCCTGTTTGCCCGGCTCCTGGCGGGGCTGGCTCGACGCGAGGGGCTGCGCCCTTTCCACAACAAAGCGGTGGCCGCGGTGATCGAGCAGGCGGCCCGCTGGGCGGGGGATCAGGACAAACTCTCGACCCGCTTCGGACAGATCCTCGATCTGCTGCGCGAGGCCGATTTTTTGGCGGGGGAGGAGGGGGGCAAGACGGTCAAAGAGGGGCATGTCGTCGCCGCCATTCAGGCCCGGCGGGAACGGGCGGGGCGCATCCGCGAGCGGCTGCTGGAGGCGACCGAAAACGGGGTGCTGCGCATCGAGACCGACGGCGTGGCGGTGGGGCAAATCAACGGCCTGGCGGTTACCCAGCTCGGCGACGAGCCCTTCGGCCACCCCAGCCGCATCTCCGCCCGGGTTTGGCAGGGCAAGGGGGAGCTGATCGACATCGAGCGGCAGGTGAAGATGGGGGGGGCCATCCACTCCAAGGGGGTGCTGATCCTGGCCGGTTACCTGGGGGGGCAATACGCCCAGCGGCAACCGCTCAGCCTCTCGGCGAGTTTGGTTTTCGAGCAGAACTACGGCGGGGTCGATGGCGACAGCGCCTCCTCCACCGAGCTGTATGTCCTCCTCTCGGCCCTTACCGGCTTGGCGCTGCGCCAGGATCTGGCGGTGACCGGCTCCATCGACCAGCACGGTCGGGTTCAGGCGATCGGCGGGGCGAACGAGAAGATCGAGGGGTTCTTCGCCCTGTGTCAGCGCCGGGGGTTGACCGGCAAGCAGGGGGTGTTGATTCCGGCCAGCAACGTGCGCCATCTGATGTTGCGCGCCGATGTGGTCAAGGCGGTCGCCAAGGGGCGCTTCCACATCTATCCCATCGAGACGGTCGGTCAGGGGATCGAGCTCCTCACCGGGGTGGCGGCGGGGGCGGCGGACGACGAGGGGCGCTACCCCGAGGATACCGTCCACGGCAAGGCGCAGGCGGCGTTGGCCCGCTTTCTGGCCCAGGCCCGCGCTCAGTCGAGGGGCCACAAAGAGGAGGGGGGAAACCCCGCCCCCATCGTGCCGCCGGTCGAGGGGGACGATACCCAGGGGAGCAAGTCGTGACCTCCGCCAGTGGCGCATCCCCGGAGGGGCGCATCCCCGGCCGTCGGCGGATCCTGGTCGCCTTCGACGCCTCCAGTCCGGTGCGGGGGGCGTTGGAGGCGGCGTTGGCCCTGGCGGGGGAGGGGAGCGAAATCCAGGGGCTTTTTGTGGAGGAGACCAACCTGCTGCGGCTGCTCGATTTGCCCTTCGTGCGCGAAACCCCCTTCGGATTCGGAGCGCCCCGTCCCCTGGAGGTCGGACGGCTGGAGCGGGAGATCCGGGCCCGCGCCGCTCAGGCCCGCGCCGCACTTGAGGCCGAGGCGTTGCAACGGCAGATTCAAAGCTCGTTCCGGGTGGTGCGAGGGGTCTTGGCGACCGAGGTGGCGGCGGCGGCGGGGCAGGCCGATCTGGTGGTCCTCGACCGGCGCGGCGCGGCGCTCGGCCCCGGCGGCTTCGCCCCCACCGCCCGCGCTTTGCTGGCCGGTTTGAATCTGCCCCTCTACCTGACCAGCGGCGCCCCCCTGCGTCCCCCGGTGCGGGTGCTCTTCGACGGTTCCCCCGGCGCCCGGCGGGCTTTGAGCGAAGGGGTGTGGCTCGACGCCCGCCTGGGCGGTCCGTTGCAGGTGGTGCTGACCGCCGAAACCGCCGAGCAGATCGAGCCGCTGCACCGGGCCGCCGTCGATCATCTGGCGGCGCTCCGTTTTCAGCCGCCGGTGCTGTGGCGCAGCGTCGTGGGGCGCGAGGCGCTGCTGCAAACGATGGCAGCCCCCGACGGGGTATGGATTCTCAGCGACGGCGCCCATCCCCCCTTGGGGGTCGAGTCGGAGCGGTTGGTCGAGGTGGCCAAGGCGCCGCTGTGGGTGGTGCGGTAGGAATTGGGCAGTCATTTGTAGGAGCGGCGCCCCCGCCGCGAATGAAGAGGCAAGAACGAACCTTCAACCGAGACCTTTCATGAGCGCACCATCCCCAAGCCTCGTGTCGTTCTTAGCGCCTCGGGGGAAGTGTTGCTTGTAGGAGCGGCGCCCCCGCCGCGAATGAAGAGGCAAGAACGAACCTTCAACCGAGACTTTTCATGAACGCACCATCCCCAAGCTTTGTGCCGTTCTTAGCGCCTCGGGGGAAGTGTTGCGTGTAGGAGCGGCGCCCCCGCCGCGAATGAAGAGGCAAGAACGAACCTTCAACCGAGACTTTTCATGAACGCACCATCCCCAACCTTTGTGCCGTTCTTAGCACCTCGGGGGAAGTATTGCTTGTAGGAGCGGCGCCCCCGCCGCGAATGAAGAGGCAAGAACGAACCTTCAACCGAGACCTTTCATGAGCGCACCATCCCCAACCTTTGTGTCGTTCTTAGCGTCTTTGCGTGAGCCGCCTTTGATGTTGTCTTTCACCAGGAAGCCCCATTGACCGCCACTTTTCTACAATCGCTCATCGCCCTGTTCGCGGTGATCGACCCCCTCTCGGGGGCGGCCCTCTTTGCCGCCATGACCCCTGACAACACCGCCAACGAGCGGACCGCCATGGCACGCCGGGCGGCGCTGACCGTCTTTGGGGTGCTGACGGTTTTTCTTCTGTTTGGCGCCGCCATCCTCGCCTTTTTCTCGATCACCATCCCCGCCTTTCAAATCGCCGGGGGGCTGGTGGTGGGGATCATGGCGCTCGATCTGCTCAAGGCGACCCAAACCGGGGTCAAATCGACCCCCGAGGAGCGGCGCGAGGGGGTGGTGAAAACCGACGTTTCGATCACCCCCTTGGCGGTCCCCATGCTGGCGGGGCCGGGGGCGGTCTCGACCGTCATGCTGCTGACCTCCCGCCATCCCGGCACCGAGGGGACGTTGATGTTGCTGGCGGCGGTGGGGTTGGTGGCGCTGATCGTCTGGGTTTGCCTGCGTTCGGCGGCGCGGCTGGTCAAACTGTTGGGGCAGACCGGGATCAACGTGGTCAGCCGTTTGATCGGGTTGATCGTGCTGGCGGTGGCGGTGCAGTTCGTGATCGACGGGGTGGCGGCGGTGTTGCCGATGTTCAGGGGGGTGGGGTGACGCTGCGATGGGCCACTGTTGCACGCCCCCCTTTCGCCCCTCTTCCCCGCCTCACCCTCAAATCACCATGAAAATCGTCTTATGAATGTTCGATTTTCATGGTAAATTTCCTCCATGATCCCCCGCTCCCACTACCTAGAGGCCCTGCGCCTGGCTTTGGCCCGCAGCCGCATCGTGGCGCTGATCGGTCCGCGTCAGTGCGGCAAAACCACCCTGGCCCGTACCTTCCTGCCCGAAGGTGCGGCGAATTATTTCGACCTTGAGGACCCGGTGGCGCTGGCCCGCCTGAGTGAGCCGATGACAGCGCTTTCGGGGCTGACCGGGCTGGTGGTCATCGACGAGGTGCAGCGTCGCCCCGATCTCTTCCCGGTTTTGCGGGTGTTGGCCGACCGTCAGGGGTACGCAGGGCGTTTTTTGTTGTTGGGCAGCGCCAGCGGGGCGCTTTTGCGGCAATCGTCGGAAAGTCTGGCGGGCCGGATGGAGACCCTGACGCTGCGGGGGTTTGCGCTGGGTGAGGTGGGGGGGGATCAGGCAGATCGGCTGTGGCTGCGTGGCGGTTTCCCCCCCGCGTTTTTGGCCCCCGACGAGCAGGCCAGCCAGGTGTGGCGCAAGAACTTCATCCAAACCCTGCTGGAGCGCGACCTGCCCCAATGGGGGGTGCGCACCCCGGCGACGGCGTTGTGGCGCTTTTGGTCGATGTTGGCCCACTACCACGGTCAAACCTGGAATGCCGCCGAGCCCGCCCGCTCTCTGGGGGTTGGTCAGACCACCACCCGGCGCTACCTCGATATTCTGAGCGATGCGTTCATGGTGCGGCAGTTGCAGCCCTGGCACGCCAACATCGGCAAGCGGCAGGTGAAGGCGCCCAAAATCTACATCCGTGACAGCGGCCTGCTGCATCAACTGCTGGGCATCACCCTGCCCGGCGACCTGTACAACCACCCCAAACTCGGTGCCTCCTGGGAGGGTTTTGCGCTGGAGGAGGTGCTGGCGGCCGAGCAACCCGACGAGGCTTATTTTTGGGCGACCCACCAGGGGGCCGAGATCGATCTGGTCTTGCGCAAGGGGGGGCGGTTGCTGGGGGTGGAGTTCAAACGCAGCGACGCCCCCCGCCTGACCCCCTCCATGCACCACGCCCTAGCGGATGTGCAACTGGAACACATCGCGGTGGTGTACCCAGGGGCGGTGCGTTACCCCTTGAGCCCCCAGGTCGAGGTGGTGCCTTTGAATCAGGTGGGGCAGGGAAGGTTGTTTTAGAAGGGTTACCCCGCCACCCCAGCCACCACCCAATCCCCCTGACTTTCATCCCGTTCCACCACCTCAACCCCCCGCCATCCCGCCCAATCGTTGCGCACCGCCGCCGCGATCACCTTGTGGCTGAGCGCAGCCGCCTCCCGCCTTGAAACCGAACCGGGGATGGGGGGCAGATAGTGCAGGCGCACGGTCAATTCGGGCAGCTCCAGCAGCCGCCAGATGTGGCTCCCCAATCCCTCTTCCCCCACGAAAGGGGCGACCTGGGAGGGGTTGCGGCGCTCGTCCAGGTAGCTCAGTGCCACCGGCTGGATCGGGCGTCCGGCAAGGCTGGCCGCCTCCAGCATTCCGGCATGAAAGGGGGCGACCCGGTCGCCCTGGGTGGTGGTCCCCTCGGGGAAGAGCAGCACCGACTCCCCGGCTGCGAGCCGATCGGCGATCCCCTGCATCGAGGCCCGCGCCTCACGGGCGCTCCCCCGCTTAACAAACAGGGTGCCGGTCACCCGTGCCAGCCAACCGAACAGGGGCCAGGCGGCGACCTCCTCTTTGGCCAGAAACCTTCCTTCACGCATCGCCCCCAGCGCCATGATGTCGAGCCACGACACATGATTGGCCACGCACAGGTGGGGGCGGTCGAGTGGGGCGCCGTGCAGCTCGATGCGGATCTCAAGCGCCCGCAATATGCCGCGAAACCACCATTCCATGGCGGGGCGCAGGGAGCTCTGGTGCAAATGGCCCTGGCGGCGTTGCCAGGCGAAAAACAGGGCGATGGGGAGGCTGGCCAGGATGTGGCTGGTCAGGCGGAGCAGGCGGCTGGTACGGCGCAAGGCAACGGTCATGAGACCCCCCTTAGCTCAAAGTCGTCTGGCAGTAGTGCTTGCGGTAGCGCGACGAGATCCACCCCGCCCCGAGCCAGATGAAGAAATCGCTGCTGCCGAACTCGGGATCCCAAGCCGGTGCGCCGCCGATCTTGGCCCCGGTGCGCAGGTACCCCTTGAGCAGCGGGGGGATGGGGGCCGGTTCGCATTGAGCGTCGGCATCGAACAACGGTACCGCCAGGCGGGGGGTGACCCGGTGTTCGGGGTCGACCAAATAGCCGCCGAGCCGCTGGTAGAGGGCGCCGATCCGGTCGCCCCGCTCCTCGTGGACGCTGGCGCACCCCATCAAGAAGTCGATGTTGTGCCGCTCCATGGCGGCGGCGATGCCGTGCCAAAGCAGGGAGATCGTGCCGCCGTTGCGGTAGTCGGGATGAACACACGACCGCCCCAGCTCCATCACCCGTCCCCCCGCGCTCATCGGGCCGCTCAGGTCGAACTCCTGCTCGGAGTAATACCCCCCCAGCCGCTTGGCCCCCTCGGGCATCAACATGCGGTAGGTACCAACCACCTCATCGCGCTCCTCGTCGAAAACCAGCAGGTGTTCGCAGTAGAGGTCGAAGCGGTCGGTATCGAGCCCGGTGGCGGGGTTGCCGATGTGGGCGCCGTATTCCTGGTTGAAGATGCGAAAGCGCAGGCGCTGCGCCTCGCGCACCTCTTCAAGGTTGCGGGCAAAGAGCAGCTTGAGGCCGGTGTCGTTGCCGGTGGGGATGAGATCGGCGCGGTGCAGGGCAATCGAGGTTTGCAGCATGGGAGCCTCCCTTGGGTCGTCGTTGTTCGAGTCCCAGGGAGTGTGGTCGGGCCCCATGATGGGGGATTGACGGGGATGTGAGCGGGGCGTGACGACGATTTGAACCGGCTGTGACTTGGCGTTGAGCCCAGTGTGACACGTCAGGATTGACGGGGGTGCAGCCGGTGGGGGATGGGGCGAGCGGGGCAGTGCGGGGTGGCCGAGGCCGGAGGATCCAGCCTCAGACCACCACGATGGCGGCGGTGCCCAGCACCAACAGAACAGCGAAGAGCGATACAACCGATTTCAAGGGAATGGCCATGGTATTACCTCCTTTTTGTGGTTCCATTTGCCTGTGGTGAATTCCACCACTGCCCCTATACGAGGGGTACTAACAAGAAACGTTCCAACACTGCGGGGCGAAGCATAGGGATGGGATTTGATCGGGGTGTGATGGGGGTGGAACGGTGGGGGTTGGTGTGACGGGGTTACGACGCCGGTTGTTGGATGGAGGGAGACACGAGGTGGGGCATTGCCCGGTTCAACCGGTTTCCCCGCTTGGGGCTCCCCCTCACCCCGACCCTCTCCCCCTGGGGGGCGAGGGGAAAAAGCCCGGCATGTGAGGGGGGCATGGCACCGGTACGGCAGCGGCGAGCGGCCCTGATCGGTCAAGCCGATGCCCCCTCCGCCATCCCCACCTTTTGCAAGCGCTGCAACCCCATCACCCCCTTGACCGCCTGTTTGCCCATGCGGCGCACCAGCCCGGCTTGGTCGATCAGCCCCACCATCTGCCGCACCGGCAGCTCGTCCCGCGCCCCCGCCTTGAGCAGCATCCCTTTGAGTTCGTCGTACCCCTGACGCAGCTTGGCCATCTCGGCATCGCCGTCGAAGGGTTCGTCGCTGCCGGTTTGGGGGTCGATACGGCCCAGCAACGCCGCAGTCTGCCCCTTGAAACGGGCCAGCGCCTCCACCACTTGTGGGTGCTCGACCTCCCCCAGGGTGGTGAGCATTTGGGCAATTTCCTGGGCGTGCTCGGCGGTGGTGGCGAAGTACTGGGCCACCTGCATCGCTTCAGGCAGCGCCTGCGCCACCGGATCGGACAGGTCGCCGCGCTGCATCTGGGCGACGTATTGACCGACCGCGGCGAGCAGCGGCTCCAAAATCGCTCGGTCGCTGGAGAGCCGGGGCCCCGGTCCCCGCTCCGAACTCAAGGCGCCGCGGGCCATGCGATGGGCGATCCCTCCCACCCGGCGCAGCTCCAGGGCCAAGGCGTTGAGGGCCAGCGAGGGGGCGGCGAGCAGGGTGGTGTCGAGGTGGCGGGGTTTGGCTTCGTCCTCTTCAAAGGTGCGGAATTGCCGCTCCAGAAAACGGGCCAACGGCGGCGCCAGGGGCCAGATCAGCGCCACCCCGAGCAGATTGAAGGCGGTGTGGAAGAGCGCCAGGGTGGTGGCGGGGGAGCCGTCCAGCCCCATCCCCTCGCGCAGCCAAAGAATCGCCCCCAACAACCAGGGGAGGATGAGGATGGCGACCGCGCCGGTGAGCAGATTGAAGGCGACATGGGCCGCGGCCGCCCGCTTGGCGTTGGGGGTCGCGCCCAGCACCGCCAGGATGGCGGTCGAGGTGGTCCCCACATTGGCGCCGATCACCACTGCCGCCGCCGCACTCAGCGGAATCACCCCTCCCGCCACGGCGGTCAGGGTGATCGCCAGCGCCGCGGAGGAGGACTGCATCATCAACGTCAGGGCAAAACCGAGCAGCACAAAGAGGAGCTCGGCGCCGAATCCCTCTCCGGCCAGGTCGGCCAGGTCGATCCCCGCCTCGATCCCTTCGAAGGCGGTTTTGAGGATGTCGATGCCGAGAAAAAAGACCCCGAACCCGGCCAGCGCCTCGCCGATCGCCCCCCGGCGCAGTTGCGGCCCCGAGAGTTTGAGCGCCATGCCGACGCCGATGGCGGGCAGGGCAAAGAGTTTAATGTCGACATGAAAGCCGATTAGGGCGACCAGCCAGCCGGTCATGGTGGTGCCGATGTTGGCCCCGAAGATCACCCACATCGCCCCGAGCAGGGTCAGCAAACCGGCGTTGACGAAGCCGATGGTCGCCACCGTCACCGCGCTGGAGGATTGCACCATCGAGGTAATCAAAACCCCCGACAGCACCCCCCGCACCGGGGTGCCGGTCCAGCGCGACAGAATGCGGCGCAGGGCGTCGCCGGCGGCCAGTTTCAGGCCGTCGGTCATCAGGGTCATGCCGAGCAGGAACAGCCCCAACCCGCCGATGAGGGTGCCGATGGAGGTAAAAGTCATGGAGACTCCGGTGGAGAAAGCGACCGGAAGAGCTTGCCGCGACTGGGCGGGGGGCGCCAGGGGCACCCCCCGCAAATGGATCAGGATTGGCCGAGCCAGTCCTCGATTTGTTCCATCGGCAAATGGTCGGCGATGTGGCTACCGTAGTAGGCCACGGCGATGACGCCATCGGCTTCGATGAGGAAGTCGGCAGGAATCGACGCCATCGCCCCCTCAGCCCGCATCTTGCCGCGCATCATGGTGCTCATCAGGGTGCCCATGTGGCGCGCCATCCCCTTGATCATTCCCCACATCGAGGTATCGACCCCGTAGCGCCGGTACAGCGTGCGCGACGGGTCGGCCAGAATCGGGAAGGGGGAGGTGGTCAGGGCAGCGTTGTAGCCGAGCTGGGTTGGGGAGGATTCATACACCGCCAGCAGGTGCAGCCCCTGGGTTTTGAGGTGGTCGATTCGACCGAGCAGCCGATGGACCCGCAGATTGCACAAGGGGCAGGAGGCATAACGGTAAAAGGAGAGCAGCACCCGTTTGCCGCGGTAATCGGCCAGCTGAACGGGGTTGCCCTCCAGGTCGAGGAGCGAGAAATCGGGGGCGGGGGTGCCGGGGGTGAGCTTCATGGCGGTCATCCTTTCGGGGATCGGAAAAAACAGCGATGACCGTGATGTCGCTCGGGTGGGCCGGATCTTACAGGGGAGGTGTCATCCCACCGTCCACCCCACCTCCACCAACAGTCGCGCCCCCGCAAACACCTTTCCTACCATTTGCTGCCCGGTGTGAATCGCCCCGACCCCCTCCGGGGTGCCGGTCATGAGCAGGTCGCCGTCGGCCAGGGTCATGAAGGTCGCCACCTCCGCCAGCAGCGCCTGGGGTTTGAAGAGCATCCGCGCCACCCCACCGGCCTGAACCCGCGCCCCGTCGATCCATAGCTCCAGCCGTAAGGAATCGAGATCGCCGACGAAAGGGACGAAATCGGAAAAAACCGCCGCTCCGTCGAAGCCTTTGGCCCGCTCCCAGGGTAGCCCCTTGGTTTTGAGCCGCAATTGCACCGCCCGCTTGGTCAGGTCGAGACCGAAGCCGACCCCGGCGATGGCCCCTCCCTGAATCAACAAGGCGATCTCCCCCTCGTAGTGGATCTCGTCCGCTGTGCTGGCGAGCGGACGCGCCCCAATGGCCGAGTTGGGTTTGACGAAAATCACCGGCTCTTCCGGGGTTTCGTTGCCCAGCTCGGCGATGTGGGCGGCGTAATTGCGCCCGACGCAGACGATCTTGCTGGGGGCGATGGGTTGGCCGGTAAAAGAAACCGTATTCATGGGGCGCTCCTGTGGGTGGGGAGGGGGATTACGGCACCGCCGGGCTGGGAATTCAACGGCCTTGCCCCCACCATCGAGGGAACGACAGAAGGCCTCTCAAAAACCGTCGCGCCGCAGGTTTTTGGGGGTGCCCACAAGGGGGGATTCATGACCATCAGCGGTCTCGACCCGCAACGCTGGCTCGATGAGCACGGCGACACGCTCTATCGCTACGCCCGCCTGAGGGTGGGGGAGGCGGCGGAGGACATCGTTCAGGAGACCCTGCTGGCCGCCTGGCAGGGGCGGGCGCGCTACACCGGTCAAGCCGCCGAGCGGGGCTGGTTGATGGGGATCCTTAAACACAAGGTGGTCGACCATCTGCGTCGCCACTACCGCCAGCGCGACGTGGAGATCGACGCGGGGGAGGATGGGATCGACGGGTGGTTCGACGCCAGCGGCCATTGGGCCACCCCCCCCGGCGATTGGGGGGGCGACCCCCGCAAGCTGGCCGAATCGACCCAGTTCTGGAGCTGGCTGGAGCGCTGCATGGAGCGGCTTCCCCCCCGGCAAAAGCTGGTCTTCGCCCTGCGCGACCTGGAGGGGGAGGAGGCCGAGGTGGTCTGTAAGGAAATCGAGGTCAACGCGAATCACCTCTACGTACTGTTGCACCGCGCCCGCTTGTCGCTACGGCGCTGCCTTGAAGGCCAAGGAATTGGCGCGACGTTTCCCGAGGAGGGTTTGAAATGATCGATTGCCGCCGCGCCAGCGAGCTGGTTTCTCAATCGTGGGACCGCCCTTTGACCAGGCGCGAAAAGTTCGGTTTGCGCTTCCACCTGCTGATCTGCGCCGCCTGCCGCCGTTTCGAGCGGCAGCTCGCCCTGATGAACCGTGTCTTCAAGCGGGGCGAGGAGTGCCCCCCCGAGCCGATGCCGGTCGAGGTCAAGGGGCGGTTGGCCGAGCGGTTGGATCGGGCGATTCAGGCATCGACACCACCGCAGTCCCAAGAGGGTAATCGCCCCCCTCGGTCCGAGTGAGGGCTGCCGGTGGTGGCCCATTTGCGAAACTGCACGGCCCGTTCGGAGTTGACCTTGTACCCCACGGCGATGATGGCGGGGAGCTTGTAGTGCAGGGTGTTGTAGCTCTTGCCGTCGGCGGCAGTTATTCGAAAATTTCGAATAACTGAATCTTCCTGTAACTCACTGTCGGAAAACACCTTTTTCAGGTGATAGTTGATGGTGTGGGTCTCCACATCATAAAGCACCCCCATCATCTTTTGGGTCAGCCAGATGCTTTCATCGGCATAAACGGCTTCTACGCCACCGCTGCCGCTGGCGGCGACAAAGGTCAGGTATTCGGCGGCAGAGGAACGGACGAGGGAAATGTCCCTTTTTTCGCGCCCCTTTGAACTTTTGCCCTTGCTCATCTCAGCCCCTCCTTCTTTCTATCGTCGGAGTTGCTGAGACCGTTTGCCCCATCCTCATCGATTTCAAACAAATCAGGCGTCGAGCGATGGACGCCGATGCCGTGCTCCATCAGCAGCATCACAAGCTGTTCCCCGTTCATCAGGGCGATGGGGGTCTTGTCGGATTGGGCAGCTTCCTTGGCGGCTCCTGGGCTGAAGTCGCTTGTGGTGATGATCAGGCCTTGCTCGTGCGCTCCGAGGCTGCCGCGCACCTGCTGTACCACCGGGGCCTGGATGTTGTTCTTGAGCTTCCACTTCTTGACCTGGACGGCCATCTTGATGCGGACCACGTCGCCCACCACCAGGGTGCCCCGGACATCGATGCCGCCGTCGCCGCTGAGTTTGGTTACCTCGACCATCTCGAAGCCCATCTCCGCCAGCAACTGCGAAATAAGCTCCTCGAACTCGCCGGGGTTCATGGCCAGCAGACGCTCACGCAGAGCCTTTCGGACCTGCTGATTGTGCTGCTCGATTTGAAACGCCAAACCGCGCCCCATCCATTGGCTCAGGCCCACATAGCCTCGGCCGTGCTGAACGAAGCGGGGCCGCTCACCGCGTTTCTGCTGGCGCTTGATCTCGGTGATCACCTGGGCGTACATGGTGGCCTCGGGCGTTTTACCACCCGTCACCAGCCAACCTTTTTGCAGGGCCTTCTCGGTAATCTCCTTGTAGTGCATCGGTTTCTTGTCGCCGAACTCCTCAAGCACTTTCTGCGCGCAATCGGTGAACGAAAAACCAGCGCTTGCAGGGGTGGGTTCTGGCGCCTCTTGGACGGCCGTAGGAGCCGGCCAAGCGCCGCTCGGTATTTCAGCGGAATCCCGCAGCGCGAAGGTCTGAGGGCCGACCTTTACAAAGGGCGACTTCTCACCGTTGTTCTTGATGTCGGAGTAGAGCCGGGCGCTGACGGTGGCATCTGGGGTCTTGCCGCCGGACTGCCAGAGACCGGCGGCCATGATCCTCTCGGTGATGTCCCTAGCGTGCAGAGCCGTTCCGGCCTGTTGCAACACCTGGATGGCGGCCGCTTTGATGTCTCTGCCCATGATCACGCCCCACTCAACTGGTAATAGGTTTCCAACGATTCGGTCAGCCCTTCCTCCAGTTGCCGGGTGCTTTCAAAGCGCAGTTGCTGCCAGCTTTTGAGGTTGAAACCGATGTCGCTTTCCAACTCGTCGCCGCGCGCTTTTTTGTCGGCAATGAGGATGAAATTATCCTGCTCCAGCCCCTTGCCACGATTGAGCCCCATCAAATAACCGATCTCGTGGTAGACGTTGCGGTTGCCGAAGGTGAGATCGGCAATCAACAGGCCCGAGCCTTCGATCACCTTGAGGATTTCGTCGTCGATGGTGTAGCTGTGGCCCTTATTGAACTGATCGATGCGGATCTCCCGCAGGCGGATATCGAGCTGGTGTTTGTCGTTGATTTGCTGAACGGTCTTCTGAATCGTCTTGTAGGTCTCTTCGCTCTCCTTGCGAAAGGCCATGGAGATGAAGATCTCCCGGTGCCGGGCGGTGAGGATGCTGTCGAACACGCTCACCAGGCTGGCGGCGTCCACCGCCTGAACGCGGCCCAGGTGGTAGTGGTAACCAAGCCCCTGCGTGGTGGTGACCGGGGCGAGATGGTCGATGCGGTTGCTGGTCACCCAGCGGGCGAAGGCGGCAAGCTGCCGCCCCTCGTTGTACAGGGCGAAATAGAGAAAGGCCACCAGCACCCCGTGGCAGCCGTTTGCCGCCAGCTTCGGGCGTTCGCGATACAACCCGTTGACCTGCTGAACCGCGTCGCGCAGGCGCGGCACCTGCGCATCGAGCGCGGCGGCATCCTTGGCCTGACTGACCGCCTCGTCGCGCCCCATGAGAAACTGCGTCCATCCCAACGCCAGGGAGCGGCGGTTCTTCAGGGGCTCCGCCAGAGCGGCCAGATAGCGGTCGTCGATCTCGGCCAGCAGCTTGCGGGCCAGATAATAGGCCGGGCCGAAGCTAGGGCTTTCGAGCAGGGTTGTGTCGTCGAACAGGCTGCCGTCGCCATCTTCTAAAATCAGCCGCAGATTCTCCTCGGAGGTGAGCGGGATCTGTTTGGCGTTGATGTTGTGGAACACCACCTTCTCGAAGCGTTGGGCCTGCGTGGCGTCATCGTGCAGCACGATGCAGAACGGCGTGGGTAGGTTGTAGTTGGCCTCACCCGGGCTGGCGTGGTTGGCGGCGCTCAGGCGGTGGTTGCCGTCGATGCGGAACAGCTTCAGGCCGCTTTCAATCTTGTCATCTGGCAGGCTCAGATAGGCCAGTTGCGGCGCGTTGGCCCCGCCCACCGTCTCCAGCGCCTTCGGCAGCTTGGTGGTGACCGTCTTCACGCTCAGGCCGTTGACGTTGGAGGCAAAGCCGGTGCCGGAAAGGATGTCGGCGATGGGGGCGATGCTGCGCTTGCCCTTGTAGGCGTTGAAGTCGAATTGCAGCGAGGCCGACAGGATCACCTCGGGGAAGAAGAGATATTGCCGGTCGTCGAGAAAGCGCTCGATCTCCGCCTTGTGGGTGTCGATCAGGTTGCGCTGATACTCGGCGTTGAACTCGGAACAGCGGGCCAGATCGCCCAGCGGCGCAACGCCCCGGATCACCGTGAAGCCGCCCAAGGAGGTGTGCAGGATGCCGGAGAGGATCATGCCTTGCCTCCCTGCAACAATTGTTGCTCGAAACACTCGCGGGCCTTGCGCCAGACGGTTTCGGCGTGGGCCTGCAACCGCCGCGCTTTGTCTTTTCTGTCCACAACTTCGCGGGCAATGGTTTGTTGCGTGTCGGCATCAGGCACGGGAACGCGCAGTTCGGCCAAAGTGCTGGTGTTAATGCCTGCCTGGTTGTTGAAGAAGGTGCTTAACGCGGAGAAATAACCGATACCGCGAAACGCATTCAGCAGCGCGGCGACAAAATAAGGCTCGATGCCCGGTTTCAATGCAATGCGGGTCATGTGGTTGGAACAAGCGCAGGGCGTCTCCAAATCGAAGACGGCTGTCTTACCCACCCATTCGGCGGAGTTGGTGTTATTGAACAACACTTCGCCTTGAGTCAAATAATCATCCTCTTTGACCCTTGATGCCGGAACGCTCTTGGTCTCGGCGATGGATAGCTCGCCCCACGCATTCAAATTGAGTGGCCGCAAGTGTGGCACGGCGGCTTCATCTCCACGTGCCTGGTCCTGCCGACCAGCAGCAAAACCGGAACGCATGAACACCGCCAAGTCACCGAGATTCCGCGTGGCATGTTTTGACTGCTCGCTGGCGCGGCGGAGCCGCTGAAAATAAGGGCTGTGATAATCGGCATCGAGCCTGGGTTTTACCTGATTCAGCCGAACAGCAAAGACCCGGCGACCATCCGATTCCGGAAGAATCGCTAGTTCCGCGAGCACATATTTATCAATCGATTTAAGCAACCGCTCCGCCTCCGCCAGGGCGCGGTCGCGCTCGGCGCGGGCGGCGTCGAGTTCGGCCACCAGGCGGCGCTGGATGTCGAGGGGTGGGAGGGGGATTTCTAGGGATTTGAATTCCTCTTTGTTGATATTCGGTTGTCCTGCCGGACGTTGAATTGCACCAACCCATGACGCATAGGCATCTGTTTTCGTAAATCCGCAAACGAATTCAGGAAGTACCTCGTTGTTGAAACGAAACCGTATGCAGTATCCAGCGAAGACAGCCGGATCAAAGCGAACATCGTGCAGATAGGTCTTGCCAACCGTCGCTCCGCTTCGGGCAAACAGCAGATCACCTTTTGAAAGCAAATGTTTGTCAGCCCACTTTTCGGCGGCAACAAACTCATGGGGCAGTGTGATTCCGTCATCACCATAGTCTGTGATGCGGATATAACGAGGCTGATCATCACTTGTGCGTTCGACGGCACTTGCTGAAGTGCCATAACACGGCTCTTCGGAAACTAAGGTTGCGAGGCTACGTTTCGGATATGCGTAGTTTTGCTTCTTTGAGTTGCGCACAAATCCAGGATCGAGACGCTCGTCTGGCAGCTCCCCCCGCCGCACCGCAAAGCAGACTGGCTGCCCTGTGGGGACGGGGGCTAGACGAAAAAAGGTTCTGGGTCTCGCTTGAAGACGGCGTATTGGCCCAATAGACCGCTGCCGGGGATGACATGGCGATGGCGCTCGGACCAGTGGCCGGGCTTTTTGCCCTCGCCGGGCACCCAGTCGAAAGCCACCTGCCAGTCGAACAGATCGCTGCGCTGGCGCTCGGTGCGCGACTGTTCCGGCGTCTCGTCCAGCATCTCCACCTGGTAGGTGGTGCGGCCGGTGGCGTCGTAGCCGATGTTCTCGGCCATGGCCATGAAGATGGCCTCGTCGTCCGAGGCGGGCACGTTGGGCTGGCGTTTCTCCAGAAACACCACGCTTGACTTCACCCCCGCGCCGAAGTGGGCGAAGGCGAATTGCGGCAGGCTGACCACGGCCAGCACCTTGAAGCGCTCCAGTATCCAGTCACGCACCCCTTGCAGGCTGGCGTTGGTCAAGAGGCCGTCGGGCAACACCACACCGGCCTGGCCGCCCGGTTTCAGCAGTTGCCAGACCCGTTCGCAGTAGATGATTTCGGTCTTGACGCTGGAGCGCTGCTTGACCGCCTTCTTGCCCGCCTTGTAGTCGGCATTGGTGTCTTCGTCGTCGTCCTCGTCCTCGTCCTTGCCGCCGCCCTTGGCGACATAGCGGGAGAGTTCATAGCTGGAAAGGTAGCTGTGCAGCTCGTCCTTGATGACCGCGCCAAAGGGGGGATTGGTGGGGATCTTGTCGAAGCCCTTGCTCTCGTCCCGCTTGATGACCTCTTCGGGCTTGCCGGTCTCTTCGTTAATGACCGTCTCCCGGTAGAGGCCGAGGATGTCAAACATCCCTTGGTTCTTGCGGGCGATATTCGGCAGCGGTTCCAGTGCGTCGTTGCCGATGATGTTGGTATGGCCGTCGTCGTGGACGATCATGTTCATCTTGGCGACGCGGGCGATCTCCTCGTTGATCTCCACACCATACAGGCGCTTTTCAGCAAAGCTGTGCCAGTAGTCGAAGTGCTCCTTGCTGTCCTCCTCGTAGTACTCGCCCGCCAACTTGCGCACATGGTCGAGGGCGTGCAGCAGGAAGCCGCCGGAGCCGCAAGCCGGGTCAATCACGAAATCCTCGGCCTTGATGTCGAGCATTTGGGTGGCGAAGGCGATGATATTGCGCGGCGTGAAGTACTGGCCGAAGTCGCCTTTGAAAAAACCGTCCATGAACTGCTCGAAGGCGACGCCTTTGGTGTCCAGGTCGGTGGCGGTGAGATTGACGCCTTCAAGGTGGAGCACCACGTTTTTCAGGGTGGTGTCGTCGATCTTGATGTCGTCGTTGAAAACGTCCGGCTCGTTCTGGCGCTCGATGGCGTACATGGCCTTGATGCGGTTGGCCAGACGTTGCGGCGTTTCGTTGGTTTTGATCTGGAACTCGTAGGGCTGACACTTTTTACGCGGCTTCTTCTCGTCGCGTGTCTTCAGGAAGATCAGCTTGGTCAACTCACCAAAAGCCATGGGTGGCGAGAGGCGGCCGCCGCCCCATAGGGTTTGATGACACTTGCGGATGGTCTTGATCAGGTCGTCGCGACTGACTGCGCCGATGTCCGGCTTGGGGAAGGCGCTCTTGTAGTATTTGAACTCCTCCGGCTTACCGTACTGGATCGGCAGGTCGGCAACGATGTTCGCTTCGCGCTCCAGCGCGCCGAACTTGTCGGAACAGTCGTAGAAGGCGCGGGTCTGGCCAGCGATGACGCCGATGTACACGGCGCGAAATTTATGGGCGTGGCCGTTGCCGAAGGCCTGCTCCACGGCCTGCTTGAACTCGGTATCGGAAACGCCGTCACGCTTGCACTCGATCACGCCGAAGGGCTTGGTGCGCTCCTTGTCACGGAATACCACCAGATCGGCGCGGTCCACCGGAGTGCGGTCGGGAACCGTCACCTCCACGCCGATGCACTCAGGCTGATACCCATACCGATAGATCAACTCGGCGTAGTAGGCGGCTCGTACCTTCTCTTCTGGATCGCTCCACTTCTCGGAGACATTCACTGCCACGTAGCGGATCTTCTCGGTCTTGCCGCTGGTGATGAGTTGCAGGTGGCCGTCCGCGAAAGCACGTTGCAACAAGTCCTGGGTGTCCGTGGTCATCTCAATTCCCCTTCATTTCATACAGCCCTGTCTGGCTGATCTTCTTTTCTTCACAAAACTTCTTGAACTGCCGCTGAGCCAGCTTCGAAGGCACCGTCTTCCCATTTTCCCAACGATTGACCGTGGCGAAGCTCACCCCCAGGGCGTGGGCCAGTTCCTCCTGGGAGAGCGCCAGCTGCCGCCGCACCTCCTTGACCGTGGCCGGAAAGTTTTCGGGCTGGCGGATCATGGCCATTGGACGTCTCGCGCTGATTGAACCAGGCGCAGCAGGCCGGGCGCGACGTTCCACTGGTGGCCGTCGTCGGTGGCGATGCTGATGGTCTTCTTGTTGAAGCGCAGCACGGTGCCTTCCAGCATCCGGCCGTCTGGGGCCTGAAAACCGACCCGGTCGCCTCTGGTGAAGCTGGTCATCAGCGTGGTGGCGCGGGCCTGGGAGATGAGATTGAGCCGCTCGACGATCAGCCGGTTGAGAAAGAGCAGATCCTCTTCGTCCAAACGCTTGATCGCCTCGACGGCGGAGAGGCGGTCGACGATTTTGACGCTGCCGGGTTTCATGGCTGTTCCCCCTGTTGATGCGCTCGAAGACGCGAAATTGGTGTGTTTGTTGACGACGCGTTGGAGGCCGTCTTTCAGGAGCGGTGCGCCGAAGTTGATGGGCAGCCCGAGGGGCAGATTCATTCGCGCAGGTAGGTCAGAAGCTGTTTGAGATGAACCGACTTTTGCCGCTCAACCGACAGCCCTCGCTGTTCTGTTGAATATTTTGGCCAGTACCGCCTCATAGACCGATTCCAACAGCCCCAGCCCAGTATTCCGATGCAGTTGCAGCGCCACATCGACCACGATCCCGCCGACTTCCTCGATATCTCTTCGCGTCTTCGCGTGAGGCCATCTCAGACATTGACCTGCTCCTGTTCAATATAGGCGCGCAACTCCGGCCGCAGGGCCTTTTCGGTGACCAGATCGACCGGACAGCCGAGCAGGTCCTTCAGGTAGAACTGCACGCCGAAATAGCGCTTGGAGGTGGCCGGACCGTCGAAGGCCACCAGCACATCGACATCACTGTCTCTGCTCGCCGTATCGCGGGCGGTGGAGCCGAACAGGGCCAGCCGCGTCACGCCGAAACGGGCCTGCAACTCCGGCTTGCTGCGGCTCAGCAGGTCAAGAGCACGTTGTCTGTTCATCGCTCAGCCTCCAATCATCTGGTTCATCACCTGGCCTTGAGCGCCCCATACGCGGGCGCACGAAGACCATTAACAACCATCCGGCAATATAACATCCGCTATGCCACGTGCAGCTCCAAATTTGCGGGAGTCCCGACAGATTTAAAACTGCTCCGGTACGTTAATCGGGGAAGCAACCAGAACCCACAACGAGGAGCGACCGGCCATGGACATCAACGCCCGGTTTGACGGAATCATGAAAAGCATCAACCAGTTCGCCTTTGATCCTGCCGAGCAGCGGTTGCAGGAAAAAATGCAGAACTCCGGACAAGGTGCGGAGGACGGGGAAAAACCCGGAGGCATAGATGGTTGGAGGGGACAGTCGTAAGGCTGGCAGCAGGACGCGAAGTCGGGACGATAAGCGCAGTGCGGGGGACTTTGAGGCGAAGGAGTAAGCGGGATATGAGGGATTTGTGCCCCGTTGGCGCGGCAGCATCCCTACGGGACTCGCCTAAGGAGGCGCTGATTTATTCGCGCTTCCGAGCGACCCAGGGATGGGCCGCCAAAATCAGGAACGTAAGTGACTGATTTTGAAAGCGAAGCAAAAACCACGTTTTTTGCGAAGCGTGCTGATTCAAGGCAGGAGCCTTTAATCAGCGTTTCCCTAAGAAGGCGCTGATTCACGGCAAAACTCCGCCATTGAAGCGCCTGTAAATCCCCCCTATCCCCCCTTGAACAAGGGGGGGACGCTCGCGGGGGCGTTCGGGTTGAATTCATCGGCGCTTCCGGGCCAACCGTTCGCAGACTTCGGTCCACCCTCACGTAGGAGGCGACCCCGTCGCCGAACCCCTGCTGTACGCAAAGCGGCGTAAGGCGCTGGCCATACGCAGAAAAAACAAAAAACCCCGCAAGGCCCAAAGGCCCTGCGGGGTTTTGTTTTCGCCCGGATCTTCATGAATTTGCTCTTGCCCTGGCTTGTTCCTTAGCCGCACTAGGATCTTTTGTTCGTTTGGGCGTATGCACTGCTACGCCGCGCACTCACAAAAGCCCTATTGCGACCAAGGCCCGTCGCCATCATCAAGGCAATTCATGAAGATCCGGGCTAATTGGTGGAGGTGGCGGGAGTCGAACCCGCGTCCGAAAGTGATCCAAGCCGGTCTCTACATGCTTAGTCGGTGATTTGATTTACCGGCATTGACCCCCACCGACGGGGTTCGCAACCGGGGAGTCCAGTTAATCTCGATTGCAGGCCCCGGACATGCCTGAAATCCAGCAGCGGTGGATGATCGAGGTCCCAACCCCCCGATGCTCGGAGTTGGGTTCGAGGCCGCATTAAGCGGCGGCCAGCGCGATGTCGTCGTTGGCGACTATGTTTTTTCTTGGCTTTTTACGTGGATCCAAGACCACGGCATGCAACCAAACCTTTCACGCCTTCCGTCGAAACCGTGACACCCCCGTATTGGCCCTGTTGAGGCGGCAGGGGCAACCCCTCCTCCAATGGTTCATCCTTCGACAGGCTCAGGATGAGCGTATTGAGGGAGATGGAAACCCAACGCCTCGGGCCAAATTGTAAAGATCGTGTACGCACCCCTTCGACAGAGCTCGGGGGGATGGTTCCAAAACAGGGGCGGGATGATGACAGGGTGGGGCGATGCCGCAAGCGGCATTAACCCCCCCGTGCTCCGCTCTTCAGGATTCGCCCCTTCTCCCGCGCCCAATCCCGGTCTTTATCGGCCTGCCGCTTGTCGTGCAGCTTTTTGCCCCGGCACAGCCCCAGCTCCACCTTCACCCGGTTTTTGCTCCAGTGCAGGTCGAGGGGGATGACGGTCAACCCCTTCTCTTTGACCTTGCCCATGATCCGGTTGATCTCCTGCCGATGCAGCAGCAGGCGGCGGGTGCGGTCGGGGGCGTGGTTTTCCCGGTTGCCGTGGCTGTAAGGGCTGATGTGCCCTGCCAGCAGATAGGCTTCGTTGTGGTGAAAGGTGACGTGGGCGTCGGCAAGGTTGCCCTTGCCCTCGCGCAGCGCCTTAACCTCGGTGCCGACGAGTTCCAGCCCCGCCTCCAAGCGCTCCAAGACCTCGTAGTCGTGGAAGGCTTTGCGGTTGCTGGCGATCAGCCGCTCCGGTTTTTTGTCTTTCTTCGCTTTGCTCACGGCCATCCTAAAAAAATCCCCCTCTCCCATCAGGGGAGAGGGTCGGGGTGAGGGGTGGTGCTCGGTACCCTCTGCGACCCCCTTGCAATAGGAAAGTCGGGGTGAGGGGCGGTGTTCGGACCCCCTGCACCCGCTTTCGATGGAGGGGTGATCGTCGCCAAAACACGGCATCGGGGGGGCGGATTCCGGGTGCTGCTTTGGGGCGACCCGGGAATGACGCCCTCCCGGTCGGCGTTCGTGCGCGGGGGTTACTCCCCGCCCGGCAAAGACTCCTCCACCACATGGTCGTTCTCGGCGCGGGCGAGCTGCACCGCCAGGGTGGTGGGGGCGTCGGCGCGGGTGATGGTCTTGGCGATGATCTGCTTGGTGCCGCTGACCGACAGCAGCTCGAACAGATAGATGAATTCGTCCTCCAGCGCCTGAATCACCGGGGCTTGATCCTCGGGGCTGAGCTCCCACAACACCTTTTTGAAGTGGCCGAAACCCTTCTTTCGGGTCTTGTAGATGAACTGCTCCTGGGTGTCCTTGCCGCTCTTCTCGTCCGCGTGTTGGGCGGCGATCAGAGCGTCGATCCTGGCGACCAGCGCGGCGGGCAGGGTGTCGTAGATGATGTTCTGGAAGCCGGTGGCCAGGTGGATCTCGCAGGTCTGGGTGCCGGGGAAGCGGTTGAACATCTCTTTGGGCAGGGTCGAGGCGCCGTGCTGCACGCAGCCGCCCAGGCCGTATTCGTTGCGGGCCGCAATCGAGAGCTGTTCTAGGGTGGTGAAGTCGAGCTTCACATCCAAGATCTTGCCGTCGGGACCGGGGACGCCGCCGTGGCTGGTGCCGGTCTGCACCGACAGCTTCGACAGCCCCGGTTTGCCGGGGGCCATGGCGCCGAAGTCGCGGTTGAAGCCGTCGAGGAAGGCGCGCAGCTCGTGGATGTTGGAGTTTTCATGGCCGACCTCGCCGATCTCGCCGCCGACGGAGACGGTCACCCCGGCGGGTTCCACCGAACGGATGAAATCGGAGATCTCGGCGCAGTGGGTGTAGTTGAGTTTTTGCTGCTCATCGACGGTGGGGAAGCTCAGGTCAACCAGGGTCGAGGTATCGACGTCGATGTTGAAGAACCCCGCCTCAATCGCCTCGCGGGAGAGATCTTTGATGCCGTCGATGATCGCCTTGGGATCGTTCTTGTAGGTCTTGGCGTTGGCCTGGAAGTGGTCGCCCTGGATGAAGACCGGCCCCTCGACCCCCTCGCGGATGGCGGCGGCCAGCACCACGGCGGCGTATTCGGCGGGGCGTTGGAAGGTGTAGCCCATCTCGGAGCGGGCGATCTCAAAGATATAGGCCCCGGCGTCGATGGCGCTGGCCGAGCGGATCATGGCGCGGGCGACCTGGTAGGTCATGCCGCGGATGTTGACCGCCGGGACGGTGAAGCCGTCGACCTCGCCGCGCCCCATCGCCATGTAGAGCTCGTGGATCGAGGCGGGGAAGACCCCCACCTGAAGGCCGCCGTTGCGGATCAGGGTCCGGGCCAGGGCGCGCACCTCGGCCGATTCGCCGAAGGCCGCTTCGAAGGCGAGCAGATCCATTGATTCGCGGAAGCGGTGGGCGTCGAGAACGGTCACCGCCCCCTCTTCGTTGTCGAGGACGATGGCGTTGGCGACGGCGTCGAGCAGGGCCTGGCGGTTCATGCGGCGGACTCCTTGGCGGTTTTTTAGGCAGTAAAGACAAAGCTTGAATGGGATGCGCTGCGAGGATGGCCTGGCGGCGGTATGTGATCGGTTGTTTTTGTCCCCTCGCCCCTCAGGGGAGAAGGTTGGGGTGAGGGGTGGTTTTTGATGATGCCTTCAACTTGTGGGAGCGGCGTCCCCGCCGCGATTATTCAGCTAGGAGTCTGTCGGACTTGAGATCGTCCTACTGCGCCGGCGGGTAATCGGTCCAAATTTCCCCGGTTTTTCGTCACATAGACACCACTATGATCCTCAAAACCGTGAAAATTTGGCCTCGATTCCCCACTCGGCTCGCTACGGACGCTCAAGCCCGACAGACTCCTAGATAATCGCGGCGGGGACGCCGCTCCCACAAAAGCAGTGCTCCACAATTTCTCTTCAGTTGCCTGACACCAACCCCAAACCCTGCATCTCCTCCCACAGCGGCTGGCGGTACTGCTCCGACAGCGGCGTCAGGGGCAAACGCAGTTCCTCGCCGCAGCGCCCCAGCATGGCGACCGCCGCCTTAACCGGGATCGGGTTGGATTCCACGAACATCAGTTTGTTGATGTGCAGCAGCTTCATGTGCAGCACGCGGGCGTCGTCCCACCGCCCTTCGAGGCAGGCGTGGACCATGTCGCTGACCATGCGTGGGGCGATGTTGGCGGTCACCGAGATGACCCCTTTGCCCCCGATCGCCATGAAGGGGAGCACGGTGGCGTCGTCGCCGCTGATCAGCTCAATCTTGTTGCCAGCCAGCCGCAGGATGTTCGAGGCCAGCTCCATGTCGGCGGTCGCCTCTTTGATGCTCACCACGTTGGGAATCTCGGCCAGACGTGCGACCGTCTCGGCGCTCATGTTCACCGCCGTTCGCCCAGGGACGTTGTAAAGCATGATCGGCAGGTGGACCGCCTCGGCGATGGTCTTGTAGTGCTGGTAGAGTCCCTCTTGGGTCGGCTTGTTGTAGTAGGGGGTAATCAGCAGCGCCGCGTCGGCCCCCGCCTCCTTGGCAAAGGCGGTCAGCTCCAGCGATTCGCGGGTGGCGTTGGACCCGGTCCCGGCGATGACTGGGATGCGCCCCTTGGTCTGCTCGACCACGATGCGGATGACATCGTGGTGCTCGGCGTGGCTCAGGGTGGCCGACTCGCCGGTGGTGCCGGTGGCGACGATGGCGTCGGTCCCCTCGGCGATATGCCACTCGACCAGGGCGCGCAGCGCCACTTCGTCAACCTGCCCGTCCCGGAAGGGGGTAATCAGGGCGACCATGGATCCTTGGAACATAGGAACCTCGTGTTTCATACTTGAAATAACCGGCTTGTGAATGCCGGGTTTTTGATCTTGAGCGGTCCGTTTTGGGGGCAGGCGGGTAATGTGGCCACGGTTAGCCCCCCAAAAGACCGGGGACTATATCACAGCCCGCCTTCCCCCCTACAACCCGACGACGAGGTTCCCATGACGCTTGCCATTGGCGAAGCCGCACCCGAGTTTTCTCTTCCCAATGCCGCCGGACAAACCGTGCATTTGAGTGATCTGCGCGGCCAGTGGGTGGTGCTGTATTTCTACCCCAAAGATATGACCCCCGGTTGCACCACCGAGGCCCAGGAGTTCCGCGATCTCAAAGAGGCCCTGGCCGCCAAGAACGCGGTGGTGCTGGGGGCGAGCAAAGATTCGGTGGCCCGTCACGCCAAGTTTCAAGACAAAGAGGGGCTCAATTTCTGCTTGATCTCCGATGCCGACGCCGACCTATGCGAGCGCTACGGCGTCTGGCAAGAAAAGAAGAACTACGGCAAGACCTACATGGGGATCGTCCGCTCCACCTTTTTGATTGACCCCGAGGGGAAGATCGCCAAGGTGTGGACCAAGGTGAAGGTCAAGGGGCATGCCCAGGCGGTATTTGAGGCGATCCCATAATTAGACCCAAGGGGGGGAAGACAATGAATTACCGATGGCTTGGGTGGATGGGGTTTATCGCCGTGCTTGCCGGATGTGCTTCGGGCAAACCGCCGCTCCACCAAGAGTTGGGCAGCAACACCATCCGGGTGGGGGTGGTGCTCTCGTTCTTTGAGAAAAACGGTATCCCTGATCGACTCGACGCCATGGCGGCGGCCAGTTTAGAGACGGCGCTGAGTTCGACCGGGTTGATGGATCGCATGAGCAGCGGCATCGGCCGCGTCATGGGCGACGATTCGGATGAGGTCCACATTCAGCTCCTCACGCGAGATCGTCTGAAGCAGGTGATGCAAGAACAGAGACTCCAAACCAGCGGCGTGGCCGATGCCGACCAGATGGTGGCGCTGGGCAAGGTGGCCGGTTTGCAGGTGGTGGTTACCTTGGAGCCGACCTCACTCAGGAGCGAAGAGATCAAATTCCGCAAAGGGGAGCGCTACTGCGTGCAGCGCACCGCCTATGCGGGGTTGAGGATCGCCGCCATCCGGGTCGACACCGGCGCCATCGTGGTGGGTGGTTATTACGAGGGTGACGAAGAGAGCAGCGACTGCGACACCCGTAGCTATCGCATGGACAAACTCGAACCGGCCGACATGTTGATCCGCAAAGCGGCGCAGGAGGCGACCGAAAGTTTTGCCTCCGATTTCCGGGGGAGTTTGTAACCCCGCGAAGCCCCATCCCCTTCCCCTGTCTGAAGGCGCTTCGAGGGAGGGATTGGTGGGAGGGATTGGTGGGAGGGATTGGTGGGAGGGGATTGGTGGGAGGGGATTGGTGGGAGGGGATTGGTGGGAGGGGATTGGTGGGAGGGGATTGGTGGGAGCGCCGTCCCGGCGCGATTATTTGAACGTTCTTCGAGGTTTCCTGTGTCTGAACCAATCCTGGTCCGCTATCGCTTGCTCGGTTGTCCCGACGAAGCGACCGCCCTGAAAAAGGGGGAGTCGGTCGCGGTGGGGATGACGGTGGGATCGTGGACCGACCTGCCCGCCGCCGAACAGGAGGCGATGCGCCCCTACAAGGGTTCGGCGGTCGCCTCGGGGATGGAGGCGGGGGGCGATGCCTGGGTCGAGGTCGCCTATCCGGCGGGTAATTTTCCGGCCCGTCTGCCTGCCCTGCTGACCTGCGTTTTTGGCAAGTTGTCCCTCGATGCCAGGGTGCAACTGGCCGACGTCACCCTGCCCCCCACGTTCGCCGCCGGATTCCCCGGCCCCCAATTCGGCATTCGTGGAGTCCGCGAACGGGCTGGGATTTCGGGGCGGCCGCTGCTGATGAGCATCTTCAAGTCGGGGCTGGGGATGAGCCTGGAGGATTTCGCCCAAGCCTTCGCGGAGCAGGCCGACGGCGGGGTCGATCTGATCAAGGATGACGAGATCGTCTTCGACACCCGCGCCTTCGAGCGCATCCGCGCCGTCGCCCCCATCGTCGAGGCGAGAGCCCGCTCTGGCCGTCCGCTGATCTACGCCGTGAACCTCGGCGGCCCGGTCGAGGAGCTAACCACCCGGGCCCGCTGTTTGGTCGAAGCGGGGGCGGGGGCGCTGCTGCTCAATGTGGCTGCCTACGGTTTCGACTCCTTGCATTCGCTCGCCGCCGCCAAACTCGGGGTTCCCCTCTTGGCCCATCCCGCCGTGGCGGGGGCGATCACTGGGATTGACCGACATCTGATCCTCGGCAAATTCATGCGCTGGTGCGGTGCCGATCTGGTCCTGTTTCCCGGCGCCTACGGCTCGCTCGCCATCCCGCAAAGCGATGCCGAGGCGATCAAGGCGGCGCTGGTGAGCGCGTCCAAACTTCATCGCCGCTCTTGGCCGGTCCCCTCGGCGGGGATTCATCCCGGCATGGTGGCGCGGCTTCAGGCCGATTTCGGCAACGACTACGTGGTCAACGCCGGGGGTGCCATCCACGGCCATCCCCTGGGGGTCCAAGGGGGGGTGGTCGCCTTCCGGCAGGCGATTGCCCGGGTTTCGGGGGGTATGGAATTGGCGGGGGCCGACGAGCCGGAGCTGAAGGCTGCGTTGGAGAAGTGGGGGATTGCCGAATGAGGTTTTGTCGGAGCGCCGCCCCCGGCGCGATGAGTCATTCAGGGGTAAAAGCCATCGGCGCGAGAACGAGCCTCCCACCTCCTTTTTCGACCGCAACATCGGAGCTCGATTGTGGGGGCGGCGTCCTCGCCGCGATGACGTTGCGATGAATCCGAAACGCCCCGTCATCCTCTGCGACTTCGACGGCACCATCACCAATCGCGACGTCATCATCTCGATCATGGCCCACTTCGCCCCCCCGCAGTGGGAGGCGATCAAGGACGAGATTCTCGCCCGCCGCCTGAGCATTCGCGCCGGGGTCGAGCGGCTCTTCGCCTTGATCCCTTTCCATCGCAAGGCTGAGATCGCAGCCTGGGCGGTGGCCAACATGACCATCCGCCAGGGGTTTGTGCAGTTTCTGACTGAGGTACGACGGCGGGACATTGAATTTCGGGTGGTGAGCGGCGGCATGGGTTTTTTCGTCCGCCCCATCCTCGCCCCCTTCGCGATTGCCCCGAGCGAAATCCTGGTCAGCGATGTGGTCGAGCGGTCCGATGGCATGATGGGGGTCGCTTGGGCAACCCCTTGCGACGACCAATGCAACAACGACTGCGGCCTGTGCAAACCGACGGTACTGCGCGGCTTGGTGGGGCGTCATCGGGTGGTGATCGGCGATTCGGTCACCGATCTGGCCGGGGCGCGGATCGCCGAAACCGTCTTTGCTCGCGATTACCTGGCCCGGACCTTGGGCGAAGAGGGGCGTACCTTTTACCCCTTCGAAACCTTCGACGACATCACCCCGAAATTGGCGGATTTGGTATGACCCCACCCCCCTCGATCCTCACCGAATTCAAACGCCGCCTCGCCGCTCGCGGTTGGATGCCCGCCACCAGCGGCAATCTGTCGCTCAAGGTGGGGGGGGATCCGCTCACCTTTTGGGTCTCGGTCTCGGGGCGCGATAAAGCGGTCGACAAGGCCGACGATTTTATTCAGGTCGTTTGGGCGGGGGGCAAGCTGGAGCGCAAAGGGGGCCCCGCCGCCGACCCCCGCAAACCCTCGGCCGAGGCCAAGGTGCACGGTCGTATTTACGAGGCGACCGATGCAGGCTGCGTGCTGCACGTCCACACCCTGCCCGCTGCGTTGCTGTCGAAGCTGTGCCCCGGCGACATCCTGCAATTCCAGGGTTTGGAGCTCATCAAGGCCTTCGGCATGTGGGAGGAGGATGCGGTGCTCACCGTGCCGCTCGCCTCCAATCCCGCCGATTTCGACGCCTTGGCGCGGGCGGTGGCCGGGGCGATTTGCGAAGGGGTGCCGGGGGTGTTGGTACGGGGGCATGGGTTGTACGCTTGGGGCGCGGACGGCCCCGCCGCCATCCGCCACCTGGAAGCCTTCGAATTCCTTTTTGCATACGCCGTCGAGGCGCTGAAATTGACAGGGGAGACGCCATGGCCGTCGTGACCGTATCGACCGGAGAACGCTTCGAGGGGGAGGCGGCTCGCCAGTACTTAGACGAGCACGGGGTGGTGCTGGAATTCTGGAGTGCCGACGCTCTGCCCGAGGATTTGCGCAAGGAGCGGACCCCGAGCAGCGAGCAGAAGGATGAAATCCTCACCGCCTTCGCCGGTCGGATCGACGACCTGAAAACCAAGCGGGGCTACAAGGCGCAGGATGTGGTGGTGCTCAATCCCGACACCCCCAACCTGGAGGCGATGATGGTCAACTTCCGCAAGGAGCATCACCACGAGGATGACGAGGTCCGCTACGTCATCGACGGCGAGGGGGTCTTCACCATCAACGGGGGCGATTTTACCTTCGATATTCTCTGCCAGGAGGGAGACGCCATCGTCGTCCCCCAAGGAACCCGCCACTGGTTCGACCTAACCGATTCGCGCCGCATCGCCTGCATCCGCATCTTCGATACCCCGGAGGGGTGGAAGGCGATTTATTGAGCTGGGAATACCGATTGAGGAGGTGCATATGCCGTCGCTTTTGCGCAAGGAGGAGGCTCATCGATTGATTGACGAGCTGCCCGCCGACGCTACTTGGGAAGACCTGATGGGCGAGATTTACGTCCGGGAGGCGGTTGAGAAAGGGCTGGCCGATAGCGCGGCGGGACGAACGCGGGCTGTGGAAGAGATTCGGGGGAAATACGGTCTACCTGAATGAAGGTTCATTGGACCCGGTCGGCTGAAAGTCACCTTGATGCCATCCATCGGTATATCGCGCAGGACTCGCCTGTATATGCCCAGCGGATGGTGGATCGCATTACCCGCCGCTCGATGCAAATCGCGGCTTTTCCCAGGTCGGGGCGAATAGTGCCCGAGTATGGCCACGATGCGATTCGGGAGGTGTTCGAATCTTCGTACCGCATCATCTACCGGATTTATTCCGACAGAATCGATGTCTTGGCCGTCCTTCACGGCGCTCAAGCACGACTGAACAGCCAATTCTGAATCAGCGCACCGAGCCCGTTTTTATTTTGAGGTCCCCATGTCCCAACCCCGCATCGAAATCTACGTCACCACCATCTGCCCCTACTGCGTCCGGGCCAAAACCCTGCTGCAAAAAAAGGGGCTGCAATACGTCGAGATCAATGCCGAGGATCCCGCCGTTCGCGCCGCCATGGTCGAGCGGGCGGGGGGGATGCGCACCGTGCCGCAGATCTTCATCGGGAAGACCCACGTCGGCGGCTGCGACGACCTCTACGCGCTTGAAAAAGCCGACAAGCTCGATCCCCTGGTCGCCGCCGAGGCGGCCCAAGCGGCAGGCTAACGGGGGCGAACGTGACGCAAGCGGCAGGTTGGTCCCTCAAGGTACGCATCCTCTCGATGGGGCCTGCCCCCTTTGCCGAAACGGCGGCGGCGGCGCGCAGTTGTTACAGCGCGAGGCCCGTTCTGCCCGAGGGGCTCCCCCCCGAACGTTGGGGCGACCTGCTTGCCTCGATCATCCAGGCGGGCCATCACACCACGCTCGCCCACACCCACATCACCTTCCTGGTCGAGGGGCTCTCCCGCCACTGCATTTGGGCCTTTTTGCATCGCCACCCCTTTTACAACTCTGAGCAGGTCTCCCAGCGTTACGTCGCGGTCGCGGTTGATGCGATGGCGGTCCCCCCCGGATTGCCTCCGGCGGCGGCGAACCGCTTTCGCCAGGGGATGACCGCGATGATGGCCGCCTACCAAACCATGACCGAGGCGCTACGCCCGGCGGCCCACGCCCAGTGGAGCGAGCGGTTCCCCCCCAAACGCAAGGGGTTCGAGCGCGATGTCGGCAAACGGGCGATGGAGTCGGCCCGCTACCTGCTGCCGCTGGCGGTGACCGCCCACCTGCACCATACGGTCAGCCTGCTCACCCTGATGCGGCTGCACGCCGCCGCCCCCCTGTGCGAAACCCCCGATGAGGCAGGGGCGCTGACCCGCTTGATGGTCGAGGCGGTCATCGCCATCGATCCCGAGATCGCCCGGTTTATCCCCGGGCCGGTCGCCCGCGATCCCCAGCCCGAGGTCGATCCCGGTTTTGTTGCCGATTTCGACGCCCGGTTGGGCAAGCGCACCAGCCTGCTCGTCCATGCCACCGACAACGGCGACCGGGCATTGGCCGAGGGGGTGCGGGCCGCCATGGGGCAAACCCAGGCGACCATGAGCGACGTCGAGGCGATCGCCTGGGGGCTCGATCCGGCCCGCAATCCGCTGCTCGGTCTACCCTTCAATCTGACCGAGCACGACGCCCGGCTGACCGCCCTGCACCACGTCCATTACACCTTCCATAAAAAGCTTTCCCACACCGCCGACAGTCAGAACCAGCGCCACCGTATGACTCCGGCGACTCGGCCCCGGTTGGTCGATCAAGTCGGCGAAAATCCCGAAACCATCGACCCTTCGTTGTTGGCGGGGGCCGACGAAGCCGTGCAGGCCGAGTATCGACAGGCGCTGGAGGCGGGGTTCGTCGCCTGGCGTGAGGTGCTGGCCTTGGGGGGGGATCCCCTCGACGCCGCCTACCTGCTGCCCAACGCGGTGGCGGTGCGGATGGTCGAGTCGGGGGATCTGGCGGCGCTGCGTCACAAGATGGCGATGCGGCTGTGTTTCAACGCGCAAGAGGAGATCTGGCGGGCGGCGGTGGAGGAGGCGGTGCAGATCGGTCAGCGTCATCCCGAGATTGGCAAGCTGCTCCTCCCCCCCTGCACCATCCGCGACCGGGCCGGGGTGCGCCCCTTGTGCCCCGAGGGGGAGCGCTACTGCGGGGTGCCGGTGTGGAAATACGAGATCCAAGAATGGGAGCGGGTGATTTGAGAGGGGCGCCTGCGCAGATCAAACCCAACCAAAACCGCCATAAGTAATTATTGAATATATGTGTCATACCGTTGACCCCACGATCCAACGGGAGTAGACCTATGCCTCGGTCGATGGCTTCTTAGAGGCTCCATCGAGCCCAGCCGTTGGCGATGGAGGGTACGTCTCATGACGAAAAGGATTGGCATTGCTGCCCTGGTTTTGCTCGGGGCTCTCACCCCACTTGTGGGGTCGGCGGCAACCGCAACCGCCGACTACGCCATGTTCAAGCGGAGCATCGCCCCCACCTACGCCTGGGGTGAGAACGGTGTCCTGACGATCCCCAAGGCGCAGCCCATCGGGCGCTACAACCTCTATGGCGCCGCAAGCGGTTTCGACGCGGGGAGCATCCAGGGCGAGAAGGTCTACAACACGAAAGCGACCTTCGTGCTCGGCACTTCCGAAGATGTCGAGATCGGCTACACCAAGAACCAGTTGATTTGGAACAACGGCGACCGCACCGACCTGGATGCCGACGTTTTTCACCTCAAGGCGCGGATCCTCAATCTGAGCGAGTACTTCCTGCCTCAGATCTCTATCGGCACCGTCGGGGTGTCGATGAGGCAAAACCAGTTCACCTCCAGCAGCAGCGTTTTGTTCAATCCCTTCCTGGTCGCCACCTCCCGCATTCCCCTGTTCACCGAAAGCGCGATCCTGTCGCTCACCGTCGACGCCGAGCAGATCTACCTCAACGGCGAGGCGACCTCGACCTTCTACAACGCCGGGATCGATCTTTCCCTGTTCGACGAGGTGCTGATCGTTGCCGCCGAGGTGCAGGGGGCGGGGAAGAAAAACGCCGATCCCATCGTCAACGTCGCAGCCCGAATCAAGCTGTTTGAGGTGCTCAGTGTCGGGGCGGGTCAATACAACATGACCAAGGGGGCCTACGACGCCAGGGTGCCGGGCAGCAGCGCCTACTTTGTGGGGTTCGTTGCGTTGCAATTACCCCTGGGCGATTGGACCGGCGAGGGGAGGGAATAAGCCATGACAACCCTATATGGACCCAAAAACACCATGGCCACAACCGGTCGCTGGCTCGGTTTGGGCGTTCTGGCCGCGGCCATCCTGGGCGTGTTGATGAGCGGCTGCGGCAAGATCCGCGACCTGCCGGTCGACAAGCCGATCACCCTGCTCAACGGCAACATGCAAGAAACCAAGCAGTTCGACATGCTCGACACCCTTTATGTGCAGTTGGCCGGTTTGAGTGTCAACCAGATGTATACCGTTCAGGCGCTCGACCCGTCGGGTCAGCTGATCTCGACCCTGTCGCTGCTCGCCGACGAAAACGGGGTGATCCCCCCCGCAGCGCTGTGGTACGACGTGGGGCTGCGCAAGACGGCGGCCGGGGCGACCACCTCCCAGCCCGACACCGGCGGAACGCTCTCGGTGCAAGCCTTCAACATCCACGTTACCGGCAACGACGGTACCGATTACACCGAGCCCTTCTACATCGTTTATTCCAACAACAACGTCGGTCAGCAACCCCGCCCGGTGGTTTGGGCGACCAGCTCGGCGACCCGCGACGCCGGATTCGAAAACGCCTTCGAGGAGAGTGGGACGACCGACAACCTGGGCGCGGCGGGCAAAACCAAGGTCTATCTTGAGGCCCGTCACCTGCCCGCCGCCGTCAATGGGGCGGCGACCACGGCGGTCGACGTGTACATCCTTCCGGCTAAGGGGGCGGGGGATGTGTGGAACGACGGCGACACCCTGGGCGACAAATACGTGATTCGGCAGTTGGGGGTGGCGGTGGCCGACGACGGCTCGGGGGCCAAGGAGTTCGCCAATCCGGTGCTGATTTGGGATCTCGACAACCCCTTGACCCCGCTCATCAACCCCACCGAGAACAACAACAGCTACGACATCGTCGTCGACGTCAATCGTAACGGGGTGTTTGACCTGGGCGACGACCTCAACGGCGACGGGGTGACCGATCATTACGTCGACGGCATCGATGGTCAGGGGGTGATCGGTTTCATCGTCACCAACACCCCGGCCAACGATTTCTTCGCCACCGTCACCGACGCCAGCGGCGCCCAGAGCGACACCCTGCCCGATGGGCAAAGCAACAGCGATCAACTCGCGCTGACGCTGGATAACCTCCCCTTCGGTGCGGCGCCGGTCATCCACCTGTACCAGCACCTGACCACCACCGATGCCGTTCCCCCCATCAACCTGACGGTGCAACCGGCCAACGGCACCACTCATCTGCTCGACTACGTCAACGCCACCCTGTTTGTCGATACCACCTCGGCGTTGGCGGTCCAGTACCCCACCGGGGTGACCACCCCGGCGACGGTCGCCTACGACCTGACGGTGACCGGAATCGGGGCGACGAACTACACCAAAACCATCAAGGTGGTTCATCCCGCCACCGCCCTGATCCCGACCAACGGCACCGTCGACACCCAGGTTTTCGACGAGACCGGCACCGGCGGCGGCAACACCAAGGTCTATGTGCGCACCGTGACCTCAGGGCTGACGGGTGGCGCCACGGCGACGGTGTATGTGGTCCCCCACGCGACCGCCTGGAACAACGGCGACCGACTGAGCCCCTTCACCACCCAAACGGCGACGACGGTGCCTTTGGCGGGCGACCTGAACCAGCTGCTGGTTTGGGATCTCGACGCCTCGCCGCAATTGGTCAACCCGACCGCCGCCAACAACGGCTACGACCTGGTGGTCGACGCCGACAACAACGGGATCTACACCGCCGGGGTCGATTTGTTGGCGAGCTTGGGCTTTTCGGTGCGCGACACCACCGCCAACAGCATAGCCAACCTCATCTTCGCCAACATCGCCTCGGGAGGGGTCTTCAACTACGTGTGGTGGGATCACTGGACCTGGTCGAACAACCCCCGTGATTTCGACTACCGCGACAGCTTCCACGCCAACGGTTTAGATACGAAGTATGCCTACGGCGGCGCCGGAACGCCGAGCGGCTACGGCATCAAGGCGGTTTGGAATCCCTACCTGCGCTCGAACTGGAGTGTGGTACCCGCCAACACCCCGTCGATCTACGACGGGCAGTGGGTCGATGTTTACATCGTCAATGCCGCCACCGCCGACTTGAGCGCCAATGCGGCGCTGGGCAGCGGCGGCAATGCCGACGTGGCGGGGGGCAAAAAGACGATGCCGGTGCAGCGCAGTTGCTGGAACGGCGCCTGCCAGCAGAACATCTGGTCGCCCAACTTCACGGTCGGCAGTTACTTCGTCATCGTCGACATCAACCGCGATGGCTTACTTACCGAGGGGGTCGACATGGTCGATGCTGTGCGGCAGGACGGCACCACCATCGCTCAGGATCCCTCCGTGGTCGGGTTCTCGGTGGTGCCGTAAACCGCAAGACATGGCCGGTCAACCTGGGGAGGGCGCTTGCGCCCTCCCTTTTTTTTGGGCTTGATGGCGGGGTTCATGGGGGCGGTTTGCGGGGGAGGGGAAGATGAGTCCAGGGGTGCGGGCGGTACGGTTCATCATCAGCGGTCGGGTGCAGGGGGTTTGGTTTCGCGACTCCATGCGCAAAGAGGCGGAGCGGCTGGGGATTCAGGGCTGGGTGCGCAATCGTCCCGACCGCAGCGTCGAGGCGGTTGCGCAAGGGGAGTCGGAGCGGGTCGAGGCGCTGATCGCCTGGGCCTGGCAGGGGCCGCCGATGGCCCGAGTGGAGGAGGTGGTGGTGGAAGAGATCGCGGCCGATCCGGGGGTCGATGGGTTTCGGGTGCGGGGGTAGAGGGGGGTAGGGCAAGGCGAAAAGCGCCTCCCGACCGTACCCCCCTAGGGAGACGCCGATTTATTCGGCGCTTCCGAGCAACCCACGGATGGGCTGCCACGTGGTGCGCTGTCGTAGGAGGCGACTCTGTCGCCGAAGCGCTGCTTCGGGTTCATGAACTTTTGAGCATTTATTTCGAGGTGGTATCGATCTTGAAACTCGGCAAGCGCTTGCAACGGATCGAAGCGATGGTTGCGCCGGAGTACGCCCACATTTGGGATTGTTGCTGCGACCATGGCTTGCTCGGGGCCTCGTTGTTGGCCCGACAAGCGGCCCCAACGATTCATTTTGTCGATACCGTCCCCAAACTCATGGACGAGTTGGAGGCCAAGCTGCAACGGTTTTTCCCCGATGTGCCCGCGCAGTACCAAACCCACTGTCGTGACGTGACCACCCTGCCGCTTTGGCAATATGTGGGACGCCAGCTGGTGATCATCGCCGGCGTCGGCGGGCAAGCGATGGCCGGGATGGTCGCATCGCTGCATCGGCAATGCCGCACGACCGCCATCGATTTTTTGCTCTGCCCCGTGCGCGATCAATTTGCGCTGCGCCAACAACTCATTCGGCTCGATTTCGGCCTGATCGATGAGGTGTTGCTGGAGGAAAATCGCAGGTTCTACGAAATCCTGTGGGTCTCCTCGGGGGGCGATCCGCAACGACCTAGGGTCAGTGCCGTCGGGGAATCGTTTTGGCAAACCGACTGCGTCGAACAGGCCAAGGTCGCAGCCGATTACCTGAGCAAAACCTTGGACCATTATCGCAGGATGCAGCGGGGGAGGGGTGCAGAAGTGGGGATTGTTATTGAGGCTTATCGGGGGGTAAGGACGTGAGCGTTCGAAGACCCACTCGGATCAACCTGTGGTTTGGGAAGGTTGCACCTCTATATCGTTCCGGCTGGATGATGGATGAAGCTTGATGTGCCGTGGGGCAACGGGTCATCGGATATGTTGGTTACGGGGTGAGGGATGTAGCTGATACATGGGTATGTGGCGCATGATCGTTTTCAACCCAGAGGTGGTTCAAATATTTGCGGGAAACGAGACCTTCCTGCGTTTGCCCGTTGAGGGGTTGCTCTTTGACTTCCCCTCCTCCGGATGCAACCAAGCATGCAAAAATCCCTGCAAATGGGGGCGCAGCAAACCCTCCTCCTCAAGGTAAGCCTGTAGCGATTTGAGTTCGGTTGCGTGCTCATCCTCCCCCAAAATCCCTTGGGCCAGCGCCCAGTCAAGCCAGACCAGCCAGGTGTTGAGTACATCGGTTTCACAGTAATCGCGCACGTCGGCGCGCTGCCCGCCAAACCATTTTTCCAGCACCTTCGAGCCGTCCAATCCGAATTTGCCGGGGTAGCCCAGCGCCACCGCCACCTGATCGAGCTTGGCGCCGCTGCGGGCCTGAAAGTTGGCAAGCACATCCATCAGGTCGGTGTGGCGGCGCTGGTAGCGGCCCCAGTAGTTGTCGAATTTGGCATGTTGGCTGGTGGTGTCAAAGAAGGTGGGGCCGGGGATGCGATTGAGCATGGCACGGTGGTGCAGCACCGGCAGATCGAAGCCGCTGCCGTTCCAGCTCACCAGCAGGGGCCGTTTTTCCATGGCGTGCAGAAACTTGGTAATCAGCGCTGCCTCGTCGTCCTCGGCGGCGCCGAGCGCCCGAACCTTGAAGCTGCCGTCGGGGTGCCGCCAGGTCATGGCGATGGCCACGATCTTGTGGAACAGCGGTTTGAGGAAGTCGCTGCCGCCGGTCTCCCCTTTGCGCCGAATCAGCATCTTCTCGGCCACGGTGCGGTCGTCCCCCGTCAAACCCCAGAGCCGCCTGCCCAGATCGACATCGGGGACCGTCTCTAAATCGAAGACCGCAACCGGTTCGTGGAAGGGGGAGGCGATGCGGGGGGCGGGGGACCAGGTCATGGGGTGCTCCTGCACGTGTTGAAAGAGGTTTGCGGCTTGCGTCGTGGGACGAAGGGTCCAAAGATTACCCCCCATCTAGGGGGCGGGGTCCAGCCCCGATTGGGGTCGTTCCATTCTGGGGCGGCCAAGTGTGGAGGTCACCATGTTCGGACTCGGCACCACCGAGCTTATGCTGATTTTGGTCATCGTCATCGTCCTTTTCGGGGCCAACAAGCTGCCCGCCCTCGGCTCGGGGATCGGCAAGGCGATCAAAGGGTTTCGTAGCAGCATGAAGGACGATGAGCCCAGCGCGAAGGGGGATGATGCCCCCCGCATGACCCAGGCCGCTGCGCCGCAGCCCCCCGTTCGCACCCCTTCGGACGAAAAGACCACCCCCTCCGCATGACCACCCAGGCGTTGCCGCCGGGCGAGGAGGAGGCCCCTCAGGGGCAGCCCCTGCTCGAACATCTGCGCGAGCTGCGTAAGCGAATCATCGTCGTTATGGCGATTCTCGCCGTCGGGGTGGCGGTTTGTTTTGAGTATGCAGACCCCCTCTACCGCGTGCTGATGGCCCCCTTGGTCGAGGCGATGGGCGATTCGGGCAAGCTGATCTACACCGGCCTGCCCGAGGTCTTCTTCACCTACCTCAAGGTGGCAATCCTGGCCGCCTTCATCCTGACCAGCCCCCTGACCTTCTACCAAATCTGGGCCTTTGTGGCGCCGGGGTTGTACCGTTCTGAGAAACGGGGTTTTTTGGCCTTTGTGGTCGGCTCGGTGGGGCTTTTTGCGCTGGGGGCGGCGTTCGCCTACTTCCTGGTCTTCCCCCTGATCTTCAAGTTCTTCCTCGGTTTTGCCAACGAGACCATCGAGGCGCTTCCCGCAGTGAAGGAGTATCTCAGTCTGGTGGTGAAGTTGATTTTTGCCTTTGGGGTGGCCTTCGAGGTGCCGCTGATTTGTTTGGTGTTGGCCAAGGTAGGGATCCTGACCCCACGGGCGATGGCCGAAAAACGGCGCTATGTTTATGTGGGCATGTTCGTGATCGGCGCCCTGCTCACCCCCCCCGATGTTATCAGTCAGGTGATGCTCGCCATCCCCATGATTCTGCTCTTCGAAGTGGGGGTGGCGCTGGCCCGCTGGATCTATCCCGAATCGCAGGAGGACGAAACCTCTTCCGCGTAAAAGTCTCGTAACAATCGGGGTTTTTCTATGAATAAAAACCTCAATCCTTGATTTTCGGGGGGGGGTCCAGCATGCTTGCCCCACTGCAATCGAGGCATAACGCAAGATCCTCTAATCCCAAGTTCCCTTCGATAAGCCGTACCGTCCCGTGCTGAATGAACAGGCAGGCGGAGCGGACTTTTACCCGACCGACCTGGAGGACCTATGACCATCAGAACCTGGATCGCTATGGCTGCCGCCACCGCGTGGCTCGTCTCCTGTGCCCCAACCCCCCCCGTCGAGGAGGAGCCGGTGGCCAAACCTGCCGACCAGGGTCAGACCGCCCCTACCGATACCGGCAGCACGATGGAGGGTCAGGGGGTTGGTGATGGCTCCGATGTGGCTGCTGGTGATGTGACGGATGATGTGGCGGGCGATCAAACCGGGCAGCAGGGGGGCGATCAGGCGGTCGCCCAGGATCAAACCCCCGTGGTGCTTGAGCCGAGTCATACCATTTACTTCGACTTTGACCGCTCCGAGATTCGCCCCGGCGACCGGGCGATTCTTGAAGCCAATGCAGAGTGGCTCAAGGCCAACGGCAACGTCACGGTGATCCTTGAAGGGCATTGCGACGAGCGGGGTACTCGGGAGTACAACCTGGGTCTGGGCCAACGCCGTGCCGATTCCGCCCTTAAGGTGCTGGTTGCCCTCGGAGTCAACGCCAGCCAGATTCAGACCGTCAGTTATGGCGAGGATCGTCCCGTCGATCCAGGCCACAACGAAGATGCCTGGGCCTTGAATCGCCGGGTTGAGCTGGTCATTCAGTAACCCCGATTCGATCCGTCCGTTTTGGGGAGGCGTTCCGGGTGGGACGCCTCCCCCAGTTTCGACCCCCGGAGGGCCCATGAGGCCGTCCGGGGGTCTTTTCGCTTCGAGACGCTGCACATGCTTGGTCGTATCTCCCACCATTTGCTGCTGCTTGCCGCCTGTGCCTGCGCCCTGACCGGGTGTGTGACCGCCGATGATCTGTTGGCGGTCCAGGCCCAGGTCGACGAAAACCGTGACCGTGTCTCCGCCTTGGAGCGCCGCCTAGAGGCGGTCGAGGCCCGGTTTACTCAAGCTCAAAAAGAGCTGGGGATTCAGCAGAAGGGGATGGTTTCGCGCATCGGCGAGGTCGAAGAGATCCGCAGCAGCTTGGCCTTCGTGCAGGGTCAGGTCGACACGGTGATGCACCGTCAAGATGGGGTCGATCAGGGGGCCAAGCGGCTGCGCGCCGATGTCGACTTGCGCCTGCAAGACATCGAAACGGCGCTCGACCGGCTGCAAAAGCAAGTCGAACGGGCCGTCAACCAACCCACGCCCCCCGTGGCTGCCAGTTCGGGGGCAACGACGACGGCGGGATCGCAAAAGGCGCCCAAGGATCTCTACACCGACGCCTATCTGTTGCTCAAGGCCGGCGAGTTCGAACACGCCATCGCCGCGTTTACCAAATTCCTTGAGATCCACCCCGATACCGAGTTCTCCGACAACGCCCAGTACTGGTTGGGGGAGAGCTACTACGCCCTGGGTCGCTACGACCGGGCGGCGGTCGAGTTCACCCGCTCGATCCAGAAGTACCCCAAGGGGAAGAAGCTGGCCGCCAGCACCTTGAAGTTGGGCTACAGCTATCAGGCGTTGGGTCAAACCGACGACGCCAGGGCTGCCTACAACAAGGTTGTCGGCGATTTCCCCGGTACCCCCGAAGCGGCCAAGGCCGCCGACAAACTCAAAGAAATCGATGCGGCGACAAGCCACTGATCGGTTTTCCTGAGTTCATGCCAACTGGGGTCCGCGTGGTCACCGAAATCCAACTCTCCGTCGCCGAGATCTACCGCTCCCTGCAAGGGGAGACCAGCCGGGTGGGGTGCCCCACCGTGTTGGTCCGCTTGGCCGGTTGCCCATTGCGTTGCGTCTGGTGCGACACCCCCGGAGCGCTGCTGAGCGAGCAGGGCAAACCGATGTCGGTCGAGGCGATCCTGGCGGCAGTAGCGCAGGCGGGGGCTGGGGATGTGCTGCTCACCGGTGGGGAGCCTCTAGTCCAAGAGGGGGCCATCGCCCTGCTGGGTCGATTGGTCGATACCGGACGCAGGGCGCTGCTTGAGACCTCGGGGGCGTTGCCGATCCACGCGGTGCCACGCGGGGTGAAGATCATCATGGATCTCAAGGCGCCAGGATCGGGGATGGTGGAGCACAACCGACTTGCCAACCTCGGCCTGCTCGGCCCCGAAGATGAGATCAAGATCGTGGTGGCCGACCGGGCCGATTTCGACTGGGCGGTAGCGCTGTGTCGACAACACCGGTTGACGGAGCGTGTGGGGTCGGTGTTGCTCTCCCCGGCGGCGCCGGACACCTCGCCCCGCGAGCTGGCCCAATGGATCTTAGACAGCCGGATGAACCTGAGGCTGCAACTGCAAATGCACAAGATCGTGTGGGGGAGCGATGCCCAAGGGGTCTGACGGCGCAAATCAAACCAAGGCGGTGGTGCTGCTCTCGGGGGGGCTCGATTCGGCCACCGCCCTGGGCTATGCGGTCGCCTGCGGCTATCGGGTCACCGCCTTGAGTTTTCGCTACGGCCAGCGCCATCGCATCGAGCTGGAGGCTTCGCGTCGGGTCGCCCACCACTTTGGCATCACCGACCACCGCATCGTCGACCTGCCGGTCGAGGCGTTTTTGGGCTCCTCCTTGACCGGACAGGGTGAAGTCGGCAAGGGGGGGGTGCAGGCGGGGGTGATTCCGGCGACCTACGTCCCGGCCCGCAACACCATCTTTTTGTCGTTGGCCCTCGGGGTTGCCGAGGTGCTGGGAGCCCAGGCGATCTTCATCGGGGTCAACGCCGTCGACTACTCCGGTTACCCTGACTGTCGACCCGAGTTCATCGGCGCCTTTCAGGCGATGGCCGACCGGGCGACCAAGGCGGGGGTCGAGGGGGTGGGGCCTCGCGTCGAGGCGCCGCTGCTGCGGCTGACCAAGGGGCAAATCATTCAGCTTGGCAGCCGTTTGGGCGTCGACTACGGCTTGACCTCGTCGTGTTACGACCCGAGCGAAAGCGGCGCCCCCTGCGGCGGCTGCGACTCCTGCCGTCTGCGGGCCGAGGGATTTGCCGAAGCTGGTGTGCGTGATCCGCTGTTGGTCCGGGCATGAGCGAGGGATTAACCCTGTTCGATCTATTCGAGGAATTCCTCGACAGCCTCGACGACGGCGAGCGCAGGCAAGCCGAACGCTGGATCAACCTGTTCAAGTCGTACCTGGCCACCTATGGCGGCATTGCCGTTGAAGAAGAAGAGTGGGCCGAGGAAGAGGGGGAAGACTGGCCCGCCCCCGAACCCGACCTTGAGGACGAAGACGAAGGGGATGCCGCCGCCCCCTGGCTTTTTGTGCCGGTCGACCGGCTGGGGGAGGACCACGTCGCCGACTTTCTCGGCTGGTACCTGGTGCAGTATGTGGTGCTGACCACCGCCGAGGCAGGGGAGGCGGTGGCCTGGGTCGGTCGGGTGCTTGAATCCTTCCATCGGGCGGTGGGGAATACCTCGGGGCGACGCAAGGATTTCGACGATCTGCTTCAGTCGTTGGCCAACGATCTGCCCCGGGTGGTGCAGGCCAAAGAGGTGTTAACCCACGCCGTGCAATCGGGGACGATGCTCCCCCCGTTTGTGCGGGGGCGGCGGGTCGAGGGGTTTCAGGCAGGGTATTTCACGGTGGTCGAGGTCGGGGAGCGGGGGGTGCTCTTCGACGAGGTCGACCGGGGCACCCAGCTCGGTCCCCTGCCGTTGCCGCAGTATCTCAAAGATTTGCTCCGGATCGGGGACACCCTGAATCTGGAGCTCGGTTTACGAGGGGGGGTGTGGTCGCTGCTTGAGGTCGGCCACATCTACCCCCCCTGTATTTTCATCGGTGAAGGGGAACAAGGGCCATGAGCGCGAAGAAGCCGGTGACCTACAAAGAGGCCGGTGTCGACACCCACGCAGGTGCCGAGCTGGTCAACCGGATCAAACCCAAGGTCAAAGCGACCTTCCGTCCCGAGGTGATGGCCGATCTAGGGGGTTTCGGTGCCCTATTTCGCCCCGAACTTGCCGGGATGGAACGGCCGGTGTTGGTCTCCGCCACCGACGGTGTGGGGACGAAACTCAAGCTGGCCTTCATTTCAGGCAAGTTCGACACCGTCGGCATCGATCTGGTCGCCATGTGTGTGAACGACCTGGTGGTGCAGGGGGCCGAGCCGCTGTTCTTCCTCGACTACTTCGCCACCGGCAAGCTCGATGTTGGTGTGGCCGAGACGGTGGTCGGAGGAATTGCCGACGGCTGCACCATCGCCGGTTGCTCTCTGATCGGGGGCGAGACCGCCGAGATGCCCGATTTTTACAGCGCCGGGGAGTTCGATCTGGCGGGCTTTGCGGTCGGTGTGGTCGACGAGCCCAAGGTGATCGACGGCTCGAAGGTACGGGCGGGCGATGTGATTCTGGGGTTGCCGTCGTCCGGGGTGCACAGCAACGGCTTTTCTCTGGTGCGCCGCCTCTTCACCGAACAAGAGCTGTTGGCAGGGACGGAGGGCAGCCGCTGGGTCGACCGCCTGCTGACCCCCACCACGATCTATGTCAAACCGCTCTTGGCCTTGATCCAAAAGGTCGAGGTCCATGCCCTGTGCCACATCACCGGCGGCGGCTTTTACGAAAACGTCCCCCGGGTGATCCCCGAGGGGCTGGCGGCCGAGTTTACCTGGGGCTCCTGGCCGATGTTGCCGCTGTTCGACGAGATCCAGGATCGGGCCGCCATCGACCGGCGCGAGATGGCCTCCACCTTCAACTGTGGGGTGGGGATGATGGTGGTGCTGCCCGCCGCTCAGGCCGAAGCGGCCCAGGCCGCTTTAAATGAGGCGGGGTTGACCTCGTACCAGATCGGCAAGGTGACGACCCTGCAAAAAACCGGGGGGGAAAGGGTGCTCATCCATGGCATCTGACCGCGCTCGCCTGGGCATTCTGATCAGCGGCAACGGCACCAACATGCAGGCAATTGTGGCCGCTTGTCGCAGCGGAGCCATTGCGGGGCAGCCCGCCTTGATTCTGAGCAACCGGGCGGAGGCCCCCGGCGTCGCCTGGGCTCGGGAGCAGGGGTTGCCGGTGCAGGTGCTGGCCGGATCGGCCTATTCCGATCGGCGCAGTTACGACGACCAGTTGGTGAAGCTGTTGCAGGATGCGGGGGTCGGCACTGTCTGTTTGGCCGGCTATATGCGGCTGGTAACCCCGGTGCTGCTCGATGCCTTCCCAGGCAACGTGCTCAACATTCACCCCTCGCTCCTCCCCTCATTCAAGGGATTGGATGCCATCGGCCAAGCCTGGCGCCACGGGGTGCAGGTGGCGGGGGTGACGGTGCACTACGTCGACGAAGAGATGGACTCCGGCCCCATCATCGCCCAGGCGGCGTTGAGCGTTGATCCCGCCGACACCCTTGAAACGTTGACCGCCCGGATGCACCAACTCGAACACCGCATCTACCCCGGGGCGGTGGCGGCCCATGTGGCGGGGCGTCTGGTCATCGAGGGGCGCCGGGTACGGCAGATCGAACGGCGGTAGGGTGGATTGGCATTGCGCCTCCACCGTAAATATCGGAATTGAAACCATTTATTGGCCCAGGCGACCTTCGCCGGGCGCGATGTTTATCAAGAAGTAGGAGCAGACCATGCCTTTGACCGCGCGCGACATCATGACCACCGAACCTGTTGAGGTTTCTCCCGATACCCCCGCCTCCGATTTGGCCGAGATCATGGTCGAGCACGAGACGGTGGCGGTGGCGGTGGTCGACGAGCAGAAGCGTTTCATGGGGCTCGTGACCGAACGCGACCTGCTCGACCGCAACAAGCAGCTGCACATCCCCACCCTGATTACCATCTTCGACGCGGTGATTCCGCTCGAAGGGGTGCGCCGTTTCGACGCCGACCTGAAGAAGCTGACCGCCACCAATGCCGGCGACCTGGCCAATCCCGAGATGCCCTGCGTCAACCCCGACGCCCCCTTCGACACCGTTGCCACCGTGATGAGCGAGCGGGGGGTCGACGTGCTCCCCGTGGTGCAGGGGGAGCGTTTGCTCGGCATCATCGATCAGCAAGACATTCTGCGGGCGATCATCGCCATCCGGCGTGGCTACTCCAAGCCGCCCCAGGCGAAAAAAGGGCGTAGTTGAGCTCTGTCCTAGGACAACCGGGTCGCCATGCGATCCCGACCCTCGACGATGTGGCGGCGTTGGCTCAGGCCATCGCCGCCGAGCTTGTCCCCCCCGCGTTGATCCTTCTTTCCGGCCCCTTAGGGGCGGGCAAAAGTGAGTTGGTGCGCCAGCTGCTGCCGCTGCTTGGGGTGAGCGAGACCATCCTTTCGCCCACCTTTGGTTACCTGCGCTCCTATCCGGTGGGAACAACCACCTACCACCACTTCGATCTTTATCGGCTCGGCGACGAAGAGGAGCTTGAATTCCTCGGGGTGCGCGACCTCATGCGTCATGACGCGGTGTGGCTGGTGGAATGGCCCGAAAAGGCCCCTTCGCTCACCCATCACGCCACCGCCACCCTGACCTTCTCGGGGGATGAGGGTGACCGGATGGTAACCATCGAGCCGGGCCCCGGCCCCGACTGGCGCTGAGATGGCCGCCAAGAAGGGCGTGACAGCGCAAGAGCCGTTCACACTGGAACAACTGATCGCGGCTCGCGACACCTTGCATCTGCCTCCCCGCGCCACCTGGGCCCAGGTCGAGCGTTCGTTCAAGCGGTTGATGAAGCGTTACCATCCCGACCGGGCGACTACTCCCGACGAAGCAAGTGCATTCCATCTCAAGGCCCAAAAACTGATCGAGGCACGCGAGCTGCTCGCCCGTTTTCGGGAGGATGTTCCGATGCCCCTCACCGACGCCGGTTATTTCGAGGCCTACCCCGAGGAGCGCTGGAAATACACCGTCGGGGCGGCGCCGAGCCGCGAGCGGGGGGGACGATAGTTCACCCTGCGACGGAGCCGAAGCGGCTCAAGGCGTGGTCGATGAAACCGCGCACCTTGGGGGTCAGGTAGCGGGCGCTGGCGAAGACGACGTGGACCGGTGCCGGGGCGGGGTGCCACCCGGCAAGCACCGGAGCGAGCAGCCCCCGTTCGACCTGGGGGCGGGCCAACGGCATGGGGAGCAGGGCAATCCCCAACCCGGCCTCGGCGGCGTCGCGCACTGCGAAGCTGTTGTTGACCCGCAACCGGGCAGCCACCGCCACCTCGACGACCTCTTCCCCTTGGTGCAGACGCCATCCCGAACGGGCTGGTCCGCCGCTGAAGCGCAGCAGCGCGTGGTGCTCCAGCTCTGCGGGGGTTGCGGGGGCCCCCCGCCGTGCCAGGTAGTCGGGGGATGCGAACAGGGCGTGGTGCAGATCCCCCAGCTTGCGGGCAGCCAAACTGGAGTCGGGCAAGGCGCCCACCCGGATCGCTAGATCGAACCCCTCGTGCACCAGATCGACCACCCGCCCGGTGAATTCCGCCTCCACCTCGACCCGGGGGTAACGCTCCAAGTAACCGTCGATCCACCCCCCCACCTCGATCATGCCGAACTCCACCCCGCAGGTCAGCTTGAGCACCCCGTGGGGCTCCCCTTGAGCCTGCTGGACCATCGACTCGGCCTCCTCAACCGCCCCCAGAATCCCCACAGCCCGTTCGTAAAACTCCCTGCCCACCTCGGTCAGTGCTAGGGAGCGGGTGGTGCGTTCCAGCAGCCGCACCCCCAGCCGCCGTTCCATACGGGCGATGAGCCGCGAAAGATGCCCCTTCTGCATCCCCAGAATTTCGGCGGCACGGGTGAAGCTGCCGCTACGGACCACTTTGACGAAAGCGCCGAGTTCGTTCAGATCCATTGTTGCCTCATTGGGTAACAAAGAGTTGTTTTTCGCAGTATTTATTCATTAGCGCGGGGGAGCAACACTGCGGCCACCTTTTCACCGCACCCCAAGGAGCGCGCCATGAATACGCAAGCAACCCCCGCCACCCGCCGGATCGCCATCGTCCTGGCCAACCCCGCGATCTCCACCACCACCGGTTGGCCGGTCGGTTTTTGGTGGAGCGAATTGACCCACCCCTATCGGGTGCTGCGCGAACAGGGGTACGAGGTCGACCTCTTTAGTCCCCAAGGGGGGCGCTGCGTGGGGGACGCCATGAGCGATCCCGAAGATGCCAGCGGCTACAGCGCCGCAGACGCCGTCAGCCGCGAATTCATCCACGATCCACAGCTGCGGGGGTTGCTCGACAACACTGGCAAGGTCGCCGAGATCCGGGTGGACGACTACGACGCCATTCTGGTCGCGGGGGGGCAGTCGCCGATGTTTTCGTTCGAACAGGCGACAGATCTGCACGACACCTTCGTCGCCTTCCATCAGGCGGGCAAAATCGCCGCCGCCCTGTGCCACGGCAGCGCCATCCTCGCCTTCGCCAAACTGCCCGACGGGCGGTATCTGGCCGAAGGAAGGCAGGTCACCGGTTTTGCCAACGCCGAGGAGGATGCAGCCGATCAAGCCACCTGGAGCTACGGACTATTGCCTCAGGGGCAACATGTGATGCCCTGGCGAATCGAGGATCGGCTCAAGGGGTTGGGGGCCGATTTTGTCCAAGGCGAACCCTGGGGCCCCTTCGCGGTGCGTGACGGCAACCTGATTACCGGGCAGCAGAACAACTCGGGGGAGGCGACCGCCCGGCTGATCGCCGCCGCTCTGGAAGAGGCGGGGGGGCGGTCATGAACATCGCCATCGTCGGCGCGGGCAACGTGGGGCGGGCACTGACCCAAAGGTGGGCGGCGCGGGGGCTGCCGGTTGTGGTCGGGGTGCGCGACCCCGATCGCCACCATGAGACGATCCGAACCCTGGGGGGGCGCTGCGTGACGGTCGAACAGGCCATCGCGCAGGGGGATGTGGTGGTGCTCGCCGTGCCCTATGCCGCCGCGTTGGATCTGGTGCAGCGGCTGCCCGACTGGGGGGGCAAGGTGTTGGTCGATGCCAGCAATCCCCTGGCGCCTGGGTTGACCGGGCTGACGGTCGGGACCCAGAGCTCGGGGGGGGAACAGATCGCCCGATTGGCCCGTGGGGCGCGGGTGGTCAAGGCCTTCAACACCACCGGCGCCGAAAACATGGCCGACCCCCACTACGTGTTGGGGCGGCCGATGATGCCGGTTTGCGGCGACGATCCTGAGGCCAGGGGTGTGGTGTTGGATCTGGCCGAGACCCTCGGTTTCGAAGGGGTCGATCTCGGCACGTTGAGTTCGGCCCGCTACCTCGAACCGCTGGCGATGGTCTGGATTCACCGGGCCATCAAACTGGGGCAGGGGCGTGAATTCGCATTCGGATTGCTTCGGCGCGCGTAAAGCGTCGCGCCAAGGGGGAGGGGACGCCCGCACCGGTGTCCCTTCTGCCGCAAGGCGAATGGGGCCACCATGGCGGCCCAAAAGCGTCCAGGTTTCCCGTGAGGCCGCCATGCCCCTGCTTTGCATCGCCCACCGTGGCGCCAGCGCCGAGTTCCCCGAAAACACCCTGCCCGCCTTCGCCCGCGCCCTTGAACTGGGGGCCGACGGGATCGAGTTCGATCTGCATCTGAGCTTTGATGGGGTGTTGGTGGTCATCCACGACGAGACCCTGGCGCGGACGACCTCGGGTCAAGGCAGGGTCGCCGAGCACACCGCAGCGCAGCTGGCCGAACTCGGGGTGCCGACCTTGGAGCAGGTGCTCGATTTGGCCGAGGGGCGTTGCTTGCTCAACCTTGAACTCAAGGGGGTGGGGACGGGTGGGGCACTGGCCAAGTGGGCGACCGCCCGTCGCGCCGCAGTCCATTCCCCCCGGAATTGGCTGGTCTCCTCCTTCAACCGCAAGGAGCTTGAGGACTTCAAAGCGGGGGAGGGGATGGCGCCGTTGGGGTGGCTTTGCCGCCGTTTAAACGCGGTCGAGATCGCCACCGCACGGCAACTCGGGGCCTGGTCGGTCCACCCCGGTTGGCGGGGGCTGACGAGCCATGAGGTCGAAGAGGCTCGGAAGTCGGGATTCAACGTCATCCCCTACACCCTCGACACTCCTGAGCAATGGCAACGGGCGAGCGATTGGGGGTGCGACGGGGTGTTCAGCAATCGGGTCGAACCGTTGCTGACTTGGCGAGCGGATCGTTCTTAAGAAAACGCTGATTAAACGCTCTTGCCTTGAATCGGCACGCTGCGCAAAAAGCGTGCGATTGCGCCCCGCCCCCCCCGCAGCGTCATCCCCCCGCAGGCAATGTGGTAGGAGCGCCGCCCCCGGCGCGATTGCGTCTGATGCGACGAGGTAGGAGCGCCGCCCCCGGCGCGATTGCGTCCCGCCCCCCCGCCCACCGCGTCCCCATCCCCCCCAGCGCGGTCGCCCCCGCGACCGCTGGATCCCCGCCTGCGCGGGGATGACGCCGGGATGGGGGCTTTCAGGTCAGGCCTGGACCAACGCAGAAGCCATTGCGCGTAGGAGGCCACCCCGTGGCCGAACCTCAAGGTCGACTACTCCTAAAGAAACGATGATTAAGGCCCCCTGCCTTTTTCAGCGACGCTTCGCAAAAATCAAAAGCTTCGGCGACTTAGGTCGCCTCCTACGTTCCTGATTTTGGCGGCCCATCCCTGGGCCGCTCGGAAGCACAAATAAATCAGCGCTTTCTTAGACAAAAAGGGCCGGGGATCTCCCCGGCCCTTTTTTCTGGGTGCAGATGAAACCGTTTAGAACCCGACGGTCCCGATGAAGCAGCCTCCCCCTCCGCCGCTGCCGCTGTCATTCGAAACCGATCCTCCCGCCGTGGAGGGGAGTGCGATGGTCAGGCTGGCGGTGGTGGCGGTGACGATGCCCCCCCGGCCGTCGGAGCCGGTCACCACCACGTCGATGGCGTGCCCCTCGTGGATTGAGGTGACGGTGAGGGTGACGCCGGTTTCACCCGCAAGATCGACCCCGTCGCTACGCCATTGGTAACTCAAGGCGACGGTGTCGCCGTCCCCATCGCTGGTGGCGGTGCCGTTCAGGCTGAGCACATCGCCCGCCACGGCGCTGGCGTTGGCGATGGTGGGGGTGCCGGTGAAGGTGGGGGCGCTGTTGCCGGGGGTCAAGATGGCGGTGGTGACGCTCACCAGACCGCCCCGACCGTCTGAGGCGGTGACCACGCAGTCGAGGTCGACCCCGACGTCGCCATTGAGCACGGTGTAGGTCGCGCCGGTTGCACCCGTCACATCGACCCCCGCCGCCCGCCATTGATAACTCAGGGTGACGGGGTCGCCGTTGAGGTCGTTGGTGGCGGTGCCGTTCAGGCTGAGCACATCGCCCGCCACGGCGCTGGCGTTGGCGATGGTGGGGGTGCCGGTGAAGGTCGGGACGGAGTTGGCGGGGGTCAGAACGGCGGTGGTGGCGGCGTTGCTCCCCCCCATGCCGTCGTCGAGGGTCACGACGCAGTCGATGGCGATGCCGACATCGCCCCCCGCCACGGTGTAGCTCAAGGTGGTGGCGCCGGGGATGGCGACGCCGCCGGAGCGCCATTGAAAACTCAGCCCCACTGGATCGCCGTCCAGATCGACCCCGGCGGCCCCGGTCAGGGTGAGGGTGTCGCCCTGCACCGCGCTGGTGTTGGCGATGGCCGGGGTGCCGGTGAAGGTGGGGCTGGTGTTGCCGGGGGTCAGGGTGGCGGTGGTGGCGGTGGTTACCCCCCCTTGGCCATCGCTGGCAGTGAGCACGCAGTCGAGCGCCTGATGGGCCTGGGCCGAGGTCGGCGCAAAACTGGCGGCGGTGGCACCGGTGATGTCGACCCCACCGGCCCGCCATTGGTAGCTCAGGGTGACGGTGTCGCCGTCTCCATCGCTGGTGGCGGTGCCGCTTAAGGTCAAGGTGTCGCCGACCACGGCGGTGGTGTTGGCGATGGCGGGGGTGCCGGTAAAGGTGGGGCTGGTGTTGCCGGGGGTCAGGGTGGCGGTGGTGGAGGTGGTTACCCCCCCTTGGCCATCGCTGGCAGTGAGCACGCAGTCGAGCGCCTGATGGGCCTGGGCCGAGGTCGGCGCAAAACTGGCGGCGGTGGCACCGGTGATGTCGACCCCCCCGGTCCGCCATTGGTAACTCAAGGTGACGGTGTCGCCGTCGGCGTCGCTGGTGGCGTCGCCGCTTAAGGTCAGGGTATCGCCGACCAAGGCGCTGCCGTTGGCGATGGCCGGGGTGCCGGTGAAGGCCGGAGCCATGTTGCCAAGGATCAAGGCGCCGGTGGTCACCGGGGCGCTCCCCCCCTGTCCGTCGTCGGCGGTGACCAGACAGTCGATGGCCTGGTGGGCCTGGGTTGAGGTCAGGGTGAAGGTGGCGGCGGTGGCGCCGGGAATGGCGACCCCTCCGGCCCGCCATTGGTAGCTCAGGGTGACGGTGTCGCCGTCCCCATCGCTGGTGGCGTCGCCGCTTAAGGTCAGGGTATCGCCGACCAAGGCGCTGCCGTTGGCGACGGCGGGGGTGCCGGTGAAGGTGGGGGGGGTGTTGAGCAGGGTGAGCGTGGCGGTGGTGGCGGTGGCGGTCAGCCCGAAGCCGTCGTCGACGCTGACCACCGCATCGATGGCCTGGTGGGCCTGGGGCTGGGCGACGGTGTAACTCGCCCCGGTGGCGCCTGAAATAGCGACCCCGGCGGCCCGCCATTGGTAGGTGGTGGTCAGCGGATCGGCGTTGGGATCGGTGGCGGCGGTGGCGCTCAACGTCAAGGTGTCGCCGACCACGGCGCTACCGTTGGCGATGGCGGGGGTGCCGGTGAAGCTGGGGGGCAGGTTGGCAGCCTGTTTGCCCAGGGCGATCTTGCCAGCGACATCAAAGGCCAGGTAGTTGGCGGTCGCGGCATCGAACAGGGCGCTGTTGACCGGCATCCCGGCTAGATCGCTGGGGACCAGACTCCAGTTTAGGCCGTCGGGCGAGGTGAACACCCCCGGGGTGGCGCCGTTGTAGCGCGATGTGGCGTCGGGGATCAAAAACCGGACGCCGTCCCAGGTGATTCCATAGGGGCGAACCGCGGCAAGCGAGGGGGCGGGGGTCCAGGTGACGGCGTCGCTGCTGACCACCGCCTTGGGGGTACCCAGCCCCACCGCCACCAAGAGGCCGCTACCGTTGGAGGTCACGTCGCTGAACGAGGTGGCGACCCCCGAGGTTTGGGGGGTCCAGGTCACCCCGTCGGGGCTGGTGGCGATGCCGCCGTTGGCGCCTGCCTGCACAAACAGCCCCAGGGTGGCATCCCAGATGAGGCCGGTGGCGTTGGTGCCGAGCGAGCCGTTGCTGGCGTGTTCGGTCCAGACCACCCCGTCGGGGCTGGTCCAGCTGATGGGGATGCTCCCCCCCCCGCCGTAGCCGGTCGCCACCAGGGTGACGCCGTTCCAGGCGACCCGCAGCATGATGGCGGTATTGCCGACCTGGGGGCTCCAGACCACCCCGTCGGGACTGGTGAGCAGGGCGCCGCTGGCCCCCACCGCCACGAATTGGGTGCCGGTCCAGGTCACATCGCGAAGCGATGCGGTGGTCCCCGAGGTTTGGGGGGTCCAGGTTAAACCGTCGGGGCTGGTGACGATCCGCCCGGCGTCGCCCACCGCCACGAACAAACCGTTGCCCTTCACCCCCCGGGAGAGCTTGTCGTGCACTCCGGTCGAGCGTTCGGTCCAGGTGATGCCGTCGGGACTGGTGAAGATCTGCCCCCCCATCCCCGCCACGACCCATTGCACCCCATCCCAGAGCACCGAGTTGAGGGTCCACGAGGCTGAGGTCGAGCCGGTGAGGGTTTTGCTCCAGGTGGCGCCGTCGCTGCTGACGTAGGCGCCGTATTGACCGACCGAGCAATACTGGAGGCCGCTCCATCCCAATTGCCTGGGGTAATGGGCCATCGATGCGGCGTTCAGGGCGCTCCAGACCACCCCGTCGCTGCTGGCGATGGTGTAGAGATTGGCGGTGCTGACCACCCAGCGGGCGCCGTCCCAGGTCGCCCCCAAAAAGCCTGAAGATGATGCGTTGAGTGGCAGGGCGGCGATGGCGGCGGCGGGGTCTTGCTGGGTCCAGGTCACCCCATCGGGGCTGGTCGCCATCATCACGCTGCCGGTGGATCCTCCCCCCCCTACCGCCAGGAATTGGCTGCCGTTCCAGGCGACCTGCTTGAGGGTTTCGTAAAAGGCCATGGTGGGGAAGCTTTGAAGGGTCCAGTTCGCCCCTGCATCGCTGCTGGTGATGACCGAGCCTTGGTCCCCCACCGCCACCAGGATCCCCCCCCCTTCGACCACGCCGAACATCTCGCGCCCCCCCCTTAAAGCCGAGGGGGTCCAGGTCAGGCCGTCCAGGCTGGTGTAGCACTTCGATCCGGCCCCCACCGCCACAAAGCGGCTGTGGGTGGCGCTCCAGATCACCGCGTTCATGCCGGTGATGGCCGGGGTCACGGCGCTCCAGGTCGCCCCGGCATCGGTGCTGCGCACGATCCCCCCGATGTTCGAGGTGGCGACATAGATCCCCACCCCGTCGGAGGCGACCCCGCCGATGAGGTCGCCCACCGGTTTGGGGTTCACCAGTTGCCAGTTGTAGCTCACGGCCAAGGCCGGGGTGGGCAGCAGAGGGGTAAAGGCGGCCAGCGAGGCCAGCAAGATGGGGCGGATCGGGAAGAGGGGTTGTCTCATAGGGGGATCCATTCGATGGGGGTGGATCCCCCTCCCCACCGTGCGGGCGGTGGGGAGGGGGTCTGGAAGGTCGACGAATCAAGGGGAGGGGTTAGAACCCCACGGTGCCGATGAAGCAGCCGCCCCCGCCACCGCCGGCTGAACCATCCCCGGTGGTGCCTCCGGCGGTGGTGTTGGCGGCGGGGATCGTCAGGGCTGCGACGGTCACGGCGGTGATGCCGCCCTGGCCGTCGTTGGCGCTCAGCGCCACCGAGATGGCGTGCCCCTCGTGGGTCGCGGCGACGGCAAGGGTCGCACCGGTTTCTCCGGTTAGATCGACCCCGTCGCTACGCCATTGGTAACTCAAGGTGACGGTGTCGCCGTCGGGGTCGCTGGTGGCGACGCCGCTCAGGCTCAGGGTGTCGCCCGCCACCGCCGAGCTGTTGGCGATGGCCGGGGTGGCGTCGAAGCTGGGGGCGGTGTTGCCCACGGCGATGGCGGCGGTGGTGGCTTGCACCGGGTTCGACTTGCCGTCGTTGATGAAGATGAGGCAGTCGATGTTTTGGTGGGCCAAGGCCGGGGTGACGGTCAGGGTGGGGCCGTTGGTGCCGACCCCGGTGATGACCGCCCCGTTGTGCCGCCATTGGTAATAGAAGTTGACCGTATCGCCGTTGGGATCCGAGGCGAAGCCGTCGGCCAGGGTCAGGGTGTCGCCCACATGGGGGTTGAGGTTGGCGATCGCCGGGGTGCCGGTGAAGGCGGGGGGAAGGTTGCCGGGTTGAACCGGCGCGGTCTGGTGCTGGGCAAACCCGCCGAAGGGGTCGGTCGCGGTGACCACGCAGGTGACCATCGCGTTCAGGTCGGTGTTGGCGACGGTGTAGGTCGGACCCGTGGCGCCGGGAATGTCGACGCCGTCCGCCTGCCAGCGATAGGTGGTGGTGAGCAGATCGCCGTTGGGGTCGGTGGCGGCGGTGAATTGCAGGGTCAGCAGGTCGCCGACCGCAACCGGACCGGCATTGGCGATCTCAGGGTATTCATCGAAGGTCGGCACCCCGTTGCCGGGGATGTAAGGGGCGGTGGTGGCGGTGGTGACCCCACCGCTTTGGTCGTCGGCGGTGACGACACAGTCGATGGCCACCCCGATATCGGCAGGGGCGATGGTGTAGTCCAGCGCGGTTGCTCCGGGAATATCGACCCCCGCCGCCCGCCACTGGTAGGTCATGACCGGGGTGGAGAACGGGTTGTCGTCGGTGACCGTGGCCTGAACCTCGACGACTGTTCCCACGGTGGATGAGATGTTGCTCACGGTGGGGGGGGTGACGAACACCGGGGGGTTGTTGAAAAGGGCCAAGCTGTCGGATGTGACCGTGGTGAGCCCCCCGTTGCCGTCGTCCGCGGTGATATCGCAGGAGAGGCCAAAACCCAATTCATTGACGGTGATGGTGAAGGTGGGGCCGGTCGCCGAGGCGATAGGAAGCCAGCCGTCCAGATACCACTGGTAGGTCAAGGTGACGGTGTCGCCATCGACATCGCTGGTCCCCAGGTTGGTCAACGAAACGACGTCGCCCACATTGTTGCCGGTCGAGGCCAGGGTCGGGGTGCCGGTGAAGGTGGGGCGGTGATTGGCGATCGTCACCGGGGGTGTCGTGGCGGTCGCCACCCCCCCCAGGTTGTCGTCGACGGTGATGGTGCAATCGAGGGATGCCCCGGCATCGCTGGGGGTCATGGCGTAAAAAGCGGCGGTGGCGCCGGGAATGGCCACCCCATTGTTGCGCCACACATAGGTGTAGGTCAGCACGTCGTTGTCGGGGTCTTGAGCGTTGGCGTTGAGCAGGCTCAAGGTGTCGCCGACGGCAACGTTCTGGGTCTTGATGGTGGGGGGGGTGGCGAAGGCGGGGGGGTGGTTGGGGAGTACGGCGCCCAGACTGATGTGGCCGAAGGTGTCCACGGTCAGGTATTGACCGCTGCTGGGCTCGAAGAGCGCCCCCTTGCCGGCAATGCCGCCGATGTTGGTGGCGGTTTTGCTCCAGGTGACCCCGTCGGTCGAGGTGTAAATGGTCGGTTTGCTGTTGACCGTGACGTTGATGGGAATCAGGTACCGGCTGCCATCCCAAACGATGCTGATGCTTCGGGTGCCGTAACTGGGGAAGGTGACGGGGCTCCAGGTCACCGCGTCGGTGCTGACCAAGACGTTGGGGGTTCCGATGCCGACCGTGACCAAACGACCGTTGCCGTCGCTGGTCACACCGAGCAGGGTGCCGGTGGTGTTCGAGTTTTGTGGGGTCCAAACGATGCCGTCGGGGCTGGTGGCGATGCCCCCCCCCGAGAAACCGACCTGGACGAACAGGCCCAGGGTCGGCTCCCAGATCAGGTCATTGACGTTGGATCCCAGGCCGCCGTTGCTGCTGGGGGTCCAAGTCGCCCCATCGGTGCTGGTCCAAGCGGCGGCGACCCCCCCTTGATCGCCGACGGCGACCAGGGTGACCCCATTCCACGCCACGGTGAGCCGGTTGCCGGTAAGGCCGACCTGGGGGCTCCAGGCGATGCCGTCGGGGCTGGTGACCACCGCGCCGTTGTTGCCCACAGCGACGAATTGGGCGCCCGTCCAAACGATGTCGTTCAGGGTTTCAATGGTGTTCGAGGTTTGCACCGTCCAGGCGACCCCGTCGGGGCTGGTGGCAATCCTTCCTGCGAACCCCACCACCACGTAGAGGCCGCCTGCGAAGGCGGCGCGGTTCAGGTCGTCGTGGATCCCCTGGGAGCGTTCGGTCCAGGTCGTGCCGTCCGGGCTGGTATAAAGGGTTCCACCGCTCCCCCCTGCGATCCACTGGGCGCCATCCCAGGCGACCGTCTTCAGGAAATAATTGGCCTGGGGGGCCGTCAGGGTGTGGTTCCAGGTGACGCCGTCGTTGCTCACAAAAGCGCCGTATTGCCCCACGGCGCAGTATTGCAGGCCGTTCCAGCCCAACGCCTTGGCGTAGGTGTTCGTCCCTGCCGTGGGTGAGGTGGTCAGGGCGCTCCAGGTCACCCCGTCGGCGCTGACCAGACTGTAGAGGTCGCGGGTGGTGACGACCCAGCGGGCGCCATCCCAGACCACACCGCCAAGGGGGGTCGTGGCCGATACGGTGGGGAGGGTGGCGATGGCGGTGGCGACATCCTGCTGGGTCCAGGTCACCCCATCGGGGCTGGTCACCAACAGCTGGGCCCTTGTGTAACCCCCAACCGCCACAAAGAGGCTGCCGTTCCACGCGACGTGATCCAGCGACGAGAGGGTGCCGGGAACCACCTGATTTTGGCTGACCCAGTTGGCGCCGCCGTTGCTGCTGGTCCAGATGGAGCTTCCCCCCCCTACGGCGACGAGGATGCCGTTGCCTTCGGCGAGCGCTTGAACCGGATAAGAGTTTGGCCTGGTGGTGGGGCTCCAGGTCAACCCGTCCGGGCTGGTGAAGGATCCGTTCGACCAATTGCCCATGGCGACAAAACGGCTGTGAGCGGCGCTCCAATAGACGGTGAGGCAGCCGGTTGCAGTTTTAACCTGGCCCCAGGTCGTCCCCCCGTCGCCGCTGCGCAGCAACGTCCCCTGTTTGCTCACCGCCACAACAACCCCGCCGCCATTGCTGGCAAGCGCACCGATTTCATCGGGGGTGGGCAGAGGGTTGACCTCTTGCCAGCTGTAGGTCAGTGCGGCCCAAGCCGGGACGGTGAAACCGGGAATAAGCCCAACCGTCAGGATCATGGCCAGGCAGAGGCGATGGATGGTGTTCATGGGTGCTCCTTAAAAAATGATCCTGAAATGAACCGAAGCCAGACCGTTGGCGATGGTGTCGATGGTTCGAAAGCGATGGGGATCGAGACTCAGGGCAACACGATGTTGTCGATCCAGGCGGCATCGAGGCCGACCGCCACCGCGCCGTTTTTGATGTAACTCCAGGAGTAGGTGTGGCTCCCCGCCGGGACCGAAAACTGCACCCGCTGGAAGCCGACCGCCCCCGACCAACGCCCCCCGGTCGGGACAACCCCGTCGATGCTGAAGACCAGCTCGTCCATCCCCGCCTCGCTGTCGACCCTCAGATCGAACGCAATCGAGCCGGCGACCACCGAATCGGCCACAAACTTGACGTTGCTGGTGTTCCCATCGGCGATGGGGGCGCTCTTCAGGCTGTGGCGTCCGGTGGCGGCAAAGTCGGTGGTGATGAACCAAGGCGATTGATTCAGACCGACCCCCATCGAGGTCGGCCAACCCCCCTCGAAATCGAATGCGACGCGGGCCAGGTAGAGGGGGGAGCCCCCAAAGTGGTTGAGCACCACGGTGGGACTGCGCTGGACCGAGACGGCGGTGACCCCCCTGATCTGGCGGCTGGCGTCGTTGCCCCAGCCGCGCAGGGAGCCGTCGCTCATCAGCACCATGGTGTGGTCGCCCCCACAGGCGATGTCGACCGCCGTGGCGACCCCGACCGCCTGAATCGGAGCCAGACTGTTGGAGGTGGTGAAGGTGGCGTCGCCCAGAACCCCGTTCAGATTGCTGCCCCAACTCCAAACCGAGCCGTCGGCCAGCAACGCCGCCGAGTGGGATTGCCCCGCCGCGATCTTCAGCACGGCAATGCCGGGGGGGAGTCCCAGCACCTGCACCGGGGTGGCGGTGTTGATGGTGGTGCCATCCCCCAGCTGTCCTCGGTCGTTCTTGCCCCAGGCCCAAATGGCTTTGTTGCCCACCAGCGCCAGGGCGTGATCCCCTCCGGCGGCGATGGCGGTCACCTTGGTCAGTCCGACCACCTGGGTCGCCAAGGGGGTGGCCAGGGCGCCGCTGAGCACCCCTTCGCCGACCTGGCCGAATTGGCTCGATCCCCAGGCCCAGACGCTTGCGTCGCTCAGCAGCGCCAGCGAATGGTGGTTTCCGGCGGCAATCGCCTTAGGCAGGGCGACCGATTGGATCTTGCTCAAAACCGGGGTGGCGCTGTCGAGGGTGCTGCTGTCGCTGAGCTGGCCGTTGGCGTTGGAGCCCCAGCTCCAGATCGAGCCGTTGGCCAGCAGCACCATGGAGTGGGTCGCTCCGGCCGCCACCCGACTGGCGCCGGACAGCCCGCCGATCTTCACCGGGGTGGCCGAGGCGATCAGGCTGTTGTTGCCCAATTGCCCGGCTGCGTTGCAGCCCCAACTCCACACCTGTTTGGCGGCGTCGATCCCCAGCGCATGGCAGGTATGGGTGGCCAAATCGAGCATGGTCCCCAGGTTGGGAAGGGGGGCGGGATCCTGGGCTTGCGGCAGCAGGGGGGGGAGCACCTGGGTGCCCAGTTGCAACCCGGTGTTGTCGCCCCAGCCCAGCGCCACCCCGGTGTCGGTCAGGGCCAAGGTGTGGGTCTGACCGGCAACCAGCCTCTCGCGACCCGACAAAGGGGCGGTGCGGGGGGCCTGAGCCACCGTGATCTTGGCGGTGGCGCTGCCGACGTTGACCCCGTCGCTGGCCGAGAAGGTGATCGTGTTGGTTCCGTAGGGGAGCCGGGGGGTGGTGGTGGCGGTGACCGCCGGGTTGGGGGCGACGTTGTCGACGGCGCTCCCTGCGGCCAGGAAGGCGGCAACCGCCGGATCGCCGGCCGAGACCCCGTCGATGCCATCCCCCATCACCGTGATGTCGAGCGGGGGGGTGACCACCGGGGGGGTCATGTCGACCACCCGGACGGTGACGCTGCCGGTGCCGACGTTGCCGAAGCGATCGCTCCCCATGATCTGCACCGTCGTGTCGCCCAGGGGGAACTGGGTGGGGAGTGGGGCGTAGCTGGTGACCGCCACCGAAGAGATATGGCCGTCGCTCCCTTTGCGTCCCATCAGGTAGGCGTTCAGACCGGCGGCGGCAGGGGCGTTGGCGGCGACCCCGGTGGCGTCGGTGGCGGCGATGAGGGTCACGTTGGGTGGGAATTCAGGGGGGCCGATCACGTAGAAATAGCCGGTCATGGTGGCGACATTGCCCGCCGCATCGGTGGCGGTGAAGACCACGGTGTGTTGCCCCCGCCCCAACAGCGCGGGCAGGTTGTGGGTCACCACGGGGGCCGGATCGACGGCGTCGGTGGCGGTGATCGCCGCGAGTAGGGCGGTCACCTGCGGATCGCTCAGGAACAGCCCGGAGTTGGGGCCGCCATTGAGGTCGACGAACGCGGGGGGGGTGCCGACCAACACGGGGGGGGTGGTGTCGCGGACCGTGACCGTGTAGGTCGCCTGTTGAACGCTCCCCAGGGGGTCGGTGGCACTGAAGGTCACGGCGGTGCTGCCGACCGGCAACAGGGTCGGGGCGTTGTGGGTCACCGTCAGGGGTTGCCCGGCGGCGTCGTACCCCTGTACCGAGCCGAGCCAGGCCAACGCGGTGGCATCGGTCGCGGCCACCGCCCCGCCGAGGGGGGAGAGGGCAATCGCGTCGCCCAAACTCGGGGCGGTGAGGGTGGGGCGATCCAGCACGGCGATGGTGGCCTGGGCGCGGCCCAGATTCCCGGCGGCGTCCCGCACCTCGAAGGTCACCGCGCTGCTCCCCACCGGCAAGGGATTCGGGGCGTCGACGGCGATGGCGCTCAGGGGGCCGTCGTAAGCGTCGGCGGCGCTCCCCCCGGCCAAAAACAGGGCGATGTCGCTTTGGCTCAGCCCATAACCTGAAACCGATCCCCCGCCGAAAGCCAGGGGGCCAACCGGCGTCGGGCTAAAGAGGTTCGGTCGCGGCTGCGCCCCCATCCCCCCATCGCCCAGGATGCCCCAGCCCCAGACGGTACCGTCGCGTCGCAGCACGAACCCGTTGTTTTGGTTGGCGACGATCTTGACCGCCCCATCGACCCCGGGCAGCGGGACGGGGCGCAGGGCCGCTTCGGCGAACCCTCCGGGCATGTTGTACCCCCCCCAGCGCCAGACGGTGCCGTTGCGGGCCAAGGCGTATTCGTTGAAGCCGCCGTAGGAATCGGCCAGTGCGGCAACCGAGCCGTTCAGGCCGTTGCTGGCATCGAGAGCGATGGGGGTGGCTTGATTCGAGATCGACCCTTGCCCCAATGAGGCGTGGCTGTTGTAGCCCCAGACGAAGACCTTGCCCTGATCGGTGCGCACCATCAGGTGGGAAAAGCCGGCAAACACCTCGGCCGCCCCGGCGATGGGGGTGTCGAGGGGGACCGGGGTGGTTTGGGTGGTACCGGTGCTGGCGGCGTGCCCCATCATCCCCCCGCTGTTCACCCCCCAGACCCAAAGCGAGCCGTCGTTTTTCAGGCCGAGATGAAAAGTGCTGCCGGTGGCAAAACGGGCCATCCCCCGCAGCGGCTCGACCCGAACCGGCGCGAACACATTCAGCATGGTGGAGGCGCCGCACAGTTGGGCGGCGTTGTTGTAGCCCCAGCCCCAGACCGTGCCGTCCCCCTGAATGGCCCAGGCAAAATCGGCGTGGGCCTGAATCGAGCGCACCCCGTTTAATGTCGGGATGGGGGCCGGGGTCTCGACGCGGGTGGCGGTGTTGCCGTCGCCGCGTCCCAAGAGCCCTTTGCTGTTGCCCCCCCAGGTCCAGACGGTGCCGTCGCTTTTTAGCGCCATCCCCATGTTTGCGGCGGCGGCGATGGCGACCACGCTGTGCAGGCCCGGCACCGGGGCGGGGGTCATGCCGCTGGGGGTGTCCAGCCCCCACTGCCAAACCCTGCCGTCGCTCATCAAGGCCAGGGTGCGGTCGGTCGTGGCGGCCAGATCGATCACCGTGAAGGGGGTGACCTGGTCGGGGGCGACCGTCCAGCGCGACAGGGTCAAGGGGGCGGGGGGGGTGACCACCGGGGGGGTCAGGTCGGCCACAGTCACCGACGACACCACCGAATAGGGGGCCCCGCCGCCATCGTGGGCGGTGAAGGTGACCGGGGTGGTCCCCACCGGGAATTGGGTCGGGCCGTTGTGGGTGATGGTGGGCAGGCCGCCCAGGCTATCCCGGGCGCTCGCCCCCCCCAAGAAGGCGACGATGGCCGGATCGCTGCTGGCCAGGCCGGCGGCGCTGCTGGTGGTGACCACCACCGGCGCCGGGGGGATCAGCTCTAAGGTGTTGCTGACGGTGATGGTGGCGTTGGCGCTGCTGGTGTTGCCCGAGGGATCGGTGGCCGAAAAGACCAGGGGATGAGACCCCACCGTCAGCGCGGGCAGGGGCTGGTTGTAGCGCACGCTCAGGTCGCCGCTCACCCCGTCGCGGGCGGTGGGGGAGGCCAGGAATTGGGCCAGGCCCGGATCGCTCGGGAGGGCGGTGGTGCTCGGGGCAACCGGCATCACCACCACGCTGGCCGGAGCGGCGATGACCGGGGGGGTGGTGTCGACCAGGGTGATGGTCGATGCGGCGGTTTGGGGGGTTCCGGCGCCGTCGACGGCGGTGAAATGAACCGTGGTAACCCCCAGGTGAATCCTGGCGAAGGGGGGCAAATCGTGTTGGACGCTCAGCGTCCCCCCGAGGCTGTCGACCGCGCTGGCCCCGGCCAAAAAGGTGGCGATGGAGGGGTGACTGAGCGGCAGGGGATCCATCCGGGTGACGTCGATCTGCACCGGGGCGGGGGGGGTGACCACCGGCAGGTCGGCCACCGTGACGGTGGCCTGGGCGCTGGTTTGATTCCCCCCGCCATCGACGGCGGTGAAGGTCACGGTGGTGACCCCCTTGGGGAAGGTGGTCGGGGCGTCGTTCCCGATGACGATTTGGTTCATCGCGGTGGCGGCGTCGTTGGCCGATGCACCCCCCAGGAAGGCGGCAATGGCCGGGTCGCTGGCCGGGGTGCCGCTTAATCCTGCTGCCTGCACCACGATGTTGCCCGGTGCCTGAACGGTCGGGGGGGTGAGGTCGGCGATGGTCAGGTTGGCGACGGCGCTCAGCGCCGGTGAACTGACATAGAACGTTATGCTGAAGGTGCCGAATTTCGGATCGTTGATCCCCGGCAGGCCCCGATAGGAGACCGGGAGCCGCTTGCCGGTGGCATCAAAGGCGAGCGCCCCGTTCAAAAAGGCTTTCAAGGCGGTGTTGTGTAGCTCCGAAGCCCCTTGGGGGGAATCGGCATCCACCGCCGTGGCGAGGGGGGGAATCAAGGTCGCGCCGTTGATGACGACGACCCCGGCGCTGCCGGTGGCCACGTTCCCGGCGGCGTCTTGGGCGGAGAAGTCGACCACCGTGAGCCCCATAGGGAAGCTGGTGGGGGCGTTGTGGACAATCGGGGTGATCGGGCCGTCGACGTTGTCGAGCGCGGTCGCCCCGGTCAAAAAGGCGGCGATGGCTGCGGTGCTGGCGGGTAGCGAAGTCGCCCCCCCGACGGGGACGGCGATGGGGGCGGGGGGGGTGAGGGTCGGCGCGGTTTGGTCGGCCACAACGACGGTGGCGGTCGCGGTGGTGGTGACGGTCGCGGCGGTGGCGCTGAAGGTCACCGTGGTGCTCCCCACCGGGAAGACGGTCGGGGCGTCATGGCTCACCGTCAGGGGGGCGCCGGTGGTATCGAAGGCGGTGGCGCCGTTCAAAAAAGCGGTGATGGCCGGATCGCTGGCGGCGACGCCGCTCCCATTGCGCGCAGCCACGGTGATCGGGGTGGGGGCGGTGACCAGGGGGCCGTTCGAGACGGTGACGCTGGCGCTGGCGCTGCCCTGGTGTCCGGCGGCGTCGCTGGCGCCGAAGGTGACCAGGGTGGTTCCCAGCGGGAAGGTACTCGGAGCGTTGTGGCTGATGAGGCTGATCGTGCCATCCACGGCGTCGCTGGCGCTGGCCCCGGTCAAGAAGGCGGCAATCGCTGGGGTGGTGGCGGGTAGCTCCCCCCCATTGGTTGAGGTGACCGAGATCGGCGCGGGGGCGGTCACCGTGGGGGGTGAAAGATCCGTCACCGTCACGGTCGCCGTGGCGGTGGCGGTGAGGTTGTTGGCGTTGGCCGAGAAGGTCACCACCGTCGCCCCCAGAGGCAGGGTGGTGGGGGCGTTGTGGGTGACGGTGATGGCAGAGCCCGCCCCGTCGAGGGCCGAGGCGCCATTCAAAAAGGTGGCGATGGCCGTAGCGCTGGCGGGGGTGCCCGAAGCCGAGGCGGCGTCGACCGTAACGGGGGTCGGCGCGGTGACCGAGGGGCCATTGGGCACCGTGACGTCGGCGCTGGCGCTGCCCAAATTCCCGGCGGCGTCGTGGACCGAGAAGGTCACGGTGGTCACCCCAATGGGGAAGGTGCTCGGGGCGTTGTTGCCGATGACGGTGATGGCGCCATCGACGTTATCGACGGCGCTCGCCCCCCCCAAAAAGGGGGCGATGGCAGGATCGCTGGCGGGCAGGCCGTTCCAATCGGCGGCGTTGATGGTAACGGGGGCTGGGGCGGTCACCACCGGGGGGGTCTGATCGACCACCGTGAGGGTCGCCCCCACCGAGGTGGTGAGCCCGCCTGCGGTGGCCGAAAAGGTCACCACGGTGTTGCCCAGCGGCAATTGGGTCGGGGCGTCGTTGCCGACGCTCAGCGCCCCACCCTGGGAATCGCTGGCGGAGGCGGCATTGAGCCAGGCGACCACGGCGGGCAGGCTGGCGGGGGTGCCGGAGCCGTCGACGGCGGCGACGATCAAGGTGGGGGGGACGGTGACGGTCGGGCCGTTTGAGATCGCGACGGTGGCGGTGGCGCTGCCGGGATTGCCCGCTGCATCGACGGCGCTGAAGGTCACGGTGGTCGTCCCCACCGCAAAAAGGGTCGGGGCGTCGCTACCGATGGCGGTGATGACCCCATCGACGTTGTCGAGGGCGCTAACGTTGGCCAGAAAGCTGGCCAGGGCCGGGTCGCTGGCGGGGGTGCCGCCGGGGGTGGCGGCCGCAAGGGCGATTCCCCCCGGACCAGTCACCACGGGGGGGGTCAAATCGGCGACGGTCACCAGCACGGTGGCGCTACCTGAATTGCTCGCCCCGTCGACGGCGCTGAAGGTGACGGTGGTCGAGCCCAAGGGGAAGGTCGTCGGGGCGTCGTTGCCGATGACGGTGATCGCTCCGTCGACATTGTCGACGGCGCTCGCCCCGGCCAAGAGGGGGGCCAGGGCGGGGTCACTGGCCGCAATGCCGTTGGCATCGACCGCCGCCACGGTGATCGGGGTGGGGGCGGTGACCACCGGAGCGGTCAGGTCGGCCACCACCACATCGACCGCTACGGCGACCTGGTTGCCCGCCGTATCCGAAACGCTGAAGTGGACCGTGGTGGTGCCGAGGGGCAGCACCGCCGGGGCGTCGTGGGTGATGAGGGGCAGGGCGCCGTCGATGTTGTCGGTGGCGGTGATGGTGGCCAGAAACGCTGTGACCGTAGGGCTGTTCAGGGGCAGCCCGTTGGCGTCGAGGGCGGGTAGGGTCACCGAGGCGGGGGCTTGCAGCACCGGGGGTAGGGTGTCGACGACCACCCCGCCCCCCGTGGCGCCATCGCCTCCTCCGCCACCCCCGCCACAGGCGCTGACCAGCATCGAGAGGAGTAAGAGCCGGGCGGTCCAAAGAAGCTTATGTCCTGATTTCATGGTTGATCTCAAATCTACGGTTTCGCACTAGGGAAACGCTGAAAAAGGGCTCTTGCCTTTTCTACGCATACCAAACCAGCCACGGACGTTCCTGGTTTTGGCGACCCTCCATGGGTCGCGAGGAAGCGCCGAATCGATCAGCGCTTCCTTGGGGTTTTAGGTGCCCAGAAATGATCCGTGGCCAGCATCGGCAAGTGGCCGGATCGATCCCTTTTGCGCGAAGGATGCGGGAGCCTGTGTGGGGCGTCTGTGAATGAAAACGAGGGGGCAAAACCAAGCTTTTTTGTTTAAAAAAGCCAGTAAGTATAAGGCTTCGATCGATTTTTCCGGGCAAGCTAGTGGAATGCGGCGGCGGGCGGTATCGCACGAACGCGCGATACCCTCGGGCTCGGTTTTGTGCATGAGCGACCGCCGAACAAAATGGCGCCGGAGCGGCGCCGATTTGTTTCGCGTGCACCAAGGCGCGGCGCGTCCCTCCGGGCGCCGCGTGTGGTGCGGAATTTCAGCGGGCTGGAGGGTGGTGCATCGGGCAGGCTCAGGTCACGTGCCCAGTTGGCATGGGGGGCGAAAAGGTGATGTGGACCACGGCGTTGGGTCGATTGCGGGCAAGGGGGGGGATTACCGCTTGACGGCTGGGGTTATTTGAAGGGGGGGTGGCGGCGGATTTTTCGGCGCCGAAGGCGGCGTGCCTATTCAGGTAGGCCCGAAACCGCTTGGCGCAGCATGGCCCAGATCAGCGACATTCCGGGATGCTCCTCGGGCGGGGCGGCGCGCCAGCGGGCCAGGATGGCATCGGCCCCACCGATCGCTTCGCGGCGTTCGGACAGGGGGCTTTGCGGGGGGTATGCCAGCGGGGTCACGATTTCCCCCACCTGCACCACCCCCGGATGCGAGCGGCTCGGATCGGGCTCCGGATCCCCCTCGACCCCCTTCAAAATCAGGCTGCGCGGTTGCCCCAAGGCGACGTTGATTTCGGCCATCAGCCCCACGTAGGGGGGGTGAAAGACGCCGTTGAGTTGGCTGTCGCAGCGCAGCGGATTGAGCAGCCGCGCCACCGTGTTGGCAAAGGTGCGCACCCCCAGTCGGGGGCGCAGGTTGAACAGCTGCGCCAGCGGGGGGCAGAGGTCGGTGAGGTCGAGGTAGACGATTCCCTCGCTTGCCAAGATCGCCGCCCCCTCGCGCAGATCGCCCCCCCGTCGTATTCCCAACGCTTTGAGCACCGGCCAGGCGGCGATCCGCCCGGGGATCGGGTCGATGCCATGCACCACCACCGGCGTCCCCCCGTTGGCCAGCTTCAGGGCGGCGGCCAGAATCAGCGGGTCGCTGCGGCGCCGACCCGCGTAGCAGGGCAGATCGAGCGCCCCGCTTGGGGCGACGACCTCCCCCCAGCCTGCCACATGATCCCGCGCCGCCTCGACGAAACCGGTTAGCTCTGCCGCCGACTCCCCCTTCATGCGCAGGGCAATCAAGAAGGCGCCGAGTTGCAGGGGGTCGGCAGCGGGCTGCATCAGGGTCGCCAACGCCCAGCGGGCCTGTTCGCGGTCGAGGTCGCGAGCCCCTTTGGCGCCGCGGGCGATATGGGCGATCAGTTCGGGGATTTGCACGGTGTAACCTCGGGGGAATGGGGAAAATTCGTTCGAATCGCGGGAAGATGTGATCCGATGCACCGAAGAAAATGAAAACCGCTCTCAATCTACCCCGGCGCGCCTGAACCATCATCAAGCGGCGACTATCGAGGGGCAGGGGGCTCCAATGAACATCATTCAAACGGGCTTGGCAACGGCAGGACTGGTATTGGCCTTCACCGGCGGCAGCGCTGCTGCCGACGAGCGCTGGACCGACGAGTGGTGGGTCTGCTCCAAGCCGGTAACGTCGGTGGGAATGCAGTTCGATTGCCATCAGAAGGGGAACGAGGCGACTCAGGTCGAGGCCAATATGGCGGCGATGGCGGCCAAGGGGCTTCGAACCTATTCGACCACCACCGAGGGGGATCGTCTGGTGGTGCTGTTTGGGCGGATGCTGGCCTCCTCCCGCTAAATCCAGTTTTCAACACCCATAAAAAAAGGCGGGCCAAGCGGCCCGCCTTTTTTTATGGAAGCGCTGATTTAATAGCGCTTCCGAGCGATCCAGGGATGGGTCGCCAAATTCAGGAACGTTCGTCGGAGGCGACCTAAGTCGCCGACGCTCTGCTGATTTTGCATGCGAAGCCAAAACGACGCCGCCTCATGGCGCCTACTTTTGGTTTTTGCGAGGTGTACTGATTCAAGGCGGGATGCCTTTTATCAGCGTTTCCTTATGAATCTGCGACCGTTTTGAATCAGCCGTGCGCCGCCTTCAAAGCCGCCTGGTAATCGGGTTCCTCGACGATCTCGGGGACCAGTTGGGTGTAGACGACGGTGTCGTTTTCATCCAGCACCACCACCGAGCGGGCGCACAGACCGGCCAGGGGGCCGTCGGTCAGCAGCACGCCGTAATCCTCGGCGAACCGCTTGTCGCGCATCATCGAAAGCGCCTTGACGTTCTCGATCCCCTCGGTGGAGCAGAAACGGCCCTGGGCGAAGGGGAGGTCGGCGGAAACGACCAACACCACCGTGTTCTCAAGACCGGCCCCCTGCTCGTTGAATTTGCGGGTCGAGGTGGCGCAGACGGCGGTGTCGAGGCTGGGGACGATGTTCAAAATCTTCTTCTTGCCGACAAACGTCGCCAACGAAGCGGTGCTCAGGTCGCCGGCAACCAGGGCGAAATCGGGGGCTTTGCTGCCCACGGCGGGAAGATCGCCATTGGTGTGAATGGTGTTGCCTTTCAGGGTCACGGTGGACATGGGGCTACTCCTGTGAACAAGGTGGGAAAAAGGTCAGCCCAAGGGGGGCAAGGGAATGCGGACGTCGTGGGGACCGTATGATGGTAATAACCGAGTAAAATTCTACGGTATTCTTTTTGGGGTTATTTATTTGTACGGATTTTGGGGATGGGCGGGGTGCTAACCCGGATTTTTCATAAAACTCCGGGTTAGCACCCCGCCAAAACGGCGGCGCCCCAGAGCCCCATCCGGTCGGGCTCAGCAACGACGTGCAGGTCGAGCCGCTCGCGCTGCGGCGGTAGGGCGTGGGTATGCCAGGCGGCCTCAAGTGCCGGGCGCATCAGGGCAAAGCCGTCGGATCCCCCCCCGCCAACCGCCATGGTGGCGATATCGAGGGTTTTGGCCACCAGCGACATCGCCAGCCCCAGCGCCGCCCCACCCCGTTCGAAGGCGAGCTGGGCGTGGGGCTCGCCCCTTAAAGCCGCTTTGTACAGGGTCAGACCATCGGAGCAGGGTTTGCCGCTCGCCTCGGTGTAGGTGCGCAGCATGCCGCTGACCGAAGCGACCGTCTCTAGGCAACCGTGGCCGCCACAGCCGCACAGCCGGGCCAGATCGTCATCTTCGACGGTCAGGTGCCCCAGCTCCCCCGCCATCCCCCGCATCCCGCTCCAGAGTTTACCCCCCAGAATCAAGCCTCCCCCCACCCCCGTGCCCAACGTCCAGACCACCAGATCGTCTTGGTGGGAGGGTGTGCCGAAGCGGTGAATCCCCAGGGCGGCGCAGTTGGCATCGTTTTCGACCGCCACCGGTAGCCCCAGGGCGCGGCTCAGATCGTCGGCCAGCGGCAGGTTGTTCAAACCGGGAAGGTTGGGGGAGGCGGTGAGCAACCCCCGGTCGAAAAAGCCGGGGAAGCCGATGCCGACGCGGGTCGCGCCGGTCTCGTGAATGCGACTGCGCAAATGGGTGGTCAGCACCCCCAGGTCGGCCTTGCCGTTGTCGCCGAGCCAGGGGAGCGCCACCTTGACCGGGGAGCCCATACGGGGTGTGCCCCGGTCGGGGCAGGGGCCGACCAGGGCGCTACGCACGAAGGTGCCGCCCACATCGACGGCGAGGATCGGATCAATCCAGGGGGAGGGGTGCGATTTCATGGTAGAGCTCCAGATAGTGCCTTCCCGATTCGTCCCACGAGGCGTCGCGGGCCATGCCGCGCGCCGCGACCGACTGCATCGCTTCGGGCGATTCAAAGAGTCCCAGCGCCCGGTGGATCCCCCAGGAGACCCCGCCGACGCTGGCATCCTTGAAGACCACCCCGGTGGAATGCTCCCAATCGTCGTCCACATGAACCACCGAGTCGGCCAGCCCCCCGGTGGCGCGAACCACCGGAATTGCCCCGTAGCGCATGGCGATCATTTGGGTCAGGCCGCAGGGCTCGTAGCGGGACGGCACCACCAAGAAGTCGCTGCCGCCGTAGACGCGATGGGCCAGAGGTTCGTCGAAGCCGTGGATGTAGCGCACCCGCTCGGGGAAGCGGTCAACCAAGGATTGAATCTGCCCCTCGATGTCGTGCTCCCCGGTTCCCAGCACCACCAGATTAAAGGGGGGGGGATTGAAGTGGTGGACCGCCTGGGTGAAGAGGTCGATCCCCTTTTGTTTGGCCAACCGGGAGACCAAGCCGAAGGTGGGTAGACGGGGGTCGAACCCCATCTCGGCGGCGAAGGCTGCCCGCATCGTCGCCCGCTCCTCGGGGTCGAAGTAGGGATGGGGCAGCAAGGGATCGAGGATCGGGTTCCAGGTCAGGGTGTCGATGCCGTTGAGGATGCCGGTCACCCCCCGCGCTGCCAGCAGCTCGTGCAGCCCCTCCCCCCCTTCCGGGGTGAGGATCTCCCGGGCGTAGGTGGGCGAGACGGTGGTGATGGCGGTCGCAGTGCGGATCGCCCCCTCCAGCCAGCTCATGGCGCCGTCGCCCCGCTTGAGATTCGGCCACTGAGCGAAGTCGATTCCCAGGTCGTCGAAGAGCTCCCAGCCGAAGACCCCTTGGTAACCCAGGTTATGCAGGGTCAGCACGGTGGGCAGGTTCAGGCCGTATTGGGGCATGAGCAGCGGCACCAACCCCGCCTGCCAGTCATGCAAATGCAGCAGGTCGGGTTTGTGCCGCGCCTTCTGGGCGGCGATCAGCACCGCATGGTTGAAGAAGGCAAAACGCAACGCCTGATCGTGGTAGGCGACCGTTCCTCCCCGTTCGCCGTAGGGGTGGGGACGGCTGCCGAAGAAATGGTGCTGGCGCACCAAAATCAGGGGGATTCCCGGTCCCCCCGCCGGATCGGCCAGCCGTGCCCGTACCAGCGCCCCATCGAAGGGGAAGGGGCCGAGCCACACCCGAAAGCGGTGGGTTACCGCCCGTTCGACAATGCGCGGATCGCTGAGCAGCGGGCCGTATTCGGGCAGCACCACCGCCGTCTCGACCTGACCCACATGAAACAGCGCCTCGGGCAGCGCCCCGACCACGTCGGCAAGCCCCCCCGCTTTGGCGACCGGGGCCAGCTCGGGGGAGACCATCCACACCCGCAACGGGCGGGGTGCCTTCGCAGCGGCTTTGGTCGGTGTGGCGGCGGGGGACTTACGGCGTTTGGCTGGGGTGGTTTTAACGCTCATAGCGTCCTCTCCAGGTCTGGCGAGCCTGACCGGCCCGCACCACCTTCGGCGGAAAGGCGACGGTGAGGTCGCCCCCCTGAAAAATGCGCTCGAAACCGGCTTCAGACAGATTCACGGTGTGGCGGGGGCGGTAGGTGACCGAGCACCCCTCGGGAAGATCGAGGGTCAGTTGAATCCCCGACCAGGTGTCGAAAAGCCGGATTTGGCGGCAATCGGTGTGGGCCGCAGCCTGTCCCAGCCCGGCGACGATCTCCCCCCCTTGGGGCAGGGCCAGTTCGATGCGCCCCGCCACCCCGTCGCAGCAGGGGAGGATCAGATGCCAGGTGCACAGCACCGGCTCGGGGCAGGCGATGGCGCCCAGGCCCCAGATCCACGCCTCCTGGCCCGCCACCAAATAGCGGCAACCCGGCTCCCCCTCGATCCCCCAGGGGGGCGTTTCGCTCAGACCCTGCCACAGGCCGGAGCGCAGCGGCTCTTCCTCATGAACCAAGGCCTCCTCCCGCCATTCGGGGGGAAGCGCCCGGGGGTTGTGGATGGTGGCCGGGGCCTCAGCATCGGCCACATGGCCGTGGGGTGCGCAGGGGGTGTGGTAGGGCTGTTTGTGCCGGGCGACCAGGTCGCTCAAGGCGACCCGGGCGGGAAGGAAATCCCATTCGCGAATGCCCCCCTCTTCGTCCAACCACATCTGAAAATCGCCCTGGCGGATCCGGGTGATAGTGCCGATGGAGGGGAGCTCTTCTTCGCTCCACCCCTCGGGCAGATCGAGGGCGTTTTCGGACTCAAGCAGGCTGGTGTAGATCTGACGGCGCAGGTGGGGCAGGTAGAGGCCGCCGAAGACCCCGTGCCAGTAGGCGTCGTTGGCCTGGGCCCGGTGCAGCCCCTCCCGGGCCGGATGATCGAGCGGCTGATCGTCGAGTAGACCGGAGAGCCCCAACATGCGCCGGTGCATCCACAGCGCCTCGGGGTAGCGCACCAGCATTTGGTGCCAGGGGGCACCGATGATGCGCGGGGCGTATCGGGGCCACTCGGGGGTCTCACGCAGCCGCGCCTCCAGATCGGCCATGGTCTCTTGCCCGCTGGGGGGGAGCGACCAGACCCCCATCTCCCGGTAGCTGGTGGTGGTTAGATAGGTGGGGCGGGGGGGAAAGGTGTCGAGCGCCTGGCTGGGCAAAATAGTGGTCAGGGCCGGATGGGCGGCGAGCTGGGTGAAAAGATCGTCGATCCAGCCGCTGCCATAGACCCAGGCATGGGTCTCGGGCCAGGCGCCGAATTTCTCTCCGTCGTCGACCATCACCGCCAGTTTGCGCCCCTCCTCGGCCCAGCCGACCAGCTCGCTCATCAAATCGGCGACCGGGGCAAAGGGGATGCGGTAACGCAGCCGCTCGCTGATCGGCAGCAGTTTCAGGGGGTGGCCCGCGCTTTCGGTTTCGAACATCCCCTCCACCGCATCGGGCTCATGCCCCGAGGCGAGGAAGTGGTGGTCGTCGACGAAGGCCAGTTCGATCCCCGCGAGGTCGAGCGCCACCGGCAGGTCGGGGCTCCAGACCCGTTCGGTCAGCCAGGTTGCACGGGGGCGCTGGCCGAGTTGTTGTTCAAGGGTGTCGCTCAAGCGGCGCACCTGATCGACCCGGTCGCGCTCGGGCAAGCTGGCCAAAATCGGCTCGTGGTAACCGCCGCCGAGCAGTTCGACCTGCCCCCGTTCCACCAACGCCTTGAGCAGCAGCACCGTCTCGGGGTGGTGGATGTGCATCCAGTCGAGCAGGGAGCCGCTGAGGTGGACCGCCATTTTGATGTCGGGATGGCGGGCCAGTGCTTCAAGAAAGGGGGCGTAGGACTGGTCGTGAATCTGCTCGATCACCTCGGGGAAGTTACCCAGGGGTTGATGGCAATGAATGCCCAGAAGAAGGTTGAGCATCGGTGCGTCCTTGGAATGAGAAATCGTCATCGTTAGGGAAACGCTGATTAAAAGGCTCCTGCCTTTTTCAGCAGGGCTTCGGCGACGGGGTCGTCTCCTACGACAGCGCTATTTTGGCGACCCATCCCTGGGTCGCTCGGAAGCGCTGATCCAATCAGCGCTTCCTTAACTCCCGCGCTTCATCACGCCGCCCATTTCGGCAAAGCTGGCGGTGTGGGCCGAATCGACCAGAGGAACCGAGACCGACCGGGGCACCGGAACCTCCAATTGCTGATACAGCTTGCGCAGATGGGCGCGGAATAGGGCGTCGAAGCGGCGCTGGATCGGCAGGGGATTGTTCTCCCCCAACCACCAAAACCAGTCGGAGCCCTCGCAGATGCGCATCTGCCGTTCGACCACCTCCCGCTGCGCCATCGGCAGGGTGGGGCACTTGGCCAGATAGGCAGCCCGGGCGTCGCAGAGCAACTCCCAGGCCCGGTTTTTGGCCGGGTCGCCAATCCAGGTGGTCAGGGTGCCGTGGACCCAGGATCCGGCCACCACCTGGGGCAAAGCGGGGTAGTCCCCCTGCATCAACTGCCGCGGGGTGACCGCTTCGAGGTCGGGGTGCGCGGCAATCGCCTTGAGCAAATCGGGAACAAAGTGGCGCCCCCCGTCGGCGTAGTACTCCCAGGGGTTTTCGCCGTCCAGGGCGATGGTGACCACCGCCTCGGGTTGGTAACGGAAGCGGTGGACCAGCGCCTCCAAGCGGTGAATCAAGTCGCGCACCGCGTCGTCGCCCCGCCAGCGGGGGTAGTCGAAACCGAGCCGGTCCGAAAGATGATCGTCGCGAAAGAGGGTCAGGATGCCGCTTTGACCACAGCGGTGGGGGGTGTAGAGGCTGTCGGGCGCTTCGCCGTTTTGCCGTTCCCAGTGTTGGGAATGGGCCAGCACCCGCTCCCCGGTGGCGACCCAGCCGACCCCTTTTTCGGCCAGGAGATCGAGAGTCGGGGTGTCGACCGCCCCCTCCGAGGGCCAGCAACCGGGCATGGCGCCCCAGTCGCGGATCGCCTCATCCCGCCAGCGCAGCTGCCCCCCGATCGCTTTGTCCCCTTCCAGAAAACGGGCTTGGGGCAGGGGGACGGTGGGGGTCGCCTCATGGGCGCAGTTCAGATCGTGCAACAGCGGCAGGATCGGGTGGGCGCCGGGGCTCATCGCCACCTCGAACGCCCCTTCGTGCATGCGGCGCAGCCGCGGCAGCACCGCTGCCAGCACCTCTTCGATCACCCGCAGCAGTAAAGTCCTGTCGGCTCGGTCGAAACCGGCCCCCTTGTTGATGAGGTAGGCGACCCGGGGGTCGCTGTCGCGGACCGTCTCCCCCATCCAGGCCAGAAAAAACCAAACCGAGAGATCCTGAAAGAAGGAGCTACCCAGGTAGATCCCCTCGGGGTCGTGGGCGGCCAGCTCGGCCATGCGTTGGTAGGGGGGGTGGCGGGCGATCAGCCGCTCTTTGTTGATCCAAAAGAGTTTTTCGAGCGCCATGCGCCGTAACGCGGGACTCCAGTCGTCCGGTTCTAGGGTTAGGGTCGCCAGCAGCGGCTCGGGGATGGGGCTTCCCTCTTCCCGGTGGCGGGTGAGGTGGGCCATCGACTCTTCGAGCTGCTCGACCAACACCGGCACCAGGTTGAAGGTCATCGGCACCCCGGCGGCCTGCGCCCACACCGGCAAATCGGTATAGCCGCGCAGGGCGTGGACCGCCACCCAGGGCATGGTGACCTCGCCATCGACCCGGTAATCGGGCTGATGGAAATGCCAAATCAGGCAGAGCTTCATTCTCGGACGCTCCGGGTTCACCACTCAAAACCGGGGCGGGCGATGGTCTCGGGGTCGACCACCACGATCCCCCCGGCGCTCACCGTGAAGCCCCGTTTGCGCTCCAACTCAAGGTCGTAACCGATCTCGACTTCGGCTGGAATCTGAATCCTCTTTTCGACGATGGCGCGGCGCACCTTGGCATGGCGACCCACGTCGACCTCGGGGAAGAGGATCGAGTCCTCCACCAGCGAGAACGAATTCACCCGTACGTTGGGAGCGAGCACGGAACGTTCTACCCGCCCTCCCGAGATGATGTTGCCCCCCGAGACAATCGAATCGAGCGCCGTTCCGGCTCGGTCTTCGTCGGCAAAGACGAACTTGGCGGGGGGCGACTGGATTTGCAGGGTGTAGAGGGGCCAGGTGGCGTCGTAGAGGTTGAGTTGGGGGGAGACCGAGATCAGATCCATGTTGGCTTCGAAGTAGGCGTCGATGGTCCCAACGTCACGCCAATAGGCCTGCTCCCCCTTGTTGCGGTCGACAAAGGGGAAAGCGGCGGCGTGTCCCGCCTGCACCGCTTCGGGGATGACGTTTTTGCCGAAATCGTGGTCCGAGCCGATCAGCACGGCGTCCCGCTCCAGGGCGTCGAGCAGATAATCGGCGTTGAAAACGTAGATTCCCATCGAGGCCAAACAGATGTCGGGCCGCCCCGGCACGGTGGGGGGATCGGCCGGTTTCTCGACAAAATCGAGGATGCGTTGGCTGGCGTCGACATGCATGACGCCGAAGGCCTTACCCTCCTCTTTGCTGACTTCGATCGCCCCCACCGTGACCTGGGCGCCGCTGGCAATGTGGGCCTCGACCATCAAGGAGTAATCCATCTTGTAGATGTGGTCGGCGGCCAGCAGCAACACGTAGCGGGGGCGGATTTCACGAATGATGTCGAGGTTGTGGTACAGGGCGTCGGCGGTCCCTTCGTACCAACGCTCCATCCCGGCCCGTTGCTGGGCCGACCAGATCTCTAAAAAGTCGCCCAGCTCGGGGCTGAAGAAATTCCAGCCCCGTTGCAAGTGACGTTGCAGCGAGTGGCTCATGTACTGGGTGACTACCGCGATGCGGCGCAGCCCCGAATTGACCACGTTGGACAAAGCGAAATCGATGATCCTGTACTTGCCGCCGAAGTGAACCGCCGGTTTGGCCCGCCAGCGGGTCAGCGGATCGAGACGGGATCCCCGACCCCCCGCCAGCAAAATGGTCAGGGTGTCGCGGGTCGATTGGGTGACCGATTGGGACATGACGGCCTCCTCGTAGGTGGCAAGCGGTAGGTGCAAAAGCGAATCAGGGCAGCAAAGACCAGGGGTCGAGGTCGGGGAAGATGTCGTCCTGCCCCTCAACCTCGGACAGCCAGCCCTCGTCGGGGGGATCCCCACCCTCGAAGGGGGCGAGCAATCGGTCGAGCCGATTGAGCGCCACCTGGGTGCGATTGACTGCGTACTCCACCGAGGTGTTGGTGGTCATGATGAAGGCCCAGTCGCTCGATTGAGCCAGCAAGAGCTCACGCCAAGCCTGACGCAGCCAGCGCCCCTGCGGCTGACTCCCCGCCACGGTTGCGCGGGTGGCGGCGCTCAGACGGCGCACCCCCCGATGTAGGTGACGGTAGATCCAGTCGTTGCTGGGGTTGAGCCAGACCTCGCAGGTGCCGTTTTTGCCCCAGCTTGAGATCGGGGGTTGGCGCACCGGGGCGTCGGAACGATGGGCGACGTCGCGGGTGTGGCAGGCGACCACGTCGCTTTGCTCGGCCGCCATCTTGCGCAGCAGTGCCTCCAGCCACCACGGCCCTTCGAACCACCAGTGGCCGAAAAGCTCGGCGTCGAAGGAGACGGTGAGGACCGGATCGCCCGCACGGTCGCGCAGCCGCTGCAAGAAGTGGGCGGCGTGCTCGGCAGCCCGTTTGCGGGCCCGGCCCGGATGCCAGATCTGCTTGTAGGGGGTGGCGCCGGTGATGCAATGGTATTTGAGCCCGGTGAAGCTGGGCTGGGGACCGTGGTGCATCGCCCGGATGTGGGGCATGTCGACGTCGAATCCGGCGTCGCGGTAGAACTCCCGGAAGAGCGGATCGCCGGGGTAGCCGCCCCTGGCCGACCAGACCAGGGCCGAAAGTTCGGGATCGCGGGGGATCACGGTTAAACCGCCGGGGGTGCGGGTCGGCAGCAGCGGGCCGTGGTACGGGGGCTGGGCGGTGGTGACGGTGGTGTCCTCGACCATGGCGTGGTCGATGCCGACCGCGTTCAAGAAGCGCTCCACACCGGGGTGGTAGGCGCACTCCGACAGCCAGATCCCCTCGGGGTCGATCCCGAGCAGACGGCGGTGGGTCGCCACCCCCTGGCGGATCTGGGCGCTGACCGCTTCGTCGTCCATGCGCAGGATCGGCAAGAAGCCGTGGGTCGCCGGGCAGGTGAGGATTTGCAGATGGCCCGACGCCGCCAGGGCGCGCAGCCGCGCCAGCGGGGTCGGCCCCTCGCTCAGTTGTCGGGCCAGGCTTTCGAAGTGCTCCCGGTACCACAGCACGGTGGGATGCAGGTCGGGATCGCCGCAAGTCCGCTTGATCTCCCCCTCCAGCGCCGCCAGCCGCTCCCCGATGTAATTGCGCGAACGCTGCATCAGGCCGGGGTGGGCCAGCATCGACAGCAGCGGCGGGGTCAAGCTCATGGTGATGCGGAAGGGGACCCCGTCGCGGGCCAGGTTTTCGAAAGCATTGATGAGCGGCAGGTAGGTCTCGGTCAGCGCCTCAAAATACCACTCCTCCTCAAGAAAACGTGCCCCCTCGGGGTGGTGGACGTAGGGCAAATGGGCGTGCAGCACCAAAACGAAGGGGGTGCTCATGAGCCGCCTCCGATTTGGGCCAGCGGCTGACGGGGGGGCTGCCCTTCGAGCCACTGGGGCCAGCTCGACCAGCGGGGTTGGATCGGAGCAAAACCGGGTTGGGAACAGGCGAGGATTTTTTCCTCCGCCCCCTCTTGGGCGACGATCAGGGCCATCAATCGATGGGCGGGCAGCGCCGGATCGAAATTCAGGTACCAGCTGCCAACCTGGGAGGGGAGCGGCAGCCGAGCGGCCACCAGGGGAGGATTCCCAGGCAGCACCAGCAACACGCGGGTGCCCGGATGAAGGGCGGTCAATTCCCAGCCAATCCAGGCGACTCCCGCCTGTTGAATCCCCAGGATGATCTCGTTGACGTCGTAGCGGTCGGGCAAGGGTTGGCCCATCCGGGCCAGGGTGACCGATTCGACCCCAATGTCGGGGGGGGCGTGCAGGTAACGGGCGGCGCTCCCCTCCTCACCCAGCAAGCCCTCCATGGGGTGGACGATGGTGCGGTTGGTGCGTTGGTTGGCCCAGCCGCGCAACGCCTCGATCACCTCGGCCTTGCGGGCCTTGGTGGGCAGCAAGAGTCCCAGGTCGGCTGCCAGATGGCGCAGGCGGGGGATGGTCAACGACTCAAGGGGTTCGGGGAGCACAATTCCTCCGCAAGATGCAGGCGCGGTCGTCGAAAACGGCGGACGGCTCGGGGATCAAAGGGACGATGCCCCCTCCCAAACATGGGGGGCTGCGGGGGACACAACCGTGCCCTGGGCCAACCCCTGTCGGGTCAGAACCTTGCCGCGCTCCACGCCGGGTTGGTCGAAAGGGTCGATCCCCAACATTTGGCCGGTCACCGCCGTGATCCCTTCGAAAAGCATGAACAGCGCCCCAAGATGGGGAGCGTCGACCTTGGGAATCGACCAGGTCACGCTCAATTGCCCCGCCTCGGCCAGCGCCTGGGCGGTGGCTGCGAGCTCGGCCTCCACCAGCCGGTGCAGCGGCACCCCAGCCAGGTAACCAAACACCTCGGGAAGAACCACCGCCTCGGGGACCGCCAGGGGATGGCTCTGTTCGACGGCAATGAAGGTCATGAATTTGTCGAGCGGCCCCTCCATGAACAGCTGCACCTGGGCGTGTTGATCGGTGGGGCCGACCGCCGGAATCGGGGTAAAGCCAACCCGCTCCTCGCCCCGCCGCTTGCCCAGCGATTCGGCCCAAAGCTGAACGAACCACTGGCTGAAGGCGGCCAGTTTGCTGTGGTAGGGCATGAAGACGTGTTGGTCGTGCCCTTTGCCCCCCGCAGCCATCGCCAGCGCCGATCCGAGGCAGGCAGGGTTTTGCGCCGCCGGGGTATTTTGGATTTGGTCGGCCATCCAGCGGGCTCCGGCCAGAATCTCGGCGGGATCGATCCCCGCCAGAGCGCCGGGCAGCAGCCCCACCGGGGTCAGCACCGAAAAACGCCCCCCAATCGCGGGGGGGACCGGCAGGCTGTGCAGCCCCTCTTGTTCGGCCCATTTGCGCAGAGCGCCGCATTCGGGGTCGGTGATCGCCACAATCCGATCACGCCGCTGCTCGGCGTCGATTTGCCCCCCCAGCCAATGCCAGACGATTTGGAATTGCGCCAAGGTTTCGCTCGTCCCCCCCGACTTGCTGATGACCAGCACCACCACCTCGTCGGCGCGATAGCGGGTCATAAAATCGGCGAGCGGCTCGGGGTCCGGGGTGTCAAGTACGGCAAAATCGGGGCGGGTGGAGGAGGGGGCGATCCCTTGAAGAAGCACCTTCACCCCCAGGGCGCTGCCGCCAATCCCCAAAACCAGGACGGCGCGATGGGGGGGGAGGGTTGTGGCGAGGGTAGAAACCGCGTCGGCCAGGGATTGGCTGGGGTCGTCCAAAAAGGCCAGTTCGCCGTCGCGGTGCATGGCGAGAATACGGGCCAGACCTTGCTCGGCTTGAGGGATCAAAGGCTGAAACAGTGGTTCGGGGAAATGCCGAGTATCGAGCGCGATCCTCATCCGAGGGCTCCTGAACGTGAGAGGAACCCGGGTTCAGCTACTTCCGGGTAGTCATGGGGCGGTGGTACGCACAAGCAGGCGCATTGCCGTCTCCAGCTTGGGTGAGAACACCCCCTGACGCAATGCCTTGTGGATGGTTTGTAACGATACTCCAGTCTCATATGACAGCCGTTTGAGCGACCAACCGTTGCCCGCCAAAAAGTCGACAATTTGTTGCCCTTGGGGGGATAGATCGGCGTAGGTTGTCAGATAGCGTTCGATTGGTTTGGTGTAACGGTTGTCGGGGGCATCGGAGCGCTCCTGCTGCGCCTCTAGGTATTCCTCCCGCGTTTGGTAGGGGGTGCCGTCGGGGCAGGTGACCTGAATGGGCAATTCGGGGTAGGTCTCGGCCAGGGCCGTATATTTGTTCTTAATCTGGTGATACCCCTGCCGAGTGCGCACCGACATCAGCAAAGTAAAATCTTCGGTGAGCAGAAAGTGGGGGTTGAAAAAGCGCAATGGCTGGGGGAGTGAAAAACGCAGCGGTTTGTACAGCCAGGGGATTTGGTGGCCGTCGAGGTAGGCGGCCAGCTCCGCCTCACAGGGGTGCAGGAAGTTGGGGTACACTCGGTTCACCGAGGTTTTCCCTTCGAGCGTGGGAAAACGGGCCTCCATCTGCGCCCTGAGTTGGCCGATGGGGCGAGGGTCCCGTGCGGGCGGGGGAGAGGGCCACTGGGCTCGAAACTGAGAAAACACGGGATCTTGACGAAGGATGTCGCGGGACTCTTCGATCGTGATCTCTTCTGGCGCAGTCAACGTTCCTCCCACCCTGAGAAATGCGGCTTCCACCTCTGGCAGCGTGCAGCGTACGAATAAAATCCAAGAGAGGGCGAGTTTAGCCTTGAAGGTCAATCGAGAACAAACACCCAAGCTCCTGAACGGTTTCGATCCCCGTTGGTGGGGGGTGGTCGAGAAACCGAGCCGCTACATCGGCGGCGAAATCGGCAGTGTGGTTAAAGAAACCGCGGAGGCCCGTATTGCGCTGGTTTTCCCCGATCTGTACGACATCGCCATGTCGAATCTGGGTTTGATGATCCTCTACGAGATCGTCAACGACCACCCCGAATGGGCAGCGGAAAGGGCCTATGCCCCCGCCCCCGATATGGAGGGGCTGCTGCGCGAGCGCGGGGTGCGTTTGGGCAGCCTGGAAACGGGGCGCCCCCTCTGCGACTTCGACGCCGTCGGTGTGACCCTGCAATACGACCTGTGCGCCACCAATCTGTTGATGATGCTCGATGTGGGGGGAGTGCCGCTCACCGCAGCAGAGCGAAGCACAGGCGATCCCATCGTTATCGGCGGTGGTCCGGTGGTCTTCAATCCCGAGCCGTGGGTCGATTTTTTCGATCTCTTCGCCTTGGGCGACGGCGAGGAGATGACGGTCGAGATCATGCGGGTGCTTGAGCAGGCCAACCGGGAGGGGTGGGATCGGAAATCCCGGCTGCAGCGTCTCAAAAAAATCGAAGGGGTGATGGATCCCCGCGATTGGAGCTACGAACTGCTGCCGGATGGGCGGATCGGAGCGGTTCAGCCGCTCACGGAGCGTCTTCAAGCCAGCCGCAGTTTTCTCTCCGATCTTGAAAACGCCCCCTACATTACCCGTCCGGTGGTTCCCTACGCCTCGACCACATTCGACCGTTACTGCGTGGAGATCAGTCGGGGTTGTACCCGCGGCTGCAAATTCTGCTACGCCGGGATGATCTACCGCTCGGTGCGCGAGCGCTCCCCTAAAAAGGTGGCCGAATTGATGGAACAGGGGCTGGCCCATTCGGGTTTCAGCGAAATTTCGCTTTCGAGCCTGTCGGCGGGCGATTACCGCCATCCCGAACTGCTTCTTTCGGGGTTGGAGCGCCGTTTTGGCGGCATCGACCTCTCGCTTTCGTTCCCCTCGATGCGGGTCGGCACCCTCAGTGGCGAAAAACTCGGCCACATCGCCGAACTCAAGCGCCACTCCTCATTCACTTTGGCCCCCGAGGCGGGGACACAGCGTCTGCGCGACCTTATCAACAAACCCGATCAAGAGGAGGAGATCCTGGCCCAGTGCGCCGAGGTGTTCGCCTCGGGGCAGGAGGCGGTGAAGCTCTATTTTATGATTGGGCTTCCCTCTGAGACCGACGAAGACCTGCAAGGGATCGTCGATCTGGCTGCCAAAATCCGCAACACGGGGCGCAAACATGGCAAACGTCCACGGGTAACGGTTTCGGTTTCGACCTTTGTACCCAAGCCCCACACCCCGTTTCAGTGGGTTGAACAACTCGGGAGCGACGAGGTGCGGCGGCGCCAAAGGCTTCTGCGTGATGCCTTTGCTCGGCTCAAGATCGAGTTTCGCTGGCACGATGATCGGTTGTCGTGGTTGGAGGGGGTGTTTTCCAGGGGGGATCGCCGCCTTGGCGGGGCGGTTTTGGCCGCCTACCGACGCGGCGCCCGTTTCGACGGTTGGGGGGAGTACTACGATCAAGCCCTCTGGAAAGCGGCCTTCGCTCAGGTGGGGCTATCGGCCGAAGATTACTTTCGCGCCCGCGATCTGGACGAGCCGTTACCGTGGGATTACATCGATGCCGGCCCCACCCGCGAATTTATGCGCAAGGAATTCAAAAAGGTCTCTGCCGCCGCGCCAAAGGTGACGGAAGACTGTCGAGATGGTCCCTGCCTGAATTGCGGTGTCCAGTCGCCCCACGAGCATTGCCATCACCTGCCCAGCGACCAGCCGGTCGTTCAAGCCCCGTTGGCTTTCTATCCGACCGTCGGTCAGGCCTCCCCATCGGCTTCGAAAGGGATAGGGGATGTAGTCGCTGTGCAATTGACGATTCAGGGTGCCATGCGGTTTTTGTCGCAACAGGAAAGAGCAGTGACGTTGATGCGAGCGGTGCGAAGGGCAGGGTGAAGTGGACCCCAAAAACTGGACAGTAGGTTTTGTTAAGACCGAGGGGGCATGATTGGCGAGAGCGAGGAGCCAAGCGATGCCCGGAAAACACAAACGACACAGTGCGCAGTTCAAGGCGAAGGTGGCGCTGGAGGCCCTGAAGGGGGTAAAACCACAAGCGAGTTGGCTAGTGAACACCAAATCCACCCGGCGCAGATCAGCCAGTGGAAGAAGGTGGCCATGGA
>Ga0210006_1000032_pt1 | contig 118558 bp, 116 predicted proteins | sample CryGey02umfilter_2_FD_185452 | JGI IMG/M metagenome (GOLD analysis project Ga0210006, IMG submission 185452) | Groundwater microbial communities from aquifer in Utah, USA - Crystal Geyser 4/10/14 0.2 um filter (SPAdes) (version 3) | ecosystem: Environmental > Aquatic > Deep subsurface >... | reverse complement strand
CCCCCACAGTGCCCTCGGCGGCAAGACCCCAGAACAGGTCCATCAAACCCACGGCGGAACCACCCACCGCCACTAACCGTTTACAAATTTTCGCCCCCAAACTGTCCAAGGAGTGGGGTCCACCCCAACCCTCCTGTGGCTTTTGCGGCAACACGTGTTCGACGGTAAGGGTGTCGCTTTCGAAGTCGTATTCCTGTCCGCCGTGTTGTCGCTCCAGTTCACACAGGATGTAGCGAGCCACCCGGTTGTTGCGGGCATCGGTGGTACGGATGACCTTCTCGGCAAAGGCGGCTTTAAACGGCTCGTCGCCAGGGTAGATCTCGCGCAGCGATTCGAGCAGAGCGGCAGCGCTTGTTACCTCCCCCCGCGTCAGCTTTTGGGCGGCGGCGTAATAAACCCGCTCCTGCTCGTTGGTGGGTAGATTGCCGATGACGTTGTAACGCAACGCGATCATGACGCAGGCCCGCAGCACTTTGGCAAAGTGATCGCCCGGCAGGGCGCGGTGGGCGGCCAGAACCAGGGGAAAAGGCTGGCGCACCTTGAACATGCGCAGTTGCTGGGCATGGTTTTTAAGGGGAGCGGGCCAATGGGAGGCTTCTGGATTGGTCAGGGCCAGATAGGTGTCCATGTCCTCCTCCATCCCCCGCAAAAGCTCGAACACCGCCTCTCGGTCGGAGACTCTGGCCCGGATGGTTTTGAACAGGTCGGACTGGCGCACAAAGCTGCGGCGGCTGATCCAGTGGCTGCGCAAGAAGTCGGGAAAACTCTCGGCACCCAACCGCGACACCATCGACTCCCACCGGTTTTCAAGGGTGTCCATCTCGTGCAAATGCTCTCCCTGCTTGTGCAACACCGAAAACAGGTAGTTCTTGAGAAAATCGGTCGAGGAGAGGCGCACCCCACGGGCGTTGAGGGTTTCGAACACCTTGTAGGCGTTGAGCTCGTCGGTGACGCTGATGACCGTGAAGAAGAGCCGGTCGCTCATGGTTTCGATCAGGCTGGCCAGTGCCACACCCTCGTCGCCCCCCTGCTTTTTGGCGTACCCCTGGATCCGCCGATCAAACCAATCAAAGGCTTTGCGCAAGGCATGTTCCGAGGCGCGAAAACCCCGGACCGGCAAATGGCCCAGCGGCACCAAGTAGGTTTGGTAGTAGGCGTCGTTGTTGCGGTTTAGGGTGATTTTGCTGCGGGTGACCAAGGTGACCGGGTCGAGGTAACCGATGTAGGTGCTGCGGATTTGCTCCAGCCTTTGCCGGTTGCGGTCGGAATCGATCCCATCATCCACCAGCCGTTGCAGGCTTTTGAGCACCGCCAACACGATCAGGCTCAGGGTGGTCAAGCGTTGCTGACCGTCGATGACGTCGAAGCTTTTTTCATCTTGGGATTGCAATACCAGGTAGCCCATGTAGTGAGCCGGTTCGCCCCCCTCTTGAATGGTGCCTAGGATGTCGGACCAAAGGTCTTCCCACTCTTCATCGGTCCAACTGTAATCGCGCTGAAACCGGGGGATGCTGTAGGTCAAGCCGTTGCCGATCAGCTTGCGGTAGGTGTTGTTTTCGGTCTTGAAATTCGTAGCCGACATCGCGGGCTCCAGTCGTCGTGCGTTCGGGCAAAGGGCGCCGTTACACCAGCGCCCATTCAATCGCAAAAAGTTCTGTTTGATCAACCTTTTGCCGCAATTGCGCCTCCAGGCCGTCGATCAGGGCGTTGCGTTGGATGCCGATCTCGTCTTCCCGGTCGTATTGCTCCCGGCGCAACCGGTTGCGTTGCCCCTCTAGATCGCGCTGCTGCTTTCGCTGGGCCAGTTTTTCCTCCAGCGTGGGGGCGATGGCGGCAAGGCGACGGGCCTCTTTGATCTCCCGGTCGAGCTGTTTGATCTGCTGCTCCAACCCCTGTTTGAGGTCGTCGGCCCAGGCGTCGAGTTTGGCCACCTCCTGGTCGAAGTACCCCAGGTTGCGTTCGTTAACCTGGCGCAGCACCTGTTGCCTGCGTTGTTCTTCGTCTTGCGCCAGTTCGGGGGGGGCCGGATCGGCCCGAACCAAGGGGACGGGGTCGCCGTGGACCGGCAGACGCAGCAGCTTGGCGGGGTCGTCTTCGTCCAACACCTGACCGCGCTGGGTGCAGGCGGCGACGATCAGGTGTTCCTCCCGCTGCCCCAGCGCCTCCACGCTCAACAGGGTGACCCGCAGCCAACCACGCTGCCCGCGCAGCCCCTTCAAGGTGCTGACGGTGACCCCATGGGCCTGGTAGTCGAAGGTGAGCCGCGCCTGGGGAAGGGGGCGCCCTTTGGCGCGCCCCAGCACCCATTCGGCCAGGGGGTGACCCACCCGGTACAGGTGGGCCTCGCCGCTGCGCCGGGGCAGTTCGTAGCGGCCCAGGGGGATGACGGCGGGGGCGGCGGCGGGCAGGCGGCGCAGGGTAAAACCGACCTCGTCGAAGTCGGCGTCGCCTGCCAACTCGGCGTGGGTCAAATCAAGCAACATCGCCTCAAAACGGCTGCGGGTATTACGGCTTTCGTCGGCGCTGATGCGCAGCCGCTCCTGCACCTGCTCGTCGAAATGCTCCAGAAGCGCCTTGCGGGTTTTAACCATCGCTTTGTCGATCTCGGCGGAGCAATCGCGCCGCAGTTGGTCGAAAGCGATCCGGATCGCCTCGTTCGTGCGGCAATCCTGGTAGATCCCGGCGATGCGCCGCTCGAAATCGACCCCCGATTCGATGGTGCCAAGCACCTCGTCGCTGGCGCCGAACACCCCTTCGAAAAGCTGAAACTTCTGATCGAGCAACTCGTAGACCCGTTGGTCGGCCTCGTTGCTTTGGTCGACAAAGTTGACCACCACCACGTCGAATTTTTGCCCGTAGCGGTGGCAACGCCCGATGCGTTGTTCGATGCGCTGGGGGTTCCAGGGCAGGTCGTAGTTGATGACCAGGGAGCAGAATTGCAGGTTGATCCCCTCGGCCCCCGCCTCGGTGGCAATCATCACCGTGCCCCGGTCGCGGAAGTGTTCCACCAGGGCGGCGCGGGTGTCGGCGGTTTTGGAGCCGGTGATGCGGTCGGTGCCAGCGTGGCGCCCCAACCAATCCTGGTAAATCGCCTGGGCGCGGGGGTCGCTGTTGCTGCCGTTGAACAGGACGATCCCCTGCCCGTAGGGGGTGGTCTCCAGCAACCGCAGCAGGTAGTCCTGGGTGCGGCGCGACTCGGTAAAAACAATCGCCTTACGCGGCGCCCCCAGCCGCTCCAACTCGGCAAAAGCCCGGTCCAGCGCCGTCAGCAGCGCCTGCCCCTTGGTGTTGTCGCGGATGGTGGCGGCCCGCTGACTGAAGCGGCGCAGTTCGGCGATCTCTGCGGCGATGGCATCGCGTTCGTCGGGCGCTGGGGGGGGTGGGGGCTCCTCTTCGTCCCACTCGTCGGCGGTTTCACTCAACTCTTCGTAATCGGCGTCGAGCGCCTCGACCAACCCCTGTTCCAGCTCCCCCTCCAACCGTTTGGCCATGGTCTCCAGCGCTCCGGCGATGGCATAACTGGAGGAGGCCAGCAGCTTCCAGAGCACCATGGAAATCAGGTGGCGCTGCCCGGCGGGGAGCGCCTTGAGGTTGGGGCGGCGCAGGTAGTCGGTGATTTGCTCCGACAGAGCCTGCTCTTCGTCGGTTGGGGTGAACGCCTGCACGATGGCCCGACGGGCGGTGTACGACACGTACTGCTGCACGTCGCGGCGCAGGGTGCGCAGGCAAAGGGGGGTCAGGCGACGGCGCAAATCCGGGAGCGCCTGCTGCGACCCGGTGAACTGGGCCCGAAAACTGGCCTCGTCGCCAAAAACCTGGGGGTCGATGATGCTGACCAGGCCGAACAGCTCCAGCAGCGAGTTTTGCAGAGGGGTGGCGGTGAGGAGCACCTTGGCATGAACGTGCGCCAAGGCGTCGCACAGGGTGCGGGCGATGACGTTGCCCGGCTTGTAAACATTGCGCAGGCGGTGGGCCTCGTCGAAGACCACCAGATCCCAATGCACCTGGCGCAGGTTATCGGCCTTGGTTTTGGCAAACTGGTAGGAGCAGATGACGGGGCCATCACCCTGGACGAAGGGGTTGGCCACCCCCTGTTTGACCAAGGCGTTGTAACTTTTGGCCTCCAGCAACACCCCTTGCAGGGCGAACTTGTCTTGCAGTTCTTGATGCCACTGTTTGCGCAGGTTGGCGGGAACCACGATGAGGATGCGCCGCCGCCGTTCGGCCCAACGTTGCGAGATCACCAACCCCGCTTCGATGGTTTTGCCCAGCCCCACCTCGTCGGCCAGGATCACCCCACGGGAAAGGGGATTTTTGCAGGCGAACAGCGCCGCCTCGACCTGATGGGGGTTGAGGTCGACCTGCGCATCAACCAGGGTGGCGGCCAGCGCCTCCACGCTGCCCCCCGGCGCCCGGCGGGTCAGGAGCCAGGCGTAAAACTGGCTTTGGTAGGGGGTGATGCGGGGGGGATGCAGCGGCATGGGGACTCCTGTTCCAGTACAAAGGGGGTGGGCGGGGGGGGAAAGGTGAGCTTCACCCCAACGCGGTATCGAGGGTCATCATCAAGATGAAGCCGATCATCAGCCCGAAGGTGGCGGGGCGCTCCTTACCCAGGCGATGGGTCTCGGGGATGATCTCGTCCGAAATCACGAACAGCATCGCCCCCGCCGCGAACCCCAGAAACCACGGCAGCAGCACCAGCGACAAAGCGACTGCACCGGCCCCCACCAAGGCCCCGAGCGGTTCAACCATCCCCGAGAGCAACGCCACCCCCAGCGCCAGCCCAGGTTTGTAGCCCAGCGCCACCAGCGAGACCGCCACCACCAACCCCTCGGGGATGTTCTGAGCGCCGATGCCGATGGCCAGCGCCAGGGCGGTCGGACTCTCCCCTCCCCCGAAGGCGACCCCAACCGAAAGCCCCTCGGGGAAGTTGTGGATCGTGATGGCGATGACGAAAAGCCAGACCCGCCGCACCCAATCGCCGTCGCCCCCCCCCAGAAGACTCCCCTCGCGACCGGCGAAGAAATGCTCGTGGGGGGCATAGCGGTCGGCTAGGTGGAAGGCGAGCGCCCCCAGGATGATCCCCATCCCGACAATCAACGCCCCCTCGACCTTGCTCCCCCCACCGGCCAAAACCGATTGCAGGCCAGGCACGATCAACGAAAACGAAACCGCCGCCAGCATTACCCCGGCGCCGAAGCCGAGCAGGATGTGGCGCGTGCGGTCGCGGATCGTCTTCATCAAAAAGACCGGGAGAGCCCCGAGAGGGGTGGCGATCCCCCCGGCGATGAAACTGGCGGTCACCCCCATTTGAAAGGGGGTCAGATCGGCAAACCAGGCGGCCAAACTCATGGGGGGGGGCTTCCAAGAAACAGGGCGTCACAAAGTTGTTCGAGTAGGGCGAGGTTCACCGGCTCGTGTTGGACGCGCTCCTCAAGAATTGCCTGGGCAGAGGCTACGAAGGGGCCGGGCTCGGCCAGGTCGGCTTTGGCGTGTTTGAGCAGGTCGGCCACCGAGGCTTGCGTCGATTCCAGATGGAATTGCAGCGCCAGGGCGCACCCGCCCCAGGCGAAGGCCTGGTTGTCGCACCCGGCGCTTTGGTACAGCCGGGTTGCCCCCTCGGGGATCGAGAAGGTCTCGCCGTGCCAGTGCAGGGGGATGAGCCGCTCGGGCAGCAGGGGATTCCAGGGGGCGACTGCCTCCTCTTGCCCCTCTTGCGTCCGTTCGATGGGAAACCAGCCGATCTCTTTTTCTTGATTGCGGGTGACCTGCCCCCCTAAGGCGGCGGCCATCAACTGCCCCCCCAGGCAGATGCCCAAGGTCGGTACCCCCCGCTTGAGCACCCGGCCAATCCACTCGCGCTCGGGATCGATCCAGGGGTATTGATCGCCATCCCCCACCCCCATCGGCCCCCCCATGACCACCAACCCCTCGACCGACTCGGGGTCGGGGAGGGATTGGTTTTGATCCATACGCACAATCTGCACCTCGACCCCTCGCGATTGCGCCCAATCGGCGATGGCAGCGGGCCCTTCGAAAGGGACATGTTGCAACACGGTTAGGGTCATGGCGTCCTCACAATACCGGGAAGGTGGCGATCAGCGCTTGAATCAGCTCGGCATCATACCCCTGAGAGCGCACCCGCAGGCTTTGTTCGATGTGGATGAAACGCCCCGAGGTGGCGCTGGCCGATTGACTGCACGGGGAGGGACTGCCGTTGATCTGACGCCCCTGAACGTTGGTCGAGCCGAACAGGGTGCAGGTCACCCCAGGGTCGGCCACGGTCAACACCGTCAGGGAGGAGCCGGCCGGGAAGTTCTGCTGCAACGTGGCGACAAGGGGGTCGACCGTGGTGGTGGAGCCGCTGCTTAAAAACAGATCGCCACACTCGGCCTGGCCGTTGCCGTGCAGGCTGATCGCCACCAGGTTGGGGTGGGCCGTCATCAACAGACGATGGACCGATTGGAAGGGGGTATCGCCGTTGTGCCCCATGTCCGAGGTGCGAAAGGGGGAGGGCGCCCCGCCATCGCAAACCCCGGTGGTCCCGGCGCAGGTCGAGGTGGCGGTGTTGGCGCAGCGGTGGGTTCCGGCAATCAGCAGGTAGCGGGCGCCGGTTTGCCGGAAGATCCGCGCCCCCTCGGCGGCGGTGTTGGTATCGAACACCGGGTGGGGCACCTCGACGAGCAACTCGCGCTGGGGGGTGGGGTTCACCATCAGGGTACCCCAACCCTGTTGCACGGCGGGGGACTCCTCCAGCACCCAGTAGCGGCGGTTGCCATCGCCGGTATCGCTCAGTTCGGCCAGGCGGTAGCCGGGCAAATTGCCCAGCGCGGTTTGCGCCGCCGCCCCATCCCCCTGGGCCAAGGCCTGCACCGCAGTTTCCCAGTGCGTTAAGGCGGCAGCATCGGGGGGAAGATACCCCTGGCTGCCAATGCCCGGCATCGTCGCCGCCAGAGTGTTGGTGTAGCCGACCATCTCGGCCACCACGCTGGCGGCGGGGGACCAAGCTCCGGTGCCGTCACCCCCCGACGACGGACCGGTGGAGGCTGAAGAGCCGCATCCGGCCAGCACAACCAGCACCATCACCCTTGCCCGCCAGCGCACCATCGCCCGCTCCCCCTGACCTACTTCCCGATACAAAAACTCGAAAACACCCGGTCGAGCACATCCTCGCCGTGGATCTCCCCGAGCAGCTCGGCCAGACGGTGGGCGGCGCCGTGTAGCTCCTCGGCGATCAACTCCAAATCGTCGGGATCGTCCCGCAGCAGGGTTTGGGCCGCCAGCAGGTGCTGCCGAGCTTCGGCCAGCGCCTGCCCTTGCCGGGCGGTGGCGGTGAGAGACTCCTCGCCCCCCACATCCCCCAGCAGATGGCCCAAACCGGCCCGCAGCGCCTCGAACACCTCGTCGGGATCGCTCTTGGCGGCGCAAACGAAGCGGTGCTCCCCCTGCCAACCCGATGTTCCCCCCCAGGCGTCGCGTTTGTTGTCGATGCGCACGTCGCAGGGGCGGGTTAGATCCTCGGGGGGCGCTTCGTCGGGGTCGTCGCTGACCCAGAGCAGCAGATCGGCCTGCGCGGCGCTGCGACGACTGCGCCCCACCCCTTCGGCCTCGATCACATCCTCGGTCTGCCGCAATCCGGCGGTGTCGATCAACCGTACCGGATAGGGGCCCAAATGCACGTCGCGGTCGATCAGATCGCGGGTCGTTCCGGCGATGGCAGTGACGATGGCCCGCTCTTCACCCAGCAAGCGGTTGAAAAGGCTCGATTTGCCGACGTTGGGCCGCCCGGCCAGCACCACCCGCACCCCGCCGAAGAGCCGCTCGGCGGTGCGGCGGCTGGCGACCCAAGGGTCGAGGGCGTGGAGCAGGGTTTTGAGCCCCTCCTCAAGCTGGGGGGCGACCGACTCGCCGCTCTCCTCGACCTCGAAATCGATGTGGGCCTCGACCTGAGCCAGCAGATCGATCAAGGCCTCCCGCACCGGCCCAATCGCCTCCCCCAATCCCCCATCGAGTAGCCGCACCGCCGCCCGCCGCCCTTCGCGGGTCGGGGCGTGGATGATTTTCTCTACCGCCTCGGCCTGGGTCAGATCGAGACGGCCATTCAAAAAGGCGCGGCGGGTGAATTCGCCCGGTTGAGCGGGGCGAATGTCGAGGGTGGCGAGCAAACTGAGCACCTCGGCGCAGAGGTGGGGATTGCCGTGCAGGTGCAGCTCCAGCACATCCTCGCCGGTGTAAGAGCGGGGCGCCGGAAAATACAGGGCGAGGATCTCGTCGAGCACCTCCCCTGCGTCATCGACCAGGGGGGTGAAACAGGCGGTGCGGGGGGGAGGAGGATCGGGGAGCTTGGGCAATAGCGGAAAAACCCTGGCAACCTCGGGGCCAGAGACGCGCACGATCGCCACCCCGCCCAAACCGGGAGGGGTAGCGACGGCGGCGATGGTATCGGTGAATGCTGAAGAGCTCAGAATCGCCCCCTTGTGGGGATTACATGGCGCTGTGTTTCGCCCCCATCGCGCCTGTTTCACTCAACCCGGTATGGGCCTGAATCCGGCGCACCATCTGGTCGGCGTTCATCATCGGATTGAGGGTATCGAGCAGGGCGTGGCTTTGGGGATCGACCAGCAGCACGAAGCCGGTGCCGGGATGATCGCTGTAAAGCAGCGCCAAACCGAGCCGCTCGGCCAACATCGCCGATTGTTTGGCCAGGTCCGGGGTGGTTTTGTCGAGTTTGACGAACAACACCGGCTGGTCGGCCAACCGCTCCTGGGTTTGTTTCCAGGCCCCGGCCATCGCCTGACAACCGGGGCACCAATCGGCATACATCTTCACCGCCAACACCTGCGGCGCCACGGGGGGCGGCTCGGCGGCCAAGGCCCAGCCCGCACCGAACCCCAGAACACCTAGTCCCAACAGCGCCATCTTCCAAATACGCACCATGACACGCCTCCAGGGCCGGAGTAGGCCCAACAAAAAGGGGGAGAGAAACAATCTCTCCCCCCTTCGGAGTGCATCCTGAATTCTTACAAACCCGGCTTTACTTTTTTCTGACCTTTTCGGGCAGCGGGTCGGAAAACTTCTTGTAGATGTAGGCCTGCTGGGCAATCGACAACACGTTGTTGACCAACCAGTAGAGCACCAACCCCGAGGGGAAGGTCATGAAGAAGAAGGTGAAGATCACCGGCAGCAGCAACAGGATCCGCTCCTGCATCTTGTCGGCGGGGGCCGGGTTGAGCTTCTGCTGAATGAACATCGAGATGCCGAACAATACCGGCAGGATGTAGTAGGGATCCTGGGCGGTCATATCGGTGATCCAGCCGTAGAAGGGGGCCATGCGCAATTCGACCGCGCTGGCGAACACCCGATACAGCGCGAAGAAGATCGGAATCTGAATCAGGATGGGCAGGCAGCCCCCCATCGGATTGATCTTGTGCTTCTGGTACAGCGCCATCATCTCTTGCGACTGCTTCTGCCGGTCGTCCTTGTACTTCTCTTTGAGCTCTTGCAGCTTCGGGGTCAGCTTGCGCATCCCGTTGAGCGACTTGTAAGAGGCGTTGGCCAGTGGGAAGAGAACGATCTTGATCGCTAGGGTCAGCATGATGATCGCCAGACCCCAGTTGCCCAGATAACCCTCGAAGAAGACCAACAGGTCGAGCAGGGGACGGCCCAGAAAGGTGATCCAGCCAAAATCGATGGCCCGCGGCAGGTCGCGACCCACCTCCTCCATCAAATCGACCTCTTTCGGGCCGATGAACAGATCCTGGCTCCAGCTCGCCCCTCCGGTGGGGTAGGCAAGACCTGTCACCACCATCCGCCCCTCTTGACCGAGGTAGCCGATGCTCTCCCGGTCGGTGGGGGCCATGACGGCGGCCAGGAAGTAAGGGATGGTCTGACCGATCCACCCTTGGGTGCCGGGGAGCTGGAAGAGCTTCTCCCCCACCTCGTCGTATTCAACCTGCATCCATTGCCCGCCGATGTACCCCTGGGGTCCGGCATGGTCGTAGAAGTTGACCATGTTCGATTCTTTGACGAAGGGGACGGCGACTAGGTCGCAGTGATAACGAACCCCCTCCACCGCCGCCGCATTCGAGACCGTCCAGTTCGAATGCACGAGGTAGGGTTTGTCGCTGTCGATGGTGATGGTGCGGGTGAAGGTCACCCCCTCCTGGTTGCTCCAGGTCAGGGTGAGCGATTGATCGCTCTGGGCGGTTACCGCAAAGGGGGTGGTGGGCAGGGGCAGCGCTTGGGTTTGGTCACCGTCGAACCATTCGCGGATCAAGGCCCGCTTTTCGGCATCGGCCTGCAGCAGGTGGACCCGCTCCTCGGAACCGGGGGCGACGGGGTACTTCAGGAAGGCGGCATCGACAATGCGACCACCCACCGGCAACACGGTTAGTTGCAGAAGCTGGTTGTGCAGCACCACGGCGCCGCTCAGGTCGATTTCGGGCTGGGCGGCGCTGGTGGTGCTGCCCTGCGCCCCCGCTTCGCTGCCGACGCCCCGTCCAACCTGGGGGGTCGCCCCCTCGGTATCGTCGCCTGGCAGGGCAGTCACAGCGGCGTCACTGACCGCTGCACCACCCCCCTCCTGGGTTTGCTGCTCCACCTGGGCGGTTTGATCCTCGCTCCCCGGCAAGGGGGGCGTGGGGGTGAACATGAACTGGAAACCGACCATCACCAGCAGGGAAAGGGCAAAAGCCGCGAGCAACCGCTTTTCCATGAATCGATTCCTGGATGGTTAGGAGAGCCGGGGGGATGAATCCCCGGTATTCAGGTTGGATGGGGAATGATCGCACGTAGTGTGCTCATGCCGTCGCGGCACCGGATCCTCGCCCCCAGACGACCAGGGGTTACAACGCAGGATCCGCCAAACCGTAAGGATACCCCCCCGGATCGCCCCATGATGACGCAGCGCGCCGACGGCGTACTCCGAACAGCTAGGGTAGTAACGACAGGAGGGGGGGAAAAAGGGGCTGATGGCGTAGCGATACACCCGGACGATTCCAATCAGAATCCCAGATGGAACACGACTGAGGGTACGCCACCAGTGAATCACCGCGTTCTCCCGGTCAGAAGACGGGTTAGCGCCGCTTGCATCTCGCTCAGGAGCGCGCCCCCCGCAACATCAACGCTGGAGGCGCGGGCGATCACCACCAAATCGAAGGGGCGACGGCGCAGATCCTCGGGGAGGGTGCGAAAGGCCTCGCGGATCAACCGCTTGATGCGATTGCGCCGCACCGCCTGCTTGGCGACCTTCTTCGAAACCGTCACCCCCAAGCGGGCCCAAGAGGCGACCGAGGGGCGATGGACGATCACGAAGTTACGGGTGTGCTCCCGCCGCCCCAAGCGGGCGATGGCCTGGAACTCGCCGCGACGCAAAATCCGGCATTCCGGAGGGAATTGCTGCCCGGAAAAGGGAAGATCGCGGGGGTTGTTCGGCAGGGGGATGGCCGATTGTGGGCCGTTCACCGACACAGGGGCCTCCGCGGCGCCTGGCGCGCCTTGCGGAGCCCCAGCCCTCACAATCTTAGTTGTCGCTAGAAACGGACAAGCTATGCCGACCCTTGGCGCGACGATTGTTGAGAACCTTGCGGCCATTCTTGGTCGCCATGCGGGCACGGAAACCGTGGGTGCGGGCACGCTTGATACGGCTGGGCTGGTAGGTGCGCTTCATCTTGAATGCTCCAAACGACAACGATCAGGCCAAAGGGCCCAACGCAGGGGGACGGCAAAAGGGGCGGCATTCTAAAGAGCCGCTGCCACAGGTCAAGCAAAGTTCCAACTTACTCGGTTTTCTGACGTTTCAACCGAGTCAATGCCTCTTGAAAAACCCCGTCCCCCAGCCCCTCCTCCAGCGCCTCGGCGGGGACATGAAGCAGCTGGGTTGGCTCCAAGGTGCGCACCGTGGCGGCCCGAGGGGCGCCGTCGATCAAGGCGAACTCCCCCACCACCGCGCCGGGTCCGAGTCGGTTGACCATCAACTCCCGTTCTCCCTCCTGCTCGAACACCTCCAGGCTCCCCTCAACCACAATGTAAAGGTCGCGGTCGACCTCCCCCTGCCGGATCACGACCTCCCCTTTAGAAAGATCGAGCCAGCGTGAGGCGGTGGCGGCCTGACTCCGCTGGCCCTCGTCGAGCAGGGCGAACAGGGGGTGGAGGGTGAGCGATTTCCAGGCGCGGTGGCTGCGCACGAAAACCTGAAGGCCGGTTTCGACCGAGGGTTGTTGTTGCAGGATTGTCTTGAGGCGCGACCAGGGGAGCTCGATCAGGAGCGCCGCCCCGAGCACCCCGACGGTGAATTGGCGAAACAGCGATTTGTTCAGGCCGTTGAGGCCAATCAACGCCCCCGGACCCAGACGACCCAACACGGTATTCCCGAAGGCGACCGAAAGGGTGCCATCGAGCACCAGCACCACCGAACGCCCCATCTCTCCCTCGCTCCACAACCGGGTGCGATCGCGTAGCCACCGGGTTTTGCTGTCGTCGAGCGCCTCGGTGCGCTGCTGCTCGCTCAGGGGGTGAAACAGGGGACTGCGCCCCAATATTTCGAGCGGGGTCGGGGCCGAGGTCGAGAAGATCGGTTGTAGAACGATGGATTGGTGCAACCGCAAGGGGTGGAGGGTTCGAGCCATGGGGATTAACCCTTAGGGCGGGAGGCCTTCTCGGTCAGCCCCGAGACCCCCTCGCGCCGGGCCAATTCGGCGGCGACATCGTCGAGCGATTGACCCTGCTCGCTTAAGGCGACCATCAGGTGGTACATCAGGTCGGCCGCCTCGCTCACTGCCTTTTCGGGGGTTCCCAACGATGAGGCGAGCACAAACTCCACCGCTTCCTCCCCCACCTTTTGCAGGATTTTCTCCCGCCCTTGGGCAAAGAGCGTAGCGGTCCATGAGGTTTCGGGGTCGGCGCCCCGGCGCTCGTGAATCGTCCCCTGCAACTGGGCCAGGGGGGCCAGGGGGGTGGTGGGCAACGGTTCGACCGCTTGCCACCCTTGGGCGGTAGGGGCTTCGAAGAAACAGTCGACACGCCCCGTATGGCAGGCGGGACCGACCTGCTCGACCACATAAAGCAGGGTGTCTTTGTCGCAGTCGGTGCGCAGCTCGATGATGCGCTGGGTGTGACCGCTCGACTCCCCCTTTTGCCAGAGCTTGCCCCGCGAACGGCTGAAGTACCAAGCAAAACCGGTCCCCAAGGTTTCGCGCACCGCCTCGCGGTCCACCCAGGCAAGCATCAGCACCCGCCCGGTGGCCGCATCCTGGGCAATGGCGGGCAACAGCCCCGATTCGGGCCAAGCCAGCGATTCGATCAGCACGTCGTTGGGTTCGGGCAGATTCATGGGGGCCTCGCCTGGGAAATAACGGGAGGGCTGGGTAGAGGTGGATGCGCTTTCGTTTATCCGCCCTACACATTGCCGAAAATGGGGTAGGGTGGATAAGCGAAAGCGCATCCACCAACCACCCCTGCAACCGCCCTCAACCGTCGAGTTTGACCTTCAAACGCTCGTTGACCAGCGCCGGATTGCCCTTGCCCCGCATCTTCTTCATCACCTGACCAACGAAGAAACCAAAGAGCTTGTCCTTGCCACTGCGGTAGTCGGCAAGCTGGCCGGGGTTCTCGGCCATTGCCTCGTCGATGGCGGCGTCGATGGGGCCGGTGTCGGTCACCTGCTTCAGACCCTTGGCCTCGATGATGGCGTCGGGGTTACCGCCGTGTTCACCGGCCATCATCGCCTCGAAGACCTCTTTGGCGATCTTGCCCGAGATGGTGGCGTCGGCAATCCGGTCGATCATCAGACCGAGGTTGGCGCTGCTCACCGGGCTTTGGGCGATGTCGAGCCCCGCCTTGTTGAGGTTGCCGAGCAGGTCGCCGGTCACCCAGTTGGCGCAGAGCTTGGCGTCGCGCTTACCGGCCACCACCGCCTCGTAGTAGTCGGCCAACGCTTGCTCGCTGGTCAGCACCCCGGCGTCGTAGCGGGACAGCCCATAATCGCCGATGAAGCGGTCGCGTTTGGCATCGGGCAGCTCGGGCAGGCGGGCTTTCTCAAACTCGATCATCGCCTGACTCAAACGCAGCGGGATCAAATCGGGATCGGGGAAGTAGCGGTAATCGTGGGCCTCCTCCTTGCCGCGCATCGAACGGGTCTCGTTCTTGGCCGCGTCGTAGAGGCGGGTCTCTTGAATGACCTTGCCGCCGTCCTCGATCAGTTCGACCTGACGGGCGACCTCGAACTCGATGGCCCGCTGCACGTTGCGGAAGGAGTTCATGTTTTTGAGCTCGCAGCGGGTGCCGAAGACGGTGGCGCCGATGCGCATCACCGAAACGTTGGCGTCGACCCGGAAGGAACCCTCTTGCATGTTGCCGTCGCAGATGCCGATGTAACGCACGATGGCATGCAGCTTCTTCAAGTAGGCGACCGCCTCCTCGGGGGAGCGCAGCTCCGGCTCGGAGACGATCTCGATCAGCGGCACGCAGGCGCGGTTGAGATCGATGGCGGTCCCATCAAGGGTCAACTCGTGCAGCGACTTGCCGGCATCCTCTTCAAGGTGGGCCCGGGTGATGCCGATCCGCTTGCTTTCGCCGCCCTCCAAGTCGATGTCGAGGTGGCCGTGTTCGCAAATGGGGAGCTCGTACTGGCTGATCTGGTAGCCCTTGGGCAGATCGGGGTAGAAGTAATTCTTGCGGGCGAAAACCGACTCGCGCCGGATTTGGCTGTCGGTGGCCAAACCCAGCCGGATCGCCATCTCGGCCACACCCTTGTTGAAGACCGGCAGCGCGCCGGGCTGGCCGGTGCAGACCGGGCAGGTCTGGGTGTTGGGGGCCGCCCCGAAGGCGGTGGAGCAGCCGCAGAAGATCTTGGTGTGGGTCAGAAGCTGGGTATGGACCTCCAGCCCAATCACGACCTCGTAACCCTCATAAGTCCACATCACGCCACCCCCTCAAGCACGGCCGCCACCTGAAGCAGCTTCGCCTCGCCCCAGTGGGGGCCAATCAGCTGAGCCCCGATGGGCATCCCATCAATCCCCTTGCCGAAAGGGACCGCGATGGCCGGCACCCCGGCCAAACTTGCCGGAATCGTGGCGATGTCCGACAGGTACATGGTCAGCGGGTCGTCCACCTTCTCGCCGATCTTGAAGGCGGTGGTGGGGGCGGTGGGGGTCAGGAGCAAATCGACCTGGGCAAAGGCGGCCTCGAAATCCTCGCGGATGCGGGTGCGCACCTTCTGCGCCTTGAGGTAATAGGCGTCGTAGTAACCCGAAGACAGGGCGTAGGTGCCAAGCATGATCCGCCGCTTGACCTCGCTGCCGAAACCCTCGGAGCGCGATTTGACGTACATCTCCAGCAGGTTCTTGGCCCCCTGCGCGCGATGGCCGAAGCGCACCCCGTCGAAACGGGCCAAATTCGAAGAGCATTCGGCGGGGGCGATGATGTAGTAGGCGGGGACCGCGTACTCGGTGTGGGGCAGGCTGACCTCGACGATCTCGGCCCCCTGGTCGGCCAAAGCCTTGGCGGCCGCCTGAATCTGCCGGGCGACATCGGGGGCGACTCCGGCCCCAAAATACTCCTTGGGCAGCCCGATCTTCATCCCCTTGATGTCGCGGCCAATCAGGGCGGTGAAATCCTCACCCTCGCGGTCGATGGAGGTCGAATCCTTGGGGTCGTGCCCCGCCATGGCATTGAGCAGCAAACCGCAGTCGGCCACCGTCTTGGCGATGGGACCGGCCTGATCCAGCGAGGAGGCAAAGGCGATCATGCCGTAGCGCGACGAGCGGCCATAGGTCGGCTTGAGCCCCACCACGCCGCAGCAGGCGGCGGGCTGTCGGATCGAGCCGCCGGTGTCGGTGCCGGTGGCGGCCAAGGCCAAATCGCCCGCTACCGCCGCCGCCGAGCCCCCCGACGAACCGCCGGGGATGCGGGTTTCGTCCAGGGGATTGCGCACCGGGCCGAAGGCGCTGGTCTCGTTGGAGGAGCCCATGGCGAACTCATCCATGTTGGCCTTGCCCAGCATCACGGTCCCGGCGGCATTGAGCTTTTCGACCACGGTGGCGGTGTAGGGGGGATTCCAGTGGCCCAGCATCTTCGAGCCGCAGGTGGTTCGTACCCCCTCGGTGACGAAGATGTCTTTCTGCGCGATGGGGATCCCGGCCAGCGGCCCGGCGCTCCCCGCCTTGCGGGCGGCGTCGGCGGCATCGGCTTGGGCCAGTGCCGATTCGGCGGTCACGGTGATGTAGGCATTGAGGCGGTCGTTGTGGGCGGCGATGCGGCCCAGGTAATGCTGGGTCAGCTCGCGGCTGGAGAGCTCGCCCTTGTTCAGAGCGGTCAGGGCAGCCTGGATCGAGTTGAACATGGCGGCTCCTTTATTCGATGACCGGCGGAACGAGGAAACAGCCCTCGACGCTGGCCGGGGCCCGTTCGATCAGCTTGTCGCGGATGTCTCCGTTGCTGACGACGTCCTCGCGCATGGGGGTCTGCCGGTCGATGTTGGCGGCGGAGGGGGAGACCCCGTCGGTATCGACCTCTTGCAGGTGGTCGATGTATTCGAGGATGGCGGAGAGCTGCCCCGCCATGCGGGTCTGCTCCTCTTGACTCAAAGCCAAACGGGAGAGGGTCGCCACCTGGGCAACCCGTTGGACGTCCAGTGCCACGGGGACCTCCTTTGTGCGGTACGAGGAGTGGCTCCGAGTTTTGTAGGAGCCGAAAACAAAAAAAGCACCGAGGGATGTCGGTGCTCTTCTGGGATTTTGTAAATATGGTGGAGCCGAGGGGAATCGAACCCCTGACCTTCTCATTGCGAACGAGACGCTCTACCAACTGAGCTACGGCCCCATGCCCTGCAAAAAAGGGCGCGAATGAAAGCAGGAAGGGGTGGCAGCGTCAAGATGGGGGGTGTAAGGGATCCACCTTGGCAGCAAGGCCCCAACGTGTTTAGGATTTTCTCACATTTGAACGTAGCGCCGTCGGCGCCATGCACAGCTGTTCATAGACAAGGAGAGAGATCATGAAACGAATCGCCACGACCGCCGCAGTCCTTCTCGCTCTCGCAGCGCCGCTCTCGGCTCAAGCCGAGGATGGCCCGCGCGCCTCGATCGGTATCGGCAGTTATGCCGTCGCCATCGTCAACACCGACATTATTTCGACGACCGACACCTTCTCGGGCGGCGCCCTCGTGGGCACCCTCCCCTTCGATGAAACCATAGCTCTGCGGGCACACTTCTATTCCCTAAAAGGGGTTCAGGACGGCAAAGGGACCATTCTGAGCAGCAATAACATCACCCTCACGGGCGCCGATTTCGCCATTCTCTTCGGCACGAATTGGGCCCAGGGGGGCAATCTGTATGTTGGGGCGGGTGGATTTTCTGAAAAATTCGGCAATTCGACCTCGGGTGCCAGCTCGAACTCCTTCTCCGGCGGCATGGGGGTGCTTGGGCTTGGCTATAACGGCGGCTTCCTCGCCATCGATTTTTCTGTAGCGATTCGGTCCGCCAGCAAATACGACACTGACATCTTCTTCGGGACCGGCAATACGGCTGCCTCATCGGCCTCCTTGGATCTGTCCTTCTTCTTCTGATCCCGCTTGATCTTCAGCCGGGCCGGGGTTCCTTGGCCCGGCTGAAGATACCCCGTAGCATCCCCCTGCAATCATCGTCACTGCCCCACCCACCCCATCCACGTTTCATGCGCCGTCCCATTCTTGACGCTTTTTGACGAACAGGTGCCGCCATGTCCCGCTCCGCCATTGCTTTGCTGCTGATCCTCGGCAGCGCCGCCACTGCTCAAGCCCGAGAGATTCCCGCCACCTCGATTGGGGTTTCGGGTATGGCGATGCAGGTGGTCGACACCAGCAGCGCCAACACCACCGACCTGCTGAACGGCCCTGGGCTTCAGGCTTTGATTCCCGCCAGCGACAACCTCGCCTTTCAGTTGCGCTACTACATGCTCAAGGGGAGCGGTGGCAGCAAAGCCAGCCCATTGGGGGGAAGCAGCGTCAAAATGACTGGGGGGGAGTTGTCGCTTTTGCTGGGGACGAATTGGCGCCAGGGGTGGAACGGTTACATCGGTCTGGGGGGCTATTCCGACCACATCTCAGGGGTGGTCGGCACGGCCAGTTACAATGCCGGCGGGGTCGAGGGGATCCTGGGCTTTGGTTATCAAGGATCGACCGTGGTGCTCAACCTCGCCTTGGGCGCACGTCCCACCCAGGGTTACGAAACCACCTATTTCCCCAATTCGGGGGGAAAGATCCGGGTGGTGACCGCTGCGTTCGATCTGGGAATTCGGTTTTAGGCAACCCGACCCGTCTTCCGAACAAACCTCCCCCCCGCGCTGGCTCTCACCGTACACCGGTATTTTTTGTTTGCGTGAACGTAGCCGCCTTCAGGGAAACGCTGATGAAAGGCTCCTGCCTTGAATCGGCACGCGACGCAAAAACCAAAAGTCGGCGCCATGAGGCGGCGATGGTTTTGGCTTCGCTTGCAAAATCAGCAGAGCTTCGGCGACTTAGGTCGCCTCCTACGACTGCGCTATTTTGGCGGCCCATCCCTGGGCCGATCGGAAGCGCCAATCAATCAGCGCTTCCTTAGACCTCTCGGGCAAATTTAAGAAAAGATCGGGCCCACCCCCTTCACGCTGTGAACGACAAAAGGCATCTTTCGATGCCTTTTGTCGTTCACAGCGCGTGCAAATCCAGACCTGCAATCGGGAATCCCCGCATCGCCACCCCATAGAATGGGATTCCCACCATCCGATCCTCGGAGAGAACCTTGGGGATCATCGCCCTCTCGGGGCCCCGTTGCCCCTTGCCTTGAAGCCCTGACGGCTTCAATTTCGACCCATCAGGAGGAATACCCTTGAAACGTTTCGTCGCTGCCATCTGCGTTGCAACCGCCTTGTTTGCCGCTCCCGCCTGGGCTGGCGAGACCAACCCCGACATCGTCCATCGCCACGGCATCTTTAAGATTGCCTCCGGCCACATGACGGCGCTGCATTCGATCCTCTTCCTCGGCCACGGCGCCACCAAGGATGTGCTTTTCCACGCCCAAGGGATCAAGGATGCCTTCGCCCACCTTGGCAACGCCTTCCCCCCCGGCTCCGGAACCGGCGAAACCAAGGCGGCCCCCGCCATTTGGGAACAACCCGAGAAGTTCAAAAAGGCGGGCCAGGATGCCGCCGCTGCCACCGACGCCATGGTTCAGGCCGCGCAGGGCGACGACCGCCAGGCCCAAATCGACGCATTCAAACGTCTGGGTGGAAGCTGCAAAGCCTGCCACGACGACTTCAAAAGCAAGTGACGTAACGACTTAAAAAGTCGTCTCGCGCGAAGGGCGCGAAGTCAACCAAGAAACCTCGGTTTTTGTTTTGGTGTTGCTCTTCTTCGTACCCTTCGCGCCCTTCGCGTGAGACGGCCTTGGTCTTCCGCTTCAACCCCCGTTAGGCCCGCCATGAAGATCTGGGATCTCCCCACCCGCCTGTTCCATTGGCTCTTGGTCGCCCTCGTCCTCTCGGCCTGGTTCACCCAGCGCTTCGGCGACACGATGTTGACCTGGCATCAGTGGGGGGGATTTGCGGTGTTGACGCTGCTGTTCTTCCGGCTGATGTGGGGGGTGTGGGGCAGCGAAACGGCCCGGTTGCTGCCGCTGATTCAAGGGCCACACACCGTGCTTCCCGCCCTGCGTGCCACCCTGACAGGCCACCCCCCCTTGAGTGTTGGCCACAACCCGGTGGGAGGGTGGTCGGTGCTGCTGCTGCTCACCTTGCTGCTGGCGCAGTGCACCGCCGGACTCTTCGCCAGCGACGACGTTATCGTCTCCGGCCCTTTGAAACACTTGGTCTCATCCACCGTTTCAGGCCAGCTGACGACCCTGCATTCGATCCTGTACTGGGGCATCCTCGGTGTGGTTGTCACCCACGTTTCGGCGGTGCTCTTCCATCGCAAACATGGGGACGACCTGATCGCCACCATGATCAGCGGCTTCAAAACCGCCGCCCAACTCCCCCCCCATGCCACCGCCCCCCAGTTGCGCCCTCTGTGGGTGGCACTGCTCACCTTGGTGGTCGCAATTGGCGGGGTCTGGGTGGTGCTCCATCCTGAGTTGTGGCAACAGTGGGTCGTTGATCCCGCCCCCCCGCAGGGTGGTTCGGATGAATCGGGTGGAGGGATGGATTGGGAGTGATTTGTTGCCGTCTCGCTCAGGAGCCTGCCGGAGGGGGTGGAGGAGGGAGCAACAGGAGCGGTAGCGGCGGCGGCAAATTCAGCATCTGGGCCCATTCGACCTGCATCCCCTGAGCCTCGGCAGGGCCCTTGAAGCTACCGGCGATCAACACGATCCAGTGCTCTGCGTGGCGATCAACCACCTCGACCTGGGCCGTCTCCAGCCCCAACCTCGCCGCCTTGGCCGCCAACGCGTCCGCCGCTTCGCCCGAAGCGTAGAGCCCCAGCTGGATGACATAATCTCCGGGTTCTGGGGGTGGCACCGGAGGGAGCAGGGTATCGTAGCGAGGGGGTGGGGTTTCTTGATCGGTGGTGGCCTCTTGCCCACTCGGAGTGCCTGAGGTAACGAGGTTCGGACCGCTCGGGCGAGCCCCCGGCAACGCGGTGGCGGGCAACACCTTGCTCAGTCCCGACGAGACCGGTCCCCGCACCGTCTCTGGAGCCCACATCCCCGCCATGAACATCGCCGCCCCAAACACCAGCAGCAGCGCGATGAAGATCAGCTTGCCGATCATCCTTGCCCCACAATCGCTTGGGCAAAATCGCAGGGAAGCACCCCCGGCGTTTCGACGGCACGTTCGGCCATGAAACGGGCGATGCTGCTGGCCACCGTTTCCACCTCGAAGGGGGCGCCGATCAGGTGGTCTTGCAGCGGCGCAAAGTCCCCCTTGGGGATGAAGGTGAAGTCGCCACCGATCTTGAGCGCCGCGATGCGATCCTCCGCCACCTCGACCTCGGCCCAGATCAATCCCCCCCGCGCCTTGTGCATCCCCTGGCGCAGATAGACCCCCTCCCGAATCTTGATCGCCTCGTGGCGGCGGGGGGTCTCTTCGAACAAAAACTCGTCGCTGGTGAATTCCCCCCCCAGTTGCTCGGCCAGTGTGATCGCCTCGGGGGGGAGCACCTTTTCATGCAGCGGACCAAGCAATCGGCCAAAAGAGGCGGCCAGCACGTCGCCCACCTCCCGCGAGGTGGGGCGGGCCTGACTCTCCCGCTCCAGCCAGCTCATGTTTTCATCCATGGTTTTGAAGATTTTGTCGCGGAATTTCTCGTCGGGGACCCGCAGCACCTGGGTCATCGTCGCGACGTCGAAATGGCGCAGGATCGAGCCAACGAAGACGAAGCATTTGCCGATGTCGGCCGCCCCCTGCCCCGAAATCTTGCGCCCCTCGGGGGTGATGAGGTCGTTGATCGGGCGGTAGCGCGCCTCGACCCCGAAGTGGGCATAGGTCTCGATGGGGGGGATGGAGAGCACCTTGTAGGCCTCGTCGACCTGCACCGGAATGCCGTGGCTGCCCCGCTGCATCACCAGGTGGTAGAAGACCTGGCCGGGACCGAGGAGCACCGCCCCGCCCCCCACCTCGCGGCGCATCACCGGCAAACCCAGGGCGTGGCAGCGGTCGAGATCGACGATCTTGGCGGTGTCGTCGAAGAAGCCGACGCTGACGAAACGGTCGCTCGGTTCGACGATCACCAACCCCTCGATGCCGAGGTGGGCCATGGCGTGGAAGTAGAGGATGGGCTTCAGGCCCGAGGTATCGCGGGGACGGTAGAGGTCCATGGTGGGCTCCGGGGGAATCCGTGACGGGGGGTCAGGATAACCTCGAAAGGGGAGGGTCGGACAGGTCCGACCTGTCCGACCTACCTCACCACCACCAAGCGGCTGCCCCCATGAGGATGAACCACGAGGCGATCCCCAAGGTGACCCCGATGCGCACCAGTTGTCCCATCGTCACCTGCCCGGTCGCCCAGGCAATGGCAATGGCGGGCGCGCCCATCGGCAGGGCGAAGGCGAGCCCTCCACCCAGGGCGATGGCCAGGGTCGTGGCGATGGGATCGGAAGAGCCGGGCAACAGGATGGGCAGCAAGGTCGCCACGGCGGCGGCGTTGCTGATCCCCTGGGTCAAAATCATCGACATGGCGGCGGCAAGACCCACCGAATCGGGGGTGTAGGCGGCGATGTTGGCCGCCGCCCCGCTTTGGGCCAGCGCCCCCCCCATGGCCAGCGCCCCGCCGAACATCAGCACCACCCCCCAGGGCAGATGCTTAGAAACCGCCTCCCACTTGGCCGCCTTGAAGACCACCATCGCCACCGTGGCGGCCAGGGCGATGGGGGCCAGCCCCACCGTTTCGCCCCAAAAAGCCCAGGCGGCAATCGCGGCGGCCATGACCCAAGCCATACGTTTTCCCTGCGCAGTCGTTGGGCAATGTTCGGGAAGGGTCAAAGGGGTCGAACCCGGTTCCAAACGGGTCAGCAGCAGATCGGCCAGCAGCAGAATCAAGGCCGCCACCGGCAGGGCGTCGAGGATCCAGGTGCCGTGGGCGATCCCCGTCCCCTGGAATTCCTCAAGGATCGACACCGCCAGAATATTCCGGGCGCCCCCCAGGAAGGTGACGATCCCCCCGATCACCGCCCCCAGAGCGGCGGCCAGGATGATGCTGGGGTGTTTGCTCCCCTTGGGGATGATCTGGGTCGCCATGGGGATCACCACGGCGGCGACCGCGTGTTCGGGAATCACCAGCGCCAGCGCCGCGCTCCCCCATAGGGTGGCGCGCCGCACCCCCCCCACCGTCGGTTTGGCGGCGTGGAAGACCTTGCAGGCGATGGTGCGCCCCAGGCCGCTCTCCTCCACCCCCACCGCCAGCGCCAGGGCGCCGATGATGAAAAACAGGGTCGGCTGGGCAAACGCGGCAAAGGCGGCCTTGGCGGGGAGAACCCCGGCCACCACGATCAGGGTGACCGCGAGCAGACCGGTGACCGGCAACGGTAAAAACTGCCCCACCCACAACGCCATGACGAACAGGGCGATGACCAGGGCATGCCACGAGGTTGCGCTCCAGGCCGGAGCGATCCAGGGCTGGGCGAACCAGAGGACGACGGCGATCAACGCCGCGATGAACAAACCATGATTTTTGCTCATGGCATTTCTCCCAAAAAAAAGCCGACCTTGCGGCCGGCCTTGTCTGCGTCACCAGGAGCAATTCCTCAAATCCCGGGATCGAACCGTTGCCGGTAGGACTCGACCAAAATCGCCGCCACCTCGGGGCGGGAGAACTCCGCCGGGGGGTGGACCCCCTCGCCGAGCATCTTGCGCACCTTGGTCCCCGACAGGGCGACATGGTGCTCCCCATCGTGGGGGCAGGTTTTGTACGACGCCATCGCTGCACACTGCTTGCAATAGAAGGTGGCGTCGAAACGCAGCGGGATGATACCGATGTCGCCCGGCTCGAAACGGTCAAAAATCGCATGGGCGGCAAACGGATGGTAGTAGTCGCCCACCCCGGCGTGGTCGCGTCCCACGATCAAGTGGGTACAGCCGTAGTTCTTGCGCACGATGGCGTGGAAGAGCGCCTCACGCGGCCCGGCGTAACGCATCGCCGCCGGAAAAACCGAGAGCATGGTGCGGTCGGCTGGGTAGTAATCGCGCATCAACCGCTCGTAGCACTTCATGCGCACATCGGCCGGGATGTCGTCGCTTTTGGTTGTCCCCACCAGTGGGTGGATGAGCAACCCGTCGACCACCTCAAGGGCGCACTTGGTGATGTATTCGTGGGCCCGATGGATCGGATTGCGGGTCTGAAAAGCGACCACCGTTTTCCAGCCCCGCTTGACGAACTCGGCCCGCGTCTGGACCGGAGTGAGTCGTTGCTCCGGGAAGGGTCGCTCGGGCAGACGGACCACCGTCACCGATCCCGCCAGGGCGTACTCCGGCTCCGACATCACCCGCTTCACGCCGGGGTGATCCTCCTCCAGGGTGCCGTAGATCCGGTTGGCCTCCTTGGTGGGGTTGCGTTTGAAGTACCCGCTCACTTCGATCCAACCCAGGGTTTGCCCGGCGCCGGTCAAAAGCACCTTCTGCCCCGGCTCGGTTTGCTTCGCCACCGCCTGGGTCACCGGCAAAACGATGGGGAAGGGCCAAACCAGCCCCTCGGGCAGCTCCATCACATCGAGCACCTGATGGTATTCCTTCTCCCCCATAAACCCTTCGAGGGGGGAGAGGGCGCCGTCGGCCAGACACTCCAGATCGCACAGCCGCACGTCGTCGAGTTCGATCTTCAGTGGATTGGGTCGGCCCAGGATCGCCTGGACCTGCACATCTTCAAGGTCGGCCCAACGGTTGATCAGGCGTCCGCCGTGGGGGGGAATCAATTGCATGGTGTTCCTCTGTTTTCTGGGCCATACAGGCGTTTAGGTCGCAAACATGGCGCCGTCATTCCGGGACCGAGTAGGCTGGATCGGCGCTCCCGCCCCCCCGTATGACCGGAATTACCCCTTCTTACGCACCACGATTTTCCAACGATCCTCAAACGGCTCTTTGACCTCGATGGCGTGCCCCTCCCCCTCCAAACTCAGGGGGACGTTTTCGATGGGGGGGCCGTCGTCGAGCAGGACGGTGAGTTTGCTGGCGGCCGGCATCATCTCCAGCCGCAGCTTGGTTTTAACGAAGTTGATCGGACAGCCGACCCCCTTGAGATCGAGCACCGTCTCGGGGGCGACCGCCTCCACCTTGGGGGGCGGTGGGGGTTGCAGATTGTCGCTGCCGTCGCGACTTTCGACCGCACGGCGCACCGTCTCGATCACCTTGGCGGCAATCGCCACGAAGGGTTCGACCTCGCCCCGATGGGCGCGGCGCAGCGCGGCATAAAGCTGGGTGAAGTGGATGCGCACCATCTCGGTGTTTTGCAGTCCCCGCTCGAAGGCGGCCAGCGCCTCCTCCTCGCCGAACTGCCACGAGCCCTCCTCCTCACCGCGCAAGGTGAGCAGGGCGCGGACCGCCGCCACCACGCCGCGATGGGCGAATTCGATGGCGGCGACGCTCCCCTTGGCGGCCAGGGTTTGGGCATGGCCCAACTCGTAGATCGCCTCGCCCATGTGGGCGCCGATCATCGAAACCAGGGCGGCGGCGCACTCCCCCTTGCCCACCTCTTTGGTCGAGAAGCGGTCGAAGGAGCCCCAGTCGAAGAGCAACCCTTCGAGCTCCCCCTCGCCGGGGGCGAACTCGGCCACCAAACCTTCAAGGGTTTCGGGGCCAATCCGTTCGGCCCAACCCCGCACCGACTCCCCCTCGCGCCGCTCAATGTTGTACGCGGCCACCAACCGGCTGAGCGCCTCGCGGGCATGAACCGCCGCCACCAGGGGCAAGGAGCGACCCGGAACCATGGTGCCGCTGGCCGAACCGCCCACGTGAATCTGGTAGGCAGGAATCGAATGGCCGTCGCGCTTGCGGGCCAAGCCATGCAGACCGAAGTCGGCGATGGCGTGGTGGCCGCAGCCGTTGGCACAACCGGAGATCCGCACCTTGAGATCGCCCAAGGGCAGATCGGCGACGGAATCGGCCAGATCGCGGGAGCGGGTGATGCCCAAACGGCAGGTCGCCGCACCGGGGCAAACCCCGATGTCGGCGGGGATCAAAGCCTCAATGCCGAATACCCCCTCGTCGATCACCCCTTTGTGCGCTTCGGGTACATCGACAATCACCAGATTCTGAGCCTGGGTCAGGACAATCTCGTCGAGCCCCAAACCGCTGACCAAGTCGGCCAGTTGCCGCGCCTGGGCGGGTGTGAGATCGCCCTTGTGCAGCGCCACGCCGCGAGCCCACTTGCCGTCGATCTGCTTGGTCCAACCGCTGACACCTGGGACCGGCGCAGTTAAATCGGGGGTACGACGCGCCCAGCTTTCGCCCCCTTGGGCGCTATGGAAGGGGGCGACGTTCTCCCGCTCCTCCCAGTAAAGCTCCTGGAAGGCCTCACTCCCCATCGACTCGACCACAAATTTGAGCCGGGCGCGGGCTCGGCGCTCCCGGTCGGAGTGGCGATGGTGAATGCGCAGCAGCGCCTCGATGGCGGGGTAGACCTCCTCGTCGCGCAGGCTTCCCAGCGGGATCGCCGGTTTGGGGGCCTGCCCCAAACCACCCGCAGCGGCCAGGAAGAAGCCATCCTCGGTGGGGGTCAGGCCAACATCGTTGATCGGGGCCAGGGCGCAGTCCGACTCACACCCCGCCACCGCGATCTTGAATTTGCGCGGCAGGTTCTGCCCCAGGGGGTGCCGCAAAAAATGCAGGATGACGGCGCTGACCACCTCGTGGCCGTCGACCCGAGTACGGGGGCAACGCCCCGCCAGGGCGCAGGTGGTCACATTGCGCACCGTGTGGCCGCAGGCCTCGCGCGAAATCAGCCCCAAGTCGCCCATTTTGTGCAGCACCGGGGCGAGCCGTTCGGGGCGGATGTAGTGGAATTGCAGATCCTGCCGGGTGGTGACGTGGAGCAGCGGCTCATCAATCGCCTCGGCCTCGACGATATCGGCCAGACCGCGCAGCTGCCGAGGGGAGATCGATCCCCCCGGCAGTTTGGCGCGAACCATGTGCACGTCGGGTTGACGCTGACCGTAGATCCCCTGCTTCAGACGTTCGGTGTTCCAAACCGCGTCGCTGACGTTGCCGTTCAGAGAAGCAACGCGGGTATGTTCAAGTCGGTCGATCTCGTCGCGATCGACCCAGACGGGTGTTGTCATTTCAACCTCCTGGAGAGGGAAAGCGGTGGGGGCCTGCATCGGGCATGTCAGACACAAACCCCGACCGTGTTTACCAATGGGCGCCGAAATGGACCGGTTGCAGCTTGGTCAAGGAGGGTTTTTCCTCCTTCTTAGCTGCGGCGGCATGGGGGCGATCCTTGCAGGTCGCCTCCGCCTTGCCGGTCTCGGGGTTCCAATGCAGACCGCACTCGGCCTTGCCCGAATTGCGGCACTCCCACCACCAACGCCCGGCGCGGGGATCCTCGTCCTCCCCCACCGCCCGGGTGCAGGGCTGGCAGCCGATGGAGGGGAAACCGCGGTCGTGCATCGGGTTGTAGGGGATGCCTTGAGCGCGAATGAAGTCCCAAACGTCGTCCTGGCTCCAATTGATGAGCGGGTTGAACTTGGTCAGCCCGAAGACGGTGTCGTCCTCTTTCATCTCGATGGTGCTGCGGTGGTCGTTCTGCTCCCGACGCACCCCGGTGATCCAAGCCCCGGCTCCGGCCAGGGCGCGGCGCAGCGGCTTGATTTTGCGAGCCTGGCAGCACCCCTTGCGGGCCTCGACCGAATGGTAGAAGCCGTTGATGCCGTACTTGCCGACAAATTCGTCCACATCGCTGCGCTCGGGGAAGACGATCTCGATCTTCTGGTTGTACTTCTCTTCGAGCTTGGGGATCAGGGAATAGACCTCGGGGAAGACCCGCCCGGTATCTAGGGTGATGATGCGCACCGGCCGTTTCACCTGAGCCAGCAGGTGGTGGATGACCACATCCTCGGCCCCCAGGGAGGAGGCGAAGACGATCTCCCCCTCCTGAGCGTTGAGGTGGGCGACGAACTGCTCGAAGTCGTTGTGTAGCTTATTTGAAGAGATCATTTTAATTGGCCTCTAAAATTTACTTATGGCTAGGGTACAAAAGAGGGGCGCACGAGGCGCCCCGCCTTTGCGGTATGGATTCGACTGTTTAACCGATGGTACAGGCCTGGTCGTAGGTGATGAGCTCACGCACCGTGGGGTTGGGACCACACAGGGGGCAATGGGGATCCTTGCGGACCTTCACCTTGCGCCAGTGGGCATCCAAGGCGTCGTAAATCATCAAGCTGCCCGACAGCGAGCGGCCAACCCCAAGAATCTCTTTGACCACCTCGGCCGCCTGGATGGTGCCGATGATCCCGGCGATGGCGCCCAAAATCCCAGCCTCCGAACACGAGGGGACCAGCCCAGGAGGGGGGGGCTCAGGGTAGAGACAGCGGTAACAGGGGCCGTTTTCGTCCTGGTGAGGACGGAAGGTGGTCACCTGACCATCCCAACGGAAGATCGCCCCCGAGACCAGGGTCTTCTTTTCGAAGAAGCAGGCGTCGTTGACCAAAAACCGGGTCGGGAAGTTGTCACAGCCGTCCACCACGATGTCGTAGTCGCGGATGATCGACAGGATGTTGTCGGCGGTGATGCGTTCGGGGTAGGTCACCACGTTCACATCGGGATTGATGGCGTTGATGGTCCGCTTGATCGACTCGACCTTATCGACCCCGACGGTGTCGGTGCGGTGGGCAATTTGCCGTTGCAGGTTCGACAGGTCGACGTGGTCGGCATCGGCAATTCCCAGGGTGCCAACCCCGGCAGCCGCCAGATAGAGCCCGACCGGGGAGCCCAGGCCGCCGGCGCCGATCATGAAAACCTTGGCCCCCAGCAGCTTGGCCTGACCGTGGCCGCCGATCTCGGGAAGGATGATGTGGCGCGAGTAGCGCTCGATTTGCTCTTCGGTGAAGTTCATTTTTTTTATGACTTTCGTTTGAAGCCCCGACCGTCAGGCCAAGCCTGCGAAGAGGTCGGTGGAAAGATACCGTTCGGCAAAGCTGGGAATAATCACCACGATGGTTTTGCCCGCCATGGAGTCCCGGGCGGCCACCTTCAGCGCTGCGGCGACCGCCGCTCCGCTGGAGATTCCGCACGGAATACCCTCCTCACGCGCCATCCTTCGCGCCATGGCGAAGGCCTCGTCGTTGGTGATCGGCAAGACCTCGTCGATCAGATCGCGCTGCAACACACCCGGCACGAATCCGGCGCCGATCCCCTGAATCTTGTGCGGCCCCGGAGCACCCCCTTCGAGCACCGGCGAATCGGCGGGCTCCACCGCAATGGCCTGAAAACCCTCGCGGCGGGTTTTGATCACCCGGCTCACCCCGGTGATGGTGCCGCCGGTTCCCACCCCCGCCACCAGGGCGTCGATGTTGCCGTCGGTGTCGCGCCACAGCTCTTCGGCGGTGGTGCGCTCGTGGGCTGCGGGGTTGGCGGCGTTCTCGAACTGCTGGGGCATCACCGCCCCCGGAGTCTGGGCCGTGATCTCTTTGGCCTTCTCGACCGCGCCCTTCATCCCCAAAGCGGCGGGGGTGAGCACCAGTTCGGCCCCCAACAGCGCCAGCATCTTGCGCCGCTCCTGGCTCATCGATTCGGGCATGGTCAGGATCAACCGGTAACCCTTGGCCGCTGCCACAAAAGCGAGCGCGATCCCGGTATTGCCGGAGGTCGGCTCCACCAGCAGCCCGCCCGGCTTGAGATCGCCGGAGCGCTCAGCCGCCTCGATCATCGCCAGAGCGATGCGATCCTTCACCGACGCCAGGGGATTGAAGAACTCCACCTTGGCGAGCACGGTGGCCCCCAACCCCTCGGTCACCCGGTTGAGGCGGATCAAGGGGGTGTTGCCCACAGTGTCGACGATCGAATCGTAAATCTGGCTCATGACGAACTCCGATGAATGCGTGAGCGACTCAGCCTTCGATGACGTCGAGTTCGATAGGCTCCACCAAAATGCCCAGGGACTCGATGTAGGCGATGGCCGCCTCGATTTGGTCAGGCTCCCCCGACAACTCCAACCCCACCACCCCAACCTGGGGGGAGATCGAGGCGGTGCGGATGTTGGTCACCACCTCGAATTTGTGGCCGATGTTGTAGATGACCGGCTCCGAGATCTGCTCGGGGGGGAAGGTTAGGTAGATCTTCTTGTTCATCTCAGTCCCCTCGTTCGGGTACTACCGGGAGTGATCAACACCCGCCCGCGATGGCCGGAACGATGGAAAGCTCATCACCCGCCTTGACCTCGGTGGCATCGCCATTGAGGAAACGGATGTCTTCGTCGTTGAGGTAGACGTTGACGAAGCGACGCAGCGCCCCGCTCTCATCGTACAAACGCTCTTTCAGGCCGGGGAACTGATTGTTCAGGTCGCCCAGAACCTCGGCGATGGTTGCCCCCTCGCCGCTCACGGTGTCGGCGTCTTGTGTCAGCTTGCGCAAGGGGGTGGGAATGCGAACGGAAACGGCCATGGTTGTACTCCTTCTCGATGCTTGGTTCGTCAATGGGAGCAGCCCTTGGGGCTGGAATAGTCGGTTGATTTAACCCTGCATGATCGCGTCGAACGCGGCCAACTTGGGCTCGATCAGGGTTGGCTTTTGCAACTTGTCGGCAATCGCCTCTTGGGTCTTGAGGCCGTTGCCGGTGATCGCCACAACCACCACCTCGTCGGGTTTGAAGCGACCCCGCTCGGCCAGCTTCACCAAGGTGCCGATGGTCACCCCACCGGCAGTCTCGGTGAATAGCCCCTCGGTTTCGGCGACCAGGCGCATCGCCTCGACGATTTCATCGTCGTTGACCAAGGCACCATCGCCCCCCGACTCGCGGATGATGCGCTGGGCGTAGAAGCCGTCGGCCGGATTGCCAATCGCCAGCGACTTGGCGATGGTGCTTGGCCGCTCCGGTTTGATGAGCTCGGTTCCCGCCTCGACGGCGCGGACGATGGGGCCGCAACCGTCGGCCTGAGCCCCGTGCATCTTCATCGGGGTGTCGGCAGTCAGCCCCAACTTAATCATCTCTTCGCGCGCCTTCCAGATCTTGGTCAGCAGGCTGCCGGAGGCCATCGGGGCGATGAAGTGGTCGGGAATCCGCCACCCCAACTGCTCGAACGACTCAAAAGCCAGCGACTTGCTCCCTTCGGCGTAGAAGGGGCGCAGGTTGATGTTCACGAAACCCCAGCCGTAGTTGCCAGCGATCTCGGAGCACAACCGGTTCACCTCGTCATAGCTCCCCTTGATTCCAACCATGTTGGTGCCGTAGATCGCCGAGCCAAGGACCTTGCCCTGCTCCAGATCGTGGGGGATGAAGACGTAGGACTTCAGCCCCGAGGCGGCGGCGTTGGCCGCCACCGAGTTGGCCAGGTTGCCGGTTGAGGCGCAGGCGACGGTGTCGAAACCGAACTCAACCGCTTTGGAGAGCGCCACCGAAACCACCCGATCCTTGAACGACAGGGTCGGATAGCAGATCCCGTCGAATTTGATGTAGAGGTGGTTCAGACCCAGCTTCTTGCCCAGCCGCTTGGCGTGGACCAGAGGGGTCCAGCCGACCTGACGACCCACGGTCGGGTCCTGATCGACCGGCAACAGTTCGCGATAGCGCCACATCGTCTGAGGCCGGGATTCAATCGACTCCCGGCTGATCTTCCCTTTCATCCCCTCATAGTCGTAAACGACCTCCAAGGGACCAAAACAGAACTCGCAGACATGGACCGGATTAACCGGGTATTCGGCGCCACACTCACGGCAACGCAGCCCCCGCACGAAAGAACTCATTCGCTACTCCACAGCATGGTTCGTTGGCCATCCGACAGCGCAAGCGTTGTCCGAGATGGAATTAAACGGATTGAAAATGGGTTTGTCAAAAAGTTTTGCGTAAAAAATATGTTGTTGTTTTTTTATTCAACAATATTTTTTAGCTAAATCGGCGTATCACCCATAGCCCACGGGTTGTGGATGCCGCTGCGGTAGGCCAGATTGCACAGGTCCTGCAGCGTTAAACCGTCCAGATAAACCATCGCCTTGACCTCGGCCTCTTGCACGATCCCCTTCACCACCCCAAACAGATCGCTCTCTTGTTCGTCGACCTCCCGGTCGACCCCAGCCACCAAACGGGCAACCTGACCCAGGTTGACCTCTTGACGGCTCTTAGCCAGGGCGTAGCCCCCCTTGGGACCGCGATGACTGACAAGAATCCCCTCTTTGACCAGCGCCTGGACCACCGGCTCTAAGTAGCGGGGCGAAAGATTGTTGGCCTCGAGCAAATCGCGCAACCGCCGCGGATCGGTACCGCCGCGATAGGCGAGTTCCAGCAAGACCGTGTAGGTTGCCATGAGTTTTCGCGATGCTTGCATACCGTACGACTTCCCCCTATTTGGCGCCGCTCAGCGCCCGGTATGACCAAATCCGCCCGATCCCCGGACGGTTTCGGACAGTGCCTCAACCTCGATCCAATTCGGTGTGGAGACCGGCGCCACCACCAACTGGGCAATCCGCTCGCCGGGACGGATCGTTTCAACCGTTTGCCCCAGATTGACGAGGATGACCTTCACCTCGCCGCGGTAATCGGCATCGATGGTCCCCGGCGCGTTGAGCACCGTAATCCCATGTTTCAGCGCCAGTCCCGACCTGGGACGAACCTGACCCTCGAACCCCGGCGGAAGGGCGATGGCAAGTCCGGTCGGAACAGCCACCCGCTCCATGGGGGCAAGAACGATGAGATCGTCCATGGCGGCGGTCAGATCGACACCCGCCGCATGCTCGGTGGCGGGGGCGGGGATCGTCGCGTCGTCTCGCAGCTTGATCACCTCGACCCGAACCCTCATGCCCCTGCCTCCTCAATCCGTTCCAATCGCTGGGCGGCCAAGGCGATCAAACGCTCGGCAAGCCCCCGTTTGTCTTCGGGGCCCCAGGCGGAAACGGTGCCCTCGCGGTCGACCACTTCGAGCCGATTGGCCCCGACCCCAAATCCCAGCCCGGCACCGACTTGATTGCCCGCCACCAAGTGGGCCTGTTTGCGACGACATTTTTCGGTCGCCTTTTCGGCCACATCCTCGGTCTGGGCGGCAAAACCGATGCGCAGTTTGAACCAGTTTTTCTTTCCGGCCATGGCCAGAATGTCGGGGTTTTCGACCAACGCCAGTACCTCGGGATGATCGCTTCGGGCCATCTTGGCCCCTTTCGGGTCGGCAACCCGAAAATCGGAGACCGCCGCGACGAAGATGCCGATGTCGCTGTCGGGTGCTTGACCCTCAACCGCCACGGCCATGTCCCGGGCTGATTCAACTGCCACCGTTTCGATCCCGGCTGGCAGCGCCACCGTAAGTGGCCCGTGGATCAACACCACGTGGGCCCCTGCGGCCCGAGCCGCCTGCGCCACCGCCACCCCCATGGCGCCGCTGGAGGGGTTGCTGATGAAGCGGACCGGATCGAGCCACTCCCGCGTCGGACCGGCGGTCACCACCACCTTGCGCCCTCGGAGCACCTTGGGGGTTAGGGCTGCGCGCAGCTCCTCGATCACCTCTTGCGCTTCGGGGAACCGCCCCTCCCCCTCTTCGCCGCAGGCCATCATGCCCCTGGCGGGGGGGATGATGATCCGTCCGTCTTGTTGCAAGGTGGTCACATTGCGTCGGGTCGGTGGGGCCGACCACATCGCCGGGTTCATCGCCGGAGCCAGCACCACCGGACACTGCGCCGCCAAAATCGCCGCCGTGGCCAAATCGTCGGCTCGGCCCTGCGCCAGTCGCGCCATCATGTCGGCGGTGGTCGGCATAACCAAAATCGCAGCGGCGTCGCGGGTCAGCCGGATGTGCCCCATGCGCTGTTCCGATGCGGCATCGAACAGCTCACGCTCGACCGACGCGTCGGCCAATGCCTGCACCAGCAAGGGGCTGACAAAACGCTGGGCCGAGGCGGTCATGATCGGCGTGACCGCGACCCCCTCGTCGCGCAACCGCCGGATGACCTCCAATGCTTTGATGATCGCCACCCCACCACAGAGCACCACCACCACGCGGCGGGGGGGCCAGCTCAGGTTAAAAGGGGCGTCGGACATAAGCGGCGCGGACTCCATGCACATGGGCTGCAGAAAAAGGGGCGAAGGATAGACAAAGGGGCGGTTTAACTCAAACCATCTGTAAATAGGATTTTATCCTTTGGCTGCTCAGGGTTATCGCCGTTCACCACCCATTGGATCGGGGTGCACGCCTGAATAGTTGACCGATCAAGTCGGATAATACATCCTTGCGCCCGCTTTTCACTCATCCCAAAGTTTTTGACCCGCATTCACTTTTTTCAGGAGGCTCACCATGGCGCTCAAAGTCCATAACTTGCTCGATTCGATCAACGTCACCCCCGGTTCGGTGCCCAAGATCAACCTGCTCATGACCGACGATTTGGCCTCTGACGTGTACTACTTCGAGGCCAACAGCGTTTTGGATTGGCACCGTCACCCCAACGGCGATCAGGTTTTCTACTTCATGCAGGGCGAGGGGACCTTCTACTTGCAAGAAGAGGGCGGCGCCGAGGAATCGGTGGCGGTGAAGGCCGGTTCGGTCGTCCTGGCCCCCAAGGGGACCTGGCACAAGGTGGTTGCCGGTAACGCCACCATGGTGGCCGCTCAGGCGACCAAAGCCGGTGCCGGCATGGAGCAACGCGGCTAATCAACCGCCTCCACCCGACCCACGCAGCAACAAAAAAAGCCCGGGATCACTCCCGGGCTTTTTTTGAATAGGCCAAGGAGCAAAGACGATCAAGCCGCCTGCATGGCCATGGGGGCGCCACAGCACACCAGGGTGCCGCCGCCCGCCTTCTTGACCTCGACCACGTTGCCGCAATAGGGGCACACATAGATTTGACCGACTTGAGTCGCCATCGAAGACTCCTATTCGCCAAAAAGAAAAAGAGAACGTTGTTTCCAGCCGGGGGCGCTTATCATGGTTGCCGCCCCATCGAGTGCAACCCCCACCGGAGGTTCCATCATGCGTTTCGCCGCCCTGACCCTGACCGCTCTGACCCTACCTGGCCTAGCCTTCGCCGATCCCGACCCCGACCGGGGCGCTCCCCTTTTCGAGGCCTCATGTGCCCAGGTTTGCCACGTCATGCAAGGCGAGGCCTTCAACAACGGCCTGACGGCCCAGAATCGGAGCGAGGTTATCACCTTCGCCAAACGCTTCTGCCCCGCCGACGCGGGGGGCAAACACCTGACCGAAACCGATCTGGCCGACATCGCTGCCCACCTGGATCGGGAGCATTACCACTTCAAGACCCCATAAACGAAACCGCCTCCGAATATCGGAGGCGGTCCGCACGGCACATCGTTGGCTACAACAGCGTCACAAATTCGACCACGCTACCGTCTGGCTGAACTCAAAGACCCCGTCGCCATTGGCATCAACCTCTTCGAAAACGTTGGTGGCGTCCACCGGGGTAAGCCGAACCGCACTGTTGTTGGCGCCTGTCATGGTGATCGGCCCCCCCGAATCGGGATTGGCCTGAGTCGCCTCGGTGTAGACCAAGGGCGCAGCGGTCGTGAGGTCGACGTAGCCAAAAGAGGAGATGTAAACCCGACCGTTCTCCGTCTCGGTGTAGGTGGTCGGAAAGAGGAAAGAATCGTACACGTCAACAATGACGAAGTTCTGAAAGCGTACCGATTCGCCGAGGTAGTGATCGACCATGTCGAGATTGGAGGTCATGGTCTCGGTTTGGCTGGTCAAATTGACGCGATCGACAATCGAACCATTCATCGAAAACCAGTCCACCGAATCCTTTACGGTCAAATGATCGAACTGAATGGTCGCATCGGTCATGGTGTCGCTTGCAATGTCGTAGCCGACAACCTGCACGGTCATGCTGCCGTCCATGCTCCCAACTCCATCGTTGTATTGATTGAATGCGATGGTGACCGTACCCACCTGGGTGGTGGCGTTCACACTCCCCGAGACGGTCATCGAACCGCTCACAGCGCCGGGGATCGTCTGGTTGTAGGTCACCCCTGCCGGACCCGTTCCACGGGGAAACGTTTGGTACCTCTCCTTTGCCAACGAGGCGACAAGATGGCCGATGTGGGATGCGGAACCCGACGACGAGGGGGTCGCAACCGCCCCAGCCGCGACCGCCGAGGCTGCCCCCGCTCCCCCTGCACTGGTCCCTGCCACCGTCCCGGCATTGGTGGTATCGATCTGCGCAGGTTGAGTTGAACCCGAGTAGGTAATGGTTGAACTCGTCGAACTGCTCGAACCCCCTCCGCTGTTGCATCCCGCCACCGTCAATAATCCCACCACCAGCATTGCGCTCGCCCAGCTGTTCACTCCCGTCGTCCGTTCCATATTCCACCCCTGTTCGTTGCTTGAGAAAACAACCCGTCCATTCCTACTTTGAGGGGCGCACCATTCAACCTCTCGATAAGCGAGTCAATTTAAAAGTTGATCCCCATCACAGGGCTATTCCGACGTTTGGCATCTAGGAGTCTGTCGGACTTGAGATCGTCCTACTGCGCCGGCGGGTAATCGGTCCAAATTCCCCCGGTTTTTCGTCACATAGCCACCACTATGATCCTCAAAACCGTGAAAATTTGGCCTCGATTCCCCACTCGGCTCGCTACGGACGCTCAAGCCCGACAGACTCCTAGCGCCCCAGTTCATGTACGTCCTGGCTCCGCTCCACCAACCCCTCCAAATCCTCCACCAACAACTCCAATCCCAAAATGCCCACCTTCCCCTCATCGCTGCGGAAAGCGGTCAGGTTGATGTCGAACTGTTTGATCAAAGGGCGATGCTCCTCCAAGAAGGCGTCCAAAGCGTGTTCGATACTCTCGTGGGAGCGTTTGAATCCCAGCACCTTGACGAGCAAGCGGGCCGGAAGTCGCTCCAGGCGCAGGAGCAAGCGCTCACGGGCCTGTTCCCCCCACGAATCGCGGGCTTGCAGGGCGTCGACCCACCGTTGGAGGTCGTCCATGGCAAAACGGGCATGGAGGTGGAGCCAGAGCCCGGCAACGTCGCCGAAGGGGAGGTGGACATCCTCTTTGATCAGGATGATGCGCCCCACCCGCTCCATGTCGGGCCAACATACTGCGTGGCAGGCGACCGCCTCGGGGATCCCCGCCGCAACCAGATCGTCACATTCCGCACGCAGATCGCTGCGTCCCAAAGCGACCAACCGCTCGAACAGGGTGTCGAAGTAGTCGCTCACAACTTGGCGGTAGTGGTGGGCCAAATCGAACTGAATGCGCAGCGGATCGCCGATTCGGGCCAACGCAGCCGCCACATGGACCACCCCGTCCTCGCCCCGCATCCGCGCCTCCAACCACAGGTCGGGGGATACCTGACCCTCCAGGGCATTCAGAGCGGCTCGGTAGTCGTGAATCGGCAGCAGCGCCTCGGCCACCAACCAAGCCCGCACCGCGTCGGGCAGCGATAGATCGGTCCCGCGCTGGATCCGCTCCAGCGCCCGTGCCCCGCCATTAAAATGGATCCGTTTGGCCACCACGGTGGCGGTGATCTCCCAACCCAGGGGGTGGCGTTCGACCGCCTCGGGGTAAAGCCGCACGACCTCTTTGGGGAAGTAATCGAGCAGCAGCGGTTGCTGGCTGGCCCGGTCGATCCACTCCCGATTGCGCCCCAGGATTTCGGCGGTGTGGTGGATCAACTTGCCCAGCAGTACCGCCAACAGGGGCCGGGGAATCCCCCGCTCCTCTTCGAGCCAGGCGCCCACCGCCCCCTCGGAGATCCCCTCCTCCCCCTCCTCCAGCACCCCCTGTTCGAACCAGCGGGCCAGAGAGCCGCGCCAGAACCGCCTCTTGGCGCGGCTGCGCCGCCCGTCCAAGGTGATGGCCCGAACCATTTGGGCGTTGTCGTCCAGAACCTGGGCCGCCACCTCCCCCTCCCAGCTTTTCAGCCGGATGTTGCGCTCCTCGACGTTGCGCCAGATCCCGCGCTGGAGCAGATCCATGGCCAAGATCTTTAGATTGACCTCGTGATCGCTCATGTTGACCCCGCCCGAGTTGTCGAGCGCGTCGGTGTTGAGCAAAACCCCTTGCCGGTCCAGGACGATCCGCGCCCGCATGGTCAGCCCTAGATTGCCCCCCTCGACCAGCACGCTGGCCCGCACCTGCTCGGCGTTCACCCGAACCGGATCGTTCACCTTGTCCATCACCGCTTCGTGGGGTTCGGCAGCCGCTTTGATGTAGGTGCCGATCCCGCCGTTGTAGAGCAGGTCGACCGGCGCCTGGAGCAGCGCCTGTATTAGCGCCTCCCCCGAAATCTGGGTTTCGATGCCAAGGAATCTGGCGAAGGGTTCGGGCAGGTCGATCGCCTTGGCGCTGCGGTCGAAAATGCCGCCGCCGGGGCTGATTTGGTGGGTGTCGTAAGCCTCCCAGCTTTGGCAGGTTTCGAAGAGCCGCCTGCGCTCAAGCCAGGAGCGCTCGGGGTCGGGATCGGGGTCGATGAAGATGGTTTTGCCGGTGAAGGCGCCGATCAGCTTGAGGCTGCGCGACAGCAACATGCCATTACCGAAGACATCCCCGGCGGGGGAGCCAATCCCGACCACGGTCAGGGTGTCGGCCTGCGGGTCGAGCCCGATCAGGCGGAAGAGGTGGCGCACCGATTCCCAAGCGCCCCGAGCGGTAATCCCGATCTCTTTGTGGTCGTAGCCGTGGGAGCCCCCCGAGGCGAAGGCGTCGCCCAGCCAAAACCCCCGTTCCAGCGCCACCTCGTTGGCCAGATCCGAGAAGGTCGCGGTCCCCTTGTCGGCCGCCACCACCAGGTAGGGATCGTCATCATCCCGCCGGACGATCCCCTCGGGGGGAACAATCTCCTCCCCAATTCGGTTGTCGCTCAAGCGCAGCAGGGCAGCAACGAAGCGACGGTAGGCCTCGCGCACCTGTTTGGCACCCTTTTGCCCCCCGTGCAGGTAAAACCCCCCCTTGGCCCCGACCGGCACAATGATGGCGTTCTTGACCATCTGGGTCGCCATCAGCCCCAGCACCTCGACGTAGAAATCACCCCGGTCGCTCCAGCGTAGCCCCCCCCGAGCCACCGGACCGCCGCGCAGATGGACGGCGTCCATACGCTGGTCGTGGACGAAGACCAGCTTCCAGGGATGGGGGCTGAAAGGGGTTGGCAGATCGCCCCCCAAGCATTTGAAGGCGACCCCCTCCCCCGCCTCGGGATGAAAGGCGTCGGTGCGCACCACCAACTCCAACACCTGCCACAGCGCCCGCATCGCCCGGTCCTCGCGCAGCAGGCGAATGCGACCAAGCGCCTCGTTAAATCGGGATTTGGCCTCCTCCCAACCCTGCTCGTCGAGGTGGGCTGGATCGAATCTCGCCGCCAGACCATCAAGGACTGCTCGGGCCAGGGCGGGATCGCCGGTGAGGATCGCGGTGGAAAAGAGGGGCCCAATGGCGGGGTTGAGCTGGGCAACCAACCGCAGCAACCCGCGCAGCCGCACCAGACAGCGGGGGGTCAATCCACCATTCAGCGCCAAGGCGTTGAGGGGATCGTCCATCATCCGTCCTGCCAACACCTCGGTCAGCACCGAGGCGACCGTGGCACCGTTGGCCTCCAGGGAGGCAAGGGCGGGATCGTCGACCAACTCGAAACGCCACACACAGACGGTGCGCCCTTCGATTTCGAGCCTGGTGAAGATCTCCTCTTGAACCGTCAATCCGACCCGACCGATGGCGGCGATCACCTCTCCCAGGGGACGGCGCTCGGGGAGGATGGCGCTCAGGGCCCAGACGGTACCGGCCCCCTGCCCCAGCAACACCTGGGGGAAGCCGTCGATGAGAAAATCCTCGATTCCCGCCAGCCCTTCGACTGCCTGACCGGGGGGGACACGGGCCTGAAACGACTCGGGAAAAGCGTTGAGGTAGCGCATCAACAGCGGCAGCGCCTGGCGCCGAGGGAAGCGCTCAAAGATCGCCTCTTTGAAACGGTCCCCCCAGGTTTTCACCGCCTCGATCATGCTCAGACGCAGCCGCTCCAAATCGACCTCGCGCAGCGCCGTGTCGATGGGACCGGGCATGAAGCAAGTTAATGCGGCGAATGTGTCGGCCAGGGCCGATTGGGTGCGGACGACCTTCAGCCCAAAGGCGTGCTCCACCCGGCTTTGCAGCCGCCGCTCCAACGCCGCCGAGTAGCGCCCCCTGGGGATGAACAGGGTTAACGCCACGTAGTCGCAGCAACCCCCTCGGCGCAGATGCAGGCGCAAATCGACATCGCCGGTCAGAGCGATGGCCGCCTCCAGAAGAGGCTGTATGTCCTCGGCGCTGGAATAGAGCAGCTCGCGCAGCGGCATATGGTTGAAGAGCGCCCGCAAAGTGCGGCCCCGGTAGGTCTCACCCCTTTCGCCGACGTTTTGCAGCACCCGGTTCATCCGCTCGGCCAGCAGGGGAATCCCAGAGGGACGGGTGACGGTGGCAGCGCGGGCCAGTCGCCCGAGCAGCAGCCAACAGGATTGGCCGTCGGGATCGGCCAGCAAAATCGGATCGATCCAGCCGTCGATGTAGTTGGCCGCAGAGGCTGCCCTGGTAAAATCGAGGAGCATCGGGGCTGTGCGCACGGGCCACCACTTGGCCAGATACTCGGTGAGCAGCGCCAGCACCCCTGGGTACACCCGCTCCAACGTCCCCTCGGGCAGGGCCGGGGTAAATCCCCCCAGGGCATCCTCCTTACCCTTGCCCGGCACCCATTGCCGTCCGTTCCAACGGTAGCGACGTGCCCCCATAAAGACGTAGTTGCCGTCGACCAACCAGCGGGCAAAACGGGACCAACGCACCTCCTTGCGACCCCAGCTGCGGCTCAGATGCAGCAGCAGATGCTCCATGGCGCCGTGGTCGTCAACCGCAGCCGCCACCGCCTTGAGGGTGGCGCTTAGGTCGCAGATCGTTACCTCGATCTCCAACACCTCTTGCTGTTCTTGATGCAGCACCGCAGCCAGAACGAACTCCCCCCGCCCCCCCTCGACCTGGGGACCCGGCTCGACTGCCACCCCCTCCTCCCCCCGCACCACCTTGACCACCCGGTGGACCATACCGCTGATGCCGAGGTGCTGACGGGCCAGGAATCCGGTGATGACATCCATCAAAAAGGGGCGGTCGGGGGTGTGAACTTGCAGCAGGTAGCTGGCCCCCTCGCCGTGGGGAACCAGGTGGATGCGGACCGGGTAGGGGTCGTCTTCGGGGAAGGGGGGGGCGATGAAGTTGAGCAGTCCTTGTGCACTGATCGCACCCAACACCGGATGGCCCACCGGCAGGGCGGCGGTGAGCAGCGCTTCAAGATCGGCGGCGGGGTGGTCGGACATGCACACTCCTGATCGTTAGCGGCTCGGGGCTCCCTTGAGCAACTTGGATTTGAGCAGATCGAGGGCGGGATCGCGCAACAGCAGCAGAGTACCCAGGTAAAGCAGTCCGGCAACCGGGATCAAAATCGCCAGATGCACCCGTCCCATCCCCACCAGTACCAGTGCCCCCATTAGCGCCGTTCCGATCCAGGGACGCAGGTGGCCGATCAAAATCAGGGGGGAGGTTTTCAAATGGGGGAAGTCGCGGTTGATCTCCCACCACAGCCAGACCACCTGAATCCAGCCCGAGATCGAGGTCGCCAGCGCCAGCCCAATGTGGCCCCAGAGCAACATGAGCGGCACCGAAATCGCCATGTTGGCGATCATCACTCCGATGCCGATCACGGTGGGGCGCTTGGTCTGCTCGTGGCTGTAGAAGACCGGGGTCATCACCTTGACCAGCGATAACGCCACCAAACCGGGGACGTAGGCGATCAGCGCCCAGGCGGTCATGGTCACCGCCTGGGCATTGAAGGCACCGCTACCAAACAAGAGCCGGACAATCGGGTCGGCCAACAACCCCAGACCCACCGCAGCGGGAAGGGTCCAGACCTGCACCAGGTGCATCCCGGAGCGGTAGTGATCGCGCAGCAGCTCTTCGCTCCCCGTTGCCGCCGCCCGGCTCATCAAGGGCAGCACCGCCGTGCCGATGGCAATGGCGATGATCCCCAACGGGAATTGCAGCAGCCGGTCGGCGTAGTAGAGCCACGAAATCGCCCCCGCCCCCACCAGCGAGGCCAGCATGGTCGAGACCAGCAGGTTGATCTGGTAGACCCCGGCACCGAAAGCCATGGGGGCCATCAGCTTGAGCAGCCGCCCCATGGCGTTATGCACCACCAGGGTGGGCCGCAGCGACAAACCGAGTTTCAGCAGGGGGCGAATCTGAAAGACCAACTGAAAAAACCCGCCGATCACCACCCCCCAGGCCAGGGCGTGGATCGGTTCGGGAAACCACTCCAAACCCCAAAAACTCATGGCGATCATCGCCACGTTGAGCCAAATCGGGGTCCAGGCGGGGACGGCAAAGCGGTCGAAGGTGTTGAGGATGCCGCCGCTGGCGGCGACCAACACGATGAAGATCAGGTAGGGGAAAACGATCCGCCCCATGGCGACCGCCTCGTCGAACTGGTGGGGGTCATCGAATCCGGGGGCAAAAACGGCAATCACCCAGGGCATGGCGACCCAAGAAAGCAGGGTGATGGCGGTGGTGATCAGCGCCAGATAGGTCAGGGTGCTGCGGATCAGGGCGAAGGCGGAATCAAGCCCCTCCTGGGTTTTTGTGGTCGATAACACCGGCACCCAGGCGCCAGCGAAGGCCCCCTCGGCAAAGAGGCGGCGCAGCAGATTGGGGATGCGGAAGGCGACGAAGAAGGCGTCGGTGAGGGCGTCGGCCCCGAAGATGCGGGCGATGACCAGATCGCGGACAAACCCGAGGATCCGACTGGCCAGGGTGCCCAGACTGACGATGACGGCCCGAAGACCGATCCCCTTGGCCATATGTACCGATTGCCCCATTCAAGGCCGCGGCGCCGAGTAATCCCGGCGCCGCGGGCGATCAAACGTCGAGGTTGCGCACCTGCAAGGCGTTGCCCTCGATGAACTGACGGCGCGGCTCGACCGCGTCGCCCATCAGGGTGGTGAAGACCCCGTCGGTCTCGACCACATCCTCGACCCTGACCTGCAACAGGGTGCGGGCGTCGGGATTCATAGTGGTCTCCCAGAGCTGCTCGGGGTTCATCTCCCCCAGCCCTTTGTACCGCTGGATCCCCAAGCCACGGTTGCCCTCTTTAGCGACGATGTCGCCCAGCTCGATGGGGTCGAGGATCGTCGCTACCTCGTTGCCACCCTCGATCTTGCGCAGGATGGCGCCGCTGCCCAGGGTCTGGGTCAGGGTGGCGTACGACTCAGAGGCCCGAATCAGATCGCTGATCGACAAAATGTGCACGTCGAGGGGGCAATGGGAGCGGGATCCGGCGGTCTCGCGGTAGAGGTTCACCTTGACGTGCCCCTCGATGTCGAGGCTTGGGGTGCTCCAAGTGAACTTGGTGTTGAGGGTTTGCCCCTCGATGGTGGGGCGCAGCCCCTCAAGCCGCGCTTCCACCGCCTCGACGTCGCCCGACTTCAGCAAACTCACCCAGTCGCCCTGGCGCACCACTTGGCTGAGAATCGCCGCGTCGTGGGTGCGCGAAAGGGAGCGCAATGTCGCCTCGATGTGACGCGATCGGGTGGCGAGCTGGCGCAGCTCTTGATCCGCATGGATCTTGCCGTCGGCGGCCACCAACTCCAGCCCCGAGACCCCCAGTTCGAGCAAAAACTGGTCGAGGGCGGCGTCATCCTTGATATAACGCTCCACCTTGCCCTTCTTCACCTTGTAGAGGGGCGGCTGGGCGATGTAGAGGTAGCCGCGCTCAATCAGGGGGGCCATCTGCCGATAGAAGAAGGTCAGCAGCAGGGTGCGGATGTGGGAGCCGTCAACGTCGGCGTCGGTCATGATGATGATGCGGTGGTAGCGACATTTATCCGGATCGAAATCGTCCCGGCCGATGCCGGTTCCCAGCGCCGTAATTAAGGTGCCGACCTCTTGCGACGACAGCATCTTGTCGAAGCGGGCCTTCTCGACGTTGAGGATCTTGCCCTTGAGGGGAAGGATCGCCTGGAACTTGCGGTTGCGCCCCTGCTTGGCTGAGCCGCCGGCCGAATCACCCTCGACGAGGTAGAGTTCGGACTGGGCCGGATCGCGTTCCTGGCAGTCGGCGAGCTTGCCTGGCAGGTTGGAGACATCGAGCGCCGTCTTGCGCCGGGTTAACTCACGCGCCTTGCGGGCCGCCTCGCGTACCGTGGCCGCCTCGACCACTTTGCCGACCACCGCTTTGGCAGCCTGGGGGTGTTCTTCTAGGTAGGTCGCCAACGACTCGCTCGTGACCCCTTCGACCACAGGACGGACCTCGGAAGAGACCAGTTTTTCTTTGGTTTGAGAGCTGAACTTAGGATCGGGCACCTTCACCGAGATCACCGCAATCAGCCCCTCGCGGCAGTCGTCGCCGCTGACCTGCACCTTGGCGTTCTTGAGCAGCCCTTGGTTGGTGGCGTAGTTGGTGATGGTGCGGGTGATCGCCGCCTTGAAGCCGGTCAAATGGGTACCGCCGTCCTTCTGCGGAATGTTGTTGGTGTAGCAGAGCACCTGCTCGTTGTAGGTGGTGGTCCAGAGCAACGATACCTCGACGCTGATCGGCCCCTGTTCGACCAAAAAGCTGATGATGTCTGGGTGAATCCGCTCTTTGTTGCGCCCCAGGTAATCGACGAACGAGGCGATACCGCCGTCGAACTGGAACTTGATCTCTTTATCGGTGCGCTCGTCCTTCAGGTAGATCGACACCCCCCGGTTGAGGAAGGCCAGCTCGCGCAGGCGCGAAGCGAGCACCTCGTACGAAAACTCGGTTTTGGTGAAAATCTTACCGTCGGGCTTGAAGGTGATCGAAGTGCCGGTTTTCTTCGAGTTGCCGACCTCTTTCATCGGGTAGAGGGGATCGCCTCCGGCGTACTCCTGCAAGTACGAGTGCCCCCCCCGTTCGACCCGCAGGGTGAGCGCCTCACTCAGGGCGTTGACCACCGAAACCCCGACCCCGTGCAGACCCCCCGAAACCTTGTAGGAGTTCTGGTCGAATTTTCCGCCGGCATGCAGCACCGTCATGATGACCTCGGCCGCCGAACGCCCCTCCTCCTTGTGGATGTCGACCGGCATACCGCGACCGTTGTCGCTGATCGTCACCGAGTTGTCGCCGTGGATGATGACCTCGACGTCGGTGCAATGACCGGCCAGCGCCTCGTCGATGGAATTGTCGACCACCTCGAAGACCATGTGGTGCAGGCCGCTACCGTCGTCGGTATCGCCGATGTACATGCCGGGGCGTTTGCGAACCGCCTCCAGCCCTTTAAGCACCTGAATCTGATTGGCGGAATATTCCTGGGTCATTCGTTACCTCGCATGGTCCAAAATCCTCCTGGGGGACAGTGCCTCATGGCGGTGAAAAACCGGGATTAGATTTCGAGCGGTTGCAAAATGAACTGCCGGTCTTCGTTGTCGGCCCCCCGAATCAAGGTCGGGCCGGTGACCGAGGCAAACCGCAGCTCCACGGTCGCCTCGTCGATGCGCTCGACGATCTGGGCAATATAGTCGCCGTTGAACGAGATCCGCACCTCGGGGGCCGATTCCAGCAACGAGAGAACCTCTTGCCCCTCGTCGTTCTGGGCCGAGACAGCGTGGATGCTCAATTGGTCACCTTGGGCCTCGAAGGTAATGGCAGGGTGGTCGACCGAGTAGAGGATTTTCAAACGTTTAACCGCATCGTAGAGGTCGTCGCGTGACAGCAGCAGCCGGTTAGCCTCCCCCGCCGGGAAGAGGTGCTGAAACTCGGGGAAGGGTTTGTTGACCACCGAGGTAACGAAATCGACGGTGTCGCCCTGCCGCTCGACCCGAAAGAGCAGATGGTCTTGGTCCATGGTAACGCGACCGCTCCCCTCTTTGGCCATCTCCCCCACCGCGACGATCTCTCCCACCGCGTTGTAGGGGACAATCGATTGGATTTGCGCCTCGTCACTCAACCCCAAACCCCGCTGCGACATCGCCAGCAGGTGCATGTTGGTCGCCACCACCCGGTCCCCGCCTTGGGCAAACTGCACCAAAGAACCGTGGAAGGCCTCCCGGTTGGGATCCTTCATCATGGCAAAACCGACGGTGCGCAGCATCTGGGCAAAAGCGGCCGGCTCGATGGCGCGGACGAAGACCTCTTCGGGATAAGCCAGGGCGGGGAATTGGTCCCCAGAAATCGCGGCGATGCGATATTTGGCCTTGTTGCCGCTCCATCCCAGCTGGACACCGCTCACCCGTCCGGCTTCGTCCCCCTCAAGGTGAAGCTGCACGGTGGCGCCAGAGGGGATGCCCGAAAACAGGCGGTAGAGCAGGTCGGCATCGACGCAGAAGGGGGCAGGGCTACCGGCACCTTCCATCTCGACCACCGTGGCCACCCGCAGGCTGTGACTGCCGTTGCTGGCGGTCATACGCAGGCTAGCCCCCTCCATGACCTCAATGTAGACCGAACCGAGCAGCCGGTTGGGATGGCGGATGTCGGCAGTTTTGTTGAGTAGATTGAGGTAGGGAAGAAGCTGCTCCCTACCTGCCGTCATTGTCAGTATCGACGCCATGTTCCCCCCAATGGAGTTGTGTGTGTGGCAGGTCGGTCGGCTCTTAACGGCCGATAATCATCTGCCTGAGTTGTTCGATCTCCGCCCCGAAGGCGGAGTCCTCTTTGATGCGTCCCTGCACCACCCGGATCGAATGAATCACCGTAGCGTGGTTGCGTCCGCCGAATTCCTGCCCGATGTCGGGGTAGGACTCCCGGGTCAGCTCCTTGGCCAGGAACATCGCCACCTGCCGGGGTTGAGTAATCCGTTTTTTACGGGAGGCCGAAACCAGATCGTTCATCCGTACCTGGTAATAATCGGCCACCACCTTTTGAATCTGCCGCACCGAAACCGGATCGCTGTCGCGGGGCAAGATGTCTTCAAGCCAGGTTTTGGCGTCCTCGATCGTCGGGGTGATCGAGAGAATCTTCATATGGGCGTGTACCCGGGTGTAGGCCCCTTCAAGTTCGCGCACGCTGCTTTTGATGTTCAGCGCGATGAACTTCAACACCTCAAGCGGGATAACGACTTGGTCTTCATCAACCTTGCGGGTCAAGATCGCCAGCCGGGTTTCGTACTCCGCCGGTTTGACATCGGCCACCAGCCCCCAAGCAAACCGGGAGCGTATGCGGTCTTCTAAACGATCAAGCTCCTGTGGATAACGATCCGAGGAGATGATGATCTGCTTCTTACCTTCGTACAGGGCATTGAAGGTATGAAAAAACTCCTGCTGCATCCCTTCGCGCCCCGGAAACAGATGCACATCGTCGAGCAGCAGCACATCCATCTGCCGGTACTTCTGCTTGAACTCGAAGGTGGTGTTGTTGCGGATCGCCTGGACCAATTCGTTGAAAAAGGTCTCGGCCCCGACGTAGAGCACCCGGAAGGTCGGGAAGTTGGCCTTGATCTGGTTGCCCAGAGCCGAAATCAGGTGGGTTTTCCCCATCCCGACCGGGCCGCAAATAAAGAGGGGATTGTAAAGGGTACCGGGCTGTTGCGCGACCGCTCGGGCCGCCGAGGTTGCCAGCAAATTGCTGGGGCCGGTGACGTAGCGATCGAAGGTTAAATGAGGATTCAGGCCACTGTCCCACTCCTGGACGGGGGCGGCCCGCGGCTCCATTCTTTCGCTAGCCTTGGGTGGCTTATCCTGCCTTTTTGGGGGGGGCGCCGCAGGGGTTGGTTTGCTCCCCACCACCAGCCCGACCACCCCGGCCCAGCCGCTCTCCTCTAGACAGCGCTCGATCTGGCGCAGGTAACGCTCCTTGATCCAACGCAGATAGAAGGGGTTGGGGACCGCAAGCTCCAGGGCGTCGCCCGTCATGGCGGGCTGGATTGGGGCGATCCAACGCTCGAATTGATCGGGGTCGATCCGGTCGAGTAGAAGCTTGCGGGCTTGATCCCAAATCTGTTCCGGGGTATCAGCCATCGGCTCGCTCGATCAGCTCAACTTGCACCAGTCACCGCCTCGAATCGTAGGTCGCGTCCACAAGAGGAATTCCATGGACCATCAAGATTGTATCTTCTGTCGTATCATCGCCGGGACCATCCCCAGTGAGAAGGTCTTTGAGGATGATCGTCTGGTCGTCATCAAAGATATTGCCCCCAAGGCGCCGGTCCACCTGCTCGTGCTGCCCAAGGCGCATCATCCGACCCTCAACGAGGCGGCCAGTGATCCCGTCCTGCTCGGGGCGATGCTGGCCTGCGCCGCCCGCATGGCGCGTGAACAGGGAATCGCCGAAAAGGGGTACCGCACCGTGGTTAACGTTAATCAGTGGGGGGGGCAGGTCGTGTTCCACCTCCACCTGCATATTCTTGGCGGCAAACCGCTGACCTTCTGATTCAAGAGGCTTTCATGATTCCCAATCCCATGCTGGACGAGCTGGTCAAGGGAATCGCCGCAGGCTTCGATCGCCTGGGTGATACCCGCGACGAGATCGAGCGGCGCATTCGCCAGATTGTCACCCTGAAGCTGTCGGAATTCGATGTCGTCACCCGCGAGGAGCTTGAGGTGCAGCAGGCGCTGTTGGCTCAGGCAACTCGGCGCATCGCCGAGCTAGAAAAACGGCTCAAAGCGCTGGAAGAGGGTGGTTCTCAGGCGTAACCCCCCGACCAGGGCGAAAGGGACTTTGCCATGTATGCCAAACTCGAATCTTACGTTGTGCAGGGAGCCCAGGCGGTTCCGGTCACCGTCGAGGTCCACGCCAGCCGTGGGGTCGTCGGCATCACCATTGTGGGGCTGGCCGAACGGGCGGTGCGCGAATCGCGCGAGCGACTGCGCAGCGCCCTGACCACTACCGGGGTCGACCTGCCGCCGCTGCGCATCACGATCAATCTAGCCCCCGCCGATCTGGTTAAAGAGGGAAGCCAGCTCGACCTGCCCATTGCGCTGGGACTCCTCGCCGCCATTCGCCACCTACCCGCCAAGAGATTGCAGGGGGCGATCATCGCGGGCGAACTGGCCCTGGACGGTTCGGTGCGGGGGGTGCCGGGCATTCTACCCGCCGCTTTGATGGCGCAGCGGCGCGGTAGCATTCTCATCATGCCCCAGGCCAATCGCTTCGAGGCTTCCCTGGTGGCGGGGCTCCCCTTCGAGCCGGTGGGCAGTTTGGGTGATGCGGTCGGCTTCATCGTGCGGGGAGAGCCCCCCGAAGAGGTTGGACAAGAGGCCCTCTCTCCGGAAGGGGAGCTCGGTGAGGTGAACCCCCTGGGACATATCCGGGGGCAGTTGATGGCCAAGCGGGCACTCACCTTGGCCGCCGCCGGGGGCCATAACCTGCTGCTCTCCGGCCCCCCCGGCACCGGCAAAACCCTGCTGGCCCGCGCCTTGATCGACCTGCTTCCCCCTTTGAGCGGCGAGCCGCTGATCGAATCGCTGGCAATCCGCTCGGCGGCGGGCATAGCGCTGGATCCCGCCACCGCCACCCAACCCCCGTTTCGTGCCCCCCACCATACCGCCTCCGACATCGCCCTGGTCGGAGGTGGCAACCCCCCTCAACCCGGTGAGGTCTCGCTATCACATCGGGGTATTCTTTTTTTGGACGAGCTACCGGAGTTTCGCCGCTCCACCTTGGAGGCGCTGCGACAGCCGCTGGAGGGGGGGGAGGTGACGATCTCCCGGTCGGCGCAGCGGGTCACCTTCCCCAGCCGGTTTCAGTTGGTCGCCGCTATGAATCCCTGCCCCTGTGGCCACCTGGGGGACGAACAGATCGCTTGTCGCTGCGCCCCTTTCGAGGTTGACCGCTACGCTCAGCGACTCTCGGGCCCCTTCCTCGACCGCATCGATCTGTTCTGCACCGTCAACCGCATCCCGCCTGAACAGCTGCTTGATGGGGTAAGCGCCAACCTCGACGAACCCGATCCCTTGCCCCTCATCACCCAAGCCAGGGCACGTCAACAAATGCGTTGGGGCGCGGGGCTTAACAACGCCGCCGTTCCGGTCGAGCTGTTGCTTCCCGAACCGCTGGCCCCCGAAGCCAAGGGATTACTCACTCAAGCGGCCCATCGCTTTCACCTTTCGGGCAGAGCGCTGCACCGGCTCATCCGAGTTGCCTGGACCCTGGCCGACCTGAGTGGAGAGGAACGCATCACCGCCACCCACATCGCCGAGGCGCTGCAATTCCGCCCCAAGGCCTCCCTTGCCTCCATCACCAATCCCTAACAACCGCCGCTTGAGGTCATAAAAAAAGGGGCCCGAAGGCCCCTTTTGGCTCGCTTGCATCCGCCTCAAGGCAAAATCAAACCGCCATTGACCGCTGCAGTCGACAAGGTGACCAAGGTGGAGGGCGCGATGCCAAACCACAGGACCGTCACCGCCGACAGACCGATCACACCGGCCATGGCGGGGGAGAGGTTGACGTTCTCGAACTTCACCTCGGGCTTGTTGAAGTAGATGTACCACACCACCCGCAGGTAGAAGAAAGCGCCGATCACCGAGGCGAGCACCGCCAGCACCGCCACGTAGATGTGACCGGCCTGGACCACCGCAAGAATCGGGTAGAGCTTGCCGATGAAGCCCACGGTGGGGGGTACCCCCGCCAACGAGAAGAAGAGAATTAGCAGCATCAGACCAACACCTGGACGCTCGGCAGCCAATCCGCTGAAATCGTCCAGCTTTTCGCCGCTGATCTGGCCTCGGCGCAGCATAATCAGCCCGCCGAAAGCGCCGAAGTTCATCAGCAGGTAGACCACCATGTAGAGCACAACCGACATATAGCCCAGCTCGTTGGCCGCCACCAAACCCAACAGCGCAAAACCGATGTGGGCGATGGAGGAATAGGCCAGCATCCGCTTGACCGAGGTCTGGGCAATGGCCGCAACGTTGCCGACAAACATGGTCAGCACCGCCACCACCATCAAGATCGAGCTCCATTGATCCGACATGCTGGGCAGCGCATCGACCAGCACCCGCATCATCACCGCCAATGCTGCCGCCTTGGGGGCGACCGCCATGAACGCGGTAATCGGAGTGGGAGCCCCCTCGAAGGCATCGGGAGTCCACATGTGGAAGGGGGCAGCCGAAATCTTGAACAGGAACCCGGCCAGGAAGAAAACCAGCCCAAAGCTCAGGATGAGGTGATGCCCTTCAAATCCGCCGATGGCCGCCGCAATGCTTGGCAGCATCGTCGCCCCAGTGGCGCCGTAGATCAGGCTCATGCCGTAAAGCACAAAGCCGGATGCCAGCGAGCCGAGCACGAAGTACTTCAGGGCGGCCTCGGTGGAACGCTTTTCTTCGCGGAAGTAGCCGACCAGCACATAAATCGACAATGCCGAGAGCTCCAGGCCAAGGTAAACCACCAACAGGTCGTTGGCCGAAACCATGAACATCAGGCCGAGCAGGGCGAACAGCAAGAGCACATAGTACTCGCCATGATGCTGTTTTTCGGCCTCAAGGAAGTCCATGCCGATCAAAATCGTCAGGATCGTCGCTCCGTAGAGGATGATCTTGAACACATTGGAGAAGGTGTCGATCACCACCATCCCTTGTGCACCGGTGCGAGCGGCAAAGGTGGTCACCGCCGGGTCGCCAAATTGCAGCAGGGTCAAGGCGGCAGCGACGACCACGATCCCCAGTGCAATGTAACCGGTGATCCCCTTGCGATCCTTGGGGATCCAAAGATCGGCAAGCAGCAGGATGCACGCCGCGGCCAGCAAAAAGAGCTCGGGGGCGAGGGGGGCAAGACTCGGAATCGGAAAATCGTTTGGCATCGGAGCTTATTCCTCTCGCATCACATTTTGCCGGTGGCAACCTGATCGATCAGGTGCTCCACCGAGACGTGCATGATGTCGAAGATGGCGTTGGGGAACAGACCGTAATAGATGGTGACGACGGCCAGCGGGGCCAAAACCCACCACTCGCGGGTGCTGAGATCCTTCAGGGTACGGACCCCTTCGTGGACGATGTCGCCGAAGAGCACCCGTTTGAACAACCACAGGGTATACATCGCCGAAAGCACCAACGTCGTGGTCGCCAGAACCGCCGCCAACTTGTTCACCTGGAAGGTGCCGATCAGCACCATGATTTCGCCGACGAACCCGGTGGTACCGGGAAGCCCGACGTTACCCATGAAAAAGACCATCGCCAGGGCAGCAAAAGCGGGCATGGAGTTGACCACGCCACCGTAGGCCCCGATTTCACGGGTGTGGAGCCGGTCGTACATCACCCCGACGATCAAGAACAGCGCTGCCGAAACAAAACCGTGGGAGATCATCTGCATGATCCCACCCTCGATCCCCTGCTGGGTGAACACAAAGAAACCGAGGGTGACGATCCCCATGTGCGAAATCGAGGAATAGGCCACCAGCCGCTTCATGTCGGTCTGCATCATCGCCACGTAAGCGGTGTAGATGACAGCGATCAGCGACAACACGATGACCACGTCAGCCAGATAGGTCGACGCATCGGGGAACATCGGCAGCGAGAACCGCAGGAAGCCGTATCCGCCCATCTTCAGCATGATCGCCGCCAGGATTACCGAACCGGCGGTAGGGGCCTGAACGTGGGCATGGGGCAACCAGGTATGGACCGGGAACATCGGCACCTTAACCGCGAAAGCGATCAGCAGCGCGACGAACAACCAGCATTGCTCGGTCAGGGTTAGCGGCACATCCATCAAGGCGGGAATCGACATGGTCTGACCCGCCTGGAAGTACATGTACATCAAGGCGACCAGCATCAAAACCGAACCGGCGAAGGTGTAGAGGAAGAACTTCACCGTTGCGTAGATACGCTTCGGCCCACCCCAGACCCCGATGATGATGAACATCGGGATCAGCATCGCCTCCCAGAAGATGTAGAAGATCACGGCGTCGAGGGCGGCAAAAACCCCGATCATCAACCCTTCCATAATCAGGAAGGAGACCATGAACTCCTTCACCCGATCCTGGATAACCTCTAACGAGGCCAGGATAGCAAAGATGGTCACGAACGAGGTCAGCAGGATGAACATCACCGAGATGCCATCAACCCCCAGGACATAGTTGATCCCGTAATCGGGAATCCACTGAGCGGACTCCTCAAACTGAAAGGCCGAGGTACTCCGGTCAAACTTCAAGACCAGTGGCAGGGTGATCAGAAACTCGAAGATGGAAATAATCAGCGCCATCCAACGAGCATTCCGTTTGGCCGCCTCCCCGTTACCCCGCACCAACGCCATCAGCAGGATCCCCATAAGAATGGGGAACCAGATGGAGATGCTCAGGATGGGCAGCTGGAACGCATTATTCATCGTTTTCTCCAGAATCGTCCCGGTTGGACCCGATCAGCCGTGGTGGAAGAAGACAAAGTAACTGGCGGTGACAAACAGGCCGAGAATCATTACGAAGGCGTACTGATACAGCAGCCCGGTTTGGAAGCGGCCCATCTGCCGCGCCGCCCAAACCCCAACGAATGCCGCCATGCCATCCACCGCGCGGTCGATGCCCCCCATATCCACCTTATGGGCCAAGAACGACCCCAGGCGCTGCGAGGGAACCATAAACATCGCCACGTACAGCTCATCCCAGTAGTACTTGTTCTGAAGGAGCTCGTAGGCTGGACGGGCTACCGTGGCAATGACGCCAGGCAGCGCCGTGTTGACCACGTACATGTAGTAGGCCAGCGCAATCCCCATCGCCCCGAGGAGGGCGGGCAGGTAGGTCAAGCCGAAGGCCAGGTGATGACCGTGCTCCAGCGCCTCGTGACCAGCGGCGACCACAATCGCCTCGCCGAACCAGTCGGCCTCAACCAAACCGTGACCGAAGTAGAAAGCCAAGAGCGCCCCCACCGCCAGGATCACCAAGGGCACGGTAATGACCTTGGGTGACTCGTGCAGGTGGTGTTTGGTCTCCTCATCCATCCGCTCGCTGCCCCAGAAGGTCATGAAAAGCATGCGGAAGGTGTAGAAGGCGGTCATCAGCGCCGCCAGCACCCCGAGGGTCCAGGCGAACTGACCTGCGGCGGTGTGGGCCGAAAAAGCCGAGGCGAGGATCACCTCTTTCGAGGGGGCGAAGGCCAGGGCCAACGAGGCGATGGCAAAGGTGTAGAAGGTGAATGGCATGTACTTACGCAGGCCGCCCATCTTGCGCATGTCTTGCTCGTCGCTCATGGCGTGGATAACCGAACCGGCCCCCAAGAAGAGCAACGCCTTGAAGAAGCCGTGGGCCATCAGGTGAAAGATACCCGCTGCGTAAGCCGACACGCCGCACGCAAAAAACATGTAGCCGAGCTGCGAACAGGTCGAGTAGGCGATGACCCGTTTGATGTCGTTCTGCACCAGGCCAATGGCCGCCATCAGAAAGGCGGTCAGGGCGCCGATCACCGCCACGGTGTCGAGCGCTACCTGAGACAGTTCAAACATCGGGGAACAGCGGGCGACCAAAAACACACCGGCGGTCACCATGGTGGCGGCATGAATCAGTGCCGAGATGGGGGTTGGGCCCTCCATCGAATCGGGCAGCCAAACATGCAGGGGGACCTGAGCCGACTTACCCATGGCCCCAACAAAGAGCAGTAGGCAGATTGCGGTGATGATTTCGGATTCACCGAAGAGAGGAATGTTGACCGTCGAGCCGATGTACTCCGCCGCGTGCTCGAAGACGAAGCTGTACTCCAGGGTGCCAAAGTAGAGGTAGATCGCCATGATCCCCAAGGCCAGACCAAAGTCGCCGACCCGGTTGACGATGAAGGCCTTAAACGCTGCGTAGTTGGCGCTTTCGCGCTTGTACCAAAATCCGATCAGCAGGTAGGAGACCAGCCCCACCCCCTCCCAACCGAAGAACAAGACCAAGAAGTTATCCGCCAGCACCAGAATCAACATGAAGAAGGTGAACAGGGAGATGTAGCTGAAGAACCGTGCGTACCCCGGGTCTTTCTCCATGTAGCCGATGGTGTAGACGTGGATGAAGAACGATAGGGTGGTCACCGTAATCAGCATGACCGCCGTCAGCCGATCGGCGAGGAAGGCGACATCGATTTGCAGGTCACCTGAGATTGCCCAGGTGTAGACCACACCGTGGAAGAGATTGCCCCCGACGATATCGAAGAAGGCAACCCAAGCCAGGATCGCGGAAAGCCCCATGCCGCCACAGGTCAACCAGTGGGCGAGCGCCTTAGGCAGAACCGGCTTGAGGGATCCGAAGAGCCCCACAATGGTCCCCGCAAGCAGCGGAATCAGTGGAATCAGTAAATAGAGGGTGGACTGGCTCATGTTCTCATTGGCTCCCGGTCTGCCCGATCAACCCTTCAGATCGGCAAGGCGTTCGATCTCGATGGTCTGCTTGGTCCGGAAGATCGCCACGATGATGCCCAGGCCGATCGCCGCTTCCGCAGCCGCCACCACCAACACAAAGAAGACGAAGATCTGGCCCACTACGTCCTGATGGAAGTGGGAGAAGGCGGCAAGATTGATGTTGACCGCCAGCAGAATCAGCTCGATGGCCATCAGCAAAACGATGATGTTTTTCCGGTTCAGGAAGATGCCGATCACCCCAATGGCGAAGAGCACCCCCGCGACCAACAAATAGCTGGACAGCGCCATGATGACTCCCCTTACGCGTTGATCTTTTGCTTGGAGGAGACCTTGCGCAGACGCGCAGGCCCGGCCGCAACCTGTTCCGAAATCTTCTGGTACTTCGCACCTTTTTGGGCGGGACGGTGGGTTAAGACCACCGCGCCGATCAGGGCGACCAGGAGGATCACTGAGGCGACCTCGAAGGGGAACAGGTAGGTGGTATAGAGCTGCAAACCCACCTCGGTCGTATTTGAATAATCGGCTCCCTTGGGGGCCGGAATGGGCAGCGCCTCGGGGGAGATCAGGCTATCGCCCACCACCAACGCCACCTCAGCCACTAGGAAGATGCCCAAGGTGACCGCCAAGGGCAGGTAGTGGGTGAAGCCCTCACGCACCTTCGAAATGTTGACGTCGAGCATCATCACCACGAAGAGCAGCAGCACCACCACCGCCCCGATGTAGACCAGGATCAGGATCAGGGCGATGAACTCCTGTTCGAGCAGGAAGAACAACCCCGCTGCGTTGAGGAAGACCACAATCAGCCACATCACGGCATGCACCGTGTTGCGCACGGTGATCACCATGAATCCCGACACGGCCATCACCGCAGAAAACAGATAAAAGAAATATTCGCTGAACATGCAGGCTCCTTAGCGGACCTTGTGACGACAAGGGGCCAAAAGGGTACCGGAAACGACTGGACTCATCGGTAGGGCTCATCCAGGGCGATGTTGCGGGCGATGGAGGCCTCCATCCGGTCACCCACCTCCAGCAGCATCTTCTTGGTGTAGTAGAGCTTCTTACGGTCATCGCAGGCGTATTCGAAATCCTGGGTCTCGACCACTGCATCGACTGGACAGGCCTCCTGACACAGGCCGCAGAAGATGCACAGGTTCAGGTCGATGTCGTAACGGGTGGTACGACGACTGCCGTCGTCCCGCTCCTCGGATTCGATCGAGATCGCCAGCGCCGGACAGACCGCCTCGCACAATTTACAGGCGATGCAACGCTCCTCCCCATCCTCGTAGCGGCGCAGGGCATGCAGGCCGCGGAAACGGGGGGAGAGGGGGGTCCGCTCCTCAGGGTATTGAATCGTGAACTTCTTTTTGAAGAAGTAGCGCCCCGTGATCGACAACCCGTGCAGCAGCTCGGTCATCAGGAACGTTTTGGTCCAACGGTTCAAGAGGCTCATCGGCGTCCTCCAATCAACGGAACAGGTGGATGCCGACGCCGGTCACGAAAATCCAGGCCAGCGACCACGGGAGGAAAACCTTCCAGCCCAGACGCATGATCTGGTCGTACCGGTAGCGGGGGAACGTGGCCCGCAGCCAGAGGAAGATGAACAGGAACATAGCGGTCTTCAACGCAAACCAGATGAAGCCAGGTATCAGGTTGAAGGGGGCGACATCGAGGATCGGCATCCAACCGCCCAGGAAGAGCAACGTCGCCAGCGCCGACACCAGGATCATGTTGGCGTATTCGGCCAAGAAGAACAGGCCGAACATCATGGCGGAGTACTCGACGTGGAACCCGGCCACGATCTCCGATTCGCCTTCCGCCACGTCGAAGGGGGCGCGGTTGGTTTCGGCCACCACCGAGATGAAGTAGACGATGAACATCGGGAACAAGGGGATGAAGTACCAATTGAGCAGCCCCCCCTGTTGGGCGTGGACAATGTCGACCAGATTCATCGAACCGGCCAGCATGATGACCGGGATGATGGTGAAACCCATCGCAACTTCGTAACTAATCATCAACGCGGCCGAACGCATGGCGCCGAAGATGGCGTACACCGAGTTTGACGCCCAACCGGCGATGATCAGGCCGTAGACCCCCAGCCCCGAGATAGCCAAGACGTAAAGCACCCCAGCGTTCAGATCGGTAATCGAAAGGGCCCGACTTTCAGGAAACAACCCAAAAAGGGTGGTTTCGGTGAAGGGGATAACCGCCCAAGCCATCAAGGCCGGAATCAAGGCGATGATCGGCGCCAACACAAACACGATCCGGTTGGCTGAGGTCGGAATGATCGTCTCTTTGGTAATCAGCTTGATGGCGTCGGCAATCGGTTGCAGCAGCCCCTTGGGCCCCACTCGATTCGGCCCCAAGCGGATGTGCATGTAGGCGATCACCTTGCGTTCGGCCAAGGTCAAATAGGCAACCACACCCATGATCGGCAAGGCCACGACGAGGATTTTCAGAATGGCCCAGATGGTGGGCAACACGCCGTTACCGAACAACTCGGAGTAGGACATCGATAGCTCCTTCAAGCCCGAAACAGATTCGTCTGTCGATTCATGCCATCGGCAGATGCCGATAGGTGGCTCTACGTCAAATCAAACCGCGCTGCATCGCCTCGGCCAGCACATCGACCCGACGAATCTCGGGGCTGCGCAGCGGCGCCGCCCCACCCAGTCCTACCACAATCTCTTCTGGAACCTCCGGCCACAAAGCTGAGGCGGTCGCCTCGCCCAGGCCGGGGGCACATTCATCCAACTCGATGGGCTCTCCAATCCCCAACAGCAGCCCTTCGGTTTCGTTCTTCAGTTCGCTCAAGCTCCAATCCTTGCGGTTGCCCGCCTTGAACAGGGCGTTGAGTACCCTGAGTCGCGAGGCCCCTTTTGCAGGAACCACCGGATCAAGCCGAAGCCCCCGCCCCTCGATGGAGACAAAGTCCCCCCCGTTTTCTTCGGGGGTGGCCCAAGGCAACACCACCTGAGTCTGCTCCATCCAAGGCTCCCAGTGGGAGGCCAACACCACCGTGAACGGGCGGGACTGCACCATCGCAACCAGAGATTCGGGGTCGATACCATCCCCGAAACCGTCGACCCCCGCTAACACGAGACCTTCGACCCCCCCCTCCTGCGCGGGTCGGGTCATCTCGGCAAAACCCATCCCCTTGCCCTTGCGTGGCAGCAACCGACCTGCCGGTCCCATCCAGGGGAGCAAACCGGCCAGCACCCCCGCGGTGCGGCCCATGGCCGGATGGGGATACCCCACCAACAACTGGGCATCGCGGTCAGACCAAGAGCGGAGCAGACGGCGAATCAACGCACCCTGCCGGTGGGCTTCGACCTCGCGGGTCACCAGCACCAGCAGCTGCCCTTCGACGGGCAACCCCTCGGGCGGATGCCCCGATTGCTCACCCCACTGTGCCATCGCCTCGGATCCGATCCGACTACGCATGGCGCCGATCAAACCGGCGAGCATATGCGTTTCACTTGCGGCATCGCTTAAGGAACCAACCCAAGCCCCTGCCCTCTGTGCCCGTCGTACCCGATCATTGAGCATCGGCAGGTCGCGGCTAAGTCCTGAGCCAACGATCAGAATCGCAGGTGCTTGTTCGATTTTGGGCAATCCCAGAGGCAACCCGTAGTCGCCCAGCGAGATCGCTTCGCCGTCGTCCTCATGGCTTCCCCTTCCAATCCGGCAATCGAGATTGCCCGATTCCAGCCCTTGACGCATCCACTGTTGCAGCAGCCAAGCCGAGCCGACATCCATCCGCCCGCCGCCGATCAACCCAACCGTATCAAGGGCACGCAGACCGCGGTCGACATGAAGAGCCGCCTCTTCGAGGGAGGTCTCTCGCCAACCGTCCCGCCCACGGATCTTTGGTGTTAGGACCCGGTCCCGATTCATGCCCAGGTGGGCAAACCGCCCACGGTCGCACATCCAATGACCGTTGATTGCCGGGGCCTGAACGGCGCTCACCCGCAGAATCTCCCCCTCCAACACCCCGGGTTTGATCCGGCATCCCAACGAGCATTGGGTGCAATGGCTCTCTCGACCACGCAGCTGATAACTCAGGGCGCGGAACCGGCTGGGGCGGTCGATTAAGGCGCCCACCGGGCAGATGTCGATGATGTTGCCCGACAGGTTGCTGTCGAATCCGCCCGGACTCTCTTTCACCAACTCGGAGCGGTCTCCCCGGTTGATGATGCCAAGTTCGTCGCTTTCGGCGATCTCATCCATAAATCGGGCGCAACGGGCGCACAAAATGCAACGCGACAGGTCGGTCCCCACCAAAGGCCCAAAATCCTTATCGGCTACCCGGCGGCGCTCCTCGTGATACCGGGTGCGCTGCGGCCCCATCCCCATGCCGTAATCCTGCAACCGGCAGGCTCCGGCCTGATCGCACACCGGGCAATCGAGCGGATGGTGGATGAGCAACAGCTCCAGCACCCCACGCCGAGCGTTTTCAAGTTCGGGCGTCGAGGTTTTCACCACCATGCCATCGGAAACCGGCAACGAACATGCGGTCACCGGTCGCGGGATGCGGTCGACCGACACCAGACACATCCGGCAATTACCCGCCGGTTTGAGATCGGGGTGATGACAAAAATGGGGCAGCTCCACCCCCGCCTGTCGACACGCCTCGATCAACGGCAAACCGTCGCGAACGATGACCTCGCGGCCATTCACACTGATGGTGGCCATTACCGTCCCCCCGCCGCACGGCGCTGAGGACAGCTATGCTCCCGCACATGGCGCTCGAAGGCGGAACGAAAGTAGGTCAGGGCCGACTTTACCGGTCCCACCGCCGCATCCGACAACGCGCAAATCGTGATCCCCGGAACCATTCCGGTGAGACGCTCTAGGTTTTCGAGGTCTTCCTCGCTCCCCATACCGGCCTCGATGCGGGCCAGCAACCGCGCCATCCAACCGGTCCCCTCGCGGCAGGGGACACACTGTCCGCACGATTCGTGGGCGTAGAACTTAGCCAGTCGAGTCACCGCCCCGACAATACAGGCGCTGTCGGAGATCACCACCACACCGCCCGACCCGAGCATGGTCCCCAAGCGGGTCATGTCATCGTAGGTCATTGGGGTGTCAAGGTGCGCGGCAGTCAACATCGGCGCCGAACCGCCCCCGGGGATGATCGCCTGAACGTTGCGACCGTCGAGCACCCCCTGGCCGCAGTCCTCAACCAGGGTGCGCAGAGTGGTTCCGAGGGGCAACTCGTAATTACCGGGCCGACGCACATGGCCCGACAACGAAAAAATCTTGGTTCCGCTGTTCTTGGGAGTACCGATTCCGGCGTACCACTCGCCCCCGAAAGCCATGATGTCGGGCAAACAGGTCAGGGTTTCGACGTTGTTGACCAGGGTCGGTCGCCCGTACAAACCGCTGGTCGCGGGGAAGGGGGGTTTAAGCCGTGGCTGACCCTTCTTGCCCTCCAACGAATTGAGCAGCGCTGTCTCCTCACCGCAGATGTAGGCCCCGGCACCCCGGTAGATCAGCACGTCGAAACACTCGCCGAACATCCCCCCCGCACGGGCCTCTTCGATGGCTCGCCCGACCACCTGGGCTTCAAACAGGTATTCGCCTCGAATGTAGATAAACCCGAGCTGCGCCCCAATGGCATGTCCCGCAATCGCCAGACCCTCCAGCAAACGGAAGGGATCGAAGCGCAGGATATCCCGGTCTTTAAAGGTTCCAGGCTCCCCCTCGTCGGCGTTGCACACCACATAGCGGGGACCTTCACCATCCCGGGGGATGAATCCCCATTTCAAACCGGTGGGAAACCCAGCACCGCCGCGACCGCGCAGCCCCGAGGTCTTGACCTCGTTGATGACATCGCGCGGATCCATGGCGCGGGCTTTTTCTAGTCCTACCCCGCCGCCATCGGAGCGGTATCCAGCCAGGGTCGGCGCCACGTCGGGCCGGTGATGGCGCAGCAGCAGGCCGTTGACCTGTTGGGGACGGGGATCGCTCACTTGAGCTCCCCTTCCAACCATGCCATCACCTCTTCACTTCCGCGCAGCGCTACGTTCTCGACGTAACGACCATTGACCGCCACAACCGGCGCGCCGCCGCATGCCCCGAGGCACTCCACCTCTTCCACCAAGACACCTTCGGCTACCGCACGGCTCAACGCTTCGTGCAGCTCGATCCCACCGCGCAGCCAGCAGGCGATATTGGTGCAAACCGAAAGCACATGGTTGGGCACCTCACCGGTTCGGAACATGGTGTAGAACGACACCACCTCCCACACATCAAGGGGGCGCTCCCCGGTCAGGGCGGCAATCGACTCCACCGCCTCGACGCCGATGGCGCCGTCCCGATCTTGAGCCTCATGTAACAGGGGGATCACAGCAGAGGAGGGGCGGGGAAAACGGGCGACCACCGTTTGCGCCTGTTGGAGTCGCTCCCCCTGCCAATGCTGGCTCGGCTGATGTGAACCCACGTCGCTCCTCAGTCGATCAGCGGTCGATCGATCCAAACACCACGTCCAGGGTGCCGATGACCGTGACTACGTCGGCCACCATGTGGCCCCGGCACAATTCGTCGGTCGCCATCAGGTGGACGAAGTCGGGGTTGCGCACCTTGATCCGATAGGGGCGATTGCTCCCGTCGGCCACAATGTAGACCCCCATCTCACCTTTGGGATGTTCGACGGCGGCGTAGGTCTCCCCGGCCGGCACCGAATACCCCTCGGTGTAGAGCTTGAAGTGCTCGATGAGCGCCTCCATGTCCTCTTTGATGCGACCGCGGGTCGGAGGAACGATGGTGTGGTCGTCGATTTTCACGGGGCCAGGCTTCATCTGCTCCAGGCATTGGCGAATGATGCGGTTGGACTGGCGCATCTCCTCCATGCGAATCAGGTACCGGTCGTAGGAGTCACCCCCCTCGGTCACCGGAATGTCGAAGTCGAGCCGGTCGTAGACCTCGTAGGGCTGATCCTTGCGCAGATCCCAAGCCACCCCGGAAGCGCGCAGCATCGGGCCGGTGAAGCCCATCGACAAAGCCCGCTCCTTAGAAACCACACCGATTCCCACGGTGCGCTGCTTCCAAATGCGGTTCTCAGTCAACAGGCCATCGTATTCATCGATATAGCCAGGAAATTCCTCGGTGAACTGCCAAATACGCTCGGCCAGCCCCTCGGGAAGATCTTTGGCCACCCCTCCGGGACGGAAGTAGGCGGCGTGCATCCGCGCCCCACTGACCGCCTCGTAGAAGTCGAACAGGGTTTCACGCTCCCGGAAGCAGTAGAGGAAGACCGCCATGGCGCCTATATCGAGCGCATGGGCGCCAACCCACATCAGGTGGTTCAGGATACGGGTGATCTCGGAGTAGATGACCCGGATGTAAGAGGCCCGCTCCGGAATCTGAATCCCCAACATCTTTTCGACCGCCAAACAGTAGACATGCTCGTTGGCCATCATCGAGACATAGTCAAAGCGATCAAAGTAGGGGAGGTTTTGCAGGTAGGTCTTGTGCTCCATGAGCTTTTCGGTACCGCGATGGAGCAAGCCGATATGAGGATCGGCGCGCACCACGACCTCGCCGTCGAGCTCAAGCACCAAACGCAGCACCCCGTGGGCCGAAGGATGCTGGGGACCGAAGTTCAGGGTGTAGTTTTTGATCTGGGACATGGCTTACCTCAGTCCTGATAGTCCTGGAAGCGAAGTTCCCGGGGCTTGATCTGAACCGGGGTGTACACCATCCGCAGCTGCTGCTCGTCCCAGTGGCATTCCACCTCGCCGGAGAGAGGGAAGTCCTTGCGCAAGGGGTGCCCCTCGAAGCCGTAATCGGTGAGCAGACGGCGCAAGTCGGGATGGCCCTCGAACAGAATGCCGAACAGATCGAAGGCTTCGCGCTCAAACCAGTTGGCGTTGTTCCAAGTCTCGACCAGGGTGGAGACGGGATCCCATTCGCCAGCCTTGGTTTTGAAACGGATACGCTGATTCAGGCTGATCGACAGCAGATGAACGACCACCTCGAAGCGCTGTTCGCGCTGGGGAAAATCGACGCCGCACAGGTCGGTAAGGATCTCGAAGCGGCAACTGGGGTCGTCGCGCAAGAAGCGGGCAAGGGGCTCCCATTGCTCCTTGCTCACCTCCACATTGAGTTCATCGCCACGATGAATCGAAACGGTCACGGCGTCGCCGAACCGATTCTTAATCACTTTGGCCAAGGCCTGATAATCTGCCATTGCTCCTCCGCCTCAGATGCGCGCGATCGTTTCGGTACGTCGGACCTTGCGCTGCAGCTGAATAAAACCGTACAGCAGCGCTTCGGCCGTCGGGGGGCAACCCGGCACGTAGATATCAACGGGAACCACCCGGTCGCAACCACGAACGACCGAATAGGAGTAGTGGTAATAGCCGCCGCCGTTGGCGCATGAACCCATAGAGATCACCCAGCGGGGCTCGGGCATCTGGTCGTAGACCCGGCGCAGGGCGGGGGCCATCTTGTTGACCAAAGTACCGGCCACCAGCATCACATCGGACTGGCGAGGACTCGGACGGGGGATGATGCCGAACCGATCAAAGTCATACCGAGCGGCGCCAGCGTGCATGAATTCCACCGCGCAGCAGGCCAGACCGAAGGTCATCGGCCAAAGGGCGCTGGTGCGACCCCAATTGATGACTTTGTCGACCGTGGTGGTCACAAAGCCCTGCTCAAACACCCCTTCAGTTATTCCCATTCCAAAGCCCCCTTCTTCCAGGCCCAGGCGTAGCCGACGATCAAGATCACCAGGAAGAGCACCATCTCGACGAAGCCGAAGATCCCGATGTCGGTGAAGACCACCGCCCACGGGAAGAGGAACGCCGTTTCGAGATCGAAGACGATGAAGAGGATGGCGATCAGATAGAACCGCACATCGAATTTCGTCCGCGCGTCCTCGAAGGCTTCGAAGCCGCACTCGTAGGGCGAAAGCTTTTCGCGGTCGGGCTTTTGCGGCGCCACGACGTACGAAAGGGCAATCGGCACCACACCAAGCACGGTGGCGAGGATTACAAAGAGAAATACCGGCAGGTAAAGCTCAAGCATACCTGTGGACCCCCATCTTCAACCGAAACAGACAAAACCAAGATTTTCCGCGCCTTTTACAGCGACCCGGAACGGACGAACCTATCATGCGGTTCCGCTTGGTCTCGGTCAACGCAAGACAAACACTGGGAAATTCAAATCAGCCGCGCACAAACGCTTCGGGCAGGGAACGGTCTTCGGTCCCATCGTACTCGTGCTGATCGGATGGCAAACGACGAAATGGCTTTTCGCGCATCCACTCCTCGAAGACGTGGGCACATAGACCAGGGACACGAGCAATCAGGAAGAAGGCTTTTCCCATCCGCCAATCGAATCCCATGTCGCAAATAACCGCCGCGACGGCGCCATCGACGTTCAAGGGCAACTGTTTGCCGCTCTTCGCAAGTTCATCGCCCACTGCGGTCGCAAAGTCGATGTAGCGACCGCCGAAACCGTGTTTCTTGGCCACCTCAAGCAGGCGTACGGTCCGGGGATCACCCTCTTTGTGGATCTTGTGGCCATACCCAGGGAAACGGCGTTTGATCGCGGCGAATTCCGCCACGGTCTTTTTGGCCAGATCTTTCATGTCGGCCCCTTCGGGAGCGGCATCGACCACCTCGCCAAAGGTTTTGGCGCATTGCTCAATTGCGCCGCCGTGGTAATCACCCAGGGTCAAAATCCCCGCCGCCACCGAACTGTTATAGGAGTTGCCGCCCGAAAACACGGTGCGGGCCGCTACCACCGAAGGGGGAGCGATACCGGCATCGATCATGGAGACGAAGATCGCATCCATCATCGCAGCCTCACCGGCGGAGGGGAGCTCACCTTTAAGAATCAGGTAGATCGCCTCGCCGAAACGGAGGTTGCCGGCCAAGTCCATCACGTCGTAGCCGCGGACGTGGATCTCGCCTGCTTCGTTTTTGGTAATCGCGGTGCGCCAATGCAGAGACATGGGGTTCACCCTTAGACAAGAAGGCGGGCGGCAACGCCGCCCGCCAAATTGAGGCTTTGAAGGCTCGAATCAGATCGAGGCGAACTTCGGCTTGATCTCGTCGCCGGTCGAATCGGCAAAGTCGCGGGGGACCCCCAGCTCTTCGATGCAATCGACCAGGTTATGGTAGTACTTGGCCACCCGCACGTTGGGGCCGGCGCCGCGCAGCGCCCGTTTCTTATCAGAGGCCTTGCCCATACCGCGCTCCACCACCGCACCGGCGTGACCGAAGGCGACTCCCTCCTGATGCTCTTGGAACTCGCCGCCAATGAAGGCGGCCATCGGCTTGGTGAATTTTCCGGCCTTAACCGCCGCAGCGGCCTGCTCTTCATAGGAGCCGCCAACCTCTCCCAAAATCACCAACGCCTTGCAGTTGGGATCTTGTTCCAACTCCTCCATCAGATCGGAGTAGATGGTACCGGCGATGATGTCGCCGCCGATCCCCATGGCCATGTAGGTGCCCCAACCACGACGCTTGAGCATCTCGGCGGTGGTGGTGGTCAGTCCGCCCGACTTCGAGAGCACCACCACACTACCGGGAACCAGGGAGCCACTAGGGTCCTTACCGCCAATGGCGGCAATGCGGGCCAGACCAGGGATGATGCAACCCAAGGAGGTGCCACCGACCACGCGGGCACCATAACGCTTGGAGGCCTCATAGATCTCGGCTGCATCGCGTACCGGGGTGTGCTCGGTGACGATGAAAACCACCTTGATGCCGTTGCCCAGCGCCTCAAGGGCGGCGTCCTTCACCGAGGAAGGGGGGACATAAACCAAGGCTGCGTTGATGGAGGGGTCAGCTGCGACCGCCTCTTTGACGGTGTTGTAGACCGGAACGTTGGGCTCCACGGTCTGGCCGCCACGACCGGGGGTCACCCCCGCTGCTACGAAACCGGAATAGAGTTCTTCGGACTCGCGGATGACCTGGCTCGCCTCGCGACCGGTCGCCCCGATCACGACGAGGCGGGTGTTCTTATTAAGAATGCTGGTGCCCTTCATCGGATGATCCCCCTCAATTCGCCGAAGCATCCGGCTGATAGCCGGTGTGTTCCACGAGTAGGTCGCGCAGGATGACCGGCGCTTCGGTCAGCGGCAGTTCGGAGTCAAAAATCCGACCCTTGATGCCGTTACGGGCAAAACATTCACCCAGCAAGCGCAGACCTTTTTCGGCCTCGGGACCACCGCGACGCACCACCCAGATCAGGTCGCGGTCGAGCTTGCCCTCTTTGGCCAGATCATCAATGGCGTTGACCAGACCCTCGCCGAGGGTGACGTCGATGCGGGTATTGTTGGCGGTACCACCGCAAACCAAGACCCCTTTAATGCCGGGCTTGGAGAGGATGATGCGGCCGATTTTGTACATCTTCTCGGCAGGGGGGTTGCCGCCGATATCGGTGAAGTTTGCCGGACGCAAACCCACGTCATAGCAGGTCTCAATAGTCACCGCCGAACCGCCGCCACCGAAGGTCATCATGGCGATGTCGCCGCCCATGTCTTCGGGCTCGACGTAGGAACCGGCCTTGCCCCGGTGATCGTCTCGGTCGATCTGCACCGCATCGATCTCGCGCTGGGTCGGGTCGCGCATATAGGCCGAACGTTCCCCGAAGTATTTTTGAGGGGGGACGCTGGCGTCGTCATCCAGGGTTACCACGGCATCGAGGGCGCGAATGGTCAGCGCCGACTCCACCTCGCCGGTTTTGCGGTTCTTCTTCTGCACCCGCACGACCGCTAGGGGGTTGATCTCCAGCAGGCGGGATTCACTCTCCCAGAAGGCCTTGTAGATCTTGGAGATGGTCAGGGAGGCTTCGCGCAACAAATCGCCGAAATTCTCGGTAAACCCGATCTCCACCAGCATGTCGCGCACCTGGTAGGCGGGCAACTCGGGTTGGGCGGCCAAGGGGAACACCTTGATGTTGGCCGGATCGATCTCTTCCACATCCATGCCGCCCTGCATCGACAGGGTCACCACGGGGCCGCGATTGGCGGTGGAGTAGGTAAACGAGCAGTACATTTCGGCAACGATGTCGGCTTTTTCACACACCATGATGGCAACCGGCTTTTCGCCGTACACCAGCATGTTCATGATGCGCTCGACCTCGGCATTGGCCTGGGCGCCGTCTTTAACAACCTTAACCGCCCCCGCCTTGCCGCGTTTGCCGACCAACACCATCGCCTTGACCACGGCGCCGCCGCGTTCGTCGGCGAACTTGGCCACATCGTCCCCAGGCTGCGTCACCACAATGTACGCCGGGTGGGGAACCCCGTGCGGCTTGTAGATGTGGGACAGCGCTTCGTGCTCGTAAAGATTCACGGCCGAACTCCTGAACCATTCGAAATATGAAAAAGAAACGTACGCTTTGTGTTTGCCAAGCCGGTTGCATCCGTGCTCTGACACCACCCCTTGACCCGCTCCCGAGTGAAGGTTGAATTTTCCGTGATGGCTGTCAAGAGAAGTCGGAAGATTAAGAACCGACCTGGGGTTGTCAAGGGAAAGCAATGGTCCGAACCCCCCAAAAAAGCGTACTTTTTTAGCGATTATCGTTGGAGCGAATCGATGAACGAATTGACCTTAACCTTGCCCCTTTGGCTCGACGGAACGCGGGTCATCCCCGATCCCGAGCGCACCCTCACTGTCGCCTCGCCGTGGGACGGATCCATCCTGGGAGAGGTGGCCCTTGGGGATGTTTCGACCCTGAACGCCGCAGTTGCGTCGGCACATGCCGCGTTTCAAAGCTGGTCGCGCGCGCCCAACGACGTGCGTCGCTCTATTTTGGAGCGGGTTCGTCGCGGGTTGGAGGTTCGGCTTCACGATTTGGCCCGTTGTATCGCCTTGGAGGCAGGCAAACCGATTTCAGACGCTGAAGCCGAGGTGACCCGGTCAATTCAGGTTGTGAGGGTTGCCGGTGAGGAGGCCGGGCGCATGGAGGGGCAGTGGCTCGACCTTGATTGGACCGAGGCGGGCAGGGGACGCCAGGGATTGGTGGCCAGTTTCCCGCGTGGCGTGGTCGCCGCCATCACCCCTTTCAACTTTCCGTTGAATTTGGTGCTGCACAAGGTGGCCCCCGCGCTGGCCTGCGGCGCGACCTGCGTGGTCAAGCCGAGTCCCCGCACCCCGATGACGGCACTGATGCTGGGGGAGATCCTGCACGAGGCGGGCCTCCCCCCAGGTGTAGTGAATGTGGTCACCTGCCCCAACGAAAGTGTCCAACATCTGGTCGCCCATCCCCTGGTTAGGGTGGTCTCGTTTACAGGCTCCCCCGCCATCGGTTGGGCGATGAAGGGTCAACTCCCCACCAAAGAGGTTCTGCTCGAGCTGGGGGGCAATGCCGGATTGCTGATCGACGAAGGAAGCGACCTGGAACAAGCCGCACGACGCGCCGTTTTGGGCGCTTTTGCCAATGCGGGCCAAGTCTGTATCTCGTTACAACGTATCTATGTTGTGGGCCAAGCCTATGAGCGGTTTGTGGCGTTGCTTGCCGAAAATACCCGGGCGCTTGCGATAGGTGATCCCTTGGATCCTCACACCCAGATCGGTCCGATGATTTCGGTGGAGGCTGCCCGGCAGGCCGGGGCGTGGATTGCCGAAGCGGTCGCGGCGGGTGCACGGTTGGTATGCGGCGGCACCCGCGATGGCGCGCTGCTTGCTCCCGCCGTTCTGACGGGGACCGACGCTTCGTTAAACGTGGTATGCAAAGAGGTCTTCGCCCCCATCGTTTCGGTCATCCCCGTGCCCGATTTCGATACGGGGTTAGCCGCCATCAACGACAGCCCCTTCGGACTTCAAGCGGGTGTGTTCACCGATTCGGTCGAGCGGCTGATGCGGGCTTGGCGGCAGCTTGAGGTGGGGGGGGTGATCCACAACGACATCCCCACCTTTCGGGTCGACCACATGCCCTATGGCGGCAGCAAACGCAGCGGCAACACCCGTGAAGGGCTGCGTTACACCATGGAGGCTTTTACCGAATCGCGGCTTTTGGTGCTTCAGGCGAGGCTGCGTGACACTGTGTGATTGCGGTCGCGTTGCTGAATCCTGGGGCCGCTATGCTCCAACTTCACTTGGTTTTTCATTGGCTTGGGCTGGCTTTTTCGCTAGCCTTCCGCCTTCTTGTCCGCCCGATGTTGTGCTCGGCGGAATATGCGGTAGACGGGACGAACCCATGATTCGGCAAAAAACCTTAAAAAACAGCATGCGCGCCTCCGGCATCGGTCTTCATTCGGGCCGGAAGGTGAACCTGACCCTGCGCCCCGCCCCCGTGAACACCGGAGTGGTGTTTCGCCGAGTCGATCTTCCCGGCGCGCCCTTGATTCCCGCCCGTGCCGACCATGTGGTCGACACCATGCTTTGCACCGTGCTGGGCAACGAACATGGCCGGGTCGGCACGGTTGAGCATTTGATGAGCGCCTTGGCCGGACTGCAGATTGATAACGTTTTCATCGACATCGATGGGGATGAGGTGCCGATCATGGACGGATCGAGTGCCCCATTCGTTTTTCTGATTCAGTGTGCCGGAATCGAGGAGCAAAAAGCGCCGCGCCTGTTCATCAAAATCAAGAAGCCCTTCCAAGTCGAGGCCGAGGGCAAGGTCGCCTCGTTCCTTCCGGGGGAGGGGTTCTCTATCCGCTTTGCCATCGATTTCAACCACCCGATGCTGCGTAACCAGACGGCCCAAGTCCGTTTGAACGAGACCAGTTTTATTCGTGAGGTCAGCCGAGCACGCACCTTCGGGTTTCTGAAAGAGGTTGAGACCTTGCAATCGATGGGTCTGGCCCAGGGAGGCAGCCTCGATAACGCCATCGTCATTGATGATTACCGCATCGTAAACGAGGGGGGACTGCGTTATCCCGACGAATTCGTGCGGCACAAGATTCTCGATTCGGTGGGCGATCTGTACCTGTTGGGTCATCCAGTCATCGGGGTCTTCGAGGCGGAACGCTCTGGTCACGCCTTGAACAATCGTCTGCTGCGCGGATTGCTGGCCGACGAAAGCGCCTATGATCTGGTTCAGGTTCCCAAAGAGGTTGGGACATCTACTCCGGCAAAGACTGAAACCGCGCTCCACCCCCAAACGATTTGATGGAGGCGGTCCACGGACGGACCCCCCTTCCTGCCTGACCGCCGCACCCCACAATGCCCCCCCTCAACATCGTCACCTTTGAGCACAACGGCCAAACCATTGCCGTGGAGCCTGGCACGCGCTTGATCGCCGCAGCCCGCCAAGCGGGAATTTTCATCACTTCGGACTGCGGCGGGGCTGGGGAATGCGGCAAGTGCTTTGTCACGATCCGCGATGCCGAAGCACCCACCCCTCTTGACCTACGCCATGTTCCCCCTGATCGTCTTGTCGACGGGGCCAGGCTCTCTTGCCAGTACATCGTGCGGCGCGATTGCTCGGTCTACATTCCCCCCGGCAAACGGAGGTTGAACCGTTTTGACTGACGCGGTGGTTTTAATCATCGGTAACGAGATCCTGGCCGGCTACACCCAAGACACCAACAGCGCCTTCCTGGCCCGCGCCCTGCGCGCCAGGGGTGTGCGATTGCTTGAAGTCCGCACCATCGCCGACGTGCGTCAGACCATCGTCGATGCTGTACGTGTGGCGGCGGCGCGGGTGGGGGAGGGGGGGTGGGTTTTCACCTGCGGCGGCATCGGCCCGACCCCCGACGACCTGACTCGTCAGTCGGTGGCCGAGGCTTTTGGGCGACCGCTGGTGCGCTTTGCCGAAGCGGTACGGATGATGGAGATGTATCGCGGGGGACCGGTCTCTGAGATGGCCCAGAAGATGGCCGATCTACCCGAGGGGAGCCTGCTTCTGGCCAACCCCACCGGCGGGGCGCCGGGATTTCAAATCGAGCGGGTGGTGGTCCTCCCTGGCATTCCCCAGGCGATGGAGGCCATTGTTCAGCCTGTTCTCGACAGCATTCAGGCACCGACGATCCACACCCAAGAACGGCTGACCCGCCTGTTTGAATCGGTGTTGACCCCCGCATTCGAAGACTTTGTCGCGAGCTACCCCGAACTCGATTTGGGATCCTACCCGCAGACCAAGGGGGTAAAGGGAACCTTGATTCGGGTTAGCGCCACCGACGCTTTGCGTTTGCAGCAGGGGTGGGATTGGTTGATGGCCCAGGTCGACGCCCTTGAGGGCTCCTCAGCCGCCGACGCCTGCTGAGGTTGCCGCCATCTGGCGATGATCGCGCATGATGGTTTGCCGCTGGACGAACACCATCAGCACTACCGCCATCACCGCCCCCGACATCACAAACGTACGTTCCCCCAACCCTGCGAACATCATCCCCCCCAAGACCGGCCCAACCACGCGACCCAAAGCGCTGAGAGACTGAAACAGCCCCAGCATCGTCCCCTGATGGTCGGGATCGCTGTTGAGCGAAACCAGGGCCGAAAAGGTTGGATTCACCAGGCCCATGCCAAAAGCGATGGGGATCAAAAGCAGGTACAGCGCCGTTTGGTTATGCCACAGCGACAACAAGCTCAGACCCGCAGTCATCAGTGCCAACCCAATCCGCGCCGCCTTTTTTTCACCCCATTTGGGGACCACCCGCCGCACCATCCCCCCCTGAACCAGCACAATCAACACACCGACGTAGGCAAACACCCACCCGGCGTCCGCCATGGTCCAACCGAACTTCGCCTCGCCCCAGAGCGGCAAAACCACCTCGAAGGCGGCAAAAGCGGCGATCACCAGGAAGATCATGCCGCTCAAGGCCAACACCGCCGGATATCGCATCGCCTCTTTCCAAGGGGCCAAACTTAGGGGGTGGATCCACGCCTTGGCGGTCGGCAAACCATGTACTCGGGTTTCTGCCAAGAAGAACAGGGCAAAAATCAGGTTCACAGCGCTTAACACTGCGGCGGTCAACGGCGCGGCGGCAATGCCGCCCCACTGGGAAAGTACCCCACCCAGTGCCGGACCCATGACAAAACCGAGGCCGAAGGCCGCGCCGATCATTCCCATCCCCGCAGCCCGTTTTTCGGGGGGGGTAATGTCGGCCACGATGGCCTGGGCGGTGGCGATGTTGGCCCCCATCACGCCGGCCACTGCCCGGCTCACAAAGAGCACCATCAACGATTCGGCCCAGCCGTAGACGGCATACGAAATCGCCGATCCTGCCAGGCCGATCAACAACACCGGTCGCCGCCCCCACCGATCCGACATCCGCCCCCAGAGCGGCATGAACAAAAACTGCATCAGGGAGTAAATCCCCATCAACCAACCGATCTGGACGGGAGTGGCCAAGAAGCGAGGGTCGCTTGCATACAGCGGCATGAGGGGCAGCACCATGCCGAAACCGATCAGATCGAGCATCACGGTGACAAACACGATGCCCAAACTTGCTTTGCGTTTCATTCAATACTCCGCTGTTTGGCGGGGGAGGGGCGGGGAGGATACGCAGGCTAAAATCCGATCACAACACTCGGGTATCATCGGGCCCCGAATTTCACGGCGGACCACCGGGGTAGGAACATCCCGGTACGCTCGCGATAGGGGCCATAGGTTTGCCCGAACCGCTGCATCAGGCGGCGCTCCTCGAAGAGGGCCCCAACCACGAGATAGAGGGAAATCATGGTGGCCGAAACCAGCTGATCGGCCTCCAGAGGTCGGCCCCAAACCAGAACCAAACCGGCGGTGTACAGGGGGTGACGAATCCAGCGTAGCGCCCCCTCTTCAACAAACCGATCAGGTACATTCAGATTGCGGGCCCGCCACTGCTTGGTTCCGGCAAAGTGGCTCAGGTCGTAACGTCTCAAGGTATCGAGGAACAAGACGAGGGCGGCCACATCGGCGATCATCACCGCCCAACCCCAGGGGGGGGACCAGGGATCCCAAGCCCTCGGGGTCGGGGTGAAGTATTCCAGCCCCAACAGGGCCGCCACCGCCACGGTCGAAACCCCATTGAAAATCAAGCGATAGGCCGGCGCCCAGCGCGGTGCATGGAGCACCATCCACCGTTTGGGACCGTTTCCGGCCGCCCAGGAATGGGACAACCCAAAGGCCAGCCAGCCTGCCACCAGACCGATTTCATGACCCAGCATAACCATCCCCCACAAGCGTTCGATGCGGCCTCTGCCTTACTGGCTTGGTACGACCGGGGTCACCGCGATCTGCCATGGCGGCATACACGCGACCCCTATGCCATCTGGGTTTCAGAAATCATGTTGCAGCAGACCCAGGTTGCCACGGTCCTGGATCGATTTCCCCGTTTTATGGCCCGGTTTCCCATCGTGAATGCCTTGGCCGCAGCCGACGAGGATGCGGTTTTGCACGAGTGGGCGGGTCTGGGGTATTACCGCCGAGCGCGACTGCTCCACCGGGCGGCTGGGGAGATCGTCCGCACCTGGGGCGGTTCGTTCCCAGACTCGGTGGCAGCACTTTCTTCGCTCCCCGGAGTGGGGCGTTCGACGGCGGGCGCCATTGCCGCCATCGCCTTCGCTCTGCCGGCCCCAATTCTCGACGGAAACGTGCGCCGGGTACTGACCCGGCAGCTTGATCTCGATCTTCCTGCCGACCGAGGGCGTGGGCTCGACCTGCTGTGGCGTGAGGCGCAGGCCCGAACCTCGGTGGAGAGACCAGGCGATTACACCCAGGCGATTATGGAGTTGGGAGCCACCCTCTGTTTGCCCCGCCAGCCCCGCTGCATCGATTGCCCCTGGTGTTCCAGTTGCCTGGCGCTGCTGCGCCAAACCATCCTTCAACGTCCAGTACGTGGCAGCGCCCAAAAGGTGCAAGAGGAGGTTTGGCATCTGCTCCTTGCCGAACGCGATGAGGGGGTGATTCTGACCAAACGACCGGCTCATGGTATCTGGGGTAGCCTCTGGTCGCTGCCGGTGCAAAACGATCCGCCCCTTCCCCCTTTCGAGATTCTCGGAACCATCTCCCATCGCCTGACCCATCGTCTGCTCACGCTAATCCCCTATCGGGTCGAGGATGCCCCCGGTACCCTCATCCCTTGGGGGGAGGTATTGTCCCTCGGGCTGCCACAACCGGTCGGCCGATTGCTGCGCCGTCATTTTCCCCATCGTTTTAGCCCATCCCACCCGGCGGAATCTTCATGAGTGATTGGCTTTACCTGACCCTGGCTTTGGCGCTTGTAGCGGCCAACGCCTTTTTTGTGGCGGCTGAGTTCGCCATGGTCTCCACCGGTCTTGCCACCATTGAAACCCGGATTGCCGATGGGGTGCGTCTGGCTCGGGTGGTGCAGTACCTCAAATTCAGGCTTGATGAGGCGTTGGCCGCCTGCCAACTGGGGATCACCTTTGCCTCGTTGGGGCTGGGCTGGGTGGGGGAACCGGCGATGGGGCATCTGCTGGCCGAACCGCTTCAGCGCTTGGGCTACGCAGAATCGACCACCCACACCATCGGTTTTTTACTCGCCTTCGGCCTGATTTCTGGGGTGCACATCGTGGTGGGAGAACAGGCACCCAAGGTTTTTTCGATCCGCTTTGCCGCCCGTACCGCCGAGATCGTCGCCCTGCCTCTGTTGGCCTTCATTTACCTGATTTACCCCTTCATTCGGCTGCTCAGCATCACCACCACCCTGGTCCTGCGCCCGTTTGGGTTTAAGCCGGGGGTTCACTCGGCCCACATCCATTCCACCGATGAATTGCAGCTGTTGATTGAACAAAGCGCCGACATCGGCCACCTGCCCCAAGAGGAACACCGGGTGATCGCAGGCGCCCTCGAAATGGGCTCGATCACGGTTCAAGAGATCATGGTCGCCCGCCCCGATGTCACCTACCTGACCACCGACATGAGCTGCGAGGCGGTTTCAAAAACCATCCGCACCCATTGGCATGCCCGCTATCCCCTGTTCGACCTTGAGGAACGGGCGGTTGGGGTAGTCGCCACCCGCGATTGGATCAAAGGGGGGGAGCAGGGGGAGGATCTGGCCGCCTTGATCGACCAGGCCCCTTTGTTGATCCCTGAAACCCTGCCGGTCGACGAGGTGATGCGCACCATGCAAAAGGCCAGCGCCACGATGGCGATTGTCATCGACGAATATGGCGATTGGACCGGCTTGGTCACCTGGCGCGACCTGTTCGAATACTTCACTGGGGTCCAGGCCGACGAGGAGGAGGAGGAGGGGCCCTCCCTCACCGAGCTGGGACAGGGGGTGTGGGAGGCGGCCGGATGGGTGGCTCTTCGGGATGTGGAGCGGGCACTCGATTGGGAGGTTGAGGCCCTACAGGCCAACACCGTGGGGGGGGCGATCATGGAGCGGCTTGGCCGGATTCCCCTGGCTGGGGATGTGGTCGAATTTGCCCCGTATCGTTTCACCGTCTTGCGGATGGATCACCTCCGGGTCGACCGCCTGCGCATCGAACGACTGCCTGAGGAATCCTGATCGTGATGCCCTTTACCCCCAAGGACCCCTTCGATCTTTTGCCTCAAATCTCTGAACGGGTGCAGCGCCGTCATCCCTTCTCGGTGATGGCCCTGCTCTCCCCCCTGCATCCAGCCGACATCGCTCGGATCATCGCCGACCTCGACGCCGATGACCGGGCCTGGGTCGTCGAGATTCTGCCCGACGAAACCCGGGGCGAGGTGCTGCTGGAGCTGGCCGAGGGGCAACGGGAAGACCTGCTCGAAGATATGAGCGAGGCTTCGATTTCGGGCGCCTTGGTCCACCTGGATTCGGACGACGCCGCCGACCTTCTTCAAGAACTCGACGACGATCTTGCCCAGAAGATTGTCTCTGAGATGGATGCCGCCGACCGGCGCGAGGTCGAGCATCTGCTCGGCTACGCCGAAGACACTGCGGGCGGATTGATGCAGGTCGAACTGTTCAAGGTGCGCGAGGACTGGCCCCCCGAAAAGGTGATGGAGGTCTTTCGCCGCTTTGGTCGTCAGGTCGACCGCATCCACACCATCTTTTTGGTCGACGACGATAACCACCTGAAGGGCAAGCTGTCGTTTCGACAATTGATTCTGGCCGAACCGGGACGACCCGTTCTCGAATTCGCCGATGTCGACCCGGTGCGGGTTCTGCCCGAGGTTGACCAGGAGGAGGTCGCCCGCCTGTTCGAGAAATACGATTTGGTCAGTCTCCCGGTGGTCGACGCGACGGGTCACCTGATTGGACGGATCACCTCGGACGACATCTTCGACGTCATCACCGAGGAGGCGAGCGAAGACATCTACCGTCTGGGCGGCGTCGAGGGGGACGATCTTGAAGACGCGGTGTTGCCGACGGCGGCCCGACGCGGTGCCTGGCTTTTTCTGAACCTGATTACCGCGATCAGCGCCTCATACGTCATTTCTCTGTTCGAGGCGACCTTGGCCCAGGTGGTGGCGCTGGCGATCTTGATGCCGATTGTCGCCTCGATGGGGGGCAACGCCGGGACTCAAACCCTGACCGTCATTGTGCGCGGCTTGGCGCTGGGCAGGATCACCCCCCGCAATGCCATGCCGTTGGTCGTCAAACAGGTGGGAGTGGGGATGGTCAACGGGCTGGCCTTTGCCCTGGTGCTGGGTGTGGTGGCCAGCTGGTGGTTCCCCGACCTGGGCAGCCGCTTGGGGGTGGTGATTGGACTTGCGATGATGATCAATCTGTTGGTCGCTGGGCTGGCCGGAAGTCTGATCCCGCTGGCGCTGAAAAAGATGAACATCGACCCGGCACTTGCTTCGGGCATTCTGCTCACGACCCTGACCGACGTCATCGGGTTCTTCGCCTTTTTGGGACTGGCCCAGACGATGTTGCTTGGGTCGTGAGCAATCGCTAACTTTCGACGTGTTTGGATTGTTTTCAAACCATTGTAAAATAAAGAAAATATTAGAATCGTCGCGTTTTGAGGGGCTCAAAATCTTTTCTGAAGGGGTCAGCTCGGTCCAATCGAGCCGATAGGGGGTAGTTCCAGGACCGCCTTGACCCGAGAAACCCGCTCCCACTGCCGAGAATGCTCTACCAGATGTTGGGCCTGGGTTTGGGCCTGTTCGATGGTCCAAGTCGGGTTGACCCTCAGGTGCAGATCGATCTCCACCTCTCCCCCGAGGTAGTGCAGCGTCACATCCACCACCTCAAGACCGTCGATCGATACCATGGCGGCAAACCGGCTTTTGTATTCCTCGCGGCTGGGGAGGATCGCCACCCCGACCACATCTTCTTCAGGATCGATGTGGACCATCACGTCGCTCACAGTGGGGACCTTCTGCACGATGGTCCGTCGCACCCGCTCGGCGATCTGATGCCCCTCCGAAACGCTGATGCGGTCCGGCACTTGAACATGCACATCGACCAACACCTCGCTGCCCAAGCGGCGGGCCTTGAACATGTGCAAGTCGACCACCCCAGCAACCTCGGCGATCTCACGTTTGATCTCTTGGCGTAGCCCCTTCTCGACGCTGGCGTCGGTCAGATCGCGAAACCCCTGAAGTCCGATGGATCCCCCAACGTGAACCACAATCCCCCCCACCACCACACCGGCGATGGCGTCAAAGACCGGGTACCCAAACAGCCCCCCTACGATCCCAGCCATGGCCCCCACCGACGACAGGGCGTCGGAGCGGTGGTGCCAGGCGTTGGCTTCCAGGCTTTTGGAATGAAGCTTTCGGGCCACCCGCACCGTGTAGTGGTAGAGCCATTCCTTGCTCACGATTGAAACGAGGACAATCCACAGGGTGAGGGTGTGGGGCTGGACCAGATCGCCCCGACCGATGTGGGTCAGGGCGTCGGCGATCAAACCGATGCCTACCCCGACCAGAATCAGGGCGAGCACCACCTGACCTACGGTTTCGAATTTGCCGTGGCCATAGGGATGGTTTTCATCCGCCTCGGCCCCACCGATTTTGTTGGTGACCAGGATGACCCCGTCCGAAAGCAGATCCGATAGCGAGTGCAGCCCGTCGGCGACCAGCGCGGTGGAGTGGCCCATGACACCGCCGACGGTTTTTCCCAAGGCGAGCAGGGTGTTCAGCCCCGCGCCGACCCAGGTCACTCTGGCGATTTCACGGGCCCGCTCCTGCCGCTGTGTCCCCATCAGGGCGCGCTCGGCGAGATCTACCTGGTGGCGATGGCTGCTCAACCCGCCCCTCCAATCTGAACCACGATGCGCACCGAACGCCCATCAACCTGCTGTTCAATCACCTCATGGCCATGAATCCGACACCAGGCGGGAATGTCGACGGCGGCGCCCGGATCGCTGGCGAGAATCTGCAAGCGGCTGCCCGGCTGCATCTCTTTGACCCTCTTCTGGGTGCGAATGACCGGTAGTGGGCAGAGCAAACCCCGGCAGTCGAGCTGCTCCAGCTCAGAGGTACCAGTCATGGTCGACCTCCTCAGCGGGCAAAGGGGCGACCTCGCGGACAATCTGCTCCCCCGTTTTTCGGCGTAGGACGATGGCCACTGTGGCATCCCCGCGCCCCTTGCCGAAGCGGGCGGTGATACGCATGGCACGTTCAGCCTCTTCCTCACTTTCTAAATTGCCGTCCACCAGCACCACCGGGCCGGGGACCACCTCGGCGCGCAGGGTATCGAAGCGGTCGCTGTAGCCTTGCAGATAGTGGTTTTCCCCCTCTTCGCGTCCCACGATCAGCTTGTATTGGGGGTTGATGCGCAGGTGGCGCCCCACCTTCAGCAACACAATGTCGTCCATGGTGTAGCGGCGCGAACCGCGCACCTGCCACATGTCTTTCAACCGCCGGGCATAATTTTCATCGGTCAGAAAACAGCATCCCCCTGCCGGTTGGGGGAACTCCTTGATGTCGAACTGGCGGACCAGCGCCAGTTGAGGCTTGCGCGATCTTCCACCGATACGGCCCAGTTTGCTCCGGTCGACCCACCCTTTTTTTTCGGGCTCGGTTTCGGGCAGCAGCTGCGCCGAAAGGGGACGCAGCAGCCACCCCCTCATTTCGGCGTCTCGCTCGATCACCGGGAAGGTATCCCGACGCTGACTCATGGGGCGCTCCCCCAGCACCTCACCGGTGAAGACAAAATCGAACCCCATCGTCTCCATCATCTGTTTGGCCTTCTGCACCATAAAAATTTTGCAGTCTAAGCAGGGATTAACGTTCTTGCCGTAGCCGTAGCGAGGGTTGGTAACGATCTCAACGTAGTCCTCTGAGATATCCTCGATGTGCAGCTTCACTCCTAGCTGTTCGGCGGCCGCCAAGGCGTCGTGCTGCTTCATCGTCCCATCTTTGTTGCTGCGCAACGCCTGGGTGTGGCCGGTGACGCAAAATCCGGTGTAGAAGTTGACACATTCGACCTCGATCCCTTGATTTTGCAGCATACGCACCGCCAAGATCGAATCGAGCCCCCCGGATAGCATCCCCAGGGCTCGAATGGGGCGCTGCCCCTGGTGGGTGATGACGTCGTTCATATAAAACCTTCTTCGTTCAATCCGGATTGCTCCGGTAGCTCATAAATCGTGAGGTAAGCCGATGGACCCCATACATTCGAATCGACCCCGCATCTTGATTGTCGGGGCTGGTGGCGTTGGTGGCTACTTCGGCGGACGTTTGGCCCAACACGGTACAGCCGCGGTCACCTTTTTGGCCCGGGGGGCACACCTGCAAGCGCTGAAAACGGGGGGATTAACCCTGCACAGCATCGACGGTGACGCACACATCCCGGTCGATGCCAGGGAGAACATCGACGATCTCCCCCCGTTCGATGCGGTGGTCGTTGCGGTTAAACACCACCACTTACCTTCGGCCCTTCAGCGCATCGCCCCCGCCATCGGCGCTCAGACGGTGGTGATTCCGCTGCTCAACGGCATCACCGCCACCCCAACCCTACAACGCCGTTTTCCTCATGCCACGGTTTTGGGCGGCATCGCATTCATTGGCTCGCGGGTGGAACAACCTGGGGTCATTGGCCACACCGCCGCTGGAAGCCTCACCCTGGGGGTTTGGCCGGCGGGGGAGGGGTCTTCGGTCGAACGCTGGCTAACCCTGATGCAACAGGCGGGGATTGCGGCCCATCGCAGCCGCAACATCCAGCAGGCTGCCTGGAAAAAGATGGTCTGGAACTGCGGCTTCAACGCCTTTACCTGTTTAACCGGGCAGTGGGTCCACGAACTGCTGATTCACCCCGAGCAGGTCGACACGGTTCGCAGCGCCATGATTGAGACCATTGCAGTGGCCCGTGCCCAAGGGGTTCGGATTGAGGATACCTTTGCCGATCAAACCCTGGAGTCCACCCGCACCGGGGGCGCCCACGTGAAAACATCGATGTTGCAAGACAGGGAGGGGGGCAAACCGTTGGAACTCGATGCCATGAACCGGGAGGTGGTCCGACTGGGGCGTGCCGCCGGAATCCCCACCCCGGTCAATCAAACCCTATGCGCTCTACTTGCGCCTCTTGAGCGCGGGGATTAACCCACCTTACGAAAGCGGGCCGAGAAGAAGCCGTCCATCCCCCCCTCGACCAAAGGCGAACGGAACATGCCGCTGCGCATGGGCAACCCCAATAAATCGGGCAAGGGGTCGAGCTTCAGATCGGGGATTTCGTGCAATGCGGTCCGCACCACCTCTTCGTCCTCCTCTTCAAGGATTGAGCAGGTGCAATAGACCAGAACCCCTCCCGGTTTAAGCAATGGTGTCAGCCCTTTGATAATGTGCAGGTTCCGCTCAAGGTAGGCGGGGATGTCCTCATCTTTCTTGAGCCACTTGCCATCGGGATGGCGCCGCCAGGTTCCTGAACCGGAGCAGGGGGCGTCCACCAAAATCCGGTCGAAGGTCGCCTCGGGCAGCAAGGGGTGGCGGGCATCGCCCCTAACCACCCGGACGATTTTTTCTCGTGCGGCCAGCTCTTCAAGGCTTTGCATCCGCTCGCGTTTAAATTCCATCGCCACCACGCTCCCCTGACCCCCCATACGCTGCACCATATCTTCGGTTTTTCCCCCAGGCGCGGCGCAGGCATCCAGCACCCGCTCCCCCGGTTGCGGATCGAGAAAGGTGGTGACGATCTGAGCCGCCTCGTCCTGAATGCGCCACCACCCCTCTTCAAAACCGGGGATCTCCTGTACCGCCCCGCGAAACTCGGGAAGGATCAAAGCAAAAGGCGCCCAAGGGCTGAACACCGATTTAATCCCTTTGGCCGCCAACTGCTCCCGCACAAACGGACCCTCGACCTTTCGGGTATCCCATCGCAGGGTGAGGGGGGCTCGGGTTTGCATCCAGCGTAACGTCGCCTCTAAGTCTTCGGGATGGCGTCCCGTTGCCTGACGTTTGATCCGCCGCACAAACCAATCGGGAACGCTGAAACGTTCTGCCAGGCGAGGCGGTTCTGGGTGGCGCTCTTCGGCGGCAAACCGGCGTAGCAGCGCATTGACCAGGTTATGGGGCAACCGCAACCCACTGGCCAAATCGACTGCAGTCGACACTGCGGCGTGAGGAGGGATGCGGTCGGTGAAGGCCATCTGGTATATCCCGATACGCAGCACCTGACGCAGGGCATAACCCACCTCGTCATCATGCAAAGGCTTGCTGAGCAAGCGGTCGATCTGCCAATCGATCCAACTACGCCAACGGACCACGCCACTGACCAGTTCCCGGAAGAGCCCTTGATCTTTTGAAGACAATCCCGCAGGAGGAAGCACCCCCAAGCGGCGACCCCGATCAACCTCTTGCAATACCTGGAATGCGTGCCAGCGCGGATTGCGCCGATCCGCCGCGTCCTGTTTTCCCACAATCAACCTCGATGTTTCACGTGAAAACTTTTGATAAGTCGGTTTGAAACAGCCTGTACACCCAACCAACCATGTCATCAACTCCCGATCTCTTGGGTGTACATGGATGAGTTCGGTTTGGTTTTCAGTAACTTGGATGCTCTTTCAACAGCCCTTTCCATGCCTAACTACTATTCCTATTTCTTTAAAACCTTCTTTATAGACGAAAACCCTTTGACCAACTCCGCGCACAACCATTTTCCTCCCGGATTGAAGAGGTAGCCTCAAGACTCCAACCAACGCACCGCCCAGTCCCTCGCCATATCGACAAACCCTAAATCGCCCCAAGTCACCATCAGCAGGGTCATGCCGATCAAAAACTGAGCGACAGCCAACGCGGGATTAAAGAAAAACCTCAGGTAGGGGTTCCCAGGTTGGATCAATTCCTTATAGCCCCGATAGAGACTGACCAAAACGAGCGTCAGCCACATCAGTAAAGCAGTTGCGACCAACGCGACGAATGCAACACCACCCTCAATCACCAATGAAATCCCAGGGATCTGCACGAGTCGATCATCCTGCCAGCTGTTCCAAAAAAAACTCAATGGGGCCAATGCGGCAAATCCCAACGCAGTCCATGGACCGGGTACTAAAAGAACCAGAGGAATCATCAAAGATGAGCGTGCAGCAGAGGGGACACTCGCCCCGGGTCTCACCTCAAGTTTCATCACGGCCATGATGCCGACCCACCATGTCAGTGCCAACATGGTCCCTAGATGAGCCTGCAGCAACACTGATGTCGGTATTTCAAGAATGCCCCACAAGGTGATCCACACACTGATGAGCAGGGGGTGCCATGCCCACCAAGCTCTGAATAGGCCCTTGGACAAAATCTCCCGGCCCATCCAAAAACTTGAGAGTAACCCGAATAAACTCATCCACTGCGCGGGCGTCCCCATTTCGATAAGTTCGTGGCAACCCACAATGGGGGTCACCCCCATGGCTACAACCACCACCCCCGCAACAGGCTGACTCTGAAAGCGCTTCCAAAAGCCATGAAAGGGTGGAAGGTTCATCAATCGCCACCAGGCCAATGCCAAGATGAACGCACCCACCTCGTCCTCTTCAAAAACACGACCCAACAAGATCAACACCACCACCTGAATGCCCCACGAAAAAAAGTCGTGGGTTGGGGTACGCGTCCCGAGATTCCAGTCAAACACGATGGCCAGTGCCAAAACAGAGACGGTGAGCCAAAGCGGTTGTTGAATCCCTAAAGCAACCATCGCGATGGCAAAGGCCCAGTTACCCGCAACACTGGTCATTGGGTGACTCAGGCCGCAAAACCGAATTCCCTCAAGCACTGGTATGGTCAGACTCCAAACCAAACCCAATGTGGTTAGAAACCAGAACGATTCGGGGTGGATGGTCCAAGAGGCCAGGGTTAGTTGGGGATCACAAAAGCTCCAGGTGATCCACCATAAGGCAACCGCCAAGCCATGCCCCATCCACCGCACGCGGTGATCGAGCCAGAAGATCTCAAAGAACCCGGCAAGAGCGGGAATCAACAAAAGGGGTAATCCCACCAAGTCGAAATTCAAGATTTCTTCCCCCGTGGAATGGATGCCAAGAGGGTTTTCCAACGGGCAATTTTGACTTCAACAGGTTCAGATGCATCGCGGTAGGAACGGTGATGCAGCGACGCAGGGGCTGGTCCCGATTGAGCGTTTTGGCTCGAACCGGTTTGGCCCAGTCGTGCTACCCGGTAGCGAAACCGCAATTCCGGCAAGCCCAACACCTGCCGAAACATCCCTTCAAGGGGTTGTAATTGGGTTCTCCAAGCAGGGTGATCGACCAATAAGGTCAGGGTGCCGCGATCAATCTGAAGGAAGCGAACATGAGGTTGTACTGAAGGGGGGAGGAGAGGGTTAAGTTGCCGTTTGGCCTTTAACAGAGCACCCACGGTGCCGAGCGCACCCTCACCGCTTGAGGTCAAAAGCCCCCCAATAGGTTGAAGTCCCCGACGGGTCGATTTCGGTTTTGACTTCATGCGTCTTCACTGGTGGTTAGGGATAGATGCCTAGGAGTCTGTCGGGCTTGAGCGTCCGTAGCGAGCCGAGTGGGGAATCGAGGCCAAATTTTCACGGTTTTGAGGATCATAGTGGTGGCTATGTGACGAAAAACCGGGGGAATTTGGACCGATTACCCGCCGGCGCAGTAGGACGATCTCAAGTCCGACAGACTCCTAGCCTCCCGCCAATGGCTACTCATCACAAGATACGTCCAAAAAAAAAGGGGCCAACAGGCCCCTTTTTTAATCCACAACCAGCGCTTGCTTAGTTGGAGCGACCATACTTGCGATTGAAACGGTCCACACGGCCAGCGGTATCAATCAGTTTCTCTTTGCCGGTATAGAAGGGGTGGCAAGAGGAACAGACGTCAACGATGAAATCGTCGCCGCGGGTTGAGCGGGTCTCAATCACGGAGCCGCAGGAACAGGTAACCGTGATGTCTTGATAGTTGGGATGAATATCCGACTTCATGGATAGATCCTCCTTTCGAGAGGCTTTGTAGGATGTCGCATAGAAAAAGGGGGCGGATCTTACTGATCCTCCATAGAGATTCAAGCTTTATAAAAAGTATCGTTTTAGGCGGTCCCACACAAACATCGTCGGACTACACCAACCCCACCCGAGCCATGTATCGTTAAGCAATATTTGGATTCATTGCTATGATTCATTCATGTTTCACGTGAAACGGGGGGTTCATGAAGATCATTAGTGTTGCCAATCAAAAGGGTGGGGTGGGAAAGACCACCAGCGCCATCAACGTGGCCGACGGTTTGGCCCGTGCCGGTTATCGCGTTGCCCTGGTCGACTTGGATCCCCAGGGGAATGCCACCACTGGATTGGGGGTTTCGAAAGAGAATGACCACCCCGGCACCTTTGAAACCCTGATTGGCGAGGTTCCTCTGTCCAAGGGTTTGATGGAGGTACGACCCAAATTGGAACTGCTGCGTGGCAGGGTCGACCTTTCGGGGTTTGAGACCATGATGGCCGGCCAGCAGGGGCGGGAGCGACGGCTCAAAACGGTGTTGGCCGAATACAGCGGCGATGCCGTCATCATCGATTGCCCCCCCGCGTTGAATCTGCTCACCCTCAACGCCTTTGTCGCCAGCCACAGCATCCTGGTCCCAGTACAAAGCGAGTTTTTTGCCTTGGAGGGCTTGGGTCAGCTGATGAAAACGGTTCTGAAGGTTCAGGAGCGTTTTAATCCCCAACTCGAATTGTTGGGGGTGGTGATGACCATGTTTGATGCCCGAAACAATTTAGCGGGCCAGGTACGCGATGAGGTGGCCCGGTTCTTCTCATCCAAGGTGTTCGAAACCCTGATTCCTCGCAACGTCCGGCTGAGCGAAGCCCCCTCGTTTGGAATGCCGATTCACGAATACGACCCAAAATCGAGCGGTTCGATCGCCTATGAGGCGCTGGTTGAAGAGATCGTCGCGCGACTGTTCAAGAGGAAATCCAAGTGAGTTCAACCAAAAACAAGGGGCCAATGCCGCGACGTGGTCTAGGCCGCGGTTTGGATGCATTGCTGGGCCCTACGGTTGAAACCAACCATCGGGCCGTGTCGGAACTGCCTGTAAGCGACATTGCCCCCGGTCGTTTTCAACCCCGTTCTTACTTTGACGAAGCCGAATTGGATGCTTTGGCGCAGTCGATTGAGGAACACGGCATCGTCCAACCCATTGTTGTGCGTGAAGCAATGAATGGGGGATATGAGATTGTTGCCGGTGAACGGCGTTGGCGGGCGGCCCAAAAAATCGGGCTATTGACGGTTCCGGTCATCATCCGGGAGATGACCGATCAGATGGCGCTGGCCATCGGTTTGATCGAGAACCTGCAACGGCAAGAGCTTAATCCGGTGGAACGGGGGGTAGGCATTCGCAGACTGATTATGGAGTTTCAGTTGACCCAGGAGCAGGTTGGTAAACAGTTAGGGATGAGCCGACCGGCCATCAGCAACCTGATGCGTCTGCTGACTCTACCCGAGGCGATTCAAAACCTGGTTCGGGATGGTTCGCTGAGTCAGGGTCATGCGCGGGCACTGCTCGGCATCGAGTCGCCCGAAGACCAAAAAGAGATGGCGCGAGTCTGCATTGACCAGAATTGGAACGTGCGTGTTCTTGAACGCAAGATTCAGCAATATCGAAAAACACTTGGGGATGAGACCTCAGCAGATCGCCCCGATTCGGGGATGAACGCGACCCAGCATCACGAACCCTGGATGCACCGTTTGGGTCAAGTGATGGCCCACAAGGGGATTGAGGTGGCCCACAAGGCCAAAAAGGGGGGTGTGCGGGAGGTGGTGCTGAAGATCCCATCGGACCAAGAACTTGAAGCGTTGATGGCCTGGATCGAACGGGCCGGCAGCCATTAACAACAAAAAGGGGCGCCCGATGGCGCCCCTTTTTGTTGTTAATGGCTGCCCCCGGTGTTACTCAGCGTGGCTGAAACCGTCGCAGTATGGGGGGGTCGTAGTATGACCGCAGTCGCAAGGCCAGCCAGTGTCCTGCTCCACGTCGTCGCGAGAGGCGCGACGGCGCTGGGAGCAGTCGACGACCGGTTGATACTGCAAGTCACAAAAATATTCGGGTTTCATGGCAACACCTCGGATGCATCCAATGAGAAGTTCATGGGCGCTGCATTGCCACGGCGCGTAAACGCCCCTCGATGTCGAATCCCCTTTCGAAGCGGGCGTAGCCATAGGATCCCCCCCGGACGATGAGTTCCTCTCCTTGACCGTCGCCGCACTCCAACGCCAGCCACCCTTGTGGCTGCAACACCCGAATCCCCTCACGCAGCAAACAATCCAGGTGATGCCACCCCTCGTTTGAGGAAAACAGGGCCAGATGGGGTTCGAAAGCGGCCACCTCTTTTTGCACCCGCGCATCGTCATGGGCGATGTAGGGGGGGTTGGAGACCACCAGTGAAAAGGCTTGATCACCTGCCCAATCGAGCAGCGATCCTTGAAGCCAGCAACAAGGTGCCTGCAAAGCAGCCCCGTTGGCGCAGGCCACGGCAATCGCTGCCGAACTGATGTCGCTGCCGACCACCCAGGCATCGGGCCGCTCCAAGGCTAGGGTGGCGGCGATAATTCCCGAACCGGTCCCGACGTCAACCACCCGGTGCAGGTCATGGCTGCGCATCAAACCCAAAGCCAGTTCCACCACCACCTCGGTATCGGGGCGGGGAATCAACACGGCGGGCGAAACATGAAAGGAACGGCCGAAAAACTCTCGCTCCCCGATCAGATAGGCGACCGGCTCCCCCTTCATGCGGCGACGAACCAGCAGGCGATACGCCTCACGTTCTTCGGATGACAAGGGGCGATCACGGTCGAGGTAGAGATCGAGTCGACGCAATCTTAGGGTGTGGGCGAGTAACAACTCACCGTCGAGGCGGGGGGTGTCGGAGCCGCTCTTTTCGAACAGTCGGGCAGCCTCCAACAAAATCGTTCGGATGGTCCAAAGGGGGGGATTCAAGAACGAGAACCCTCGGCCAGCGCCTCCTGGGCGTCGAGGAGAGGTTCAATCAAGGGGTCAAGTAGCCCTGAAATGACCTCGTCGAGCCGGTAGATGGTGACGTTGATACGGTGGTCGGTGACACGGTTTTGCGGGAAGTTGTAGGTACGAATCCGCTCGGAGCGATCCCCCGAGCCGACCTGAAGACGGCGCATTTCGGCCCGCGACGAATGGGCCTGCTCGGCGGCCCGGTCGAACAAACGGGCGCGCAGGATCTTCATCGCTTTGGCTTTGTTCTTGTGCTGCGACTTTTCGTCTTGGCAAATGACCACCACCCCAGTGGGAATGTGGGTGATGCGCACAGCCGAATCAGTGGTGTTGACGCTCTGCCCCCCGGGCCCTGAGGAGCGATAAACGTCGATGCGCAGCTCGTTGGGATTGAGTTCGACCTCGACCTCTTCCGGTTCGGGAAGCACCGCCACGGTGCAGGCGCTGGTATGGATCCGTCCTTGGTTTTCGGTCTCGGGAACGCGCTGCACACGATGAACCCCACTTTCGAACTGATAACGTTCGAAGGATCCACTGCCCTGAATCTGGATCACCGCTTCGCGCAGCCCCCCCACCTCGGTCGGAGCCATCTCCAATTCCTCAACCTTCAAGCCGTGTACTTGGGCATCGCGCACGTACATTTTGAGCAGATCGACAGCAAACAGGGAGGCCTCGTCCCCCCCGGTCCCGGCTCTGATTTCAAGAATGGCGGGGCGGTCGGCGAAAGGGTGACGCGGGCGCATGCTGCGTATCAGATCGCTGGCCAGTGCCCGGCGCTTTTGGCTTAGTTCCCCAAGCTCGAACTCGGCAAGTTCGACCATCTCCCCCGATTCGCTTGCGATCAATTCTTCGAGGTCGGCCATTTGGGCACCGAGCGACTGCCACTGTCGGAACTGTGCCACGAGGGGTTCCAGTTGGGCATGTTCACGGCTTAATGCGGTGAGTTTGGGGGGATCGGCGGCGATGATGGGATCGACCAAGGCCGCCTCAAGCTCGGCCAGGCGCTGGGCCATCTCTTCCAGGCGGCCAAGGGGCAGCGTGGTCATGAAAAGCCCCTTTAAGGTTGTTCCTGCAGATCTTCGGCGGTGGATTGCAATTGGGGATGGAGATCAAAAAGGGTTCTCACGCTGTCGAGCAGCAGCTCCCCATCGTCTCTTTTGGCCCCCTCGCGCAGGGCGATGGTCGGCTTGTGCAGCAGTTTATTCACCACGCGGCGGGTCATCCCTCTCATCGCCTCTTGTTGTGCCTCGTCGAGCTTGGCAAACCCCTTGTCGGCGGTCAGAGCATCAAGGGCATCCTGATGAAACCGCTCGCGCAGGGCGGCCAACATCGGGGTGAACTCCAGGGAGTCGATCCAGTGCAGGAAATTGCCAACCTCCTCCTCGACGATCTCCATCGCCTTGCGGGCCTCGTCCTCGCGCGCCTTGAGGTGATCGGCCACCACCGAAGACAGATCGTCCATGTCGTAACGGAAGACCCCGTCGATGTCGCTAACCGCCGGGTCGATGTCGCGCGGGACCGCAATATCGATAAAAAACATCGGTTTAAATCGGCGCTGTTTGAGGGAACGCTGCACCATCGTGGGGTAGATGATCGGCACCGGCGAGCCGGTCGAGGTGATGACAATATCGGCCTCGTGAAGCCGCGCGCCGATTTGATCCAACGCAAAGGGTTCGCCACCGAAGCGTTCGGCCAAATCGCGGGCGCGGGCCAATGTACGGTTGGTGATGAGAAAACGGGTGGCGCCCGAGGCTTTAAGATGCGTGATGGCGGTTTCGCACATCACGCCAGCCCCGACGACCAAAATGGTGCGCCCGGCAAGATCGCCGAAAATCCGCTTGGCCAGATCGACCGCTATCGAGGCAACGCTGACCGATTGGCTGCCGATGCCAGTGTCGGTCCGGACCCGTTTGGCGCATCCAAATGCTTGATGATAAAGCCGTTTTAGGATCGGACCTAAGGTGTCGGATTCCATCGAGAGCCGGTAGGCATCCTTAACCTGACCCAAAATCTGAGGCTCACCCAGCACCAGAGAATCGAGGCTGGCGGCGACCTTAAAGGTATGGGCCACCGCATCTTTTTCAGACAGGACGATCAGGTGTTCGCGCAAGGATTCGAACCCGATGCCGGAGCGAGCCGCCAGCTCTTCACACAGGTGCGCCTGCGCCCGCTCGACATCGCGGGTGGCGGCGGTCAGTTCGACCCGGTTGCAGGTCGAAAGGGCGCTGATCTCCAGGATACCGGGCAGCTGCCGCAGGGACCGAAGATCCTCGACGAAGGAATTGGGGGCAAAAGCCAGACGCTCGCGGACTTCGACGGGAGCAGTTCGGTGATTCACACCGACGGTGATGACCTTCATTCAGCGCATACCGGGGGTTCGGATCGAAACAGGGGGGAATCGATGCGATCCGTCGCTTGATTCAAAGGGCGGCAAGTCTACCCGCGATGGTGGAGTGTCGAAAACCTTTTGGATTGAAAACCTTAACCCTTGAGCATCATCTTGGTCAGCAGGTAGGCCAGGATCGCCCCCACCAAACAGATGGCGAGGATGATCCAGCGTGGGCTGCCCTTCGACCGTTGATTCCAGCGCTCTGACGGTTCTTTTTGCTGCGGACGACCAAACATATCACCCCCCCCAGGGTTTCAAAGGCCTCAAGCCTCTTCGAGCAAGGCGGCGCACAGCAGGGGCCAAGTCAGCTCCAGGGCGCCAACGAAGTCGAACGATTCCCCCGCCGCATCGAGCAACCAACCCAGCCGTTGCCCGCGCCCCTGAGTACCGGGAAGCAGGGAGATCCCCATGTCCCACTCAATCGCTTTGCCGGAGGCCTCAAGCAGCGAAGAGGTGTTGTTGAGTACCTCCGGCAGCAAACGGGCCGAACCAAGGTTGATCCAGGAGATTTTGCGCTGGCGGTCGAGCCAGGCGGGCAATTCCGACAGATCGAGCAGACTGCCCAACGCCAGATCTTCAACGCGAAGATCCTCAAGCAGGTGGACCGGATCGTCCCCCAATGAAATGTGCACCGTGATAGGCAGACTAAAGCGGCGGGCCGCCATCAGGATGCTGTCCCCCTCATGGCGGGGGGCGAGTTCTGCCAAGACGCTCGCGATGGCGGCCCCCAATCCGGAGCGTTGATCGCGGACCAGATCGGTGGCCGCTTGCAACACCGGCAGCACCTCGGGGGCTAAAGGCAGCCCCCCCTCTTGGTGGTAACGATCCAGGGGCGGGGTGGCGCTGCCGGTCATGGCAACATGCAAGTCGGACATCATAGCGTTGCCCGAAAAGGCGACCGCCTGGATGAAGCCACGCTGAACCAGATCAATCACCAGAGGGGAAAGTCCTAGGGATACCGCTTCACTACCAACGAGCAGAACGAAGCTTTGTTGTTGCTGGCGGCGGGCAAGCCAACCGTCACGAACATCAAAGATCTTTTGCGCCTCGCCCAAGCTGGGCAGATTGATCAGGAAATCGAGAAACGACGAATGGGGACGATGGATCCCGGCAAAATCGTCGATGGAGATCACGCGGGGGGGACGGGGTTCGGACAAGGGTTCCTCCAACTGCTTGGGAGTTAGGGAAGCGCTGATTTAATGGCGCTTCCGAGCGGCCCAGGGATGGGCTGCCAAAATCAGGAACGTCAGTGACTGATTTTGAAAGTGAAGCAAAAACGGCGCTTTTTGCGGAGCGTGCAGATTCAAGGCAGGATGCCTTGAATCTGCACTTCCTTAGGATCTGCCGAACAGACGTTCGTCGATCAGTTCGCACAAAATGTGCACGATCAAGATGTGATTTTCTTGGACGCGGGGGGTTGAGTTGGAGGGGACGACAATCGCCACGTCGCACAGAGGGGCGATCTTACCCCCGTCGCGCCCCAACAGACCGATGATTTTCATGCCCAGCTCCCGCCCCCGCTCAATGGCGCGTAGCACGTTGCCGGAATTGCCCGAGGTCGAAATCCCAAACAGCACATCACCCCGCCGTCCCAACGCCTCGACCTGCTTGCTGAAGATCTCGTCGAAGGAGTAGTCGTTGCCGATGGCGGTCAAGGTGGAGCTGTCGGTGGTCAGGGCGATGCCGGGCAGGGGGGGGCGCTCGATTTGAAAGCGATTGAGCAGCTCGCCCGAAAAATGCTGCGCGTCGGCGGCGCTGCCACCATTGCCGCAAATGAGAATCTTGCCTTCGTGGACCAGCGTGTCGGTGAGCAGGTCGACCGCCTTGATGATGTCGTCTTGAACGGCGGGAAGCGCGACCGACTTGGCCTGAATGCTCTCCTCATAACGGCGTTGCACGATGTGAAGCATCGAAAAAACCTTCTTTTTTCAAAAAGGATGGGAAGGGTCGTTTTGGACTACGTTACGAAGATGTTCCAATCGCCCATGCCGGTCAAGAATCAGCAGGTCCAAACGGATAGAGCGATCCCACAATTCAGAAAACCGGGCTTGCATCTCTTCGGTGGTCTGAATCCAGCGCCTCACCTTGGTGGGGGTAAGCGATTCCAGCGCCTGGTCGAGGGTACCGCGCAAACGGACCTCGACCGAGACAACAATCTCGCCGTCCAGGGCCAACAGATCGATCTCTCCCCGCCGACCCCGCAGGTTGCGCCCCAAAATCGTCCATCCCAGGGTTTGGCAGTGTTGGGCAACCTGATCCTCCCCCCGTCTTCCGCGCAGGTGGGAGAGCAGTCCCATCAGGGATTCTCGGTCAGGAGCTGCCCAGCCAGCGCCAAAGCGAGGGGGTAGACCCTTTTTTTGGGGGCGCCGGTCAACTGCTGGGTTACCCGGCTGGCGGCGCTGACGGAAAGTCCCTCGGCAAGCAGCAGGGTCAAGATGTGATCGACTTCATCCGAGTTTTCACTTGCGGCAACCGGAGCGGGCGCCAGCGCCACCACAATCTCGCCGCGGGGATTGGGAGGATCGGCGGCCAGGGCGGCGGCGGTACCGTTGTAGAGGGTTTCGAACCGTTTGGTCAGCTCCCGACCCACCACCACCTCACGCTCGGGGGCGTGGGCGGCCAGGAGGTCGAGCAGGTCGTGCAACCGATGGGGTGCTTCGAGCAGCACCGTGGTTTCGGGCCGCGCCAGGGCCTCCTCCAGCGCCTCTTGCCGCTTTTTGCCTTTGGAGGGGAGGAAACCGAGAAACGAAAACCGGTCGGTCGGTAGCCCCGCTACCGCCAGCAAAGCAAGCAGACTGGAGGCGCCCGGAATCGGATGAACCTCGATTCCCGCCGCACGAGCGGCCCGGACCAGCCGGTAGCCCGGATCGGCCAAGGTCGGGGTTCCAGCATCCGAAATAAGGGCGACACTTTGCCCCTCTTGCAGTCGAGCCACGATCTGGGGGGCAGTTTTTTGCTCCACCTCGTCGTAGTAGGGGGCCATCGCCGGACGACGCAGCCCCAAATGGTGGAAGAGTTCTCCCGCCCTTCGGGTATCCTCTGCCGCCACCAAATCGACCCCCTCCAGAATGTGGCGGGCGCGGGCCGAGATATCCCCCAGGTTGCCGATGGGGGTCGAAACCACGTAGAGATGACCGGCCACCGGCTCCCCGGCAGAGGGGTGCAACGTGGCTTGAGATGTGTCGGAGGCTGGATTCATGACCCCATTTTGCCTGATGGATGCACAACGCGACACCGCCACCCTGCGCGCAGCCCGGCGAACCGGGTGGGGATTGGCGTTCGCCTTGGTATTGGCCTCGTGTGGCGGACCTAAAGCGCCGGTGCAGCCAAGCGCGCTGGAAGAGGTGGCGCCTCCGGTACAGCTCAAACCGGTGGCCATCGCCAGTGACCGCGACCTGGAGCAGGCCCGCCAAACTTACCTTGAAGGGGGGGTCGATCAAGCCTGGGAGATCCTGGCGCCGGTATTGGAGCGGCTAAGCCCCGAAGATGCATCCCAATGGGAAAACGGCTGGGTGGCTCGCATCGCTTTAAGCGGTGGCCACCTGACTGAGGCGGCCCGCTGGATCGAGAACCTTGCCTCCTCGTGGTTGAGCCGGTTCGACCGCCTGTGGCTGGCCCGGGAGCAGGGGGAGTTTGATCTGGCCGAGGCCATCGACCTGAGCGGCGACCCGCAGTGGAACGACCAAGAGTTGGGGGATCGAAAGCTTTTGGCGCGGTGGTTGTGGCAGCGACAGGAGGCGGTCCCCGAAGTGGTGCTGCTTCACCTCGCGCCCGTGATTCAAGAAACCCTCACCCCATTGGGGGGCGAGTGGCCGAGTGCCGACCGGCTCCACCCCTGGATTAAAACCTTGGATCAAAACGGCAGCGCCGAAGAGGTGGCATTACTGGCCCCGGCACTGCTCAGCCGAAGCGTTGCCTTGGGGGACCGAATGGCTCTGGGACAGCTGGGCAAGATCTGGAAGCGGGGGGAGCCGGTGGCGAACTCCGAGGAATACCGGCAGGCGACCCAGGCGCTGGCTTTGGCTCGCCCGACCGTGTTGGCGCTATGGCTCCCCCCCCAATCGCAGTGGGAGGCTGCCGCCATTGAGGCCAAGGGGATGAGTCGACCTGGCGGTGCGGCGTTGGAGTGGGGGGGGGAGCGCCATTTTCCCGACCGTACCCTGTGTGCAGGGACGCTCTGTCAGGATGCTCAGGGTGATGTAGTGAACCTGGACCAACTGGCGCAGGCAGTGGACGAACCGTGGGTCGCTGCCGCCCGCCGCCTGAGCGGCGATCACCCCGGCGACGGGGTGGTATTGATGCTGCCCGCCGCTGGGCAAGAGGGGGTTGAGGGTTTAGTGCCCCTGCTGGCGGAACTGCGTGAGGCCCATATTCCGGTCGAGGGATGGTACCGCTTCGAAGGCAAGGATCAGGATCCGGGCAAGGTGGTTGACGACATCCCCATCGCGGTGCCCCGTTTTCCGGATCGTGAGGTCGAGGAGCGCTTTCGTACCCGCTATCCCCTGGTCGAGGGGGCCGGCATCGTCTTGATGGCCTCCAGCGAGGTGGCCAAGTTGCTGGTGCCGAAATTGCGGTTTTCGAGCATCGATTTGCCGGTGCTGGGGATCGGCGATTGGGACCAGCTCGTGCTCGATCCCAGCGACCGTGACGCCTTCGAGGGGGTCGCCTTTTTGCTGCCGGGCCGCGATCCCCAAGAGGCGCTCAGCGGGTCGGTGGCCCAGGTGGTGCGCCGGGCGGTGGTGGGGGCCTTGATTCAGGGGTGGCAACCGGAGGAGGCGGGTTGGCAAGAGTGGGAGGTCCCCGGCCAGGGCAAGATCGAAATCAGCGGCGGTGGGGTGCGGTTGCCCTATCAGATCTTCCGCTTCAAAAATCTGACCCCCCGACCGGTGGGAACTTTGCAGATGGAGCCGCAGGAGGCGGCCCCTTAAGGAAGCGCTGATTGAATAGCGCTTCCGAGCGACTTAGGGATGGGTGCCGTCGTAGGAGGCGACCCCGTCGCCGAAGCCCCGCTTTTTTTGTGCTGATCCAAGACAGGATGCCTTTAATCAGCGTCTCCTTAAGGTAGGTTTAGCAGCATTCCCAACCAGACCACGGCAGCCAGGTAGGCGCCGACCCAGCGGTTTTCGCGAAAGGCGGCAAAACAGGCACCCCGGTCGCGGGCGCGGCTCATCCATAGTTGGCGCCCCAGCATGGCCCCGGCTCCTACCGCGCCGACCAGGGCGATGGAGATGCGACCATCGATCCAACCGGCTCCCATCCACGCCAGCAGCGCCCCCCCGTAGAGCAGCCCCACTGCCAACAAATCGTGTTGATCAAAATAGAGGGCGGTGGAGCGTACCCCTGCCTGCCGATCATCGTCGCGGTCGACAATGGCATAAAGGGTGTCGTAACCCGCCGACCACAGTAGGGTGGTCAGCAGCAGCAGCCAGGGGACCGGCGAAAGCGACTCGGCCCCAATCAACCAAGCCACCACCACCCCCCATGAAAAGGCCAGCCCCATCACCAGTTGGGGCAGGTGGGTGATCCTTTTGCTGAAGGGGTAGAGGATGGCGATGGCAGCCCCCCCCAGCGCCCACAACCACACCCGGCTGGGGAGCAAAAACAACAGAGAGGCGGCTGCGGCAAGGAGGATCAAGAACACCGCCAGTCCCTGCTTGGGACTCAGCTCACCCGCCGCCAGAGGGCGCGCGCGGGTGCGCTCCACCTGTGCATCGAAGTCGCGGTCGGCTAGATCATTGACCACACAGCCTGCCGAGCGCATCAGAAAACTCCCCAGCGCTACCACCACCACCGCCCACCAGGGGGGCAAACCCTCAGTGGCCCAGATCAAGGCCCACATGGCGGGCCAGAGGACCAACCAAGTGCCGACCGGGCGGTCGAGTCGCATCAACCGGGCAATCGGGTGGCTGAGCAGCGGAACGGAGAGACGGTGTTCAATACTCATGGCAGTTCAAGGCTTTCGGGGATGGTGCCGGGCAAGAAGATCTCTTCGACCACGATGTTTAAACCGGGACGGCCGGTTTCGAGAATATGGCGTCGCCCCGGGCAGGGGGTGTCGATGCCAGGAACCTCGGCTTCACCAATCGCCAGCGAACGGCGGTGGGGGGGAAGCCCCAGACTTGAGAGCCACTCCCCGATGGGTTGATCCCCAGCGACGATGCCGGCCCAGACCTCGGGACGCCAACCGTCCCGGGGCAGCCCCATCCGGGTGAGCACCTTGGGGCGCCCTTGAACCACCAACAAACCGGTGCGACCGAACAAACGTGAGCCCTCGCTCACCCCGAGCAGCGCCAGTCGCACCGGATCCCCCTCGGCCTCCCCCTGCCAAAGCACCTCAAGGCGGGCGCGGGCGCCAAAGCGGTCGGCCAAACGGTGGGTCAGCACCCCCTCGTCGGTCAGCCATACCCCCGCCATCCCGGAGGGAATCGGCCGTTCGGCCAGCGGTAGGGTCCAAAGGATTTCGGGCCAGGGATCTTGGCCTGCCGGGGTGGTGAAGGGGGGGCGCAGGCTCATAGGGGGTTGGGAATATCGATAAAGTCGTGGGTCAGGCCGAAGTGACCGGCCAGCTGGTCGCCCAGACGGGCAACCCCACCGCGCTCGGTGGCGTGATGGCCCGCCGCGATCCAGGCGACGCCACTCTCAAGAGCCAGCGCCTGGGCCCACTCCTCACCCTCGCCGGTCACAAAGGCGTCGTACCCTTGGGCGATGGCCTCATGGGCCGCCTTGCCTCCCCCCCCCGACATCAGGGCGACGCGATGGATGGGGCGTTCGGGAATGGGGGCAAAAACCTGGGTTTGGGTATCGAGCCGCTCACCGAGAGCCTCCCCAAGTGCTTGGGGCCCCAATGCAATGGGGAGCAGACCGCCAACCCCCAAAAACAGATCGCCAACCCGACCAAAAGGGGTGCGTTCGTTCAATTGAAGCAGGTCGGCCAGGGCGGCGTTGTTGCCCAGGGTGGGGTGGGCATCGAGGGGGAGGTGATAGGCGGCCAGAGCCGTGCCGCTTTGCATCAAGGCACGCACCCGGCGGCCCAGAACGCCGGTCAGGGGGCGGGGATCCCCCCCCCAGAACAGGCCATGGTGGACGAGGATCAAATCGGCCTGGAGGGTGATGGCTGCCTCGATCAATGTCAGGTTGGCGCTCACCCCGGTGACCAAACGGCGCACCGAGCGTACCCCCTCGACCTGTAGGCCGTTGGGGGTGTAATCCCGAAAGCGGGCGGCTTGCAGCAGGGTGTCGCAGTGGGCGACCACCTCGGCGGGGGAGGGGAGGTGACGATTCATGCCGACCTTTGCAGGACGAGGGAACGGGTATTCAAGGGATGGTCCAATGGGGGCCCGAATACTGCGAAACATTGGTTCGCGCCCCCCCACAGGATACTCTTCCTACAACCCAATGCTCAAAAGCGCCGCATCAGCGGCTTTCGACGCGAGGATTCCCAGCGTGCAACAACCCAACGATCACATCGTGCCCGACGACACCATCGACATCACCCGCGAGATCTGCCCCATGACCTTCGTGCGCACCAAGCTCAAAATCGAGCGGATGGGGCAGGGTCAGGTGCTGGAGGTCCGACTCAAGGGCAAAGAGCCGCTTGAAAACGTCCCCCGCTCCCTGACCGACGAGGGGCATACGGTATTAATCAACGAAGAGGTGGCTGAAGGGGAAGGGGTGCACCGCCTGCTGGTGCGGGTGAAAGGGTAAGCCTCTCACCCCATCATCTGGGCCGGGATACCGTCCGGGTTGTCCTGCTCGCCGCACTGCTTTTTGCAGAAGGTTAAAAAGAGCTCGGCGGCCCGGCTTTTGAATTTTTGCTTTTGGTAGACGAAGCTGAATTTGCGCAGCAAGCGGCAGCCCTCGATCCGCCCTTCGAGCAGGGTCCCCAGGTCAATCTCTTTGAGAATTGTCGCTCGCGACACAATCGAGAACCCAAGCCCCCCCTCCACCGCGCTTTTGATCGCCTCGCTCGATCCCAACTCCAGCACCACATCGAGATCCTTCTTGTATTGGATGCCGATGGTCGCCAGGTAATTTTCGATCACCCGGCGGCTGCCCGATCCCTCTTCGCGGCTGACAAAGGGGTGGCGGGTCAGCTCCTCGACCGGAATCTCGTGGAGCCCTGCCCAAGGGTAGTCGGGGGGGAAGATCACCACCATCTCGTCGGTCATACAGGGTTCGATCAGCAGGTTGCGATTCTGCACAGGCCCTTCGACGATCCCGAGGTCGATGGTGTTGTCCTCGACCAGGTGGACGATCCGCTCGGTGTTGCCGACCGTGACCTGGGGGCGTACGTCCCCAAAATTGCGGGTGAAACGGCCCAACATCTGGGGCAGTAGGTAGTGGCCGATGGTGGTCGAGGCCCCGAGCAGCAGGCTACCGGCGATTTTGCCGGTCATCTCGTCGACCGCTTTTTCCATACGTTGGTAGAGCAGCAGGATCTGTTCGACATGATCGAGCACCACCTTGCCCGCTTCGGTCAAGGTGATGCGATTGTGGTGGCGATCGAAGAGGCGGGTGTTGAATTGCTCTTCGAGTTGCTTGATCTGGAAGGTGATCGCCGGCTGGGTGAGGTTGAGTTCTTCGGCGGCGCGGGTGAAGCTCAGATGTTTGGCGACCGCGAAGAAGACCCTCAGTCGGGTGTCGGACATCGCATGTACTCCTCTAAGGAAACGCTGATTCAAGGCATCCTGCCTTGAATCAGCACGCTACGCAAAAAGCGCCGTTTTTGCTTCGCTTGCAAAATCAGTCACTTACGTTCCTGATTTTGGCGGCCCATCCATGGGCCGCTCGGAAGCGCTAATAAATCAGCGCTTCCCTAAAAATCCAGCCAGTGGAGGCAATTCCTTGTTGTTTTTGTCCGAAATCCTCCTTGCCCGACCAAAAATATCCTTATCGACATGAGAATCCAACTCAATTTAGGCGCGACAGTGCGGGCCTCCCTGCTTGCGCTGCTGACGTTGGCTCTGCTGGGTTGCACCACCTCGCAGCAACAGGCAAGTGTCGAGGTGACCATCGATCTCCCCTCTCCGCCTCCCGCTCCCATCATCGTGACCCCCGAGTGGTGGATGCCGCTGTCGCGGCAGGTCGAGGGGGTGCGGCAGTGGCTGCCACCCGCTACCGCTTGGGGCGACTTGGGGGGGTGGGTGTTGCTGCCCGAGGTCCACTGGGAGCGAATCCTGTGGCGGGTCGACATCGATGAGCATGGGGCGCCCCACCGGGGGCAGGAGCAGCTAGAGCAGGTCGCTTGGACCCCCGGCAACAGCCCCGTGCCGTATGCGAACGCAGAATCACGGGTACAAGGGTGCGTCGCCTGCCACCAGGAATCGGCCAACGGGGGGCGCTACCCTTTGTACAAGCTGGGGGCAACCCCGCAAACCGCGGCGGTGCTCTCGATGCTCGAAATCCACGATGATCGCCATCGCACTCAGTTAACCCTGGGGCTGCGCTACCCCAAGGGGGAACCGGTCACCCTCAAAGCCCCGGTCCGCTGCGCTTCGTGCCACGATGCGTTGGCCCCTTTGATTCACCGCAGCCACGACATGGGACGGCAGATGGGAGGGTGCGCCTCGTGTCATGAGGGGGGTGATGAGCCCGTCGCCCTTGGCAAGCAGCAGGGGTGCCTGTTTTGCCACCAGATCCCCGAAAAGGGGCGGACCCTTCAAGAGACCGGGGCCAAAAACTGCGCCCAGTGCCACCCGGATCCCTTCACAGGAATGCACCGCCAGGGGCACGGGGGTCTGCAATGCCTCGATTGTCACGGCGGGGTTCACGGCGGTCATGGCCAGCCCAATCCCCAACTGGTGGGTCATGAAAAGGATCAACAGGGACCCAGGTGCGGCGGCTGCCATCAGGTCGACGCCAGCGATCGCCCCGTGCCACAGGACAATCTTTACGAAGATCGCTGGCTTTCCCTGGTGCGGGCCCACTGGGGTAAGGGGGCTCAGGGGACGAAACCGTAACCATGGTGATGGGTCGGCGAAGGGGGCTGCGGCGCCAAGGTGAGCCGACACACTCAGGGGCTTGAAAAGACATCTAGTTTAGTATTTACTAATATTCGGATGTTCTAGATTAACCATCCTACCGGCCCGTGATGCCCCCATAAGGAGTCCCAACATGTTCTTCACCCCCTCCATTCAAAATGTAACGGCTCAGCAGATCGCCCCCCGTTTGCAGCAGGGCGATGCCAATCTGGTGGTGATCGATGTCCGTGAGGTTGGCGAGCACCGCCAGGCCCACATCCCCAATACCGCCTTGATCCCCATGCATCTGTTGCCGATGCGTTTTCAAGAGATCCCCCGCGATAAAGAGGTGGTGCTCTATTGCCGCAGCGGCGCTCGCAGCGCCCAGGCCACCGCATGGCTCAATGCCCAGGGGTTCGACAACGTTTCGAATCTGGCGGGGGGGATCATGGCCTGGCCCTTCGAGATCGAGCGGGGCGAAAATTCGGTTTCCCTGAGCGCGTAAATCGGGTTTTCAGCAGCAAGACCGGGAAAAATTTCTTTATTAGAGTTTCATGATTACTTGTTTGTCCCTTGGTTTATTGGGGGGACAGAATGCGACCGCGCTAGATTCGGGGCCTTATCCTCGAACTCGCCAACGAATCGATACTAAGAGGAGAAGACCGATGAGCATTACCGCCCAACAAGAACTCGACGCCAAAGGTTTGAACTGCCCCCTGCCGATCCTGCGCACCAAGAAGGCGCTGAAGGATATGGCGGTGGGCGACGTTCTGAAGATCATCGCCACCGATCCCGGTGCGGTGAAGGACTTCGAGGCGTTTGCCAAGCAGACCGGCAACGAGCTGCTCTCGGCCGAAGAGGGCGGTGGTGTCTACACCTTCTTCATGAAGAAGCTCAAGTAATCAACATCGCCCCGAAGAGCCGCATGGGGAGCGGCCTTCGGGGCGAATTACCCACGCGACATACATACTCAAAGAGGGGGAAGTCATGTCCGAGGTCGATCTGCAAGGTCTCATCGCCCGAGTCGAGGCTCTTGAAGGCCGGGTTTTCCGCGACGAAAAGCGGCTGGCCATCATCGCCACCAAGGGGACGCTGGACATGGCCTACCCGCCACTGATCCTCGCCTCCACCGCCGCCGCCCTGGGTTACGAAGTTACCATCTTCTTCACCTTCTACGGCCTGCAAATCCTCAAGAAGAACCTCAACCTTGAGGTCAGCCCCACCGCCAACCCCGCCATGCCCATGAACATGGGGGGGATGGATTTCGGTTGGATGCCCGACATGGTTCGTTCGCTGCCCGGCATGACCAAATTCGCCACCGGCATGATGAAGGGTCTGACCAAACAACACGGGGTCGCCTCCATCGAGGAGCTGCGTGATCTGTGCATCGAGGCCGACGTGCGCATGATCGCCTGCCAAATGACGGTCGACCTGTTCGGCTTCAAGACCAGCGATCTGATCGACGGTCTGGAATACGCCGGCGCGGCGACCTATTTTGAGGTCGGCGGCGAGGCCGACATCAACCTCTTCATCTGATCCTATCCCTGGGGCGCCCCCCATGGGGCGGCAGCTCCAGGCTCACTTCCAAGAGGTACGTTTCGATGGATGAGCAAAAGCTGTTGATGATTATGACCTCCGGCGCCAACACCCCGACCCGCTGCGCCGCCCCCTTCGCCATGGCCACCGTGGCGGCGGTGATGGACTCCGAAGTCGCCATGGTCTTCAACATGGACGGGATCTCCCTGCTGAAAAAGGGTGTGGCCGAGAACGTCTACGCCCTTGAGGGTGGCATGAGTGCGCTGGAGTTTTTGCGCCAAGCCAAAGAGGCGGGCGTTTCGATCTACGCCTGTGCCCCCGCCCTCGACCTCTACCACATGACCAAGGCCGATCTAATCGACGAAGTCGACGAAGTGGTTGGCGGTGCCTGGGTCATTGAAGAGGGTTACGAGTCCGACATGGTGTTGACCTTCTAAATCAAATTTCGGGGGGGGTCCGGGGGTGCTTGTCCTAGGACCCACGCTTCGTTAGGGGGAGGCTGCCCCGGTTCTTTTGCCATCACAGGCGGGGGGACAGGGCAGTTTGAGGGGCGGCTTTCGCCCCGCGCGATACCAGAGGAGGTCTTTCGATGGCCACCCACCAGGAAATGCAGCAGATCTTCTCGGACATCAAAAGCGACTTTCGCTTTCACCACGAGCTCAACGGCTGCCTGAATTGCGGCGTCTGCACGGCGACCTGCCCGTCGGCCCACTTCTACGACTACTCGCCCCGCGAGATGGTGCAGCTGCTCTGGACCGAGAACGTCGAGCAAATCTACGACGCCATGCAAGAGAAGATGTGGGCCTGCGCCCAGTGCTACACCTGCGCCGCCCGTTGCCCCTTCCGCAACTCCCCCGGCGGCCTGGTGATGATCATGCGCGAGGTATCGATCAAGCACGGGATGGAGTCGGCCAAGAGTGTGCTGCGCCCCTTCGGGCGGGTGATGCTCAAGCTGATTACCACCGGCAACCAGCTTTCCCCCGACATGATCCAGCCCGACCACTTCCCCGACTGGGGTCCGAACATCCAAAAGGTCCACGGCGACCTGACGGTGCTGCGCAAGGCGATTCCGATGAAAACCTTGCAGACCACCAGCACCGCCTGGGAGGTCGCCCTGAAGACCTCGGTCGAGATGTACACCATCTGGGAGATGACCGGGGTGCTCAGCTCCCTGGAGACCATGGACGAGAACCTCTACGACGTGATCGTCGACTTCATCGACGAGAAGAAAGAGGACTACGAGGACTGGCTGGAGGAGCAAGAAGAGGACGATGACGACTGATTCTTGGGTCGTTGCGGTCGGTCTGGGGTTAACGCTGTCGGTACGAGGCTTTGAGGAGGTCAGAAACAAATGAGCGAACAACAAGGGCAAGGTCAGGCCGGTCACGGTACCGCCTGGCAACCCACCAACCTTTCGAAAGAGGATGCCGTCGAGGCGTCGCGCTGGGTCGGGGCCAAGATCGACAAGCGCCACCTGACCGGGGAGCGGATCGACGATGTCCGCGACCACATGTGGCATCTCGAAAAAGAGGGGGAGATTCTCGTCCACCGCATCACCGAGCAGCATGAGCCGGTCGAGGTCGAGACCATCTTCGGCTGGAAGAAGAAGATCCCCACCAACCGTCTCTGGCACCACAAGAGTTGCGGCCAGTGCGGCAACATCCCCGGCTACCCCGCATCCTTGCTGTGGTTCATGAACAAGTTCGGCATGGAGTACCTGGACGAAACCGACCAGACCTCCTGCACCGCCTGGAACTACCACGGCTCCGGAATTGGCAACGTCGAATCGCTGGCTGCGGTGTTCCTGCGCAACTTCCATCAAGCCTACGTTTCGGCCAAGGCCCACGGCCTGCCCGAGGGGTATTACTACCCCTTGGTTCACTGCGGCACCTCGTTTGGCAACTACAAAGAGGTGCGCAAGTACCTCATCGAGTCGCCCGAACTGCGCGAGAAGGTTAAGAAGATCCTGGGCAAGCTCGGTCGTCTGGTCGATGGCAAGCTCCTCATCCCCGAGGAGGTCGTCCATTACTCCGAGTGGCTGCACGTCATGCGTAAACGGATCGCGAGCGACCTGCAAACCGTCGACGTCTCGAACATCCGCGCCACCGTTCACCCCTCCTGCCACGTCTACAAGATGGTGCACGAGGATGCGATCTACGACCCCGAGGTCCTGGGCGGCAACCGGGTTGCGGTCGGGACCGGCATCCTGCAGGCGCTGGGCGCCGACGTGCGCGATTACTCCACCTGGTACGACTGCTGCGGCTTCGGCTTTCGCCACATCATCTCCGAGCGTGAGTTCACCCGCTCTTTCACCATCAACAAGAAGCTCAAGGTGGTGACCGAAGAGGCGCAGTCCGACGTGATGATCGGCTTCGATACCGGCTGCATCACCACCATGGACAAGAACCAGTGGGTCGGCAAAGCCCACGACATGCACTACCCGGTGCCGGTCATCGCCGACATTCAGTTTGCCGCCCTGGCCTGCGGCGCCCACCCCCTCAAGGTGGTTCAGCTGCAATGGCACGCCTCTCCGGTGGAGGAGCTGGTCGACAAGATGGGGCTGAACTGGGCCCGCTCCAAGGCGGAGTTCGAGGCGTATCTGACCGAGGTTAAGAAGGGCAACATCGAATATCTCTACAACCCGCAGCTTGCCTACGGAGGCCTAAAGGCATGAGTCAATCGGTATTGGTGGTAGGTGGCGGGCCTGCGGGCCTTTCGGCGGCGCACGCCCTGGCCAGCGTTGGGGTTCAGGCGATCCTGGTTGAAAAAGACGAAGTGCTCGGCGGCGCCCCTGTGCGCGACAAATACGCCAAGCTGGTCCCGAGTGGTCAATGGGCCAAGGATGCCATCGGCGGAATGGTGGAGCGGGTTCAAGACAACGAGAAGATTCGGGTTCTGACCGGCACCACGATCACCGAATTCGACGGCACCCCCGGCGCCTTCACAGCGAAGACCAGCTCCGGCGAAGAGCTCAAAGTGGGGGCGACGGTGCTGGCCACCGGCTTCACCCACTTCGACCCGATCAACAAGCCGGAGTGGGGTTACGGCACCTTCCCCGACGTGGTCACCACCACCGAGGTGGAGGCGATGATCTCCTCCAGCCACAAGGTGACCCGTCCTTCCGACGGCGCGATCCCCAAGCGGGTTTGCATCCTGCTTTGCGTCGGTTCGCGTGATCGCCAGATTGGCCGCGAGTACTGCTCGCGCATCTGTTGCACCGTCTCCACCAATCTGGCGATGGAGATCAAAGAGCTGCACCCCGAGACCGAGGTGTACATCTACTACATGGACATCCGTACCTTCGGGCTCTACGAGGACAAGTTCTACTGGAAAAGCCAGGAGGACTACCACGTCAAGTTCGTGAAGGCCCGGATCGCCGAGATCACCAAGCGGGCCGGTCAGATGGTGGTCAAGGGCGAAGACACCCTGGTCAAGCGCCCCATCGAGATCCCATTCGACCTGGTCATCCAGGCCATCGGCATGGATCCCAACGAACTCAACCCCCAGGTCGCCAAGACCTTCGGGGTGGGGCTGGAGAGCCACGGCTACCTCGATAAGTCCGATTCTTATTCCGATTCCTGCGGCACCACCCGTCCCGGCGTCTTCGTGGCCGGTTCGGCCACCGGCCCTCTCGATATCGATTCGTCGATCAACGAGGGGCAGGCGGCGGCTCTGCGGGCGCTGCAACTGATCAACAACGCCTGATGAGCGCCCCCCCCCTGCCTCGCTTCGACGAGGTGCGGCTGCTCGCCCACTGGAAGTCCCTGGGCAATGCCGCCGAGACCCAAGGGGGGCTGGAGTTCTTCGTGGCGGGGTTAAAGGCCAAGCAGCAGCTCTTCGTCAACGTGTTGGCCGATGAGGCGCTGCCCCAGCTCGACCCCGAAAACCTGGCTTTGATTGTCGAGTCGGTCTTCCCGGCCCGCCGTCGCCTGTGGTGCTACCTCGAAAACCTGGGTTGGCCCCGGGTGAGGGAGTTGATTGGCGAGCTCTTCGCCGAGGGCAAGCCGGTGGAGGAGCGGATCACCACCTTTGTGGCAGCCTTCCCCAGCGACAAAAGGGCCCGGGGCGCCCGCGATCTGGCCGCCGAGCTGTTGCACTTTCGCCAGCCCGAGCGCTACCCCCTGATGGCCCGCTGGGTCTGGGATGCCAAGGTCAACACCGGGGCGTTGCGGGAGCTGACCGCAGAGGGTCCCCGGGGTGAGCCGATGGCGGTGGGGGACGATCTGCCGGTCTTTCAAGAAACGTTCGAGCGGTTGCAGCGGTTTTTGGGCGAGCAGGGGGTGTTGAAAGATCTGACGCTCACCGCCGATCTCTTGATCGCCCATGTGTACGCCGACTACCTACGGTCTCTGGCCGAGGGGTATCTGAAGAGCGATTTCGGCGGCAAACACGACCCGATGGAGCACACCAAGAAGCTCCTGGGGATCGACGAGTCCCGACGTCAGGATAAAAGCAGGCTGGTACGCGACCAGGTTCATTGAACCCGGTCCCTTGAGGAGGACCCATGCCCATTCATGAAAAACATCTCATCGAGCCCGAACGTCTGCTCGAAAACGACAACCTGATCGTCGACGGGGTCGATGTCTCCGGCCACTGGAACACCATGATCCAGCCCCGGACGATCAAGGCTTACGACCCCGAACTCGAAAAAACCATCGAGGCGATCCCCGGTGGGGAGCGGCTGCATCGCTGCTGGCAGTGCGGTTCGTGCACCAACGCCTGCACCATGAACGCCCTGAATCCCGACTTCAATCCTCGCTACTGGATCTACCTGATCCGGCTGGGTTTGATGGACGAGATCGCTAAGAACAAAGAGATCATTTGGCAGTGCGTGTCGTGCAACAAGTGCACCCACATCTGCCCCAAAGATGTCCGCCCCGAGGCGGTGATGAAAGCGTTGTCGCACCATATGGAGCATGTCGGACTCACCCCGACCACCCAATCGACCATCTTCGACGAGGAGTTCACCGAGCAGATTCTGCAACGGGGCCGCATCGAGGACGGGCAGGTGCTGGTGCAGTACATGCAAAAGAGTGGTCAGTCGCTCAACCAAACGTGGCTGGTGAAGTTGATGAAAGCGACCATGCGCCACCTGCCCGTCGGGCATCTGGTCCACATGGGGCTCCACTTCCTGATACCGCCCAAAACCCGCCAGTGGAAGAAGACCGGCGCGGTGTTGCGCCGTTATGTCGAAAAGCAGAAAGGGGCGGTGTCCCATGGCTAAGAAGGTTGCCTACTACCCCGGTTGTGCCCTGGAGGGGAGCGGTTCCCCCTACGATCACTCCACTAAGGAGCTGGTCGGTCACCTCGGCCTAGAGATGGTCAACATCAAGGACTACAACTGCTGCGGGGCGATGGAGGCCAAGAACATCCATCCCATGCTGCAAACCTATATGTCGGCCCGAAACCTTGCCATCGCGGGCGAGAAAATGGGTTTCGATACCGTCATGGCCCCCTGCAACGGTTGCTACCACAACCTGAAAAAGGCGGAGTACGAGCTCTCCCATGAGCCGAGCTCCCTCAAGACGGTCAACGAGCTGGCGGCCGAGGCGGGCGATCCCGAATACAAGGGCAACGTCACCACCCTGCACCTGCTCGAATGGCTGATGCAAGAGATCGGTCCCGAGGGGATCAAAGCGCGGGTCAAGAACAAGCTGGCCGGGCTGAAGATCGCCTGCTACTACGGCTGCATGTACACCCGTCCTCGGCAGATCTACCCCGAGAAAGACAAGGGGCCCGGCTCGGAATCGACCTACAAGCCCTACTACATGGACGAGCTGCTGCGGGCGGCGGGGGCGCAGATCGTCGACTACCCCCTGAAGACCCATTGCTGCGGCGGCGCCCACACCTTGTCGGACAGCGACACCTCGACCCAGTTGGTGCTCAAGCTGATCGACGCCGCCGACGAGATCGGGGCCGACATCATTGCCACCGAGTGCCCCACCTGCCATTCGGGGTTGGAGCTGCACCAGATTCGGGGTGAGGATGTTCTGGGCCGTAAAACCGAGGCGCGGATCGTCTACTTCACCCAGCTTCTGGGTTTGGCTTTGGGGATTCCGGCCCGCAAGCTGCACATCCACGACAACATCTCGGATGCGATTCCCCTCTTGAAGGCCAAGGGTCTGATTTGACCCCGAGGGTCGGGGGGGCAGAATGGCAGGCCGCAATGCCTTCGTTCTTCAACCCCACGGGACTGCGCCCAAACGATGATTGGTGATTGCTGCTTCGACCCCAGCCTCTACTACGACGACCAGTATCAGGTCTGGGTCCGGCGTGAGGGTGATGGTACGGTGACGATCGGCATGACCGATCTTTCCCAAGCCATCGCCGGGCGGATCCTTCACTGCCGCATCCGCAAGGTTGGCACCCTGCGCGAGCTGGGGCGTCCGGCCGCGACCCTTGAATCGGGTAAGTGGGCCGGTCCCGTTCCCAACCCGCTCACCGGCACCATCGTCGCCCGCAACGAGGTGGTGTTGAACGATCCTGGGCTTCTCAACCGCGACCCAGTGGGGGAGGGGTGGATCGTGCGGATGCAGCCCGAACGCCTGGAGGAGGAGATCCTGAACCTCGTGACCGGTGAGACGGCGGCGGAGGGCTACAAGGCCCGGATGGAAAGAGAGAAGATCGTCTGCTCATCGACCCGTGACCCCAATCTCAGGGAGCTGCGCAAATGACCGACGATTTTCCCGAAGAACAGAAGGTGGTGGTGATCGTCACCAGCGGTCCCTCCACCCCTCACCGCTGCGCCACCCCCTTCTTCATCGCCTCGATCCTGGCGGCGATGGACAACGAGGTGGCGGTCTTTTTGACCATGGAGGGGGTCAAGTTGGCTCAGCCCGGAGTGGCTGAAAACATGGCGGCGCTGGAGGGGGGCAAGCCGATCCTTCAGTTCATCCGCGAGGCCAAACAGGCGGGGATCAAGCTCTACTGCTGCCGCCCCGCCCTGCCGGGGTACGAGATGGATGCCGACAATCTGATCGAGGAGATCGACGAGATCGCCTCGGGGGGGACATTGGCCGATTTGATCTTGAGCTACGACAAGGTCATCTCTTTTTGATGGCTTGACGGGTGGTGCGACAGGTCGCTTGGCGAGCGTCTGTGAATCCCCCCGATCCGGCAACGACGAATTCATCTGCTGTCCTACCAAACCTTGATGGGGACTCATCCCCGCGCAACAACAACCTGGAGGTGTTTCATGGCAACCGTGATGGGCTGCAACGTTCCCGAGGATCTGTTCTACAACGTAGGTGACAACGTCTGGGCCCGCGAAGAGGGTGACGGCACCATCACCGTCGGCATGACCGCTGTGGCCACCACTCTGGCCGGCGCCATCGTCGCCTTCACCCCCAAGAAGGCGGGTAAAGGGGTCGAGGCCGGTAAATCGATTGCCACCGTCGAGTCGGGCAAGTGGGTGGGACCTGTGAAGAACCCGGTCGGCGGCGAAGTGATTGCCATCAACGAAGATGCCAAGGGCAACCCCGGCATCATCAACGAAGACCCCTACGGCGCGGGCTGGCTGGTGAAGGTGCAACCCGCCGATTGGGCCGCCGCCAAGGGCGCCCTGCTCACCGGCGGCGACGTCGCCTCCGCCTACGAGACCAAACTGGCGGCCGACGGCTTCGGCGGCTGCAAGTAAGCAACCCAAGGCGGTGGTTTCAACGGATCAATCAAGGGGGGAGGCGCGGTTGGCCTCCCCCTTTTTTGTCTGTTTCTTAAAGAAACGCTGATTAAAGGCTCCTGCCTTTTTCAGCAGGGCTTCGGCGACTTAGATCGCCTCCTACGACCGCGCTATTTGGGCGGCCCATCCGTGGGCCCCGCTCGGAAGCGCGAATCAATCGGCGCTTCCTTAAGCTTTTGTAGGAGCGGCGCCCCGCCGCGATGCCTTGGTTTTTCGTTTGTTTATCCCTCCCCGGAGGCGGCATGAGCATCTGGCCCCAACCCCTGTTGCAACACGAGATGTACGAAGATCTCCCCTTCGACGCCGACCTGATGGCCCAGCTTGAGGCGTTGCAGCCGACCGTGACCGCCGGGGCGGGCAACCGCATCAATTTTTACGTTCCGACCTTCAAGCAGTTCGAGACCAGCGAGGTCTCCTCCTGCGGCAAGAACGACTTTCCCGGCATCTCGATCACCGGCGGCGATTGCGATCTGCAATGCGACCACTGCAAAGCCAAGATTCTCGCCCCGATGATCCCGGCCCGGACCCCCGAGGCGCTGTGGCACGAGGCGACCAAGGCGGCAGGTCAGGGGGCCAACGGATTGCTGATCTCGGGCGGTTCGAACGTGCGCAACGAGGTTCCCTTCGCCCCCTTCTTCCCCACCATGAGCCGAATCCGCGAAGAGCTGGGCTTGAAGCTCGCGGTCCACACCGGATTGGTCGACGAGGAGCAGGCGGCCGGGTTCGCCCAGGCCAAGGTCGACGTGGCGATGCTCGACATCATCGGGGCGCAAGAGACCATCACCGAGGTCTACCACCTCAAGCGTCCGGTCGAGGAGTTCGAGCTCAGCCTCAAGCGGCTCAACGAGGCGGGGCTCAAGACGGTCCCTCACATCGTCATCGGGCTGCACTACGGCAAGTTCCTGGGGGAATACAAGGCGCTGGAGATGATCGCCCGGCAGAAACCCTCGGCGCTGGTGCTGGTGGTGGTCATGCCCTTCTACGCCCCGGCCAACAAGATCTTCATGACCCCCAACGTGCATCAAATCGGCCGCTTCTTCATGGCGTGCCGCAAGGCGCTGCCCGACATCCCGATTCTGCTCGGCTGCGCCCGCCCCCCCGGCGAGCACCGCTTGATGACCGACGCCTACGCCATGCTCTCGGGGCTGAACGGCATTGCCTTCCCCAGCGAGGGGCTGGTCGGGATTGCAGAACAACTGGGGCGCCAGGTCGGGGTGCACCCCTCCTGCTGCTCGATGGCGGTCGATCCCCAGCTTTTTGAGGGCAAGGAGGAGGTGGCGGCGTGAGTGGGCACCAACCCTGGAGAGAGATCGACACCGGACTCCAGTCCGCCGCGACCAACATCGCCTGGGATCGGACCCTGCTCGAACTGCGCTCCGAGGGGGTCATCCCCAACACGCTGCGTTTCCTGCGGTACACCCCCACCGCGCTGGTCGGCTACCACCAATCGCTCAACGAGGAGCTGCGGCTCGACTACTGCCGCAAGCAGGGAATCGAGATCAACCGCCGGGTGACCGGCGGCGGCGCCATCTACTTCGACGAACCGCAGCTCGGTTGGGAGCTGATCTTCGACCGTCGCCTTTTCGGCGCCACCACCGACATGGCGACGATCTCGCAGCGCATTTGCGAGGCGGCGGCCGAGGGACTGCGCGGTTTGGGGATCGAGGCGGCCTTCCGCCCCCGCAACGACATCGAGGTGGAGGGACGCAAGATCTCCGGCACCGGCGGCGCCTTCGACGGCGACGCGGTCCTTTTTCAGGGCACACTCCTGATCGATTTCGACGTCGAGGCGCTGCTCAAGGCGTTGCGGGTTCCCACCGAAAAGCTCAACAAGCGGGAGATCACCTCGGCCCGGGAGCGGGTCGTCTCGGTCAAGGATCTGCTCGGCCACATCCCCGACTTCGAAACGGTGAAGGAGGTGATGCGCGACGGTTTTCGCCGCCACTTTGGGATCGATTTTACCCCCGGCGAGCTCACCGCCGCCGAGCGGGAGCGGTTCAAAGAGGTGCTGCCTGAAATCGAAGAGACCGAGTGGGTCGAGCTGGTCACCACCCCCGAGGAGCAAGCCGACATCCCGGTCGTCTACGGGGTGCACAAGGTGCGGGGCGGTTTGCTGCGGGCGCGCCTGGCGCTCGATCTCAAGCGGCGCACCGTGCGCAGCGCCATGATCTCGGGCGATTTCTTCATCCACCCCAAACGGTTTGTTTTCGACCTAGAGGCGGCGCTGCGCGACTGCCCTCTCGACCAGGTCGAGGTGAGGCTCGACCTCTTCTTCGCTGGGCAGAAGGTGGAGATGCTGCTGCTCTCCCACCGGGAATTCCGCGAGGTGATCCTCAAGGCGCTCGATAAACTCAAGATCGCCGACCGATTCGGCCTGAGCGTCGAGGAGACCCGTGATGTCATGCTCTGGGGCAACCAGCCGATGGAGCAGACCCTGCGCGAGGCGACCGTCATGCTGGTCCCCTACTGCGCCAAGCCGACCGATTGCGAGTGGCGCCACAAGGATGGTTGCGACGAATGCGGTCGCTGCGCGGTCGGCGACGCCTACCGGATGGGGCGCGAACGGGGGATGAAGGTCATCACCGTCATCAATTACGAGCAGCTGGGCGACACTCTGGATCGCATGAAGCAAGAGCAGGTGCCGGGTTATGTAGGGATGTGCTGCGAGGCCTTCTTCATTAAGCGTCAGAAGGCGTTCCGCGATGCCGACCTGCCCGCCGTGCTGCTCGATATCGAGGGGGCGACCTGCTACGAGCTGCGCGAGGAGGACAAGGCCTACGCCGGAACCTTCGAGGCCTTTGCGGGTTTGAAATTGCCCATCGTCGAAAAGGTGATGGCCTTTGTGCCCCCCCTCGGCTTGCCGGTCGAGGAACAGAGCGACGCCTTCCCACGCCGCAGTTTTTTAAAGCAGAAAAAGGTTTCTGGGTGAGTACGGACTTACCCGCTCAGGTCGATGTGGTGGTGATCGGCGCCGGTCCCGCCGGGGGCAACGCCGCCCAAGCGGCGGCGTGCCGGGGGCTCACGGTGCTGTTGGTCGACAAGCGGGCCGAGCCCGGTCTGCCGATTCAGTGCGCCGAATTCATCCCGCTGATGATGCGCCGCTACGCCCCCGAGGGGGTCTTGGTCCAAGAAATCGAGGGAATGCGCACCTTTCTCTTCGGACAAGAGGACCGCTGGGATCCCTTCCCTGGCCTGATGATCGACCGCCACGCCCTCGATGCCGGGCGGGTCGCGGCGGCGGTTGCCGCCGGGGCGCAGCTTGTCGTCCACACCCGGTTCGAGGGGTTCGACGAGGAGGGGGTGGTGTTGGAGCAAAGGGGCATCCGCCGGACGGTGCGGGCCAAGGTGGTGATCGCCGCCGACGGCCCCAAGTCGGCGGTTGCCAAGGCGCTGGGGCTGCCGCTGCAACCGACCATCCCGACCCGGCAGGTGACCGTCAGGCTGCTCAAGGAGTACGGCTCCACCGACATCTTCCTCGATCCCGAATTTGCCGGGGGGTACGGCTGGCTCTTTCCACGTGGAACCATCGCCAACCTCGGGTTCGGCGGCTTTCGGGTCGGCAGCGACTTCAAAGCCAAGCTGAGCCGTTTGATCGAACGCAACGTGGCGCGGGGTCTGATCGCCCCCGAAATTCTCAGCACCACCGGCGGCGACATCCCGGTGGGGGGGGTGCGTCCTTTGGTGCACGGCCATGTGCTGCTGGCGGGCGACGCGGGGGGTTTCACCCATCCGATCACCGGGGGGGGGATTCCGGCGGCGTTGATTTCGGGGCAGGCGGCGGGGGAGGCGGCCGCCGCTTGGCTATCGGGTGACGGCGAAGCCTTCACCGAGTACGCGCAAGAGATGCAGGACCACTTCGGTCCCGCCCTGGAACGGGCGGTCCGCCGCCGCCGCGTCATTGAGCAAGAGATGGCCAACCCTGAGGTCGATTGGGCCGACGCGCTGCGGCGTAGTTGGATTGCTTACCCGCAATACATGACGGCGTGAATGGTGGAGGCGCTGCGCTGACCCACCCTGCATCCGCGCATCCCGAAAATTGTAAGAGCGCCGCCTCGGCGCGATGGCCTGTAACGACCTTTGCAACAACCGAAAGGCATCGCGCCGGGGCGGCGCTCCTACCGCGAAGACGAACGGCTGATCCGAGGGTAGGAGCCTGGCCTGCGGGCGATGGCTTTTGCTTTGTTCCATTCAACAACACGGCCCCGCATTTGGGCCACGACATAACGAGTCACCAAGAGGAGCCTGCCCATGACCGCGACCGCCCCCAAAGCCGAAGCCGCGCCGTTGAACTTCTATCGCCCCAACAACAATGTGCTCACCCCCGAGATGCGCTCCCCCCAGTGGGTGCAGATGAGCACCGCAGCGGCGATCACCTTGGGGATCATGCCGGGCTGGATGCACCGTACCGATTGCACCCACTGCCTGAACCTGCTGCTCACCTACCCCGAGGGGTGCCGCGCCAACTGCGCCTATTGCGGCCTGGCTCGCCACCGCGACGAGGAGCGCAACTACGCCGACCGCAATTTCATCCGGGTCGATTGGCCCTCGGCCCCGCTCGACGACGTGATCCAGACGATTAAAGAGGGGAAAGACGGCGGCAAAGTCGAGCGGATGTGCATCTCGATGATTACCCACCCCCGCTCCGAAGAAGATACCTTGGCGATCCTCAAAAAGTGGCGGGCCGAGCTGCCCGAGATCCCCACCTCGATCCTCTCCAACCCTACCACCATGAACCGTGCCGACTTGGTGGCACTCAAGGAGGCGGGGGCCGACATCTTCACCGTGGCGCTCGACGGAGCCAGCGAGGCGGTCTTCGAGGCGACCCGGGGCAAGGGGGTGCAGGGGCCGCATACCTGGAGCAAATACTGGGAGGTGCTGGGGATGGCCCGCGAGATCTTCGGCCGCGAGCGCATCGGCGCCCACATCATCATCGGCATGGGGGAAAGTGAGCAGGAGGCGCTTGAGACCATCCAGAAGGTGCGTGACATGGGGGGGCACAGCCACCTGTTCGCCTTCTTCCCCGAAGAGGGCTCCCTGATGGACGACCGTCCCGCCGTCGACCGCGCCCAGTACCGTCGGGTGCAATTGGGCCGCTACCTGATCGACTTCGATCACGCCCGTATCGAGCAATTCAGCTTCGACGCGGACGGTGTGGTCACCGACTACGGCCTGTCGGCCGAAGATTACGACTACTTCGTCAACCAGGGGCGCGCCTTCCAGACCTCGGGCTGCCCCGGCAAGTCCCACGACGTTTCGGCCTGCAACCGCCCCTACGGCGATTCCCCGGTCTCCGACATCGCCTCCTTCCCCTTTGCCCTCAATGCCGAGGATGTTTTGATCGCCAAGGCGCAGCTGGAGGGCAAGCCGGTGCCGGAGCGGGCTGAGGACTGAGCGGGGGGTGGTGGGGGGATTTCCCACTCCCCCCACCCTCTCCCACCCCCCCAAGGTCCGAGCTATGCCCCATCCTCCCCCCAGCCGGCGCTCCTGGCTTACCAACCTGCTGCTCTTCCTCGCCGTGTTCGCCGCCGTCACCTGGTGGCAAACCCGCAATCTCGTCTCAACCGGCGAACCCCTTCCCCATCTCACCCTCACCACCCTCGACGGTCAGATCCTGCGCACCGCCGATCTGCGCGGTCGTCCCACCCTGATTTACGCCTTTGCCCCCTGGTGCTCCATCTGTCGCCTGTCGGCGGGTAATTTGGAATCGCTCAAGGGGGAGGTCACGTCGGGGAGGCTCAACCTGCTGATGGTGGGGCTGGCGTATCAAACCGGGGATGAGGTGGCGCGGTTTATCCGTGACCAAAAATTGACCGTGCCGGTGGCGCTGGGCGACCCGGCAACGGCTCGGGCGCTCAAAATCGAGGCCTTCCCGACCTACTACCTGCTCGATGCTCAGGGGCGGGTGGTGTTTCGCTCGGTGGGGTACAGCAGCGAGGTAGGGATGCGGCTGCGGTTGCTGGGGGTGGAGTAGGCCTAACCCATTAACGCCACGATCTGATGCCCCCCCTGGCTCTTGGCCAGATAGAGGGCGCGGTCAACGCCGCCAAGCAGTGATTCGGTGCGAATGCCCGGCTTGGCGGTCATTGAGGCGACCCCCAGACTCAGGGTGATGACCTTGGCGGTACCGGGGCGGGAGGGGTGATGGATCGCCTGGTCGGCCAACCCCCTTTCGATGCGGGTGGCGACCTCTTTGGCCCCCTCAAGTTTGGTGTCGGGCAGAATGAGGACGAAGGTATTGGCGCTGAAACGGGCGACCAGATCGCAGGGGCGGTTGATGCTCTCTTGCAGGATGCGGGTCAGCTTGCGCAGGGTCAGCTCGGCGGTCGGCAGCCCCTGGCTTTGGCGATAGGCGTCGAAATAATCGATCTCGGCCAGGATCAGCGAAACGTGGTCTTGATTGCGCCGGGCACGGGCCCATTCTTTTTCAAAGGCCTCATCGAAACCGCGCCGGTTGGCGATTCCGGTTTCAGCATCGAGGAACGACAGCCGCTCCAGCATGGCGCTGTGTTGGGCCAGAAGCTCCCGGTTGCGCCGCAGGGTCTGCTCCATCTCTTTTTGCTCGGTGATGTCGCGGGCCACCAGCACCACAAAACCCCGCCCCGAACGGCTGCCGTGCACCAGGTCCAACGTCCCTTCGAACATCCGCCGGGTGCCGTCTTTGCGGCGCATTCTAAATTCGATCAGGTGACCGTTGCCCTCCGCGAGGGTCTCCTTCAAACGCAGGGCAAAACCGTCCCGATCTTCGGGCACCACCAGATCGGCCAGCCTCTGCCCCTTGAGGGCGGTGGGGGGGAATCCCAAACGGGTGGAGAACGGGGCCGACTGGTGCACGATCGCCCCCTGGGCGTCGACCACCGCCAGCAAATCGCCCGACTGCGGCGCCACCATGCGCACGATCTCAGCCTCGTCCCGCTCTTGATCCGAAAGGTTGTCTTCCCGGTGTAGAATCAGGGTGACCCCGGTGGCGTCGGGGTAGAGGCAAACATCGAGAGGTTGGTGGTCTTCGGGATGGGTCGTGCTTTCGCGGACGGGGCGGTTTTCTTGTAGGGCTTGCAGCAGCAGGGGGCCAAGCACCTCTTGAAACAGCTTGGGCGCCGAGGAGGTCAGGGGCGTTTGGGCGACGCTGCGGGGATCGAGCCCCAGCAGGCGACCGGCGGCGGCGTTGATCCATTGAATACGAAAATCGCGGTCGAGACTGACGACCGGATCGCTGATCCGCTCTAAGCCGTGGCTTCCCCCTTTGATCCCCGGCATGTGACCCCCTTTGTGATTTGATAGACAACGACCCAAGCCATCCTCCCGGAGGAAGGATGCCAACCCCAAGGTCGGATGCTAATGTAAACACCGAATTGCAGATTCCCTGCAAGAAAAAACAGCATTTTTCACCCCAATTCGCCGTCGACCCCTCCTCACCCGCTCCGAGGGATGCCATGCAGGCCCGAGACGCCTCCCAAATTGCCTCGACTCTGATCGAGGCGCTGCCCTACATCCAGCAGTTTTCAGGTAAAACCATCGTCATTAAGTATGGCGGCAACGCCATGGTGGAGGAGGAGCTCAAACACTCCTTTGCCCAAGACATCATCCTGCTCAAGCTGATCGGTTTTAATGTGATCGTTGTCCATGGTGGTGGCCCCCAGATCGGCAAAATCCTGGCCCGCATGGGTAAACAGACCAATTTTATCGACGGCATGCGGGTGACCGACGCCGAGACGATGGACATCGTCGAGATGGTGCTGGTCGGCAAGGTCAACAAAGAGATCGTCGGGCGGATCAACCACCACGGCGGCAAGGCGGTGGGACTCTCCGGCAAGGATGGTGGGCTCATTAAGGCGCGCAAGCTGCACAAGGTGCGCCGCGACGTGCCCGAAAACCAGGTGCCCGAGATCATCGATCTAGGTCGGGTGGGGGAGGTCGAGACGATCAACCCCCGGGTGCTTGAGGTGCTCGACCGCGACGATTTCATCCCGGTGGTCGCCCCGGTCGGGGTGGGGGCAGACGGGGAGGCGTTCAACATCAACGCCGACTTGGTGGCCGGTGCGCTCGCCTCTGAGCTGAAAGCCGAAAAGCTGATTCTGCTGACCGATGTGGTGGGTGTGCTCGACGGCGATAAAAAACTGATTGCCACCCTGCCCACCGTCGATGTTGAACCCTTGATTCAAGAGGGGGTGATCGCCGGGGGGATGATTCCCAAGGTGACCTGCTGCGTGCGCGCCATCGAGGCGGGGGTTGCCAAGGCCCACATCATCGACGGCCGGGTGCCCCACGCCCTACTGCTTGAGATTTTCACCCGCTCCGGGGTGGGCACCGTCATCCGGAAGCCTTAAGGAAGCGCCGATTTATTCAGCGATTCCGAGCAGCCCAGGGATGGGCTGCCAAAATAGCGCTGTCGTAGGAGGCGACCTAAGTCGCCGAAACTCTGCTGATTTTGCAAGCGAAGAAAAAACCACGTTTTTTTCGTAGCGGGCCGATTCATAGGCAGGCTGCGTTTTTTCAGCGTTTCTTTAATTCACCAACCGAAATACCCACCCATACCTTTTCGGCCTTGGGGTCGAACCACCTTTTGAGGAAGCAATGAGCCAAGACAATAACGCCGCACCGGCTACCCCCGAGAACGCTCCGATTTTTCAGCTCAAGAGCGTTTACGTGAAGGATCTGTCGTTCGAGGCCCCCAACACCCCCGAGATTTTTTTCAACCAGGCCGAGCCCAAGATCGAGGTCAACCTGCGCAACGAGATGCGCCAGCTCGACGCCGATCACCACGAGGTCACCCTGATCGCCACCGTGACCGCCAAGGCCGACGACAAGACCCTCTACATCGTCGAGGTTCATCAGGGGGGCGCCTTCATGCTCAAGAACATCCCCCCCGAGGCGGGCAACGTGGTGCTCAACGTCAACAGCCCCACCATCCTCTTTCCCTACCTGCGCGAATCGATCTCCAGCGCGATCATCCGCGGCGGTTTTCAGCCCCTGCTGCTCGCCCCGGTCAACTTCGAGGCGATCTACCAGCAAAACCTCGCCCGCGAGCAGGCGGCTGCCGCCGAAGCCGAGCCTGTGACCAAGCACTGATCTGGATTGAAGGAGACTCCCGTGGCGCAGAGCCGTGAACTAATTTTGGCGGTCCTGCCCACGGGACCCCTTCAGGTCAACACCACCCTGATTGCCGATCCCCGCGCCAAGCGGGGCTGGGTGATCGATCCCGGCGGCGACCCCGACCGCATCGATGAGTGGATGACCGCCCAAGGGGTGACCCCCGCTGGTATCCTGCTCACCCATGGCCACTTCGATCACATCGGCGCGGTCGCCGAGCTGAAAAAGCGCTGGGGAGCCCCGGTGGCGCTGCATGGGGGCGACCATTTCATGGTCGAACGGGCCAGCGCCCAGGCGCAGAGCTATGGCTTGCCCCCGGTCGATCCCTTCGAGATCGATCATGCCTGGAGCGAGGGGGAAGAAACCTTCGCCGAACTCGACGTCGACATCCTCCACACCCCAGGCCACACCCCCGGTTCACTGCTGATCCGCCTGCCCAGCGGTGTGGTCGCCACCGGCGACACCCTTTTTAAGGGTTCGGTGGGCCGCACCGACTTCCCCGCCTCCGACCCCGCCGCCATGCAGGACTCCTTGCGTCGCCTTGACGCATGGCTGAATGAAGACGAAATCCTCATCCCCGGCCACGGCCCCAACACCACTCTGGCCGACGAACGGCGCAGCAACCCCTTCTTGCAGCAGGCGCTGCGGTGGCGGGCGGGGGTGAATGTGAAGGGTGAAGTGGACCCCAAAAACTGGACAGTAGGTTTTGTTAAGACCGAGGGGGCATGATTGGCGAGAGCGAGGAGCCAAGCGATGCCCGGAAAACACAAACGACACAGTGCGCAGTTCAAGGCGAAGGTGGCGCTGGAGGCCCTGAAGGGGGTAAAACCACAAGCGAGTTGGCTAGTGAACACCAAATCCACCCGGCGCAGATCAGCCAGTGGAAGAAGGTGGCCATGGA